>ERZ1673743.3350-NODE-3350-length-12439-cov-4.552406_pt1 | contig 12439 bp, 8 predicted proteins | sample MGYA00580197_ERZ1673743 | MGnify/ENA primary metagenome ERZ1673743 (study PRJEB41218, sample SAMN15661795) | gut metagenome | host: Homo sapiens | place: Canada: London | collected 2015-08-20/2019-03-30 | study: EMG produced TPA metagenomics assembly of... | reverse complement strand
GTATAGCTCATCAGACCGGCTGCCTCAAGGTCGAAAAGATCGGTATCGGGGTCGAAATACCGTTCGTCGGCCAATACGTTCACCACTTCGGCAAGAAACATGTCGTGACTTCCAAGTGGCAATATCGTCTTCACCCGGCACTCTATCGACACCGGCGCCTCCTCTATCGAGGGGCACGCCACGGCCACCCCGGGACAGGGCGTCAGACCGGTTGCCTGCCATTTGTCAGTGTCGCGGCCCGAGCGCACTCCAACGAAATCTGTGGCGCGTGCCATTTCCGCCGTAGTGAGGTTTATGGTAAACTCCATGTTCTCCTTTATGATGGGATATGAATGGCGTTCGGGCCTCACTGAGATGTAGCACATCGGCGGATTGGTACACACGGTGCCCGTCCATGCCACGGTGAGCATGTTCGAATGCTCCACATCCCGGCCGCATGTGACAATCACGGCGGGGAGCGGAAAGAGCATGTTGCCCGGCTTGAGCTGGCGTTTCATCTGTCGGGGGCGGTGTTACTTAATATTGGCCTTGTCGTTTGCCACTGTGTGGTTGCAGTAGCGGCAACGGATATGGCCCGGTTTGTCTTCTACAACGGTGAAAACCGTTGCCATCGGCTCGTTGTTGGTGATACACTTGGGGTTGTCACACTTCACGATACCGCGTATCTCGGCCGGCAGGGTGACCACACGTTTCTCCACCACTTCATAGCCGCGGATGGTGTTCACCACGGCATCAGGGGCGATGAGGGCAATGCGGTTCAGCACATCTTCGGGGAAGAATACATCGGCCACCTTGATTATTCCCTTACGGCCCATGCGACTGCTGTGCAGGTTGTTGCCGATGGTAAGGGTCGAGCCGAGGTTCTCCAGTCCCAGTATCTTCACGCATTTGAAAAGTGCGCTGTCGGGAATATGGTCTATCACGGTGCCGTTCTCGAGGGCGGCTACCGCAAGTTCTTTCTTCTGACTGGTCATGATTTCTGATTCCTTGCGGGTTCTGATGCTGTTTCTGATGCCTTGAGGTCTTCGGCGAGCTTTTCGACGTCGATGCCCAGTGCGCGGCATATTATTGCCTGACGGGCATAGAGGCCGTTGCGCGCCTGTTCGAAATAGTACGCCTTGGGGTTATCGTCGACATCGGGATTGATCTCGTTCACACGTGGCAGCGGGTGGAGTATGCGCAGGTTAGGTTTCGAGGTGGCGAGCATGTCGTTCCGCAGAGTGTAGAGATCCTTCACGCGCTCATACTCCATGATGTCCTGAAAACGCTCGCGCTGCACGCGGGTCATGTATATTATGTCAGACGAGTCGATTACCTCCTGCGAGAAGTCGGTATGTTCCTCGAACTCTATCCCCTGACGGCGGCAGAACTCCACATACTCGCGCGGCATCCGCAGCTCGTCACATGCCACAAACCTGAAACGGGGTTTGAAATACCTCATGGCCATGAGCAGCGAGTGCACTGTGCGTCCGTATTTGAGGTCGCCCACCAGGGTAATGGTAAGGTTCTCGAGGGTTCCCTGAGTCTTGAGTATCGAATAGAGGTCGAGCATGGTCTGCGACGGGTGCTGGTTGGCACCGTCGCCTGCGTTGACCACGGGCACGTCGGTAACCTCGGTGGCGTAGCGTGCGGCCCCTTCGAGGTAGTGGCGCATGATGATTATGTCCACGTAGTTCGACACCATCTTGATTGTGTCCTTAAGGGTCTCCCCTTTCGACGACGATGTTGTCGAGGCATCTGAAAACCCTATCACGCGGCCGCCCAGACGGTTCACGGCTGTCTCGAAACTCAGGCGCGTGCGGGTCGAAGGCTCGAAGAAGAGCGTGGCGGCCACTTTGCCGTCGAGAATCTTGTGGTTGGGGTGTTCCTCAAAAAAACGGGCCGCCCCCAGCAGGCGCAGAATCTGCTCCTTGTCGAGGTCGGCTACGGAAACCAGTGACTTGGTATTCATCTGTATTGACAATGTGAGGTTTATCCGGATAGAGAGTCTTGGCGGTGACCGGTACCCTCTCTCCTGCCCGCAAAGTTAATAAAAATTTATACAGCCACAGAAAATATTTTCAGGTTTTTCGAGGGGTTACGGCGGGATACGCTGATTATTTTGCAGATTGGGAGGGGTGCGGGGCAGATTTCTTAAGCAGAGTGACGATAAGGTAGGAGGTGGCGGCCGCACATGCCACCGGCATCAACAGGCTGTAGTGACCCGACATCTCCACGACCAGGAATATCGCCATCAGGGGCGCACGCGACGTGCCGCCAAGCACGGCAGCCATACCGTAGCAGGCGTAGTCGCTGACCGGCAGCGAGAGGCCGAAAAGCAGATTGACAACCGAGGCGAAGAGCAGTCCGGCGGCGCACCCGGCGAAGATGGCCGGGGCGAAGTCGCCGGCAACACCGCCGCCGCTGGTGGTCGATGCCGTTGCCATGGCCTTGACAAGCAGTATGAGCACACACACACCCACCGGCCCCCAGGGTGAGGCGGTGATGTGCGCAAGCGGTCCGCATGCCGAGAGTGCCGAGAGCTCGCCCGCAAGTACATGTGTTATGACACCGTACCCCTCGCCGTACAGGGCCGGGAGGAGGAAGAGTGACAGCCCTATGACGGTACCGGCAGTGATGTTCTTCAGCCACGAGTTGGCGAACCGGGCGTAACGCGCGGTAAGCGCGGCCATGACACGGTTGTAATACACCGCATAAAGGCCGCAGGCGGCGCCGACAAATACAATCATGGGGATAGTAGACAGATCAAAGGGGTGCCAAGCGGGGAAAGGGATGTCCGACACGCCACCGGCAAGCATCCAGGCAGTGAGCCCGGCAGTGAGGCAACACACACCCAGCGCCACAAGCTGCGTGACACTCATGGCAAGCCCGATGACCTCAAGAGTGAAGAAGAATCCCCCCACAGGGGCGCGGAACATGGCGGCAATGCCGGCCCCGGCGCCGATGGCAGTAAAGGTCATGACCATTGCACGGCTAAAACGGCACCTTTTGGCAAGATTGCTGCCGATAGCCCCCGAGGCGTAAGCTATCGGGCCTTCGGTACCGGCCGACCCCCCAAGCCCGAGCGTGAGCGCGGCGGCTATAAGAGGACTTATGGTAAGACCGAGCGGCATGTAAGGGTGACGGCGCGCCAGGGAGGCCTTCAGCCTGTCTACACCGTGAGAAATCTCGCGGTGTATGACATAACGCTGGTAACAGGCGGCCAGGATAACGCCGATTACGGGGAGCCACAGGAAACGCCAGTTCCACCGCGTGGGGTCAAGACCGGTGAGAGCGAAATGCGAAATCTGTGCCACCATCCATTTCAGCAGCTGGGCGCAGGCGCCTGCCGTGATGCCCACCACGAATGAGGCCAGCATGATGAATGCCGTCGGCGGTGCTGTGCCGTCGGCGGTGTTACGCTGCAACCACTGTGGAAATGAATAATTGAAACGCATGGAATCCCTATATCATCTGCCGGCTACGGGGATTACGGTTTCCGTCGCAGCCTCTTATGATATAAGAACCGTGCGGAGGGCGCTATGGTTCAGCGCGACGCCTTGCGATAGAGCAATATGGCGATTATGGCGTAGAGCAGGTTGGGAATCCACATGGCCACAAGCGGCGAGGTCATTCCCGAGACGGCAAACGACGAGGTGACCGTCATGAACAGGATGTACGAGAACGACAGTACCAGGCCCAGGCCTATATTGAGGCCCATCCCACCCTTGACCTTACGCGACGACAGGGACATGCCGATGACGGTGAGGATGAACGCCGCCGCGCACATGGCATAGCGCTTGTGGTACTCGATCTCGAAAGCCTGGATGTTGGCCACGCCGCGCGAGCGCTGCCGCTCGATATACTGTTTGAGCTGCGGCGAGGTGAGTGTCTCCTGGTCGTTGCGCGAGATAAGAAAGTCGCGCGGCTCGAAGGGGATGATGGTATCAAGGCGCGAGCCGGTCTTGATGAGTTCGCGGTCGGCGTGGAAGTCGCGTATCATGTAGTCTCGCACCTGCCATTGGTATAGGGTGTCCCATTTCACCGACATGGCCGTGAGGCGCGATTCGAGTCCTTTCTTGCCGAATTTCTCAAGCGAGAAACGGTAGCCGGTCTTGGTGGTGTTGTCGAACCGGCTCATGTAGGCTATCTGCCCCGGAGCGACCTGAAGCATGATGTTGTCGCCGTAGTCGACACGACGGTTCTTCACGTATGTGTTTGTGAAGGCTATGCGTTTCACATTGGCCGGTGGGATGATGTAGGCGCCCAGCACGAAGGTGGCTATGGCTATCACCGCCGCCGAAATCATGTAGGGACGCAGCAGACGCCTGAAACTCATGCCCGACGAAAGTATGGCTATGATTTCTGAGTTGTCGGCCATCTTCGATGTGAAGAAAATCACGGCGATGAACACGAACAGCGGGCTGAACTGGTTGGCGAAGTAAGGGAGGAAGTTGACGAAATAGTCGAATATCGTGGCCTTAAGCGGGGCTTTCAGGAAGGCGTCGAGTTTCTCATTCACATCGAACATAATGGTAATCGCCAGAATCAGCATTATGGCGAAGATATAGGTACCGAGAAACTTCTTGATGATATACCAGTCGATTATCGACACGCCGAGGCGGCCCTTGGGAATCGCGGGCAGACGTGACGGCATCAACCGCCGGAATATGTCTTTTATCTTTGACATCAGTTGCTGTATCAGAGTCGTGTGGTGACGCGCCGCACCATTTCGGGTTTCCATGTGGCGAAGTCGCCGGCAATGATGTGTCGCCGGGCCTCGTCGACAAGCCACAGGTAGAACGACAGGTTGTGTATCGTGGCTATCTGCATGGCCACAAGCTCCTTGGCCACAAACAGATGGCGCAGGTAACCGCGGGTAATCTCGCGGTCAAGGTCAAGCGGACTTTCGGGGTCGATCGGCGTGAAATCGTCTGCCCACTTTAGGTTGCGCATGTTCATAATGCCGTTGCGGGTGAAGAGCATGCCGTTGCGGGCGTTGCGCGAGGGCATCACGCAGTCCATCATGTCAACGCCGCGGTCTATGGCCTCAAGTATATTCTCGGGGGTGCCTACGCCCATCAGATAGCGCGGACGGTCGGCGGGGAGAATCTCGTTGACAATCTCGATCATCTCATACATCTTCTCGGCAGGCTCGCCCACGGCCAGACCGCCGATGGCGTTACCCTCGGCCCCGAGCGCGGCCACCTCGCTGGCGGCCTCACGCCGCAGGTCAGGATACACGCACCCCTGCACTATGGGGAAAAACGCCTGGCTGTGGCCGTAACGCGGCTCAGTGGAATTGAAATGCTCCCATCCGCGTTTCAGCCATCGCTGGGTAAGGTCGAGCGACTTGCGCGCATAGCTCTTCTCGGCGGTGCCCGGCGGACACTCGTCAAGGGCCATCATTATGTCAGAGCCGATGGAACGCTGTATGTCAACCACCTTCTCGGGGGTGAAAAGATGTTTCGAGCCGTCGATGTGCGAGCGGAACCATGCCCCCTCGTCGGTGAGCTTGCGGTTCTCGGCGAGCGAGAACACCTGGAAACCGCCTGAATCGGTAAGAATCGGGCCGTCCCAGCCGTTGAACCTGTGCAGTCCCCCGGCCTTTTCGAGCAGGTCGGTTCCGGGTCGCAGGTAAAGGTGATAGGTGTTGCCCAGGATTATACGCGCCTTGACGCGGCGGCGCATGTCGTCCATCGTCACAGCCTTTATGGCGCCGCAGGTACCTACGGGCATGAATACCGGCGTCGCTATCTCGCCGTGGTCGGTGGTTATTGTGGCGGCGCGGGCATTGGTACCCGGAGCCGTGGCATCTATTCGGAACTGCATGGAGCGTACTGAGTGTCAGAACTCGCTTGTGAAATGGAACTTGATCGAGGGGAAATCGGCCTGCGCCATCTGCAGCACATAGTTCGAGTCGGCGAGGAACACATCGCGTCCCTCGCGGTCTACTGCCATGAACTGGTGCTTGCGGCGCTTGAAGGCATCGAGGGCGGCCTCGTCGTCAGACTCTATCCAGCATGCCTTGTAGAGCGACAGCGGCTCCCAGCGGCACTGGGCGCCGTATTCGTGCAGAAGGCGGTACTGTATCACCTCGAACTGCAGCTGACCTACGGTGCCGATAAGCTTGCGGCCATTGAACTGGTTCACGAACAGCTGCGCCACACCCTCGTCCATGAGCTGGCGTATACCCTTGTCGAGCTGTTTGGCTTTCATCGGGTCTGTGTTCTCGATATATTTGAACATCTCTGGCGAGAACGATGGCAACCCCTTGAAGTGAAGTTCCTCACCTTCGGTGAGCGTGTCACCGATCTTGAAGTTGCCGGTATCGGGAATACCTACGATATCACCGGGGAAAGCCTCGTCTACAACGCTCTTGCGCTGTGCCATGAAAGCGGTGGGGGCGGCGAAACGCAGGTCTTTCCCGGTGCGAACATGGCGGTAGGGGGCGTTGCGCTCGAAACGGCCCGAGCACACCTTCACGAAAGCTATGCACGAACGGTGGTTCGGGTCCATGTTGGCGTGTATCTTGAACACGAACCCGGTGAAATGTTCCTCTTCGGGCTTTATCACACGCTCCTCGGCCTGCGTGGGACGCGGAGAGGGAGCGATTTCCACGAAACAGTCCAGAAGTTCCTTGACGCCGAACGTGTTCAGCGCCGAGCCGAAGAAGACCGGAGCAAGCCGTCCGGCGCTGTATTCCTCACGGTCGAATTCGGGATAGACACCCTCGATAAGCTCAAGGTCATCGCGCAGCTGGGCGGCCTCGGTCTCTCCTATCGCGGCGTCTACCGCGGGGTCATTGACATCGGCAATCTCCACACGTTCGCTCACGCGCTGTTTGTCTGGTTTGAAAAGGTCGAGTGTATGCTCGTATATATTGTAGACACCCTTAAAACGCGCGCCGATGCCGATGGGCCATGAGAGCGGCCTGACCTTGATCTTAAGCTCGGCCTCAAGCTCGTCGACAACCTCGAAGGGGTCGCGCCCCTCGCGGTCGAGCTTGTTCACGAATATGATCACAGGGGTCTGACGCATGCGGCACACCTCCATGAGGCGGCGGGTCTGTTTCTCCACGCCCTTGGCCACGTCGACCACGATAATTACCGAGTCGACCGCGGTAAGGGTGCGGTAGGTGTCTTCGGCAAAGTCCTCGTGACCCGGAGTGTCGAGGATGTTTATCTTCCACCCCTCATAATCGAAACCCATCACCGAAGTGGCGACCGAGATGCCGCGCTGGCGCTCGATTTCCATCCAGTCTGATGTGGCGGTTTTCTTGATCTTGTTCGACTTCACGGCTCCGGCCACATGGATGGCGCCGCCGAAAAGGAGCAGTTTCTCGGTAAGGGTTGTCTTACCGGCATCGGGGTGCGATATGATGGCGAACGTGCGCCGCCGTTTTATCTCATCTTCAAGTGTCATCTCTGTCTGTCAGTGTCTTGTTCTTTGGCAGCGGGCTGCCGGGCGTTGACCGCGTTATCGCGCTGCGCCATATAGCGTGCCAGCGAGTCGGCCCAGTGGGGCGTCTCCACGCCGTATGTGGCGCGTATGCGCCGTTTATCGAGCAGGGCGTATGCCGGCCGCGCCGCGGGCGTCGGGTACTCCTCGGTAGGGATGGGGATGATTTGTGTCGACCGGCCGGCCATACGCATCACGGCTACTGCAAGGTCATACCAGGTGGCTGCGCCCTCGTTTGAATAATGATAGATACCGGGCACCCATTGCCGTGCCGTCACGATTGCCCACAGGGCACGCGCAAGGTCATCGGCGCATGTGGGGCTGCCCACCTGGTCGGCCACCACGGCTATCTCCCCGGCATGGCCGCGCTGATCCGATAATCTAAGCATGGTTTCCACGAAGTTCGGGCCGCCAAGACCGTAAAGCCACTGCGTGCGCACTATAATGGCCTCGGGGCAGGCTGCGAGCACGCGCGTCTCGCCCCGGCGCTTGGTGGCGCCGTAATGCTGGAGCGGAGCGGGCTTGTCACCCTCGGCATAAGGCCGGTGCGACCGCCCGTCGAACACGTAGTCGGTCGACACATGCACAAGGCGTGCCCCGGCCTCGTCCGCGGCGGAAGCAAGGTTTGCCGGTCCCTCTATGTTTGCGGCGGTACAAGCCTGTTTCTCGGTCTCGGCACGGTCAACTGCCGTGTATCCCGCGCAGTTGACAATGTGCGTGAAACCGCCACCGGTTACAAAACGGCGCACGGCGCCGGCATCGAGCAGGTCGAGGTCGGCATGCGTGGCGGCAACCACCTCCACTCCGTTGAGGGCGGGGGCGGTGCGCGTCATGGCGCGCCCAAGCTGTCCGGCGGCGCCGGTCACAAGTATCTTCATCGTCATAGCGGGGGCAGGCCGCACGTAGCGGCTTAAGCACCTGCAAAGTTACACATTTCCCAGGAGACAAGCAACCCCGGCCGAGGCCGGGGCACTAAAAACAAAAGGCATTTCCCATGTTTCAAAAGGCATTTCACATGTTCACATGCCATTTTATTGGTTCAAAAGGCAATTTTCTTATTTGGGGGCATCTCCGGCATCATGTGCCTGAGGCTTGGCAGAGGCATCTTTTGCCGGGGTGGCATCGGCGGGTGCATCCTCTTCGGGGGTGAAGAGTTTGTCGGCCTCGTCAAGATGGTAGTCGCGGGCCAGGGCGGCGATGAACCGGGTAATCTGGTCGATGGCGGCGGCTGTCTCGGCTGATTCGTCGGCATGGCGCAGGCGCAGAATCAGCCTGGCGTAAAGGGCATTGAAACAGGTTTCAATCTCGCCGGCCGGTTCGGGACCCGATTTGGCCCGGAGCTCTACAATATATGGCAACGTGCGGTAGAACTCGGCGGTATATTCCGGGAAACGGGTAGCCTCGGCAAGAATACGGCGGTGCAGGTCGGCCAGGTCACCGAGGGTGTTACGGGTAATCTGCAGGTGCCCCTTTTCCGCCACCCCCTCGCGACGCATCATGTCGATAAGTGACTCGTACCACTCGCGCAGAGCGCGGGCATCCTCTTCCGAAAGGTCGGGCACGGGGTCAATCACGGCGGCCGCCAGCCGGTCGATGTCAAGGTCGTATGCGCGGAGCAGATCCTCTACCTGCCACATGTAAAGCAGGTACTGGGCTATGTTGGTGCGACGCAGTTGCGATGCTATTTTCATACGTGTATTGTTGAAACGTTTTTATTGAGTAACGTTGCCTGACGGCTTTTGTTGTGCAGCTGTTGCCGGTACCGCCTCGGGCGACCGGCGCAGCAGGTCGATGACCCTCCCTTGACGGGCGGCCATGTCGCCACGTATCGTGGCATATTCTCCCGGCGCAACCATGCGCAGGTCGGCGTACCGGTCTTCTCCGTCGAGCACCGCGTCAAGATTACCGTCGGGGCCATCGGCCGGGGCGTCGAACGTGAGCGTGGCATGTTCATCGGCCACCTTGTTCCAGGGCCCGAGTGACGCGGCAGCCGAATCGATATCCTCCTGTCCCGAGGGGGTGACGCCCTCCGGAAGACCGTCGAATTCACGGGTGCTGTCAACCGCATCCTCAATGAGCGGGTCAAGCCCCTGCGCGGTCAACAGCGGATTATAGCGGTACAGAGGCCAATATCCGGCCGCTGTAAACCGCCGCTGTTGCGAGGGGCCTGCCAGCATCCCCGCACGTATGCCATGGTTGATGCAGGGGCAGTAAGCTATCACCACCGACGGCCCGGGATAAGCCTCAGCCTCACGTAAGGCGTCAACAGCCTGTTGCGGCGATGCCCCAAGCGAAATCTGCGCCACATACACATTGCCGTAGGCCATCATCATCCGTCCCAGGTCTTTCTTGAAGGTTCGTTTTCCGGCGGGGGAATATTTCGTGACGGCACCGAGCGGTGTGGCCTTGGAGGTCTGGCCGCCTGTGTTCGAGTAACATTCGGTGTCAAGCACCAGAATATTGATGTCGTGCCCCGAGGCAACGACATGATCGAGACCTGCAAAACCGATGTCGTAGGCCCATCCGTCGCCACCGATAGCCCAGACAGTGGTTTTGCCGTTCCCGTCACCGCCGGCTTGTGCGTCGGCATCTTTTTTACCGGTGGCGAGTGTGTCGAGCGCCAGGCGCATTCCCAGACCGTATTCGGCGTTATCTTCGAACAGCGAGTTGCCCCAGGCCGGCCCGCGCCCCGATGGCAGTGTGGTGTAGGCGTTGCTGGGATAGTTGCCGCCCCAGACCGACGAGCAGCCCGTTGCGTTGGCTATGATCAGCCTTTCGCCGAAAAGCTGTGTGAGCAGTTTCACGTATGGTGTCTCGCCACACCCGCCACAGGCACCCGAGAACTCAAGCAACGGCTGGTGCATCTGCGACCCGTTAAGCGTGAAACGAGGCAGTCCGCCGGTCTTTGGTGTGACATGACTGCGGCAATATTCAAGCATCGGCGCCTGCACGACACGTTCCGGGGGTGCGGATGTCATCCGCAGGGCATGACCTGGACAGACAGCCACGCAGACACCACACCCCGTGCAGTCGTCGGTATAGGTCTGTATGCGGTAACGCAACGGTGCCCCGGCTCCCTCTTTGAATGGTATGGTGTCGAAACCGGTCGGTGCCCCCGAAACCTCGTCAGGCGAGAGCAGGAACGGACGTATGGCGGCATGTGAACAGAAGAAAGAACATTCGGTACACTGCACGCATTTGTCAGGCAGCCATTTGGGCACATTTATGGCTATGCGCCTATGCTCATAGGCAGTGGTACCCGGGGGCATGTGACCGTCAGGGGCGAACATCGAGACCGGTAGCGTGTCGCCTTTGCGGGCAAGACACGGGCCCGCGATGCGCCTTACGAAACTGCGCAACGCCTCGGGAGCCGACGCCGGGAGGTCGGCTCCGTATTCGGGCATGACAGGTTCAGTGGCATCAGCCCACGCATCAGGTATCTGTACGGGGGTAATCGCTCCTACAGCCTTGTCTATAGCGGCCAGATTGCGCTGCACCACCGCCTGGCCTTCATGGGTATATGTTTCCGTGACCTGTTTCTTAAGAAGTCCCACGGCCTCGTCAAATGGTATCACCGGACTCAGTTTGAAGAAAATCGTGAGCATGATGGTGTTGATACGTACTCCAAGGCCGGTCTGAGCGGCGATGGCTCCGGCATCGACGGTATAGAAACGCGCACCCAGACGATGAAGCATGCGCTTTACCGTAGCGGGCAACCGCTGTTCGAGTTCGGCGGCATTCCAATGACAGTTCAGCACGAACGTACCCCCCTGGCGCAGATTCAGCAACATGGGGAATACCTCTATATATCGGTCTTTGTTACAGGCTATGTACCCGGCCTGTTCGATAGCATACTCAGATCTGATGGGAACTTTGTCGACTCTGAGCTGACTTACCGTATAGCCGCCCGATTTTTTGGCGGAATAGGTAAAAAACGCCTGCGCGTAAAGTCCAGCGCTGTCGCCGATGATATGCGCGGCCTGCCGCGTGGCTCCGACCGTGCCGTCAGAACCCATACCATAAAATATGGCCTCAAGCAGATGCTGGCGCCCAAGAGTAAACGAGCTGTCGGTATCGAGCGACAGATGCGTCACGTCGTCGGTGATGCCGACAGTGAAGACCCGTTTTGGCGTTGTGCTCATGGCGTTGTCGATTACAGCCTTCACCATGGCCGGCGAGAAATCCTTGCTTGCCAGTCCGTAGCGTCCACCGATGACATTGACCTTTCCGGCAAGCGATGATGCAGCCACCGCGGCGGCAATATCCTTGAAAAGCGGTTCGCCCCCGGCACCGGGGTCTTTCGTGCGGTCAAGCGCCACAATGGTCTTCACCGACTTAGGTAATGCGGCAAGGAACCGGTCGACAGCGAAAGGCCTGTACAGACGTACCTTAATCAGACCGGCCCGATAACCGGTGGAATTGAGCCGGTCAAGTGTCTCTGCAATGACCTCACATGACGACCCCATGGCCACAAGCACGACCTCGGCATCCGGAGCGCCGTAATAGTCAAACAGACTGTAATGACGCCCGGTAACGGAGGCAAGCCGTTGCATCTGACGTTCCACCTCGGCCGGGAACGCATCATAGAGGGTGTTGGCGGCCTCTGCATTCTGGAAATAGACATCAGAGTTCTGGGCAGTGCCGCGCATCTCCGGGTGCGCCGGGTCAAGGGCACGGGCACGGAAACGCGCCACACGGTCAGGCTCCATAAGACCGAATATGTCATCATACGGAATCACGTCGATGGTCGACATCTCGTTGCTCGTGCGCCATCCGTCAAAGAAATGGCACACCGGCAGCGCGCCCCCTATTGCCGCCAGATGCGCAACCACGGCAAGATCCATTGTCTCCTGCACGTTGTTCGAGGCCAGAAAAGCGAAACCGGTAGAGCGCGCCGCCATCACGTCCTGGTGATCGCCGAATATGCTCAGGGCATGTGTGGCCAGAGAACGCGCCCCCACATGAAACACACCGGGCAACTGGTTGCCGGCGATCTTGT
>ERZ1673743.3335-NODE-3335-length-12484-cov-13.758870_pt1 | contig 12484 bp, 9 predicted proteins | sample MGYA00580197_ERZ1673743 | MGnify/ENA primary metagenome ERZ1673743 (study PRJEB41218, sample SAMN15661795) | gut metagenome | host: Homo sapiens | place: Canada: London | collected 2015-08-20/2019-03-30 | study: EMG produced TPA metagenomics assembly of... | reverse complement strand
CCCCAACAAGGACCTGCACAAATTCACCGTCCTGTCGGTCGCCGACCTCTTCGCCGACGTCATCGAGCGCGTGCACAACTACAAGGAAATCTCGTCGATCTTCTCCAAATAGGAGAACCGGCTTCCACCCAGAAAATTCCCCGGAACCTTTGCGGAAAGGTTCCGGGGAATTTTCCGTTCACGGAAGAAGGACTACCCCGCCTTCTCTCCGCCCTTGATGCGGCTGCGGACATACTCCGTGGGCAGGCAGCCGACGCCCCGCCCGCCGAAAAACGGGTCCCGCGGAAAGGGTGCAAAAAGGCGGGAACCTTTCGTAAGTTCCCGCCCCTGCCATCCGACTTCCGGCTACTTGAAAGGCGAATCCGGCTCGCGGGACATCACCAGATAGAACATCCGGTCGAGGAACGCCGGGGCGAACTTCTTGACGAAGTGCGTGGCGCGTCCCTCGCTCTCCATCAGGCAGAGGCGTTTGCGCCGGAGGATGCCCTTCGCCACGATGCGGGCCACCTCCTCGGGGGTCATCATCTTCGACTCGTTGCGCGGCGTGGCGCCCTGCTGCTTCCCGTCGGCCGTGAGGGCCGAGAAGCGGACGTTCGAAGCGGTGAAACCCGGACAGGCGATCATCACGTGCAATCCCTTTTTGAGGTTCTCAATACGCAGCGTTTCGAGGAATCCCGTCATGGCGTATTTCGAAGCCGAATAGCCCGTGCGGCCCGGCAGTCCGTGCAGCCCGGCGACGGAGGAAATGCCCACGACGGAGCCTTTCGACGCCTGAAGATACGGCAATGCGAACTTGCAGCAGTTGACCGTACCCCAGAAGTTGACGTCCATCAGCCGGTGCAGCACCCCGAGGTCCACGTCGTCGAAAATGGCGCGCATCGAAATACCCGCATTGCAGATCAGCACGTCTATGCCGCCGAACTCCCGCACGGCGGTTTCGATCAGCTCCCGGCACTCCTCGGGCTTCGTCACGTCCACCCCGCAGTAGGCCGCCTGCCCGCCCCGGGCGCGAATGTCGCCCGCAAGAAACTGCAATTTCTGCACGTTGCGCGCTCCGAGCACCACTTTTGCGCCCTGCGCGGCGTATACCTTCGCCATCGCCTCGCCGATACCCGACGATGCGCCCGTAATGACGATTACCTTATTTGCCAATGTCTTCATATCTTTTTTATTCATGTTTTGCATCTCCGCCCGCCGTTTTCGCGGCGTTCCGCCGCATCTACAAGTCCGGCCCCGCCCCCGCCTTGACGGGAACTTACCGCATACGGCCGGAATGCGAGCCTAAATTTCCACCTCCAACCCGTCGTAAGCCAGGTGCACGCCCGGCGGGAGCGTCGCCTCCGTCTCGGCATGCAGGCCTATTTCGTGGGACATATGCGTGATATAGGCCTCGCGCGGCCCGACGCGGCGGATCAGCGCCAGCGCCTCCGCGAGGTTGAAATGCGACGGATGCGGGGCGAAACGCAGCGCATTGACCGCCAGCACCTCCGTACCGCGCAGTTTTTCGGCCTCGGCGTCTTCGATGGTCTTGAAGTCCGTCAGGTAGGCCAGCGGCCCGATGCGGAAGCCCGTGACCTCGAAGCGTTCGGAATGGTGGCCCGACACGGGCACGATCTCCACATCGCCGACACGGAACGGCTTTGCGGTGTCGATTTCGTGCAGTTCGATCTCCGGCACGCCGCGGTATTTGTCCTGCGCGAAGGCATAGTCGAAATCCTTGCGCACGCACTCCAGCGCCCGCGGGGCGGCCCAGATATGGACCTTGTGGACGGTCGGCGGGTAATCGACGAAATTGAAAGCCCGCACGTCGTCCAGACCGCCGATATGGTCCTTGTGCTCGTGAGTCAGCAGAATGGCGTCGAGATGCCGCACGCCCGTGCGGAGCATCTGGTAGCGGAAATCGGGTCCGGCGTCGATGACGATGCGCACGCCCCGCGTCTCGACCATCGCCGAGGTGCGCAGACGGTTGTCGCGCCGGTCCGCCGACGTGCATACCTTGCAGCGGCAGCCGATGACGGGTACGCCCTGCGAAGTACCGGTTCCCAGAAAGGTGAGTTTCATGGATGCAAATGTAGAAAAAATAGCGCAATTCCCGGCACTTTGTGATGCATTGCTTCATTTTTCGCACCGCATTGCCGCATACGTTTCAAATACGGCTTCCGGTCTCCGAATATCGCGGAACCGACGAAACCGGGATTCCGGTCCGTGCGGGGCAGATGCCGGGCGTCGTGAAAAACGGGGCGAAAGGATCGTACCCGAGTACGATCCGTCCGCCCCGCCGGAAGGATGTGCGGCAGGTGCGCCGCAAGCAGCGGAATCAGAATCCGCTTTCGATATTCCAGACAAACGCCCGGGCCCCCTGCATCCTGGTCGCAGCGTCCATTTCGCGGAAGGCGTCCATCAGCGGAGCCACCTTCTCGTCGTCGACGATGGCCAGGATCGAGGCGTTCATCGAAGGCCACGCATGCGTGCCGTAGTGGGGTTCGCCGTCGACCGAGCCGCGGCCCTCGGTCAAGGCCCATTTGGTGAAGCCGCGGATACCCTGCTCGTCGAGGATGGCGTTCACCCGGTCGGTCAGCGCCTGGTTGTATGACAAAAATACTGCTTTCATAGTACCGATCAATTTTAATTCAGCTTTTCACTTTCAATGCTTGCTTGCCTGGTGTTCGGCCGAGAGGCGCGCCAGTTTCTCACGCTCCTTGCGCTGCGAACGGTTCACGAGGATCGAGTAGAGCACCGGAACGATGAACAGCGTGAGGATGGTCGAGAACGTCAGACCGCCGATCACGGCAATGCCCATCGGCTGCCACGTCTCCGAACCCGCTCCCGTGCCGATCGCCAGCGGCAGCATGCCCAGAATGGTCGTGAACGAGGTCATCAGCACCGGACGCAGACGGCTCTTGCCGCCGGCGATCACCGCGTCGAAGACGCCCGAGCCGCGCTCGATCAGGAGGTTCATGTAGTCGACCATCACGATACCGTTCTTCGTCACGATGCCCACCAGCATGATGGCGCCGATCAGGGCGATCAGCGACAGCGGCGTGGAGGTCATCCACAGCGCGAGGAACACGCCCGTGAAGGCGAACGGAATGGTGAACATGATGATGAACGGGAACTTGAGCGACTCGAACTGCGTGGCCATCACGATATACACCAGAATGACGATCAGGATGAGCAGCGTTCCCAGGTCGCCGAAGGCGTCGCCCTGATCCTCGACCGTACCGCCCACTTCGAGGTCCACGCCGTCGGGCGCGGGATAGTCGGCGAGGAGCTTTTCGACCTCGGCCACCACGTCGCCCAGCGCGACGCCGGCCCCGAGGGTCGACTGGACCGAAATGACGCGCTGACGGTTCTCGCGCTCGATCATCGGCGCGGCGTACTCCTCCTCGACGGTTCCCACCTCCTTGAGCTTCACGGGGCGGCCCTGCGCGTTGTAGAGCGTGATGTTCTCGACATCCTCGATGCGGTTGCGGAACGGCTCGGCATAACGCACGATGATGTCGTACTCGTCGCCGTCCTCGCGGTATTTCGAGGCCACGAGGCCGTCGATGCGGTTGCGCACGGCCTGCGACGCCGTAGCGCTGTTCATGCCGTAATAGGCAAGGCGGTCACGGTCGAAGACCACGTTGAGTTCGGGACGCAGGTCGTCGCGCGAAAGCTGCACGTCTCGCGTACCCTTCAGGCCGCCCAGCTTTTCCTTCAGGTCGTTGGCAACGGCGTTGGTCACGTCCATGTCGTAGCCGAAAACCTTGATGTCGACCGTCGCCGAACCGCTCATGCTGCCGTTATCGCCGCCGGGCATCACCGAATATTCCCGCACCTCGGGGATGCGATCCAGTTCCTTGCGCAGCAGGTCGGAGATAACGTAGATCGACCGCTCGCGCTTGTCGGAGGTGGGCAGGCTGAGGTTGTAATTGATGATGTGCGAACCGGTGGTCTGCATCGCAGCGAACGCGTCGTCCGACGAGTTGGCGCCCGACGAGGCCGACACGAGCGTCACCTCGGGATAGTTCTTGTAGATGATGCTGTCGATCTGGCGGGCGATCCGCGCGGTGTAATCCACCGAGAGGTTCTGCTCCAGTTTGACCGTGGCCGAGATCCAGCCGTTATCCGAAGGCGGGAAGAATTCGGTCGGCACCTGCGTGACGAGCCCCAGCGAAACCAGGAAAAGCCCCATCATCGAGAAGATCGTGATACGGCGGTGGCGCACCACCCAGTTCAGCGAGCGGGCATAGGCGTCGTCGAGCCATGCGAGCGCCCGGTCGATGGGTTTGTATATGACACCCAGCCCCTTGTAATCGTGCACGCCGCCCTCGAGTTTCAAGAGGTAGGCGGACATCATCGGGGTCAGCGAAATGGCTGCCGTAGTCGAAACGCAGACCACGATGGTCACGATCCAGCCCAGCTCGCGGAAAAGGATACCCGCCATGCCCGGCACCATCGTCAGCGGCAGGAACACGGCAACGACCACGAGCGTGGTGGCAATGACCGACAGCCACACCTCGTTGGTGGCGTAGATGGCGGCCTCCTTGGGATTCGAACCTCGCTCGATGTGCGTCGTGATGTTCTCCAGCACCACGATGGCATCGTCGACGACCATACCGATGGCGATCGAGAGCGACGAGAGCGAGATGATATTGAGCGTCGAGCCCGTGGCGAAGAGGTAGATGAACGAACAGATCAGCGACACGGGGATCGTCATACAGATGATCAGCGTCGCGCGCCAGCGTCCGAGGAAGGCCATCACCACCAGCACGACGAAGATGAAGGCGTAGAGAATGGTCTCCGAGAGCGACCCGATGGCGTCGGTGATCTCCTGCGAGCCTTCGAAAATCAGCTCCATCTTGACATCCTTCGGGAGGGTTTTCTGAATCTCCGGCAGGCGCGACTGGATTTCGTGGACGATATTCACGGTGTTGGCGCCCGACTGTTTCTGGAACATCACGCGCACGCCCCGCTGGCCGTTGACGCGCTCGTCCATCGTGGCTTTTTCGAGCGTATCGCGGATCTGGGCCACGTCCGAAAGTCTCACCGTGCGGCCCCCGGCGTTCGACACCACGACCTTGCGCATCTCGTCCGAGAGTTTGAACTCGCCGTCGGCCTTGATGTTGAAGGTGTTGTTGCCCACGTCGATCGTGCCGCTGGGGATGTTGACGTTCTCGGCGGCGATGATCTGCCCCAGCTGCTCGACCGTGAGGTTGTAGGCCTCCAGTTTGGCGGGGTCGACGTTGACCTGCACCTCGCGTTCGGGTGCGCCGATGATCGACACGGCGCCCACGCCGTCGACGCGGTTGAGCACGTTGACCAACTTGTCGTCGAGAATCTTGTTCAGCGCCGGATAGCTCTCCTCGGCCGTGACGGCAAGCATCATCACGGGGATCATCGAGGTCGAGAACTTGAAGATCGTCGGATAGTCGATGTCGTCGGGCAGCTGCGACTGCACGCGCGACACCACGTCGCGGATTTCGTTGGCCCCTTCGTTCAGGTCGGAGCCGTATTCGAACTCGACGGTGATCATCGAGACGTTGTCCTGCGACTTGGAGGTCAGTTTCTTGAGGTTGCTCACCGTGTTGAGGTTGTCCTCCAGCACACGGGTGATGTTGGTCTCGATGTCGGCGGCGTTGGCGCCCGGATACATCGTGATCACCGAGATCTGGGGTATCTCGATCTCGGGATACTGGTCTACGGCCAGGTTCATCAGCGAGAAGAGTCCGAAGACCATCACGCCGACGAACAGCAGGATCGTTGAGATCGGTTTGCGGACCGCGCTTTCGTAAATTTTCATTGGAAAGGGGCTGTTTTAGTCTTTTTTAATATCCACTTTGGCCCCGTCGAAAAGTTTCGACAACGCCGTGACGGCCACCGGCTCGCCCGCTTCGATCCCCGAGAGGATGTCCACGCGGTCGCCGACCTGGCGTCCCACCTTGACCGAGCGGCGCTCGGCAACCGAGTCGCCGACGATGACGTAGAGGTAACGCTCGGCCGAGCCGACCTGCTTCTGCACGGCCACGTCGGGAACCATCACGCCCTCCTTGCTGCCCATGTCGAAGGTCGTTCGGGCGTACATGCCCGGGCGCAGCGTGCGTTTGGCGTTGGGGACCTTGACCTCGACCTTGAAGGTGCGGGTCGTGGGGTCGAGCGCCGGATAGATCAGCGACACCGTGCCCGTGAACTCCTCGTCGGGGAAGATGTCGACGGCCAGCTTCACCGGCATGCCCACCTTCACGTTGGGGAAGTACTGCTCCGAAATGTTGGCGATGACCTTCAGCGGGTCGATCTGCATGATGTGCAGGATCGGCTGCTGGGCGAACAGGTCGCCGGACTCGTAGTTGCGAGCCGTGACGACGCCCGAAATGGGCGAACGCACCTCGATGTTCTTCTTGAGGTTGGCGACCACCTCGCGCTGCACGTCCAGCTGGGCCTTGGCCTGCTCGATCTGCTGGGTCGAAATGCCTCCGGCCTCGTAGACCGGCAGCAGGCGGTTGTAGTCGTCCTCGACGGTCTTCAGCTGCACCAGCTGCTGGGTGTACTGCGTGGGATCGAGCGTCACGACGAGCTGCCCCTCGCGCACCGGATCGCCCACCTCGACGTAAATCCTGTCGATGTGCACGCCCGAAGCCGCCGGAGTGATGTCGTTCTCCTTGTAAGGCTCGATCTCGGAGGTGAAGACCTCCGTAAGCTGCACCGAAGCCTCTTCGGCAACGGCGCTTTTGGTCAGCACGCCTTTGTCTTCCGCAACGGCGGTCACGCCTTTCTTACCCGTGCAGCCGGCGAAAGAGACGGCGGCGATGCACAAAATCACGATTTTTTTCATACGTTCTTTATCCTGTTTTTTATTTATTTCCGTGTTCGCGGCCGACGATGCGGTCGTACTCGGCCTTGGCCGAAAGGTAATCGTAGATCGCCTGCGAGAAGTTCAGCTGCGCCTGCGTCTGCGAGAGCTGCGCGCTGTTGAGTTCGAGGATCGTCCCCGCGCCCGCCCGGTAACGGGTGTCGGAGATCTTGTAGGCCTTGCGGGCCTGCTCGACGGTCAGCTCCTGGGCGTACATCGTCTCGCGGGCGGTCAGCAGGTCGTTCAGCGCCGAGCGCACCTGTACGTCGATCTGCTGCCGGGCGTAGCTGCGCTGGAGCGACAGCTGCGAAATCTGGTTTTTCAGCTCGCGCGACCTGTTCATCTTCGTCAGGCCCGAAAAGATGGGGACCGACAGTTGCAGGCCGACCGAAATCGGATGGGTCCAGAAATACCGGGAATCGTCCGTCGCGGCGGCGCCGCCGAAATTGAAAGGCTCCATGTCGTTACCCGTATAGGAGGCCGACCCGAAGGCTGCGAGCGTCGGCATGCGTCCCGCATTGGCCGCCTTGAGCGAACGCCGGAGGACCTCCTCCTGCAATTCGAGCGTGCGCAGGTCGGAGTTGTCCGTCACGTCGGTGGTCAGCCCGTCCGTCCCGGCCAGCACGTCGTCGCGCAGGGCGTCCAGCTCGCCCACCACCTCGATCTCCACATCCTCGGGAATCGAGAGGTACATCTTGAGCATCAGCTTGGCCAGCTTGATCGAATTCTCGGTCTGGAGGATCGTGGGCTTGAGGTTGCTCAACTGCACCTGCGCGGTCAGCAGGTCGTATTCCGAGGCCAGCCCGTGCTTGTACTGCACCTGCGTATCGTCGACCGTGCGCTGCACCGTGGCCTCCGACTCGCGGAGCACCGCGAGCGACTGCTCGGCGAGCAGGATGTTGTAAAAGGCCTTCTTCACCTCGGCCGTCAGGTCGATGCGCGAGGCGCGTGCGGCCTCCACGGCCGTGGCCATCTGCGCGTCGTTCATCTTCAGCGTGCGGTAGACCGACGGCGCGAAGAGCGGCAGTGACAGGTCGCCCTGCACGGCGAAGGTGTTATCGGCTCCGAACGAAATGCCGCCGCGCATCTCGGACTTCACGATCGAACGGGTGTAGCTGCCCGACGCCGAAATCTGCGGCAGCAGGTTGCCCCACGTCTGGCGCTTCACGTAGTCGTAACGCTGCACCTCCATCTCCGCGACCTTGACGGTCGGGTTTTCGCTCAAGGCGAGATCCAGCGCCTGGGGAAGCGTCAGCCGCATCTGCGCCGAAGCGCCGGCGACGCCCGCCGCCCAAAAGGCGATGATCAAAAAAAGTCGTTTCATCATTATTCGGTAAAATTATGTTGTCATTATCATTTATGCGGACGAACGGAACGGACGGATATTTCAGTCCCCGCCCCTTCGCGCCGGCTATTGCATCCGGTGAACGGTTTTGGCAGGCTCGTAGCGTTTCAGGTAGTCGTCGACGAGCAGCAGCCCCTTGGTCGTGGAGATGCCGCGGAAAAAATTGCTGATGATCTGCACGAACGCCTCGCGCTCGGTCATGCCCGCGGGCAGAATGAGGTCCTTGCGCACGGTGATGGCCGAAGCCGTGTAGTAAAGCACCGAAATGGCCAGATCGAGATTGATCGTGTCGACGAACAGCCCGTCGGCAATCCCCTTTTCCAGCATCTCCTGCAGGTCGCGGCGGCTCTTGGCGGTGCCTTCGCGCGTCATCTTGTCGTGCACCGCCGGGTAAAACTTGCGCAGGTTGTTCAGCAGCCGCTGGATGACTTCGGCGTTGTCCATCACGCCGCCCAGCACCATGAACATCGCTTCGAGCACGTTGCGCGCATGGGCGCACACCGCGGCGCGCTCGATGCGTTTCTTTTCGAAATAGCGGTCCATCGCCAGGTAGAGCAGCCCCTCCTTGTCGCCGAACAATTCGTAGAGCGTCCGTTTCGAGACCCCCAGCTGCTGCGCGATGTCGTCCATGCGCACCGACTTGATGCCCTGCGAGACGAACATGTGCATCGCCTGTTCTATGATTCGTTCCTTCTGATCCATGATCCAATCCGATTGATACGGATGCAAATATACGTGCCAAAACTTATAAAACAAAAAAAGTTTTCTGTTTTTCCCGGTTTTCTGACGAAAACAACAAAAAAGGAGCCTATCAGGACTCCTTCATGCAAAATCGGACGCGGGAAATCGCCCTTCGGCGGGCAGACCGCACGGTGCTTCGGGGATCATGCGGCGGCCGTCCGCATAACGAGCATGCCAGCGCAGACCGGAGCAAAAAAGCCGCCGCAGAAATTCTGCGGCGGCTTTGTCCAAAACGGGAACGCCCCGTCTATTTCGTGACCCGTTCGAGCCATTTGACCATGGCCAGCATGGCGAACATCGAGATGGCGCAGACGATGACGAAGATGCTCCACGTCGCGGAGATCGAGATGCGCTTGTAGAGGATCGGGCCGATGAACAGCAGGCCGTTGCCCAGCGCCGTGGCACCCAGCCAGCAGCCCTGCATCAGGCCCTGGAGTTTCTGCGGAGCGACCTTCGACACGAACGACAGGCCCAGCGGCGAGATGAACAGTTCGGCGATGGTCAGGATCAGGTAGGTGGCCACCAGCAGCCACGGCGTGACGCGCTCGGCGAACGAGAGACCGCCCTGCGCCTGCACTTCGGCGAGTTTGGGAAGGCCCAGCGACCCGAAGACCATCAGCACGTAGGCGAATGCGGCGATGCCCATTCCGATCGCGATCTTCATCGGGGTCGAAGGCTCCTTGCCGCGGTTGCGCAGCCAGGCGAACACGGCGATGATGACCGGCGTGAGGAACACCACGCAGAAGGGGTTGGCCGACTGGAAAATCTCGGCCGTGATGGGCATGCCGAAAATTTCGAGACGGGTGTAATCCTGCGCGAAGAGCGTCAGCGTCAGACCGTTCTGATGGAACGAGAACCAGAAGAAGAGCACGATGGCGAACACGGCGAACAGCGCATAGAGACGCTGTTTGATCTCACGCGCATCCTGCTGGATTTCGGCCTTCGAAGGCGTCGTCCTGGAAGCGGCCGCAACCTTGGGATCGGGCAGCTTCTTCTTGTTGGCAAGGAAAACCACCAGCGAGAAGACCAGCGCCACGATAGCCACGCCGAACGCATAGTGGAATCCGGTGTTGAAGGCGTTGAGATAGCTCTGCGCGAAAACGCCCATGTCCGCCGGGACGCCGCCGAGGCTCACTTCGGCAGCCAGCTCGCTGAAACGGCCCTGGGCCACTTCGGGACTCATCGTGCCGCCGATATACTGGTGGCAGAGGGCCGAAAGGTCGGAATTGTAGAGGAATCCCTGCGTGCGGAGCCACCAGTTGCGCACGCCCACGGCGGCGAACGGTGCGAACATCGCGCCGATGTTGATGAACATGTAGAAAATCTGAAAGCCCGTGTCGCGCAGTTTGGCATACTGTTCGTTGTCGTAAAGCTGCCCCACGAGCGCCTGGAGGTTGCCTTTGAACAGACCGTTGCCGAAGGCGATCAGCATCAGTGCGCCGATCACCACGGTCTTCGACGTAACGGTGGGAACCATCAGCGCGGCATACCCCGCCGTCATCACCAGAATACCCGCGATGATCGTCCCCTTATAGTTGCGCAGCCGGTCGGCGATCAGGCCGCCGACGAGCGCCAGGATGTAGATCGAGGTATAAAAAAACGAATAGATTTTCCCGGCCTGCTCGCCGTCGATACCGAATTTCGACATCAGGAACAGCGTCAGAATGGCCATCATGGTGTAGAAACCGAAACGTTCGCCCGTATTGGCGAGAGCCGCGGCAATCAAACCTTTAGGTTGCTTGAGCATAGTAGAATTGGGTATTAGTAATGGATACGTTTTTTTGTTCGTGGACAAAGATAGAAAAATTTTTCATATATTTAGTGTCGCAACGGCACTTTTATCAGTCGGAACGCATAACCGGACCCGGGTGCGATTCGGTTTTGCTCCCATCCGACTTTTTATTACCTTTGTAGAAAATCGACTCCCCTATGGAAAAAACGACCCGAAGACTTCCGATCGTCGAACGCGACGAATGGTTACAGCCCGTCGAGGCGCAGATGAACCTGCGCCACGAGCGTTACGAGCGGAAAATGGCCGACATCGGACGCTCGGCGGGATCGCTCGTCGACTACGCCAACGGCTACCGCTATTTCGGCTGGCAGTGGGACGACGTGCTGGACGGCTGGTGGCTGCGCGAGTGGCTGCCGGGGGCGCACGACGTCTACGTCTTCGGCGACTTCAACAACTGGCAGCGCACCGAAATCCGCATGCACAAGGATGCCGCGGGGGTCTGGAGCGCCTTTTTCCCCGCGGCGATGTACCGCGACCGGCTGCGGCACGGCTCGCTCTACAAGATCCACGTCCACGGCGACAACGGCTGGCTGGACCGCATCCCGGCCTACGCCCGGCGCGTCGTGCAGGACGACGAGACCAAAAACTACACGGCGCAGTTCTGGAACCCCGCGGAACCGTTCGACTGGCGGGGCGACGCGTTCGACGCCTCGAAGATCGGCAGTCTGCTGATCTACGAAGCCCATGTGGGCATGGCCCAGGAGCGCGAAGGCGTGGGAACCTACCGCGAATTCACCGAAAAGATACTCCCGATCATCAAAAAGGACGGCTACAACGCCGTGCAGCTGATGGCCGTGGCCGAGCACCCCTACTACGGGTCGTTCGGTTACCACGTGTCGAGTTTCTTCGCCCCCTCGTCGCGCTGCGGCACGCCCGAGGAGCTGAAGGAGCTGATCCGCCGCGCCCATGAACTGGGGCTGGCGGTGATCATGGACCTCGTGCACGCCCACTACGTCAAGAACCTCAACGAGGGGATCAACTCCCTCGACGGCACCGACCATCTCTACTCGCCGCCGGGCGACGCGGGCTACCAGCAGTACTGGGATTCGAAACTCTTCGACTACGGCAAGGAGGAGGTGCAGCACTTCCTGCTGTCGAACGTCAAATACTGGCTCGACGAGTTCCATTTCGACGGCTACCGCTTCGACGGCGTGACGTCGATGATCTACCGCCACCACGGCTACGTCACGTTCGATTCGCGCGACCGTTTCTTCGACGAGGGGGTCAACGGGGACGCTCTCACCTACCTCACCCTGGCCAACCGCCTCGCGCACGATTTCCGGCCTTCGGCCGTGACCATCGCCGAGGACGTGAGCGGCATGCCGGGGATGTGCATCCCGATCGCCGACGGCGGCATCGGATTCGACTACCGCCTGGGCATGGCCATCCCCGACTTCTGGATCAAGCAGCTGAAGGAGGTGCCCGACGAGCAGTGGGACATCCGGGAGATGTGGTCGGTGATGACCGACCGCCTGCCCGAAGTCAAGACCGTGGCCTACGCCGAGTCGCACGACCAGGCGCTCGTCGGCGACAAGACCATCGCCTTCCGGCTGATGGACAAGGAGATGTATTTCCACATGGACCGCGCTTCGGAGAACATCGTCATCGACCGCGGCATGGCCCTGCACAAGATGATCCGCCTGATGACCATCTCCACGGGCGGTCAGGCCTACCTCAACTTCATGGGCAACGAGTTCGGGCATCCCGAGTGGATCGACTTCCCGCGCGAGGGCAACGGCTGGAGCTACGCCCACGCCCGGCGGCAGTGGTCGCT
>ERZ1673743.3328-NODE-3328-length-12504-cov-4.476263_pt1 | contig 12504 bp, 10 predicted proteins | sample MGYA00580197_ERZ1673743 | MGnify/ENA primary metagenome ERZ1673743 (study PRJEB41218, sample SAMN15661795) | gut metagenome | host: Homo sapiens | place: Canada: London | collected 2015-08-20/2019-03-30 | study: EMG produced TPA metagenomics assembly of... | reverse complement strand
CTGCTGCTCCCGCTGGAAAAGCGCGTGCAGACGTGGCTGGATACGCCCGCCGGTCATCTCGACCTGCCGCTCGTCTCCGAGGATCACCTGAAAGCCGCGCTGAACGGAAGTTATCTCGCCAACTTCATCAACACCGTCCAGCTCGAAGCCTCCGGCGCGCAGATTGCCTCCAGCGCCCTGCCCAACGAGTTTAAGGGGCTGCCCACCGAGGTCACCATCCGCGACGTGGTTTCCACCTACATCTACACCAACACCCTCGTCGTGCTGGAGATGACGCGCCCCGCGCTCAAGCAGTATATCGAGCGCTCCGCCGCGTATTTTGACCACGACGAAGACGGAAACCTCTGCATCGCGGACGAATTCCTCCGCCCGAAGGTGCAGCATTACAATTACGATTTCTTCTCCGGCATCCATTACACCATCGACGCGCGCAACCCCGTCGGCCAGCGCGTGACCTCCATCGTCCTTGACGGCCGCGAGCTGGGCGAGGATGAACCGGTCACCGTCTGCGTCAACAGCTATCGCTTCTGCGGCACGGGCGGCTACGATATGCTGCCCAAGCAGAAGGTTGCCCGCGAGGTGCTCACCGACGTGGCCGACGCGATGATCGACTACATCACCTCCCACCCGAATATTCGCGTGGATACGGAGAAATACTGCACCGTCATCGGCTGATCGTTTCCAAAATATGCCTGTTTCCTCCTTCCGCGTCGGACGCATCCTAACGATGACTCACCGACGCGATGAAGGAGGAATTTTTGTATGGAAAAAATCAGGGTCGTTCAATACGGCTGCGGCAAGATGGCCAAGTACATCCTGCGCTATCTGCATGAGCACGGCGCGCAGATCGTCGGCGCGATTGACGTCAACCCCGCCGTCGTCGGCATGGATGTGGGCGATTTCGCGGAGCTGGGCGTGAAGACCGGCGTTCTCATCCGCAACGACGCGGACAGGGTGCTCGACGAATGTGACGCGGACGTCGCCGTCGTCACGCTGTTCAGCTTCATCGGCGACATCTGCGAACACGTAGAGAAATGCGTAAAGCGCGGGATCAACGTCATCACCACCTGCGAGGAGGCCATCTATCCGTGGACGACCTCCGCCGCCGCGGTCAACCGCCTCGACGCGCTGGCCAAAGAGACAGGCTGCACCGTCACCGGCAGCGGCATGCAGGATATTTTCTGGATCAATCTGGTCGGCCTCGTCGCGGGCGGCTGCCACCGGATCACCAAGATCAAGGGCGCTTACAGCTACAACGTCGATGAATACGGCCTTGCGCTGGCCAAGGCGCACGGCTGCGACCTCACGCCGGAGGAATTTGAACGACAGATCGCGCACCCGGAGACCTTCGAGCCGTCCTATGCGTGGAACGCCAGCGAGGCCATCTGTAACAAGCTCGGCCTGACGATTCAATCCATCGCGCAGAAGCACGTTCCCTGCATCATCGACCACGACATCCGCTCCGCCACCCTCGGCAAGGTCATCAAAGCCGGGCGCTGCATCGGCATGAGCGCCGTCGTCACGATCAAAACCATGCAGGGCATCACCATCGAGGAGGAAACCATCGGCAAGGTTTACGGCCCCGAGGACGGCGACCTGTGCGACTGGGTGATTTCCGGCGAGCCGGATACCGCGTTCCGCGTCATCAAGCCCGCCACGGTCGAACACACCTGCGCAACAGTCGTCAATCGCCTGCCCAGCCTCATCAACGCCCCGGCCGGATATGTCACCGCCGACCAGCTCGAACCGGTTCAGTATTTGACGTATCCGATGGAGATGTATTGCTGAGATTCTTCCCATTCAAAAAGCTGGTGCAGTTGAAACGCCGCATCAGCTTTTTATATTATCCTGTAAACAACAAACAAATTTTGTACAGAGTGCGGACGCGCAATGCGCGCCCCTACACATTCATCGTATGGTCAAAAACAGCCCTTCCAAACATGCTTTAATTCCAACCGTTTATATCGTATTTATCCCGTTTGCCGAGATTGCAGGCGTCGCAAAGCGTTCTCAAATTGGAATATTCCGTTTTTCCTCCCTTTGACACCGGGATAATATGATCTACGTGCAGTTTTACGCCGTCTTCGACAGTTCGCCCGCAAATCACGCATCGGAAATGATCTCTTTTCAGAATATCATATCGAATCGAGCTATTCATCTTGCTCCGTTCATATTCTGCGTTTCCCTGCCGTGTCTGCCGCCATTGCATTTCCTGCTTCGTCGCGTTATACAGGTCAAAGAATTCTTTATAGGTATAGTCCGCCTCTTTTCGATACGCGTTTCTGCCTTGAGGGCTTGTATAACACGCAATGCATACAAAGTGCGGAGATGTAACCGCATTTTGCACATTGCCCTCGCAAAGCTTCTTTTCAACCCGCTTGCAAAACGAATATGGAACTTCGCACCTGCGCGCATCCTGACCGCTCATATAATCCGGCAATGCGCTTAATTCGCTTTGATACCATTGCATCCGTTTTCGGTTGTATTGAATCCGCCGAATCAAATTTTCATGATTTTGGAAATTCGTTTCCATCATCTCGCGCATATAGCGCTCAAAATTGAATTGATCGTATTGCTGTTTTGTTCTTAAAGAAACATAGTGTTCATACTGCTCTTCAACATCCTGATCAAACTGATATCGGGAATTGATTTCGCGAAGCGCTTTCAATCGCTTGCTTCCCTTCTCAATTCGCACGGTGAACAGCCGTCGTCTTTCCGTCTTTACGCCCGCTATAATCAATACAAAGAGAATTCCTATCCCTGCAAGCCAAAGATACGCCTGTCCCTTCGGAATTTGAATCGACGTTTGAGCCTTCCCTGTTGTCAGGATTGAGCCTGTCTCATCTTTTGCGCTGTTGGCTTCAGAATCGTTTTCCAAGCGTATCGGCGCTTCTGTCTGTGTGATCTCCGTATCGGATTGAGGTGTTAAAATCGGTTCTGCTTTTTCTTGCCCGTCATCCAGCTTTTCAGCCGTATAATAGGTTTGTTCATCACAAGCACATTGAATGTAGTCTGCGTTAATCCAGCCTTTTAGCCCATTGTGAGCATCCAAACTTGATGAACCCGCCTCTGTGATTTGAATTTGAGCATACTTGCCTTCCACATTCAGCACCAAAAAGCGATCCGCCTGTTCCAGATGGCCTACGACTTTTGAATCTGCCCCAGCGTCTAATCGAATTTTGACGTATGTACCTGTGCAGATACAATTTTCTTCCCCAATATGCCGTTTCAGATGTTCCGCATGATACACGGAATCCTCTGTCGTAACGACAAAATTGGCCTTATCCGCCTTTGCCGTTCCACATAAAAGCACCCAGACCCATAAAATGAGCAAAAAGCCGATTTTTCTTCCGCTTCTACATTTTCCTCTCAAAAAATCACGCCCATTCCTCCAGCGCTTCCATCACTACAACGCCTTCGGGCACGCTCCCCGGCTTAACCTCCAGCTCGCGCACGGGCTTCGCGCCCTCCGCGCCCATGATTTCAAGAAACGGCTCAACGCCCGCAATCGGATAGGCGCAGTGCTTCGTCTTATAGTGCATCGGAATCACGCACTTCGGGCGGGTCAGATCGACGATCTCCTTTGCGCCCTTCGCGTCGATGGTATAAAACCCGCCGACGGGAATCATCATCACATCCGCGTTCAAAATCGCCTGTAAGACCGGCTCAGCGGGCAGACAGCCCTGATCGCCCATGTGCACCACCTTGAGCGCGTCGATATAGAAGATGCGGATGCTGTTCCGCCCGCGCAGCGCGCCGCCCCGGTCGTCGTGATACGATGTGACGGCCTGCGTCGTCACGCCGCCGACCTGCGCGGCTCTCGCCTCCCGCGCGACCTTCGGCCGACCCTCCACAATATCCAGATTGTTGTGATCGTGATGCTCGTGGCTGACCGTCACCAGATCGGCCGTCAATTTCGGCACACGAATCCCCACGCTGTCGTCATAGGGGTCGGTCACAATCACCGTTCCGTTTTCAGCCGTCAGGCGAAAACACGCATGGCCTATCCATTCCAGCTTCATGGCTGCACCCTCCTTTTGCGGGCTGTTTTCCCGCGTCTGCGCCCGCCGCGCGGGCGGCTCGGCGAATAGGCGCCGATAACAAAAACCGACGCCCAGCAACATTATAACGCAGGCGTCGGCTTGATTCAATCCGTTTTCTTTGCGCAAAGGCCGTTCATCCACCCGGCCAGCAGTGCGCCGGAGAGGAAGAAGCCGCTGTCCTCGCCCACGCGCAGGCAGGCCGCCGCTCTGGCGCGCAGCGCGGGCAGACCCGCGCGCACGTGCGCTTCATCCTGCCAGAGCAGGCGCAGGGTTTCCACGACCAGGCGCAGGCCGTCTTCCGTCAGCGGCCGATCCGCGCGGCGCATCAGATACGCCGCAAACGCCGCCGTCGGCGCGTCGGGCGCATCCCAATCCACGTCGATGCGCGCGGGCACATCCAGCGCGCGCAGCGCCGCCTCCGTCGGGGTCAGCAGCAGCAGGCCGTCCCTCTCGCGCGCGTCAAACCCCGCCGCCCGGCAGCCGTCCAGCAGCGCGGGCACGTCGCCGCATCGCCTCGGCGCGTCGCTGACCAGCAGCGCCGCCTCCCCGGCGGGCAGGAAGCGCACAAACCCGCGCCCGCCCGCCGCGAAAACCGCCGCTCTGGCGCGCTCGCGGAGCGCCGTCACAGCCGCCATACGAGGGTCATCACCGTCGCCGACGTGCGCTCGCCGCCGACAAACACATCGTAATCCAGCCGCATCTCGCCGCCGTTTTCGCTTTCCTCCGTCAGCACCTCGCGGGTATACACCGCCACGGGGATGTCGCCGTAGGCCGTGCCGTACAGTCCGGCCGTCTTCCGCCCCGGCTGAAAATGCAGCGCGCCGGTCATCTCGCCCGTGCGGCGCATCAGCACGCCGTCCGCCGTCCGCGTCAGGCAGATGCGCGCGCGAACGCCCTCGTCCACCTGCTCATAGGCGATTTCAAGCCCGTCTTCCCCCGCGCGCAGCGTGCCGCGGTGGACGGTTTTGCTTTCGTGCCGCTCGCCGTCCGGGTCGGTCATCACGCTGATCACACGCAGGCGGATCGGTTTTTCATCAGTCATCGGCCTTCACCTCGCTCATTTTCGCGCCGGGAATCACGCCCAGCAGCATGAACAGCGCCGCCGCGCACAGCGCGAACGCATAGACCGGCCGCAGCAGCGTTTCGCCCGTCGCCGGGTAGCAGCAGCCGCCCGCCGTCGCGAAAAGCACCATGCAGGCGGGCAGGCGCGTCTCCGGCTCGCGTAGAATCGCCGCCAGACAGAGCATGCACAGCGGCAGCCACGCGCCCATCCCCGCGCCGGGGCACAGGATCATCGCGCCGAGGGCGAGCGTCAGCGTCCTGCGCAGGGCGGAAGCCGTCTCCGCCCGCTTCAGCCACGCGCACAGGCCGATGAACATGGCCAGCGCGGCAAACGTCAGGCCGTGCATCAGCATCTCAAAATGCGCCTGCGTGTAGACCTCCGGCGCGTTTGTCACCGCGTCGATCTCCGGGAATACGCGAATCAGCGCATATTCCGGCATTTCCTCCATGGCCGCGCGCGGGAACGCGCTCATCAGGTTCGGAACGCCCGCCGCATACTCCGGCACGGCGAAATTCGCGGTAAACAGGCTGCCCGCCGCGCGTCCGGCAGGCACGCCGCAAAGCACCGCAGGCAGGCAGGCCGCCAGCGCGACAAGCGCCGCCAGCGCGGCATGCCGCCCCTTCGCGCCGCTCCTTCTGCCCAGCAGGGCGACCAGCGGCAGGGCATACAGCGCCGCGCCGGACAGCGCAAACGCCGCGCCGTAGAGCAGCATGCCGCCCTGCGGATGCTTTTCATCCAGCAGCGTCAGCGCGGCGACGAGCAGCAGCGCGCTGAGCGCGTCGATCTGCGGGGCGCTGCCTGCCGTCAGAAAGCCCTGCGGCAGAATCAGGCAGAGCAGCAGCAGCGCTTCGCCGCGCAGCCCCCAGCCCCGGCGATCCGCCGCATGCGCCGCCAGCACGGCCATCAGCAGGAACGCGCCCATGCACGCGAGCTTGAGCATATACATGTCATAAATCGGCCCGCGCGTCAGAAGATACAGCGCCATCACCGCCGGGGCGGAGAGGTTGAGCCGCATGTCGTTCATCGCCGAGAGCCCCGCCGCGTCCATCCGCCGGATGAACGGGAGCATCTGCTCGACGAACAGATACGACTTGTGGTTGATACCCATCAGCAGAATCACAAGCCCGACGGTCAGCAGAAGCTGCCTGACCGCCAGCCGCCAGAAGCGCTCGTGATACAGCAGCGCCGCCGCCAGCAGCACGAAAAGCTGCACCGCCGCCGTCAGGGCGATATACAGCGCGCGGTTGCGCCAGCCGCCGATGTCGTTTAAGTTGCCCAGCGGGCCGACGCCGACGTTGTAAAGCGCCAGCAGCAGGGAAAGCGCTGCCGCCAGCGCCGCGCCGAACGGCAGCGCATGGCGATCCAGCCACGCCGAAAGGGCGTTCAGCTTCGTCTTCATGCGGTCTCGCCTCCCTTCATCGCCAGCGCCGCGCGGTTTTTGCGCATCTTGCGGAGCACATCCCGCGAGATGACGACCAGCGCCGCCAGCATCATCAGCGCCAGAATCCGCATGTCTGCCGGGCGCTGGCGGGTGATAAAGGGCATGTAACTCATCAGCGAAGCGCTGACCACCAGCAGCGGCATGAACCGCCTGTCCCGATAGCGGGCGGCATAGAGCACGGAGAGCATATCCGCCAGGAAGAAATAGCGGTCGTGCATTTTCGGCATCACAAACGGCAGGAAAATCGCGAAGAACAGTGCGAAATCCAGCGTCATCTCCGGCGTGATTTCCTTCGCGTGTATCAGCCAGTAGACGACGACCAGCAGCGTCAGCAGAATACAGGCGAAGAGCGCCGCGTTCTGGTACGTCGGCGTGAGCGCCTGATCGATGTACGCGCTGGACGCCTCGCTGTCGATGCCGGACAGATAGCGCATCCACGTAAATTCCTGCCGGTTGGCAAATTCACGCAGCGGGAAGAACGCATAGAGGTTCGGCGCGTTGTAAAAGAGCCGCTCGTAATACTGCCCCATCGACTGATTGGCGTACACGCTCACAGCGTCCGCAAACGAGCGTCCGGCGATCAGCGCCGGGAGCATCGTCACCAGATACGTCGCCGCGAAGACCAGCGCGTGCTTCGGCTTGTATTCCCCGTGAATCAGCGCCAGCAGCACGACCGGGAAAAAGAAGATGGTTTGCAGCTTGAACGCGAACGCCAGCGAAAGCATGACCGCCGCGCCGACGGGCTTCTTCGTCTTCATCCAGTACAGGCTCATAACGATTAAAAACACGTACACCGTGTCGCACTGCCCCCAGCACGCGCCGTCGATCAGCGTCGTGGGCAGGGCGCAGACAATCAGCATCACCGGCAGCGCGGCTTTTTTTCCGGCGAAATGCCCCGCCGCCTGCATCATCGCCAGCGCGAGGGCATAGTCAAAGATCACCGTGAAGAACTTAATCAGATACAGGTCGTGCAGCGGCGTTTTGGCGATCATCAGCATCACATACTGGTACAGCAGGTTGTAATCGCCGACGTTTTCGCCCAGCGTGTAAAAGCCGCCCTCGCGGAACACCTGCACCCAGCCGCTCAAAAAAGCGTTGTAATCCGCCGTCTGATAGTCGAGCATGCTGACCCGCGCCAGCATCGTCAGCGCGATCACCGTACAGCTCAGCAGCAGCGCGCCCCGCTCGGGCTTTTGCAGCCGCGCGACAAGCGCCATCGCGCCGCCCGCGACCAGCGCAAACAGCGCCGCAAGGCTCAGCGTCTGCCCCCATGTGCCCGCGTATTCCAGCCGCGCGCGCATATAAACCGCCAAAGCGGCAAACAGCATCAGCGTCATAAGGCCGCACGTGACAGCCGCGCGCCTGTTCTCTTTCATCCTTTCTTTTTCCCCCTTATGTAAACTGCTTTTTATTATATCATCATCCATGAAACGGCGCAACCGCCCCGACCTGCCAACTGGCATGGTCAAAAACTTGCAATCTGGCTCTTTACGCCATGCCAGATTGTGCTATAATGCCCTTATTCCATCAAGGGCGCATCGCCCGCAAAGAGAGGTTTTTGTTATGGCTCACACGACGACCCGCGAACAGAAAACGCGCATGCTCTGCACTGCCGGCCTGATGGCCGCGCTGGCCTGCGTCTCCAACTTCATCAGCATTGCCACTCCGGCTTCCCGCATCCACATCGGCAACGCGGTCTGCGTGCTCTGCGGCCTGATTCTCGGTCCGGCCTACGGCTTCTTCGCCGCCGGCGTGGGCAACGCGATTTTTGACATCATCGGCGGCTACGGGATGGAGTTCGTCATCACCTTCATCAACAAGGGCGCCATCGCGCTCGTCACCGGTCTGATCGCCTACAAGGCCGCCGACAAGGAGACCCTCGAGGGCAGGGATCACGCCCGCGTAATCGTCGGCAGCATCCTCGGCGCGCTGACCTACACCGCGCTGTACCTGCTCAAATCCTACATCAAGCTGCGCTTCACCACGGCAGACGTCGATCCCGTCGCGATTCAGGCGACGATGCTCTCCAAGGCGGCAAGCAGTCTGTTCAACGCCGCGTTCGCCTTTGTGGTCGCGCCGATCTTCTTTAACGTGCTGCGCAAGCCGCTGCGCCGCCTCGGCCTGTACAGCAAGGATTAAATCCGCTCGCCCCACCGGATCTTTCTGGCCCGCTTCCAAAGCGGGTCTTTTTTTGTGACCGTCAGCGTCCGCTCTCCGTCCGCCTCGCAGACGGGCAGCAGGATGCGCCCCGGCGCGATCTGCGCGTGGCGGAGCAGCCGCGCGCGGCACGGATGCACCGGCGGCTCGCGCATCAGCGCCAGATAGCTGAATTTCTCGTCCTCAAACGGCGCGTCGCCGCCCTTGAGCGCCTTGTGCAGCCGCGTCCGCTGGACGCGGACGGCGAAGTGGCACCAGTTTTCCCCCGTCATCGGGCAGGTTTCGCTTCCCGCCGGGCACGGCGCGGCGACATATGCGCCCAGCGCGGCCAGATGCGCCCGAACGGCGCGCAGGTTCGCAAAGCCCTGCGGCGTGCCCGGCTCGATGAGGACGAGCATCTGCTCGCAGGCGTTCCAGAGCTTTTCCGCCACCGGCAGGCGCATAGCGGCCTCCAGCTCGCCGAGCATATACCCCTCGCAGACGAGCTGCGCGCGGGGCAGCGGCTCCCTCGCCGTCAAATCGCAGGCTGCCCACTGCGCCTGCACGCCCCCGGCTTCGGCCATCAGCCGCTGGCCGACGGCGCGCATCGCCGCCTCGCGCTCTAGGCACGTCGCCCGCTCCAGCGCCAGCAGCGAATCCGCCGCGAACGTCACAGCGCCCGTCCCCGCGCCGCAATCCAGCATCGTTTGGGGCGCAAGGCCGCTCGCCTCCAACGCCTCGCCCAGCGCCGCTCTCGCCGCCTCCACCGTCGCGGGCATCCGGGACAGCGCATAAGCCGCCGCCTCGCTCTCGCGCGTCAGCAGGCGCTTTCCCTCGCCCGTCTTGAGGCGATACGCCTCGCTGATGGCGCGCGCATCCCTTTCGAGCGTTCCCCTTGTGTATTCCGCCGCGACCGCTTCCAGCGCGCTCTGCCAATCCGTCATATTGTCCTCCGTCGCTTTATCTGCTTTTAATCCCGTTTATTGTAAACGATGCACCGCCAAAAAGCAACAAAACGGGGCTGTCAAGCTTAAACCGAACATTTCAAGAACCAACTGTCTAAGCATTTTGGATATGGGGCTTTGCCCCATCGCCCCACCAAAGGGCTTTCCGATCGCCCTTTGGAAACCTTCGGGCGCAAATACCTAGTTTTATTCTTGAATCATCGGTGTTGTTAGCTTGACAGCCCCCGTTTTTTTCGTATGGGACTTACTTTTCAATCGGCCCGACCATTTTTTCCGGCCGAACGATCCGGTCAAACGCCTCCGCGGTCAAAAAGCCGAGCCTGACGGCGGCTTCCCGCAGGGTGATTCCCTCGGCGAAGGCCGTTTTGGCCACCTTCGCCGCGTTCTCATAGCCGATATGCGGGTTGAGCGCGGTGACGAGCATCAGCGATTCATCCAGATACGCCCGAATCTTTTCGCGATTGGGCTTGATGCCGCGCGCGCAGCGCAGCTCGAAGGAGCGCATCACGTCGCCCAGCAGCCGCGCGGATTGCAGAAAATTATAGATGCAGACCGGCATGAACACGTTCAATTCGAAATTGCCCTGCGACGCGGCCATGCCCACGGCCACGTCGTTGGCCATCACCTGCACGGCCACCATCGTCATCGCCTCGCACTGGGTCGGGTTGACCTTTCCCGGCATGATGGAGCTGCCCGGCTCGTTCTCCGGGATGAGCAGCTCGCCGATGCCGCAGCGCGGGCCAGAGGCCAGCAGGCGCACGTCGTTGGCGATCTTCATCAGATCCGCCGCGAGCGCCTTGAACGCGCCGTGGAGATAGACCAGCTCATCCTTGCTGGTGAGCGCGTGGAACTTGTTGGGCGCGGTGACAAAGCGCTTGCCGGTCAGCGCGGAAATCTCCTGCGCGACGGTCTCGCCGAACGCCGGCAGGGCGTTCAGCCCCGTGCCGACCGCCGTGCCGCCCAGCGCCAGCTCGCGCACGCCTTCCATCGCGTCGCGAATCATGCGCTCGTCCCGGCGGAGGGAGGACGACCAGCCGCTGATCTCCTGCCCCAGCGTCAGCGGGGTCGCATCCTGCAAATGAGTGCGGCCGACTTTAATCACGTCGGCGTATTCCGCGCTGAGGCGCTCAAACGTCGCCGCGAGCCCGTCAAGCGCCGGCAGGACGTGATCCTCCGCCGCCGTCAGCGCTGCAATGTGCATCGCCGTCGGGAAGGTATCGTTGGAGCTTTGGGATTTGTTCACGTGGTCGTTGGGGTGCACCAGCTTTTCGCCCAGCAGGGCGTTCGCGCGCGCGGCGACGACCTCGTTGACGTTCATGTTGCTCTGCGTGCCGCTGCCCGTCTGCCAGACGACGAGCGGAAATTCGTCGTCGAGTTTGCCCGCCAGAATTTCATCGCAGGCGGCGGCAATCGCGTTCGCGCGGCGCGCATCCAGATTGCCGAGCTTGCAGTTGGCCAGCGCGGCCGCCTTTTTCAGCACGGCGAACGCCTGGATGATCTCCTGCGGGATTTTCTCCGTGCCAATCGGGAAATTTTCGTGGCTGCGCTGGGTCTGCGCGCCCCAGCAGCGGTTCGCGGGAACGCGAACCTCGCCCATCGTGTCGTGCTCAATGCGATAATCCATGTCGTTGTTCCTCCGATGCTGATTTGGGGCGGTTTCCGGCGCTTCCCGTCAGCAGACGATATTCAGCAGGCGGCCCGGCACGAAGATGATCTTCTTCACCTGCGCGTCGCCGACGAGCTTCTTGACCGTCTCGTTCTCCAGCAGCTTCTCGCCGTCGTCCTTGCCCAGCGAGGCGGGCACCATGATGCGGCCGCGCACCTTGCCCTTGATCTGCACGGCGATTTCCACCTCGTCCGCGACGAGCTTGTTTTCGTCGTAGGTCGGCCAGCTCTGCGTATAGATCGGCTCGCCGAAGCCGCAGATCTCCCACATTTCCTCCGTCATGTGCGGGGAAACCGGGTTCAGGCACAGCAGCAGGGCGCGCAGTTCGCCGCGCGTCACGCTGCCGCGGGTGTAGATTTCGTTGACGTAGGACATCATCGCCGCGATGGCGGTGTTGTACTTCATGCGCTCGTAATCCTCGGAGACCTTCTTAATCATCGCGTTGACCGGGGCCTCCATCTCGTGGCGCACGCCCTCCTCGTCCGTCAGGATATCCTGCAGGCGCCAGACGCGCTCGATGAAGCGGCGGCAGCCGCGCGCGCCCTCGGTCGACCACGGAATCGCCTGATCGAACGCGCCCATGAACATTTCATACATACGGAACGCATCCGCGCCGATTTCGGCGATGGTGTCGTCCGGGTTGATGACGTTGCCGCGGGATTTGCTCATCTTCTCGCCGTTCTCGCCGAGGATCATGCCGTGGCTGGTGCGTTTTTTATAGGCCTCCGCGTTCGGAATCGCGCCGATGTCGTAGAGGAACAGGTTCCAGAAGCGGGAATACAGCAGGTGCAGCGTGGTGTGCTCCATGCCGCCGTTGTACCAATCCACCGGCATCCAGTATTTCAGCTCGTCCCAGCGCCCGAGCGCCGTGTCGCAATGCGGGTCGGCATAGCGCAGGAAATACCACGAGGAACCCGCCCACTGGGGCATGGTATCCGTCTCGCGCTTGGCCGGCGCGCCGCAGCACGGGCAGGTAGTGTTCACCCAGCTCTCCATCTTGGAAAGCGGGCTCTCGCCGGAATCGGTCGGCTCATAGTTGTCCACCTCCGGCAGCAGCACCGGAAGCTGATCTTCCGGCACCGGCACCCAGCCGCACTTCTCGCATTTGACCAGCGGAATCGGCTCGCCCCAGTAGCGCTGACGGGAGAAGACCCAGTCGCGCAGCTTGTAATTCACCTTGCGCTCGCCGA
>ERZ1673743.3322-NODE-3322-length-12515-cov-4.361316_pt1 | contig 12515 bp, 6 predicted proteins | sample MGYA00580197_ERZ1673743 | MGnify/ENA primary metagenome ERZ1673743 (study PRJEB41218, sample SAMN15661795) | gut metagenome | host: Homo sapiens | place: Canada: London | collected 2015-08-20/2019-03-30 | study: EMG produced TPA metagenomics assembly of... | reverse complement strand
GTCATTAAGGAGGCTTACCGCCTGCTGGAACAGCAGGTGCCCCCTTCCTGGGATATTTGTTTTGTGGCCCGGAGCAAAACCTGCCGGGTCCCCATGGGCCTGGTGCAGAAGATGATGCGCCAGCAGCTGGAGGCCATCGACGAGACCACCTCGAAGATTGACCTGAACCTTTCCAAGGGCGACCTCATCACCCCCGACGGGTTCCCCAACTTCGGCGACTGGTGGATCAACCCCGATTTCTTCACCAAGAACGAAGACGGCTCGCTGACATTCAACGCCTATAGCGGCAACTACCGCATCATAGCCGACACCAAACGCCAGTATTTCCGCGTCTACAAGCTCAACGGCACTGAACCCGCCACGCTCAACGACGACGGCACAGGCGCCCTCTGGATCATCGGCGAAGGCATCGGCCATCCGTCGTTGTCGAACGCTGTGGGCTGGACCACCGAGAACGCCCTCTGCATGGCTCCCGTGGGCGAGAAGACCTACCAGATTACCGTTGTGGGCGGCAAGACCATCGCCACCGACGCAATCAACTTCAAGTTCTTCGGCCAGATGGGCTGGGGCATCGAGCTCAAGAGCGAGAACCTGGTATCCCAGTCTGACCTCATCGGCGTTGGCGCCGGCCAGGATGTCAACGGCCACGACGACGGCAACCTCTTCCTGAAAGATGGTGTCACCCTGCAGGACAACGGCGTTTACGTAATCACCGTGGACCTTACCCAGGGCATCAACGACGCCATCCTCACCACCGAGTTCCAGGGCGAGCAGCAGTTCGAGGAGAAACCGATCTACCTCAACGGCCAGAAGATGTCGACCAACGACAACGCGCTCTACTCTGCCGTCATAGAGATGACACAGGGTTCCAAACTGACCTTCCGCGAGTTCACCGAACTTGACGCCCTCTATTACGACCCCGACTTCTTCGCTTTCGACGAAGATGCCTACGAGATTACGTTCCTCCCCGTTTCGGGCCACTACAACGTCATCCTCGACAAGCTCAACGGCACTCTCTCGGCCCAGATGGTCAACGCCGACGGCTCTGAGATGACCCTGCAGGCCGACGGTTCGGGCGCCCTCTGGATGATGGGCTGGGGCGTAGGCTCACCCTCGCTCGACTCGCAGTTCGGCTGGGATCCCGGCAAAGCCTACAGTCTGGCACAGGTATCGCCCAAAGTCTACCAGTTCACCGGCAAAGCCGGTCCCGAGCACGGCTCGGTGACAGGCGACCGCTACCGCTACGATTACCTGTCGTTCAAGTTCTTCCACCAGAACGGCTGGGGCGGTGAGTTCGGCCAGGGTGCCCTCGGCATGGCAGGCGACACCGCATCGCTGCTCAAGAACAGCGGCAACTTCGAGCTTGCCGACGGCGTGCAGCTCGAGCAAGGCGCCACATACCGCGTGACAATCGACCTGACCGGCGGCATCGAGAACGGCACCATAACCATGGTGAAACTCTGATCCCGGTTCAAGGTTCAAAAGATACAATAAGGTTTTAGGTAAAGCAGTGGAGTTCCGGGGGACAGGAGTCCTCCGGACTCCATACTTTAAAAGCCTGCCTGGATTCTTTAAAACCTGCCTAAAAACTACCCGCGACACGCATGGCCGCACGCAATATATGGCCATACGCATACGTTGTGATACTACAGCATTATCTATCTTTTCATACAGATCTTTTTCATGAAAAAATTTCTTCTGGGATTGCCCCTGTTATTGGCGACAACTTCTGTCTTTGCCGACACACCGGTATATCTCGACGACACAAAACCGATTGAGGAACGAGTCGAGGATGCCCTCAAGCGCATGACGCTTAAAGAGAAAATCAACATTATCCACGCACAGTCCAAATTCAGCGCCCCCGGTGTGCCGCGTCTCGGCATACCTGAAATCTGGTGCACCGACGGCCCGATGGGCGTACGCCCCGAAGTGCTGTGGGACGAATGGGACCAGGCGAAATGGACCAACGACTCATGCACCGCCTTCCCGTCGCTGACAGCCCTGGCCGCCACCTGGGATCCGGAAATGGCCCGTCTCTACGGCAAAAGCATCGGCGCTGAGGCACGTTACCGTAACAAGAGCGTGATTCTCGGCCCCGGCATCAACATATACCGCACACCGCTCAACGGCCGCAACTTCGAGTACATGGGCGAGGACCCCTACCTCACCTCGCAGATGGTGGTGCCCTACGTGCAGGGTGTGCAGAGCAACGGCGTGGCCGCATGCGTAAAGCATTTCGCCCTCAACAACAACGAAATCAACCGCCACACATCCAACCCTATCGTCGATGACCGCACGCTCTACGAAATCTACCTGCCCGGTTTCAAAGCCGCCGCGCAGGAGGGCGACGCCTGGTCGTTCATGGGTGGCTACAACCTTTTCCGCGGCGAACACGCCAGCTACAACCCCATACTGATGAACGACATCCTGAAGGGTGAATGGGGCTGGGACGGCGCGGTAATCTCAGACTGGGGTGCCGTGCACGACACCCGCACCGCCGTTTCGGGCGGCCTCGACATGGAGTTCGGCTCGTGGACCAACGGCCTCTCGAACGGTGCCTCGAACGCATACGACAACTATTTCCTGGCCAACCCTTACCTCAAAGGTATTCAGGACGGCACCTACAGCACCACCGAACTCGACGACAAAGTGCGCCGTGTACTGCGCCTGACCCTGCGCACCGCCATGGACCGCAACCGTCCCTTCGGCTCGATGGGCTCTGACGAGCATGTGCGCGCCTGCCGCGAAATCGGCGCCGACGGTGTGGTACTGCTCCAGAACCGCGACAACCTGCTGCCGCTCAACCTCGACGGGAAGAAGAAAATAGCCGTCATCGGCGAGAACGCCATAAAGATGATGACTGTGGGCGGCGGTTCGTCGTCGCTCAAGGCCCGCTATGAAATCACCCCGCTTGACGGCCTCAAGAGCCGTATCGGCGACAAGGCCGACATCGTTTACGCCCGCGGATACGTTGGTGACCCCACCGGCGAATACAACGGCGTTGTCACCGGCCAGAACCTCGACGACCCCCGTTCGCCCGAGGAACTGCGTGACGAGGCCGTGCGTGTGGCCAAAGACGCCGACATCGTGCTCTTCTTCGGCGGCCTCAACAAGAGCAACCACCAGGACTGCGAGGACACCGACCGCGAGTCGCTTGACCTCCCTTACGGCCAGAACGAGCTCATCGAGGCCATCGCCGCGGCCAACCCCAACATCGCCGTAATCAACATCAGCGGCACCGGCGTGGCAATGCCCTGGTCCGGCAAAGTGAAATCGATCATGCAGGCCTGGTATCTCGGCAACGAGACCGGCAACGCCCTGGCCGATGTGCTCACCGGCGAGGTCAACCCCAGCGGCAAGCTCCCCTACACCTACTACGCCACACTCGACCAGTGCGGCGCGCACAAGCTGGGCGAATATCCCGGTCACCCCGCCATCGACAAGCTCGGCAACGAGGTCATGGACATGCCCTACAACGAAGGCATCTACGTGGGTTACCGCTTTATCGACAAGAACAAGCTGAAACCCACCTTCCCCTTCGGCCACGGACTCAGCTACACTGAATTCAAATACGGCAAAGCCACCATCGACAAAAACGCCGGTTCGGCCGACGACACCTTCACCGTCACCGTTCCCGTCACCAACGTGGGCGACCGCGAGGGTAAAGAGGTGGTACAGCTCTACATCTCAGACCTGAAATCGACCATTGACCGCCCCGTCAAAGAGCTTAAAGGGTTCAAAAAAGTATCGCTGAAACCGGGCGAGACCGCCGAGGTGAAATTCACCATATCGCGCGACGCCCTCAGCTACTTCGATGCCGACAAGCATCAATGGGTGGTTGAACCGGGCAAATTCGAGGCCCTCGTGGGTTCGTCGAGCCGCGACATACATTCAAAGGTACCTTTCACTGTAAATTAAAAAAGGTAGCTTTCAGCCCTCATCAGGGCTAACATAGAAGCCGAAGGCCCGGGGCGCACGCCCCGGGCCTTCTTTATGTAATAACGCCGATGCCGCCAACACCGGCCGACTGTCAACGCACCAGACTCTCGGCACGTTCGCGCTCCTCGTGGCGCACCAGCGACCGGAGGGCACGGCGTATCGTGCGCCATTTGGAGAAGATGGCCCACGGGCGCATCGGCCCGTAGCTCACGGCGATCACAGCCACTGAAACCAGGGCGATGATCAGCAGCCAGCCGTAGATCTCTTTCATCGACACTACGAGAGCCTGCCGCTGCACCATACCGTAAAGCTCGCCCACATGGTGCCCGGCAAGGGCTGTGCTGAAATCGGTCATTGACGCGCCCAACAATGCCGCGTTCTTCGCCACGGTATGGCTGAGCCACTCCCCTATCAGTGCCGGCCCGAGGGTGGCACCCATCACGGCTCCGGTAAACCCGTTTATCGTCAGCGCCTGCGGGAATACGAAGAAATGCAGACCGCTCTGCACTATGGAGGTCAGGAACACAATAGAGATTATCACCGACGCCATGCCCCTGACAAACAGCGGCACGAAAAGCATCTCTTTCTCTACCCCATAGTCTATCAGGAAATAGAAATAGGCCAGATAGACCGCCGCGAGGGCGAACCCGATGGCCGTCATGGTCTTGTAGCGCCATTTACGCAGGGCGAAAGTGAAATACGTCAGCGCAACACCGGCCACAATGCCGGCGAACACATACCAGTTAAGGTCAATCATGTTCGTCTCGTCAAAGCCGAGTATTGCCGCGGCATAACTGTGCTCAAACACATGCTCGGTGGCCATCAGCGTGAAAAACACCAGATAGACCAGCGTGGCGCGGATGACGTTGCGGTTCTTCATTGCCGCGAACGAGACATAGGGGTGATGCAGGAACGACGCCCTCCACAGATTCACGGCCATGCTTGCCAGGCCGATTAGTGTGGCGGCGGTGATTTCGGGCGCCTCCCACCAGTCATAATAGTCGCCATAGACGCACACGAACGTGAAACAGAGCATGAACACGCTCCAGAGCGCGGCGCCGATCCAGTCGATGCCGAGCAACGGAATCTGCATCGGGCCTTTCACGGGCTTGACGAACACCCATACCATTATCATCATCAGCGTCAGCAGGCCGGTCATGAGCCAGTGCATGTACTCCCACTGCGAGAAGAATGCCGTGTAGACAGTGAGCACGCCGCTGAGCTGGATCACGCCGTCGACCACCAGATAGACGTAGCAGAAGAATATGGCCATGTCGCGTACCGGGGTGAGCCACAGCTGTATGGTTGAGTTGCAGGCGAAGGTGGCCCACATCCTGAACCATCCGGCCAGGAAACATGTGAGCACCAGCACAGGCACCGAGGCCGTGTGCGCGCACACCACGTTGGCCGCTATCAGCGCGATACAGCACACCATAAGCGCCACGCGGTTCGAGAACCTGAACTTCAGGCGGAACATCACGGCAAAGTTTATCGACATGCCCACCAGCTGGGCATATCCGGCCATGAGGATATCCTGCTGCATCAGGGCCGTGGTGCCGACCATATCAGAGGCGGCGGCAAGATACACGCCCCCAGAGAACTGTATGATCAGCACGAAGATGATGAACAGCCAGGGCTTGAGGCGCCGGGGTACATACGAGGGAACGTCAGGGATGTCAAAAGGACCCTGAGGACCATGCCAGTCACCCATGTCAGTAGCGGATTTCGCACTCGACGTTCATGCCGGCGCGCAGGCGCGCCATGTCGTCGGCGTTATTGTCGTCAGTGAATTCTATGCGCACGGGCACACGCTGGCGTACCTTTACGAAATTGCCGGCCGAATTGTCCTGCGGCAGAACCGACAGCGAGGCACCGGTAGCTTTCGACAGCGATACAACGCGCCCCCGGAACGTTACGCCGGGTATGGCGTCGACCTTGATGTCAGCCACACTGCCCGGTGCGATATGCCTGAGCTGGGTCTCCTTGTAGTTGGCGGTCACCCAGATGTCGGCCGAGTCCACAATATCAAGCAGGGTCTGCCCCGGCTGTACGAGTTGCCCCACCTGAATCTCCTTGCGCGAGGTAAAACCGTCGCAGGGGGCGGTGATGACGCAATACGACAGGGTAAGCTCGGCAGTCTCGAGCAACGCCTCGGCAAGCTCGATGCCGGCGTCGGTCTGCGCTATGCGCTGGCGTGTCTCGGCCACGACGGTCGAGGTTGCCGAGCGCTGACGTGCCAGCATCTCGTAGCGGGCCTTCTTGGCCTCGTAATCGGTGCGCGCCGCGTCATACTGCTGGCGGGTCACAGCGTCCTGTTCAAGCAGTTTCGTGTAGCGGTCGAAATCGGTTGCGGCCATCTCCATCACCACCTTCGCTTCGGCTATAGAGGCCTCGGTTACGGCGACATTGGCCGACGCCACGCCCACGCTGCGGTCGGCCACGTCGCGCCCGGCAAGGGCGTTGCGGTAGTCGGCTCGCGCCTGCGCCACACGCAGACGCATGTCGGCGTCGTCGATGATTACCAGCGTGTCACCTTTGTGCACGGGCTGGTACTCGTTGAAACGGATTTCCCTGATATACCCCTGCACGCGGCTGTTTACCGGCACGATCTGCTGTTTTACCTGGGCGTTGTCGGTAAACTCCACGTCGCCGAAATGCACGAATCGGGCGCATACCCACACGCCGGCGGCGATGATCACGGCGGCCGAGACTACATACGATTTTATTTTCTTACTGCGGTGGTTCATATTTTACCTGAGATGAACAATAGTTTGTAATAATAGTAGATAATGTTGATGCGGGCGTTCACAAGGCGCTGTTCGGCGTCGAGCTGCGCGTTGGCGGCATCGAGCATGTCGGTGATCAGCGCCATGCCGGCCACATAGCGCGTGGCCACGGTGCGGTAGTTGCGCAGGGCCAGTTCCACACTCTTCCGCTGTGTCTTCAGCTCCTCGTATGCCTCAAGATACCTGATATGCTCGGCCCTGACTTCGAGGCTGACGCTTTCGGCCGTGGCGTCGAGGCGGTCAATTGCCGTCTGCGTGGCCGCACGGCTCCGGGCAAGCGACTTGTTGCTCTTGAAAAGCGACGAAAGATTGTAGCTCACCCCCACACCGACATACCAGTAGCTGAGGTTGCGGTTTATCGGCGGAATCTCCACCAGGATAGGCCCGTTGAGATTCCACGCCGCCTGCAGGCCGATTTTCGGCAGCCGCTCGCTCTTTACCATCGCCTCGGCGGTGCGGCTGATGTCGACCCCCGTGCGTGCCAGCTGAAGTGAGGGCGAGTTTGAGGCCGCCTCCTGTTGCCACCACCCCTCGCCGGCCATGGGGAGCGACCGCTCGAGAATCGTAGTATCGGGCAATATGACCGTCCCGCCGGGCAGACCCGCCGTGACCACAAGGTTACGGTTGAGGATGTCGAGCGTATTGTCAATCTTTATAAGCTGCAGCTCAAGGTCTGACACAAGCAGTTCATAACGCGTGATGTCGTTCTGCAGCACTACCCCCTGGGCATGGCGCGCCTCCATCTCGGCAAGCACCTTGCGGGCCTGTGCGAGATTGTTCTCCACCACGGCGCGCAGGTTGTGGTATTTGTAAAGGTCGAGATAGAATCCCGTCAAGCGGAAACGGATATTGTCGCGCTGCAGCTCCGTGGCATAGCGCGCGGCAGTCGACTTCTGCCGGGCCATCTCGATACCCTTCGTCACGGCACCCCCGGTGTAGACCGGCTGTGTGATGCTGACCTCCAGTCCGGTGCCCAGATGCGGTATCGGCGCCTTCTGATAATCGGAGAAATCGCGTTTTGTAGTGAATCCGTCGCCTATGTAACTCAGCGATAATGATGCGTTTATGTCGGGGAGGCGCCCGCTGCGGGCAACGCTGATGTCGCGCCGGGCCTCCTCCTCGGCGGCGAACGACGGCCGCAGTTGCGCGCTGTTTGTCTCGGCAATCTCAAACAGTGTCTCTATGGGCATGACCTCGGCGGTCTGCCCGACAGCACGCACCGCGCCGCCCGACAGGGCCGCGACAAGCAGCCCTGTGAGCAATCGGTGATTGTTCATAAGATTTATGTGATGTTATGTGATGATAAATGGAATCAGGTCATGCGCTCCGTTTCAGGGATGCGCACACGCCACCGGCTTACCTTGCCGGGCGGCGGAAATGCAGTGAAACCGGCCCTTATGCTCGGAGCCGGCGTTTACCGGAAGTCATTGCGTACTCTTCCAGTTCTCTTTGTAAGCGTAATTCTGTACGGCGGCAGGCCTCACGCCTGCTGGGTGTGGTATATGGGTCATAAAAAGCGGCTCTTTGTGAACCGCGGCACAAAATTACGATTTTTTTGCCGATTTTGCCCCCGCCGCCATAAAAAAACGGGGCTGCACCGCCATCACTGCGGCACAGCCCCGAACCAATCGTGCATCTGCGATGCACTTCCTCAGTAATTAACTGTGTAATCACAAAGAGGGTTGATGCCCGTGCCCTCCGTCATCAAAAGACAGGCACGACATCTGAATAAATCCATTAATTACAAAAACATGAATTGACAGTGCAAGAACGTCAGAAAAGAGATTTCATAGTGATGAAAAGACCTGAATTACAAGTAACCGGTAAAAATTATTCTATCTTTACCGATTTCGACCGGTTACATAAACAAAAGAGATTCTATCGTGATAAAAATGCAAGATTCTTATCGTGATACGCAATTGGCGCGGATTCTGAATTTCGGTGGGATTTGTTGATATACAGGGACGGCGTCACGGCGTGTGGCGCACAGGCGCCGTCCCTGCCTTTGATATGGTATAGCTATGAACAACAGGTAGGTTTTTCAGGGTCGGTTATTTCAATGTGAAGGTGCCTTTGAGGCCCTGGGCGCAGTTCGGACCGATGTAGAGGTCGAAGTCGCCCGGCTCGTTGCCGTAGACGAGGTCGAAGTTGTAGAACTTGAGCATGTCGGGGGTGATGTCGAACTTCACGGTGCGGCTCTCGCCCGGTTTCAGCGTCACGCGCTCGAAACCTTTGAGCTCTCTGACGGGGCGCGATACCGAACCCACAAGGTCGCGGATATAGAGCTGTACGGTCTCGGTGGCCTCGCGTTTTCCGGTGTTGGTGAGTCTGACAGAGGCGGTTATGGTGCCGTCCTGAGTCATCTCGTTCGACGAGAGTGCCAGGTCGCTGTAATCGAATGTGGTGTATGTCAGACCGTAACCGAAGGGATAGAGCGGCGAGTTGGGCACATCGAGGTACGACGAGCGGAACTTCACGAACTCGTCTGTGCCCTCGGGGAGCGGACGCCCCGTATTCAGGTGGTTGTAGAAAATCGGGAGCTGGCCCACGTTGCGCGGCATCGACATTGTGAGTCGGCCCGAGGGAGATACTTCGCCGAAAACCACATCGGCGATGGCGTCGCCGGTCTCCGAACCGCCGAACCATACGTTAAGGATGGCAGGCACATGCTCGCTTTCCCATGTCATCACGGTCGGACGACCCGAGAAGTTCAGCATCACGACAGGTTTGCCGGTGGCCAGAAGAGCCTCCATGAGACGTTTCTGCGTGTCAGGCAGATCAAGTTCGGTGCGCGAGGTTGCCTCACCCGAATATTCCGACGATTCGCCCATGGCGGCGACAATCACGTCGGCCTGCGCGGCGATGGCAAGAGCCTCGTCAAGCATCTCTTTCTCTGAACGCGGGTCGCGCATCTCGCGGCCGAACATGGTCACGTCAGCCTCAAGTTTCGGATCCGACACCACATTACAGCCTTTGGCGTAAAGCACCTCGGCCTTGTCGCCCACGGCGTCTTTCAGCCCCTGGAGCACGGTCTTGTACTTGTCAGATGCGGCAGCCACAGCCCATGTGCCGGGCATGTTTGCCGCAGTGTTGGCCAGCGGGCCGACGAGGGCGATTTTTCCTTTCTTCTCGAGCGGGAGGATATTACCCTCGTTTTTCAGGAGCACGAAACTCTTGGTGGCGGCGCGGCGAGCCTCGGCGCGGTGCTCGGGCGTGTAGATGTCGGTCTTCTCACGCGAGAGGTCGAGATATTTGTAGGGATCCTGGAAAAGACCGAGTTTCCATTTGGCCTCAAGGATGCGGCGCACGGCACGGTCAACGTCGGTCATCGACACGCGGCCCTTCTCAAGAGCGCCGCCGATGGTGCCGGTAAAGCCTTCGGCCACCATATCCATGTCGACACCGGCCTTCAGGGCGAGCACCGACACATCCTCCATATCGCCCATGCCGTGGGCCATCATCTCCATGATACCGGTGTAGTCGGTTACCACGAAACCGTCAAAACCCCACTGCTCGCGCAGCACGTCGGTCAGAAGCCACTTGTTGCCGGTGGCAGGAACGCCGTCGATGGTGTTGAACGATGCCATGTATGACCCCGCGCCGGCAAGTACGCCGGCCTGATAGGGTGGGAAATAGTCGTTATACATGCGCTGGCGCGACATGTCGACCGTATTGTAGTCGCGCCCGGCCTCAGGAGCTCCGTAGAGTGCGAAGTGCTTGACGCACGACATGATTTCGTCGGGACGGGTGAGATTGCCCTGATACCCCTTGACCATGGCCTGGCAGATGAGCGCGCCCAGATAGGGGTCTTCGCCGTTGCCCTCGGAAACGCGGCCCCAGCGGGCGTCGCGCGAGATGTCGACCATCGGCGAGAATGTCCAGCAGATACCCGAGGCCGATGCCTCGATGGCGGCGATGCGTGCCGAACGCTCGATTTCATCCATATCCCAGGTCATCGACATGCCCAGGGGAATGGGGAACACTGTCTCGTAGCCGTGAATCACATCCATACCGAAGATCAGGGGGATGCCGAGGCGTGATTCCTCAACGGCCACACGCTGCAGATCCTTGATCTTTGCGGCGCCCTTGATGTTGAACACACCGCCTACTTCACCTTTCACGACACGTCCGCCAATATTGCTGCTCTTGGCCTGACCGGTGACGATGTCGTCGGCACCGGGGAGGTTGAGCTGTCCGAGTTTCTCGGCAAGCGTCATTTCAGACATCAGCGTGTCGATAAAGCCTTTCATGGTGGCTCCGGGAGCCGGCATGGCGGCCTTCACCGGGGCTTTGCCGCGTGACTTCTTCTTTGCCGCGCCAGCAGCGGGAGCGAGCAGGGCGAGAGCCAGGGCTGAGATAATCAGTTTTTTCATATATTTGTCAGTTACTGAGGTTACTGAGTGATTGCTGGTGAGGTAAAGCCGAGTTTCTTGAGACCCTGCTGGATCTCAGGCGCACCCATGAAGAGTTTCCAGAGCATGCCGGTGCGGTGGTTCTCGATCATCGGGGCGATGGTGAGCTGGTCGATGGCAAGATAACGCGGCAGAGTCCAGTTCTCCTGCTCCGAGAAGGCATCATAGAAACCGTATTTGCCCCAGATCCAGTCGCCCTTCTTATAGAAACCTTTGAGGGCAGCCATAGATTCGTCGGGGGTGTAGGGGAACGACGACAGCGCGGCAGTCGGAGTGATGACACCACGGTCGTTGGTGGGGCAGTGTGCTGTGTAGCCCTCGGGGGTGTAGCTTGCAGTCAGACCCCAACAGTCGGGACCATAGCCCTTATACCCCTTGGGATTCTCAACGCAGTATTTGTAATCGATAAGAGCGTGGTTTTTGTTAAGCTCCCAATAGTCGCCGTACTGGTCCTTGAGACCGCGCGGGTCAAGACCGATCCAAGAATAGTGTGCCCAGAAGAGCGGGCCGCCCATCTCCTCGGCGCCGTTATGTTTCAGCACCAGAGGCAGACCGTAAGCTTTCTTATCAGACACGATGCCGCCCGAACGTGCCCAGCCTTTGTGGTAGGCGTCAGCCGATACGGGGTGTGTAGGCGATGATGCGGCGAGTATATAAGTTATGAGGCATTCGTTGTAGCCTTCGAGGGGGAAGTTCATCTCCCATTCGTAATCGGGCGACCAGTGCCAGTATATCACATCCTGACCGCCGCGGGTGTACCAGTCGAATTCCATCTCTTTCCAGAGCTTGTCGATGTCGGCGGCAAGTTTCTTCTCGGCCTCGTTGCCGTTCTTGAAGTACTCGCGCGTCATCAGCAGACCCGACATCAGGAACGAGCTCTCTACCAGGTCACCGCCGTTGTCTTTCTGGCCGAAAGGTTTCGTGTGGCCGGTCTCGCCGTTGATCCAGTGGCTCCAGACGCCGTGGTAACGGTCGGCTTTGCCGAGGAAGTCTACAATCTTCTGCAAGCGCGCCACACCCTCTTCGCGCGGAATGAAACCGCGGTCTATGCCCACGAGCAGGCCGGCGATACCGAAACCCGAGCCGCCGGTGGTGACGATGTTGCTGTCGTTTTCGGGATAATGGTTGTCGAGATGTATGCGCTCGCGTGCCAGACCCGAGTTGGTTTCGGCACCGTCCCACATATAATTAAGGTGTGTCTTCTGTATATAATCAAGAAATTCGTCGTCGCTTGCGAAAGTCTCGGGGCGTGCGCCGTCATTGTTATCCGCGGGTTTCGCATTGTTGTGAGTACATGAAACCGCCAGAAGGCCACATGCCAAAAATAATCCTGATATTATTGATTTCGTCATAATTCAATTTTTTAATTAGACAGAAG
>ERZ1673743.3320-NODE-3320-length-12526-cov-4.790233_pt1 | contig 12526 bp, 16 predicted proteins | sample MGYA00580197_ERZ1673743 | MGnify/ENA primary metagenome ERZ1673743 (study PRJEB41218, sample SAMN15661795) | gut metagenome | host: Homo sapiens | place: Canada: London | collected 2015-08-20/2019-03-30 | study: EMG produced TPA metagenomics assembly of... | reverse complement strand
ATGAAAGGAAAGGGGTTATCCAGTGATTACAAAAAATAATACAGTAGCTGTTTTAATGGGAGGCGTATCTCGTGAGGCGGATATATCCAGGAAAACAGGAACGGCTATTCTTCAGGCGCTGTTGTCTTTGGGGTACCATGCGGTAAAAGTTGAATATAATCCGTCTTGTGTCCTTAAACAGCTTAAAGCAGTCGGGGCGGAAGTTGTTTTTATTGCACTTCATGGGAAATATGGGGAAGATGGAACAATTCAAAGTATACTTGAGTTAAGCAAGATTCCGTATACAGGATCGGGAGTTTCCTCAAGTGCTATTACGATGGATAAGATTATCAGCAGTAGAGTTTTTAAAGATGCCGGTGTCCGGATGGCTTTTTCAAAACCGTATTATTTAAAAAACGGAATTGATACCGTGGCGGAATCCATTGAAAAGAATTTTAAGTTTCCAGTTGTGTTGAAACCGGCATGTGAGGGATCTACGATTGGGCTCGAAATTGTTTATGAAAAAGAGAAATTAAAAGAGGCATTAAAAAGAGTGTTTGCCATTGAATCCAGAATTTTGGCAGAAGCTTATTTAGATGGAAAGGAATTTACCATAGCGGTCCTGAATGGTAAAGCTTTGCCGATTATTCAGATATGCCCTCATTCAGGACAATATGATTTTCACTCTAAATATACGAGTGGTGCAACCGATTATATAGTACCTGCACCATTGCCGGGAGCCGCGGCTGATGAAATGACTCGTATGGCGATTTTAGGATATGAGGCTGCAGAGTGCAGCGGGGTGGTCAGATTTGATTTTCGCACCGATAAAAGAGGAACGCCTTTTCTGCTTGAAGCGAATTCTATTCCGGGAATGACGGAGACAAGTCTTGTACCTAAGGCTGCTGCGGCAATCGGTATGGATTTTCCGTCTTTGTGCGAAAATATTTTGCTGAAAGCTGGTGTTGGTAAAGTATAATACGTGTCAAGGTGGTTTAGAATCATGGGTGAAAAGAAAGCTTTTAAGAAGTTCCCAAAGAAGCAGCACATAAAAAATGACACCCCATCTGTTCAAGAGAGGGTTGAGGAAGTTTATGATGACGGCCGAGTGCTGTTAAAAGAGAAACCTCATAGAAACGGCAGGCATCCAGTATCCTTTTATGGAGCCGGAAAAATTAGAATGTATGCCATGTCAGTGTTTGCGTTATTTTTTATGATATTTTTAACACTGCTATTATTTCCGATACCCTTTGGGCAAATCCAGATCTCGGGAACACGGAGCATCACGTTGGAAGATGTCCTGTTTGAGGGAAATGTTTCCACACCGATTAATATATTGCAAATTAGCACAACTAATATAGAGGAACGGCTTACCCATGATATTCGAATTCAAACCGTTAGGGTGAAGAGGAGCTCGCCTTTCACCATTTCTGTGGAGATTACGGATAGAAAAGTAGTGGCTGTCATGCAGGGGGAATATGCCTACATATTTCTGGATAAAGAAGGAACAGTCGTTCAAACAGAACCGTCTATTAAAGGAATGGTTTTTCCAATGATAACAGGAAAGAAATTGGGAAATGTCCTTCTTGGGGATAAACTCGATGATGCACAAATCCATACAGCATTAGAATTCATTAACGGGCTTACTGAAGACGGCATCAAAATATTTTCGGAAGTGAATGTGGGAAATGCGGATAATCTGATGGCCTATACAAGAGATGGGATATCCGTCCATTTAAAGAATGGAACGGATATGGAAAAAAAGGCGGCGCTTGCGGAAAGTATGGTGAACGATGTCAAGGCGAGAGGATTGTCTGTTGAGTATCTGGATGCCAATTTGGCAGCACCCTTTATTAAATTGAAAAGGTAGTGTAATATTTTGGGAACATATACAATATATATGGCGAATCTTTTCAAAGTATTGTAGAATATAAAATATATTATTATGAAACAAATTGAACATAATTGTAGTATATCGCAAGTACCAGAAGGAGGAGCGAAAATGGGAGATTCTGAAATCGCAAAAATTAAAGTCATCGGTGTAGGTGGCGGTGGAAATAATGCCGTTAACCGCATGATTGAGGCAAATATATCCGGTGTAGAATTTATTGCTGTAAATACGGAGCTTCAAGTGTTGAATCAGTCCAATGCACCGACAAAGATACAGATTGGCGAGAAGCTGACACGCGGTCTGGGGGCAGGCGCTAAACCTATTGTTGGTGAACAGGCCGCAGAAGAGTCGCGTGAAGATTTATCAAACGCCCTTAGTGGTGCCGATATGGTATTCGTTACCGGAGGAATGGGGGGGGGCACAGGAACCGGTGCGGCTCCTGTAGCGGCTCTTTGTGCCAGGGAACTTGGCGCATTAACCATTGCCGTAGTTACAAAACCGTTTAGTTTTGAAGGTAAGGTTCGTATGAAAAATGCACTGGAGGGCATTGAGAAGTTAAAGGGAAATGTAGATGCCATTTTGGTTGTTTCTAATGATAAATTACTTCAGATTTTTGATAAAAAAACACCATTGAGAGATGCATTTAAAACGGCTGATGAAGTGCTTCGTCAGGGGATTCAGGGGATTTCTGATCTGATTACTGTCCCCGGGGTTATTAATCTTGACTTTGCAGATGTCAGGACGATTATGAGTGATCAAGGTGAAGCACTGATGGGAATTGGCATGGGGACAGGTGATAATCGTGCAAGCGATGCGGCAACCATGGCTATTAACAGTCCGTTATTAGAACGTAGCATTGACGGTGCCAAAGGTATTATTATCAATATCACGGGAAATGAAGATCTCGGGCTTTTTGAAATCAATGAGGCGTCTCAGATTATAACGGAAGCCGCCGACCCTGATGCAAATATTATTTGGGGAACATCTGTCGATTCGACACTTGATAATGATACCGTTAAAATTACGGTTATTGCAACAGGATTTGAAGAAAGAGCAAAAACTGCGGCAGGAACCAGTACGTTTAGAGGCAGCATTCATACACCCGGTATTGCGGTTCCTGAATTTTTGAAAAAATGATAGTAAGCAGGGCCACACCGCAATCGCAGTGTGGCTTTTTTTGTAAGGAGAATGTTATGAGATGTCCTTTTTGCAGCAGTCTTGATACAAAAGTGACTGATTCACGTGATACAGATGATGGTGCGTCTATTCGCAGAAGGAGGCAGTGTTTATCTTGTAATCGTCGGTTTACAACCTATGAAACTGTTGAACAAGCACCATTACGCGTAGTGAAGAAGAACGGATCCCGTGAAATGTTTGATAGGAATAAGTTGAGAAATGGCCTTGTCAGAGCTTGTGAAAAAAGAAATATTTCATCCCGTCAGATCGAAGAAATCGTTAATTTTGTAGAACGAACTGTCAGAAATGAATTGAAACAGGAGGTTCCTACTGAAGTTATCGGTAATCTTATCATGGAAGAACTGCGTAATTTGGATCAGGTTGCCTATGTCCGCTTTGCATCGGTATATAGGGAGTTTAAAGATTTAAGCAGTTTCATGAGCGAACTCGAAACGCTAATGAAAAATGGTAAAACAGAAGGAACCGATAGTAAAAATGATCAAAATTAATACGATAGAAACGTGTTTTAATGCTCACGAAGAAACTTTATTGGCAACGAAAAAACTTTTCCCTGTAATTCGCCAAATGGCTGAAATATGTCAAGATGCAATGATAACCGGACATAAGATTCTTATCTGTGGTAATGGCGGCAGCGCTGCTGACGCGCAGCATATTGCTGCGGAGTTTATTGGAAGGTTTCATAACGAGCGGCGGGCGCTTCCTGCAATTGCCCTTAGTACAGATACATCTATCTTGACATCTATCGCAAATGACTATAACTATTCCCAAGTTTTTTCCCGGCAGGTACAAGGACTTGGGCGCGCTGGAGATGTATTCTGGGGGATATCCACCAGCGGAAATAGCGAAAATGTGAATAAAGCGATTATAGAGGCTAAAAACAAGAGGATGATAACTATTGCCTCAACTGGTAAGACTGGAGGGGAGATGGTTGATACTTGTGATGTTGCACTTGTGATTCCCAGTGATAGTACGGCGAGAATTCAAGAAATGCATATATTATGTGCCCATATCATTTGTCAGTTGATTGATGACCTTGATTGGGGTAAATAATAATGCGTATTGGGAAAAAGGCGATACTTTTTGATCGGGATGGTGTTCTTAATATTGATTCCGGATATGTATACCGATATGAAAATATCCGCTGGATTGATGGTGCGAGAGAAGCGGTTGCCCGGTTAACGGAAGAGGGATGGCTTTTGTTTGTTGTTACCAATCAAAGCGGTGTGGCGCGTGGTTTCTATACGGAAAAAGATGTGATGAAACTGCATAAACAAATGAATAAAGAATTTAGGAAATATGGTGGAAATATTACTGAATTCTTTTTTTGCCCACATCTGAATGGTGCAGAAATTTCCCGCTATAACATGGACTGTAACTGCAGGAAACCTAAGCCGGGGATGATTTTACAGGCGATTAACAAGTATGGGTTGATTAAAGAAAACACATTTTTGGTCGGTGATAGCAGAAGAGATATAGAAGCAGCAGCCCGTGCGGGTATAAAAGGTTTTTTATTTGAAGGGGATAATTTAAATCTTTTTCTGAAAAATATTTTTCGGGAAAAAGGATAACTAGATAGATGAAAGATTACAAAAATATACTGGTTATTAAAATGAGCTCATTGGGGGATATAATTCATGCATTGCCTTCACTTTATGCTTTGAGGGAGCTCTTTCCGGATGCGTGCATTACCTGGGCGATACATGAAAGTTTTGCGAAGATACTTCCGGGAAAACCGTGGATCGACAATGTATATGTTATTGATCGAAAACGAATAAAGAAAATAAATTATTTGCTCCAGGTAAGGAAGGATTTGCATAAAAAACATTTTGATCTTGTGATTGATTTGCAAATGATTGCAAAGAGCGGATTAATTTCATTTCTAACGGGCTGTCATGAACGGATTGGCTATAATGATGCACGGGAATGCAGTGGATTATTTAGCCGTGCCATTTCCGGCAAATATAAAAATGGGCATATCATTGAACAGCTTTTAGATGTAATACGTTACTTGGGATGGCAGGGAAGCGGAATCCATTTCCCGCTCCATGACTACAAAAATGAATTGTCAGTTGTGAGAAAAAAGCTTTCTGAGGCAGGTGTAATTGGGAAATATGTACTTCTTGTGCCTGGAACAAGAGGTGAAAATAAAAAGTGGCCCATTGGATATTGGGGAGAGCTGGCAAAACGATTGGCCAAGAAGGGAATTTTCTGTATTATATCCGGAACTGTGGGTGAAAGGCCTATGGCAGATGAAATCCGCAGGATAGCACAGTCGAAATATGTAGTAGATTTCATGGGTAAAACAAATTTATTGGAATTGATAGCATTGGAAAAGATGGCTGCTGTCCATGTATCATCGGACACAGGACCGCTCCATATTGCCAATGCTGTTGGAACTCCTATTATTGCGTTATTTGGCCCCACGCCTCCTTATCGAAACGGTCCCTATGGAAATCGTTATAGTGAGGTTCTTTTAGCGGAAAATCCCGGCCATGGAGTTACAAATATGGGTACAATTTCAGTAGAGGCTGTTTATGATTCATGTATGAAAAAACTATCGTTGTGAATTGTTTGTGCATCAGATTGTTGGAGAAACAAGTGATGTATAAGGAGAAATTTGGTTGGAGCATATCACAAGCAAAAACAACCGCTGGATCAGATTGGCAATCCGTCTCAAACAAAAAAAGTACAGGGATAAGAATAAAATGTTTCTGATGGAGGGGCTCCGTAATGCGGAAGATGTTCAGAATCAAGAGATAAGTGATATTGTATGCCTGGTTCAGTCGGAAAGAGCAGAGAATGGATCAGTGCAGCACATTTTTGAACGGGGGGAAAATCTGCACTGGCTATTTTGCGAAGTTGAAGAACCGCTGATGCGTTTAATTTCGGGTACAGAAAATGGACAGGGAATCATCTTATTGGTGAAACAGCCATATGTTATGGATTATCCCCAGTTATTAAATGGTTTGCATGGTAAATATGTTTTGTTGGATACAGTCCAGGATCCCGGAAATGTTGGGGCGATTATCAGGACGGCCGCCGCGGCTGGGTGTAGTGGAGTTCTTTTGACAAAGGGGAGTGCAGATCCATATTCGGAGAAAGTGGTAAGGAGTTCTATGGGCAGTATTCTTAGACTTCCGATATATCATGATTTGGACATAGAATTTTTAAAAGAAATTAAATCTTTTTCGAAGGTTCCTTTTATTGGAACATCACTTAGTGCTTCCCAAAATTATCGCCATGCCAAGTTTGTGACAGAGGGGGTTTTTATCTTTGGAAATGAAGGAAGTGGAATAAGTCCGGAAATATTAGACTTGACGGATTGGAATGTGTTTATCCCTATGGCAGGTACTGTGGAATCATTAAATGTTTCTTCGACAGCGGCAATCATTTTATTCTATTATTTAGATGATAATGAATTTAATAATTAATAGTATTTAGTAGAGTTTGGACATATTAATTCAAAAATGCTTGATTATAGTGTGTACGATTGAAAGGAAAGATGATGAAAAAACAGCTGATAATTAATGCCGATGATTTTGGGATACATGAGGCTGTGAATCTTGCTGTTTATAGAGGTTTTGAGTCAGGGATTTTAACCAGTACTTCGATTATGGCAGGTGGGGATGCTTTTTCCTCAGCGGTGAGGCTATCTCGCGAAATGGGAAATATTGGGATAGGAATCCATCTAACCTTGGTAGGAACACTGACAACAGTTTTACCTGCTGAAGAAGTTCCGACGCTAACTTGGGAGAAAGGAGTCCTTTGTAAAGATTATTTAGAATTAATTCTCCGAGATATGAAAGGCCTTATTAGTCTTGATGACGTTTACAGGGAGTGGGATGCACAAATCCGTAAGGTTCTTGATGCAGGAATTTCGATTACGCACATTGATGGGCATCAACATCTTCATATGTGGAATAAATTTTTTCCTATTGCCCTTGCATTAGGGAAGAAATATAAAATTCCATGTATGAGAGTACCTGATGAAAGCTTTTTTTTTGATATAAGCGCAAAAAATATTTTACGATCAATGGCAGGAACCGGATTGGCCTTTATTGCCCGAAGGCATAGAAGTGTATTAAAGCAGATGAATGTGAAAACGAATGATTATTTTTACGGAATGCTCTACGGGGGACATTTGACGGAAGATAGAATAATCAATTTATTGAGCAGGGTTAAGTCTGGCGTTACAGAGATTATGTGCCATCCTTCATCGAATGAACAGGAAATGGATAGGCAATTTCGGTGGGGATATCATGGGGAATCGGAACTACAGGCATTATTATCGACAACGGTAAAGGAAAAGATTGATGAAGAGAGTATTGATTTAATATCTTATCGGGATGTGGCAATAGAAGGGATTTCTGCAAAATGAAAAATAATGAAAAGCAGTTTTATTTGGTGGATTTTCAAGTATTACCGGAAGCAATAAAAAAAACAATTCGCATTAAAGAATCTTTGAAAAATGGAAGGGTGAAGACAATAAATGAAGCATTATCTGCGATGAATATAAGCAGGAGTGCTTATTATAAATATAAAGATCATGTGGAACCGGTAACGGGAGCCGTTAAAGAACGCAGTATCACATACTTTATAATGATGCAAAATGATTTTTCTCTTTTAAATAAAATAATGGAAAATAATGATGTGCTATCCATAAATAGCGGGGTAGCTTTTGGCGAAAATGTTCCGACTATAATTTCATTTAAGACAAAGATGACCCTGGCGGATATAAATTTATTGGCAGAAAGTATTCGCAGGATTAAGGGGATCATACGAATCGTCGTTTCAGAAGAGGAAGGTAGCCGATGAAAAATATAAATATCGCTTTACTCGGATTTGGTACGGTTGGAAGCGGTGTGGCAGAAACGATTAAGAGAAATTCCGACATTATCAAAGAGCGGCTGGGCGTGCATTTATTGATAAAATATGTTCTGGTTCGAGAGGTAAACAAATATACTAAATTTCCCGTATTGAAAGATATTCATTTAACCGATAACTTTTCGGAGATAATAGAAGATGAATCCCTGGATATCATTGTTGAAGTGATGGGAGGGATTACCCCAGCCAAGGAGTATATTTTCAGTGCATTGGAGCATGGATTGAGCGTCGTCAGCGCAAATAAGGATTTAGTAGCTTTATATGGCCCGGATATTATCCATAAGGCGATTGAGAACCATGTAAATTTCAGTTGTGAGGCGAGTGTCGGCGGAGGAATTCCTATTTTGATGCCACTCCATCAGTCACTTGCAGCAAATCAGATTGAAAGTATCGTGGGCATATTGAATGGAACAACAAATTATATATTGTCACAGATGACAGAAACCGGTGTCAACTATGCAAACGCATTGGCAGATGCCAAAAAACAAGGATTTGCCGAGGCTGATCCGACAAATGATGTGTGTGGTTTTGATGCGGCCAGAAAACTTGCTATTTTATCCTCTATTGGATTTAGAGCTAATGTAACCTTTGATGATGTTTTGGTGGAAGGCATTGAAAAGATAGATAAAAGTGATATTCAATATGCGAAAGATATGGGATATACAATTAAACTTTTAACGGTTGCGCTCAGACAGGAAAATGGGATTGCACTAAACGTTTATCCGGCCTTTTTGCCCGATAATCATCCATTGTCTTCAGTAAAGGGGGCATATAATGCGATTTATGTAACTGGAAATATTGTTGATGATGTTATGTTTTATGGCAGAGGAGCCGGCGCATTACCTACGGCAAGTGCAGTGATGGGGGATGTTATCAGCACGGCACAGCATATATTGAATGGATCAACAGGAACCGGCATGATAATGACTGATACAAAAAGAATTCCATTTTATTCATCATTAAAACTTCAAAATTCATATTATTTTCGTTTAGATGTTGATGATGTTACCGGTGTGCTTTCTCAAATTGCGGCGGCTTTCGCAGAAAATGACATCAGTATTTGCGAAGTCGTCCAAAAACGAAAAACAAAAGGTTTGGCGGAGTTGGTGCTTATTACGGAACTGGCGAGCCGGGAAAGCATATTGCAGGTGGAGAAAGCTCTCCAGGTACTTCCTTGTATGCGTAAGGTTGCTAATGTGATAAGGGTTATGTGAGATGAAAATAAATAAGAAATACGGTGTGCGTGTCCCTGCAACTACGGCCAATATAGGAAGCGGATTTGATACGCTGGGAATGGCGCTTGGATTATATAACGAAGCTTATTTTACGCCTGTAAATGAGTTATCACTTATGAAGTCTCATATTGATATTCAAGGAGAAGGTGCCGGCAAGATTAAACATGGTGCTGATAATATGGTTTTACAGGCCATGCAGGCAGTGGCGGGAAAAGTAGGAAAGGAAATTCCCGGCGGTGAACTGAAGCTTATTAATCAAATTCCTTTGGCACGAGGAATGGGAAGCAGTTCTGCAGCACTTGTTTCCGGCGCGTATCTTGCCAACCAATTGTGCGGAAACGTATTAAACAGACATGAAATCTTAAATATCGTTACTGAATTGGAAGGTCATCCTGATAATGTTGCTCCTGCTATTTTTGGTGGATTTTGTTTCTCCATTGTTAAAGATAAATTTGTTCTTACGGAGCAGTGGAAAATCCCGGACACTTGGAAGGCGGTCGTTGCTGTTCCCGATTTTGAACTTAGAACAGAAGATGCACGGTGTGCATTGCCGGATACTTATTCCAGAGAGGACTTAGTGCAAAACATAGGGGCGGTTTCCTTTTTAATGGCAGCTGTTATGATGCGGAGAGGTGAATTACTGAAGGTAGGATTGGCGGATCGTATCCATGTACCTTATCGTTTGCCATTAATCAGTGGGGCTGAAGAGGCGATGAAAAATGCTGATAAAAAAGGATGTTACGGTGTAACAATAAGCGGATCCGGTCCGACGATTATTGCTTTCTCTTCAGCGGAGAAAGCATATGAAATTGGTGCTGCGATGGTAGACGGATTCAAGCTGCATCATGTAAAATCAAAATTTATGGTTTTGGATTTTGATCAAGAGGGCGTACGGCTAATACAGCTTGACAATTACTGATAACATGTGTATTGTATATAACGTAGTAAATGTCGGGACGTAGCTCAGTTTGGTAGAGCGCTACCTTGGGGTGGTAGAGGTCGCATGTTCGAATCATGTCGTTCCGACCATTTTTATTGCATGATATTATTCTAAAAATAAGCTTTTTTGAATAAGTATTTGTTATAAAGCGAGGTTTTATGTTGAATAGAGTAAAATCAGTCATGCTTATGACACTGCTCGGTTTGATTCTGGTATCAGCTGGCGGATATGTGGGCGGGCAAAATGGGGCGACAATGATGTTTATCATTGCTCTCATTTTAAATTTTTACAGTTATTGGAATTCTGATAAAATAGTGCTGAAAGCATATAATGCAAAAGAGTTGTCGGAGAATCAAGTGCCGGAATTATTTTCACTGGTAAAAGGATTATCAAGAAATGCGGGAATCCCTATGCCGCGATTGTATATTATTCCCACAGAAATTCCGAATGCTTTTGCTACCGGCCGGAATGAAAATCATGCCGCTGTGGCTGTGACAGAGGGATTAATATCGTTGCTTGACAGAGATGAAATTGCGGGTGTAATCGGTCATGAATTGTCCCATATCCGTCATCATGATACACTTATTATGACCCTGGCAGCTACCTTTGCGACTGCTATCAGTTATCTTGCGCAAGCCGCACAATGGGCCGCTATATTTGGAAGTGGACGTGACAGCGAAGGAAGAAGTAATAATCCATTTGCGTTGATTGCTACCATTATTATCGCTCCTTTAGCTGCATCACTGGTTCAAATGGCATTATCGAGGTCACGAGAATTTATGGCAGATGCTTCCGGGGCAGAAATAAGCGGTAAGCCTTTAGCGCTTGCCCGTGCATTACAGAAATTGGACAGTTATTCACGTCAAAAAGTTATGCCTTATGCAAAACCGGCTTCCTCTGGATTATTTATTATCAATCCGCTTGCGGCTGTTGGCGGTTATGCAACATTGTTTTCTACGCATCCTTCTACAGAGGAGCGTGTTAAAAAGCTGCATGAAATAGCAGCCCAAAAGAATTTATTCTAAGGAGGATAATAGTATGGCTAATGTAGAGAAAACTCTTGTATTGGTGAAACCGGATGGTGTAAAAAAACACATTTGCGGTAAAGTAATTTCTCGTTTTGAGAGAAAGGGACTCATTCTTCATTCCGTAAAAATGATACAGGTTCCGGAAGAATTAGCGAAAAAACACTAAGCAGAACATGCAGGAAAAGGCTTCTTCAATGATCTGATTTCTTTTATTACATCCGGACCTGTATTGGCAATGGTTATTGAAGGGGAAAATGCAGTAGCAGCCGTCCGTCAGATTAATGGCGCAACAGATCCTATTAAGGCAGTCCCGGGGTCTATCCGTGGTGATTTTGCCACTTCTATTGATGAAAACGTTGTTCATGCATCTGATGCTCCGGAAACTGCAGCAAGGGAAATTGCTCTGTGGTTCCCTGAATTAAATTAGCAGGGAGGGCTGTTATGGCAAAAGTTTATACTCGTACCGGGGATAGAGGACAAACCAGTCTATATACCGGGGAACGTGTGTCCAAAGGAAGTCTTCGCGTTGAAACGTATGGCACAATTGATGAGGTAGACTCTGTCTTAGGAAGCGCTCGTGCTTTTGTTGTTCATCAGAATGTAAAAGAAACCATTTTTAAGATTCAGAAAGATCTTTGGCTGCTGATGGCGGATGTTGCCAGTCTTGGGAAAGAACCTAATATTGGCAGTGATCATGTGAAAGACTTAGAGCAGACTATTGATAAGTATACGGAAGAATTAGAACCTTTGGATCATTTTTTGGTTCCCGGAGAAACACAGGGGGCCGCGTTTCTTGATGTAGCCCGTGCCGTAGTCCGTCGTGCTGAGCGGAGTATGTGGAGACTTTCTGAAACGGAAGAGGTTCATGAATCGGGGATTCGCTATCTTAATCGGCTTTCTGATTTATGCTTTACTTTGTCCCGTTATGAAACAGAAGTGAAGTAAAAGTTATTCGATAAATATGCTAAACTAAGAGGAGATATTCGGATTGATGGGTATCTCCTCTTATGTTTTTCATTAAAATTTATATTCGGAACAGAAGATATTTAATGGATATTATAATACGAATGAATTTTGTTAATATTTTGGAGTGTTACAGGATGGAACAAGATATATTGCAGATTCTTGAATTTAATGAAATCAGGCGTATGCTTGCCCAATTATGCCCTTCTTCTTTATCAAAAGCAAAAGCTATGGATCTGCAGCCGTCTTCGGAACCACGGATAATTGCAGAACATCTGCAGGAAACGGAAGAGGCTTCAATTTGTTTGCAAAAAGAAATATCATCACCCTTGGGAGAGACCTATGACATCATTCCATTTATAGATAGAGCGGAGAAAGAAATGATACTTCTTGCCGGAGAGTTTATGGA
>ERZ1673743.3318-NODE-3318-length-12529-cov-4.860911_pt1 | contig 12529 bp, 8 predicted proteins | sample MGYA00580197_ERZ1673743 | MGnify/ENA primary metagenome ERZ1673743 (study PRJEB41218, sample SAMN15661795) | gut metagenome | host: Homo sapiens | place: Canada: London | collected 2015-08-20/2019-03-30 | study: EMG produced TPA metagenomics assembly of... | reverse complement strand
AGGCATTTCATATCGTGACAGCATAGCAAATTTACATGAATCCTTACTTAGCGCTGCTATCACAACACAAGAGTATATTGGTGTTCGTCAAACAGTTTCATTTGCCGAAATAGCTTCTAAAAACGCAAATGTACATTCTAAAATCGACTACTATTTTAATAGTTATGAATGTACTCGCTCAAAGGGCAAAATAACAACTTGTGTTTCTGTAAAGCAAAGCGGAAAAAAAGTTTTCGAATTTGAACAAGACGAGTATAAAAAGGATGAATTGCAAGCACAATCTGATTTCATGACCTTGTCTATCACACAAAAAGAAAAATGCCTAAGTTGTTATGAAGACCTGAGACCATATATATGCGAATCAGTCTTAGATACTAGCGAAGATGCAAAAAAGATAGGACAATATGGTTTTGTTAATGATGCTGATAAAATAAGTAAAGCAATAGTAATTATTTTATATATGCTTAGATGCTGTTTAGCACACGGAGATATCTCGCCAGACGAATCTGCAAACAAGGTATATAAATACGCATATGAAGTACTTACAACTCCCCTAAAAAAATTAAGATAGCACTCAACAACTACGGAGGTCTTTTAAATTGCCTACACATAAATATTGTTTGACTATAGAAAAAATCAATTTAACAAACTATGGTCTTAGGGTTCCCCCTAACGAGGTGTTTGGCAGCATAGCTACCCAAACACACTGCCTGCTGTTGTTTCACAACAAAGCGAAAGCAACCGATTTGGACAAACTGTCCACAATTGATCTGCTCGCTGAGATTGCGCAGAAAGCGGGCAGTTTACCGTTTGGATAACCAAATGGTCTGCTCGCTAAGATTATACATTTTAATCAAACGAAATAAATCGGGTAGGAGGTAAATAATTATGAGACTGTTTCAAGTTTTGTGTAAAATCAAAAAACTGATATAAGATTTGTTGATAGTTACTAAGAGCAGAGACCAGATTTTGGTTCTCTGCTCTTAACTGCATTATACAAAAAAAATTGGGTATGTCAAATAGAACCTGCAAAAGTTCTCAGATTTTTAAGGTTCCAATTTTTCCAATCGTTCTTCGAAATATATTTCTAGCTGGGCGCGTATTTGAGCCCAATCCCTGCGACGCCCGGTCCATTTTTTCGTGATATCCATGGTAGCCAGATAAAGCATTTTTAACAGACTGTCATCGCTTGGGAATACGGTCTTGCTTTTGGTTACTTTACGAAGCTGGCGGTTGAAGCCTTCAATAGCATTTGTCGTATAAATGAGTTTGCGAACTTCATCCGGATATTTGAAATATGTCGAAAGCGTTGGCCAGCGGTCACTCCATGATTTATAAATTTTAGGATACTTACCGTTCCATTTTTCTCCAAACGACTCCAGTTCCTCTAATGCGGCAGCTTCATCTGGTGCTGCATAAACAAGTTTCAGGTCTGCCATAAGCTTTTTCAGATCTTTGTAGGATACATATTTGGTTGTATTCCGAATCTGATGTATGATGCATTGCTGGATTTCCGTTTCTGGATATACTGCCTCAATCGCCTGGGGAAAGCCATTCAATCCGTCAACACATGCAATCAATATGTCCTGTATACCACGATTTTTTAATCCGTTGATAATGGACAGCCAGAATTTTGCTCCCTCGTTCTCACCAACATACATGCCGATTACATCTTTTTTCCCTTCCAGGTCAATTCCCAGAGCAATATATACAGCACGTTTTACAATGCGTCCTTCACTACGCACATGGTAATGGATGGCATCCATGTAAACAACGGCATATACTTCCTGTAATGGTCGTTCCTGCCATTCTTTCACCAGCGGTATGATTTTATCTGTAATACGACTTATGGTACTGTCAGATATGTCTAAATCATAAAGTTCTTTCAAGTGTGCTTCGATATCTCCCGTTGTCATTCCTTTTGCATACATGGATATAATTTTTTCTTCCATATCCTGTGTAACTGTGTTTTGATATTTCTGAATCAACCGCGGCTCATACTCACCTTTCCGGTCTCTTGGAATGGCAACATCCATATCACCATAACTGGTATGCATGGTCTTTTTTGAATGTCCATTCCGGCTGTTATCGGTATCCTTATTCCGATAATCATACTTAGAATAGCCTAATTCTTCGTTAAGTTCCTCGTCGAGAGCCCCTTCCAAAAGAACGGACATCATGTCTCTCATGATGGAATTCACATCCGTTCCGCTCTTAATGCTGATATCATTATCTCTCAGATATCCTTGCATCATTTCGCGCATTGCTGCTTTCTGTGGTGTGTCACTTTTTCTTCTTGCCATAATAAAAACCTCCAAACTGAGTAATTATATCTTACACCAGTTTGGAGGTTTACACAAACTTTGGGATACTCCCATAATTTTATTTACCGTCCTCCCACACCACCGTACGTACGGTTCCGTATACGGCGGTTCTTTAGTTTTCACAGATTATTAGATAATAGTCGAGCATGGATGTATATCCCAGTTTGGCTATTATTTTCTTAGAAAAGATTTGGTTCAAGACTTTCGCCATTCTCCAATAACCTTTTCTACTATTGGCTAGTTCCTTGGCTTTCCAATCCTCTAAACCTAATGCTTTTAGCATTCGATATTTCGTTTTGATTTTCTTCCACTGTTTCCAATAGACCGCTCGGATTCTCCGCCTTGCCCATTCATCCGTTTTTCGGAGAAGCTCTTTCATATCTGCGAGCCTGAAGTATTCCACCCATCCCCGCACATACTCTTGGTACCTCTTTTCTCGTAATTCATTGCTAATGCCTTTGTTTCTGTCAGTAAGTTCTCTGATTTTATTTTTCATCTTCGCTACCGACTTTGGGTGTACTCTAAATCTGCATTTACCTTTATATCTATAAAAGCTATAACCAAGATATTTGACTTTGCTGATGTGAGCCACCTCCGTTTTCTTCCTGTTTACTTTCAGAAATAATTTCCCTTCAATGAACGGGATGATGTTTTTCAAGGTTCTTTCCGCACTTTTCCTGCTCTTACAGAAAATCATACAGTCGTCTGCGTATCGAACAAATCTATGTTCTCTACGCTCAAGTTCCTTGTCCAATTCATTCAGCATTACATTACTAAGCAACGGACTAAGCGGACCACCTTGTGGCATACCAACCTCTGTACGTTCAAACATTCCTTTTGCGATTACTCCCGCATTCAGATATTTGTGTATCAAAGATATAACTCTGCCATCTTTGATGGTTCTTGACAATACCTCTATCAGCTTACTCTGGCATACCGTGTCGAAGAACTTTTCCAAGTCCATATCTACCACATATACATAGCCTTCGTTTACGTTCTTTTGGCATTGTTTAAGGGCACCGTGTGCTCCTCGCTTTGGTCTGAAACCAAAACTGTTTTCTGAGAATTGCTCCTCATAAACTGGCGATAGTTCCTGTGCAATTGCCTGTTGGATAACTCTGTCGACAACAGTTGGAACTCCTAACTTTCGGAACTCGCCTTTTGTTTCCTTGGGTATTTCTACCCTGCGGACCGGGTTGGGTTTATATTTTCCCTCTCTTATCTTTCGGATTAAGGTATCTTGGTTTTCTCTAAGGAAGGGCAGAAGTTCATCCACCTGCATACCATCGATGCCACCTTTCCCTTTGTTTTTCTTGACTTGCTTATAGGCGTTGTTAAGATTGTCTTTTCGCAAAATCAAATCCAAAAGATTGTTCGTCCAATAGTCTGTGATGACACCGCTCTTTTCAGTAATCTTAGAGTAGTCGAACACTTCTGCATACTCTTTCTGTTCCGCAGATACCATTTGCAGATAGTCCTCTATATGAAGTTGTCTGTTCTTAAATCTACTTTCAGTTACTTTCATTGCTCGTGTCTCCTAAAGTTCAGCCCTTCGCCAGTGTTTGCAACCACTGGTTTACTATGGCTTCTGCTGACTTCTCGTCATTCGTTGTTACTGACGGTTTTCTTACTCTGTTTCCAACCGCTGACGAGACCTCCCTTGGTACCACACATCACTTTCTCTCCATATATCTGCCACATTTACTACAGTTAATTCCGAGTAGTTATTGGACTTTGGCTTGTGATGCAGCCTTATCCTTAACTATAGCCTGATGTGATTTCTGTTCGTCAGACCAGAGATTTGCCTCCACCTTCCTTCAGATTCCACCTCACGATGGACACCCTTGGTCTTGGCTGTATCCTTCCCACTACTAGGGCAGATTAGGGACTTTCACCCATTAGCGACGTGCGCCGCAAGGCGCACAATTAAGGCACAGCCTGCGGAATTTTTCTCCGTAAGTTGTGCCTTTTTCTCATCTATAAATCACTTGTTCATTAACGATTTCTGTTGCTCTGTTGCGAATATTATTCATCTTTCGCACCCACAACATCATATTTTCTGCTTTGAGCTTTTCTGTAACTTGCTCCTGCTCGGCGATCGATTTTACTGTCTGCTCAAATAAATTTTTTGCTCGTTTGTCTACATCGGCAAGGTAATTGTTAAGCTTACCCGATGTAAGAAGATTATAATAAAGCACTCGATGACTTGATTTCAAATAGCGTCTGTGTCTCGTTCCCCAAACACCGATTTGACTTTGGTTTTCATCAGATAGTGTAAGATTTGGCAAAAGATAATCGCCTTGTTGCGAATAGCTACCGCCGATATTTTCAAAATTTGTTTTCATATCGAAGCCTCCTTATATTTGATAATTTAATTATACCGAATACAAAATGAAAAGACCAATGTGTGGGTTTCTGATATAGAAAAAGGCTCTGACCTTTTACAGTCAAAGCCTCATTCTACCATTGCAATGCCTCAATTCTATTAAGTTTTATCATACTGCCTTATAAAACCTCAGCATTGCAGAGTGGTTCTTTTTTGTTAAATCCAACTATTTTGCATAATTAAAGCAAACACTGTACTGGCCGGTCACTTTCTTACTATTACGTGAAATCTTAATATAATACGTTCCTTTTGTTTTTAACTTATATTTCACAATCTTCGTATCTGAGCTGGTATCTTTCATATGCTTACTATCAAAGCGATATGTTTTCACTGCCTTTTTCGTTCCTTTCTTGTAAATCGATGCCGTGAAACCACCAGACGAAAGCATATTATTATAAATCGTAAGTGCTCCCTGCTTTTTATTCGTCTTCACAAAACGATACCATCTTGTATTTGCTTTGTCCTCATTGAAATAATATCCAAAACGGTAATACATATCATTTGACTCAAGATCAAAATCGGTCTTATAAAGGTTTACCGCTTTCTTTTTCGTCTTTCCATACGAATTCTTTGCCAAATGCTGATAATCCGATTCATATGCCGCAATCTGGCTCACACATCCGGCTTTTGCCATAATCTTTAACCGGTACTCACCTTTCTTTAAGGCAAACTGGATATCCTTTGCCGTCGTACCATTCATATGCGTGTACAAATCAAACTTCTTACCCTTCTTCACCGAAATCTGTTTGGAAACGGAAGTCCATTTCGCACCGTTTTTCTTTTGAACTTCTATTTTTATATTCGGTGTGGCAACAAGATTCAAATCAACAATTCGAACGATCAGACCGCCATTTGTTTTCTTTGTAAATGGCAGATACTGTGCTGTTCCATTTGCCATGAAATAATTTTCGTTGATATCTTCACCAAGTTTCAATGCCGTCAGTTCCGCACAGACAAATGCATTATGAATCTTAAAGGTACCGGTTATTTTTTCCGGTGTTTTCAGATAAAGAACATCTCCCTTTTTCACCTGTTTACAGTTGTTTACTTCTTTTTTGTCTGCATCATAAAGTTTTACTTCTTCACTGGCATAGTAATAAAAGATGCCGGACTCTTTCATTGTTAAGGTAATAAACTGATTCTGCATCGATGAGTCATATGAATAAGCGCCACTCACCGCATCAAATGCCTCGCCGGTACAATCAATTGATTTCGCATTCCTGCGTTTTGCCTGCTCCTCTTTCTGCTTTTTCTCATATTCCGCGAAAGAAGTATAAAATGTATCTTTTTTTGCCTGCCACTCTTTTGAAATGCAGTCACCAATTTCTGTCCAGTAAAATGCATCTTTACCAATTTCCTTTAACGAAGCCGGGAAATTTATTTTTACAAGTTTTTTGCAGTTAAAAAATGCACTTGCACCTATTGTCTTTATGGTCGAAGGCAGCTTAACTTCCTTCATATTAAAATTACGGAACATTTCATCCGGAATTGTCTCAACGCCTTCTGGAATTTCAAGCGTCTCTTCTTCTGCCTTTTTCTTAGCATCTGTTTTATCAGCAAATTCGGCAAGATATGTTTTATCAATAACCACATAGCCGCCGGCAAGGGAAATCCGCTCAGGCATCTGACGCATTGCCTCTTTTTCTCCTATCGTGCCAAGTAAGACGGCAACGCCCTCCTTCGTCAAATCCTTTGACAAAACACTATATTGAATCCCCGCCGGTAAAGGCTCGCCATCTTTCACAATATTTTTTACACCGGCAGGAATTGTAAATTCTTTCAATTCTTTTACCGGTACATAGTTGTCATCCCCTAAATCATTCGTAAATGCACTCGTCAAAATACTCTCGCAGGAAGGCTTTACCTCCGCCTGCTTCGCATAAAGAGCAAGGTACATCAAAGTGTCACCTTTTTTGTTATAAATAGCACCTTTATATGAGCTAAAATTCTTATCGTTCTTATTTACCACATAAGCCCTCGTATCAAACTGATTCAAACTGATATCATTCAGTGATTTAATGGCAGATGTAAACGTCAGCTGCTCTAATGGCGTATCATTGATCACACCTTTCTCATCCACCCGGTTATAAGCATATAAATCAACCGGTGTTGATACCTTCTTCAATTTTTTACATTTATAAAAAGAATAATTTCCAATATACTTAACGCTGTTTGGAATTGTGACATTTGTAAGCGCTGTATTGTAAAAGGCATACCCGGAAATCTTTTTCAGTGTCGATGGAAGTTGTACCTTTTTTAACTTTTTACAATTTTTAAAGGCATTCTTAGAAATGGTAGTGACACCTTTTTTTATCACAACCTTTTTAATATTTTTCGTTTTTGACTTCTTGCCAAACACCATGCTCTTTGGCATCTCACCTTTTCCGCTTATCGTAAGTGTTGTTCCTTTTACTTTGTAAGTCACCTTACCGGCTGCATCCACAGGGGCTGCCGGTACTGCCGGAGTAATCAGCGATAACGCCAAAGCACCTGTCATCACCGAACCAATTATTTTTTTACTCATAGCCATTCCTCCTTTGTTTTTCATTCTAATAATAAAACGATTTCCATGACAGAAAAGTTGCATTTTTATTCTCTTTTTTCAAAAAAATCATCAAACAATATCCACATTGCACGGAACAAACGCATAATCTGCCATACCGCCATGCCACGCAGATTATATTCCTTAATCAAACTATATTTTGCTGATAAACTTCTCACATCCTCAAACCATACCTCATGCCGTACATTGTCTTTTTCATAGGTAAAATACGGCGACTGCGCCGTCTCGTCAAATTCAATTACAGCACTGTTATTAATTGCAATCTGTACTGCCTCCACATGTCCAATCGTGACTGCCTGACTCTCTCCTCTCATAAAAGGAAGTATCCAGTCATATCCGTAATTTGGCACCCCCAATAATATTTTTTCCGATGGAATTTCCGTCAGTGCATATTCCACAACCTGCCTTACCTTATTAAGCGGTGCAACAGCCATTGGAGGACCATATTTGTAGCCCCACTCATATGTCATAAGAAGCACCTGATTTGCCGCCTCACCAAGTCCTCCATAATCTTTTCCCTCATATAAAAGCCCCGGCTGCTCTGCCGATGTTTTTGGTGCTAACGCCACACTCACGAGATACCCTTCTTCATTCATACGCACCCGCAGTTCTCTTACAAACGCCGTGAATAAATCCCTATCCTCTTTCAAAATATACTCAAAATCAACATCGACACCACGGAAATTCTTCTCCCTGACTTCTCTTTGCAGTCTGCTAAGCAGCCGCTCCGTGCTCTCTTCGCTCGTAAGTACCGCATGAATTCGGCTGTTACTGAATTTTCCATCCGACCCAATCGGTGTCAAAGTCAGGTATGCATTTCTCCCGTATTCCTCCGCCATCCGGCGCATCGTATCATCGGACGGCACCGGTTGAATCAATTCTCCCTCCTCCGTAAAACCATAAGAAAATACGAGCAGTCCGCTCATATAGGGAAGTGTCTGGCGCAATACCCATGGACTGATATACGGATAGGCATAGCCATTTGCCGACGCCGTCATTTTTACTCCAGGAGACACACCATCCGGAATCAGAAGTGCTTCTCCAACCGCCAAACGATACGGATACGGAATCTGATTGATGTAGACTATTTCTTCTACTGAAACATCATACAAACCTGCTATTTTATCAATCGTATCTTCTTCTTTGACAAGATAAATTGACATATCCGTCCTCTCTCCAATATTCCTCATTCTCATCTATTGTATGCTTTTTTGAATGCTGGTAACCGGAATCGAACCGGTACGGGTGTCACCACCCACAGGATTTTAAGTCCTGGGCGTCTGCCAGTTCCGCCACACCAGCATAATAAGTATTTCATCCAGCAGACATGGTCTGCCGAAACGACCCAGATGGGACTCGAACCCACGACCTCCGCCGTGACAGGGCGGCGCTCTAACCAACTGAGCCACTAGGCCATATCAATGGACCCTCGGGGACTCGAACCCCGGACCGTCCGGTTATGAGCCGGATGCTCTAACCAACTGAGCTAAAGGTCCGCATATCCTCAAGGAATACAAAGTGACCCCTACGGGAATCGAACCCGTGTTACCGCCGTGAAAGGGCGATGTCTTAACCGCTTGACCAAGGGGCCGTATATATTAGATGTCAAACACGACTTAACGCGTCAACATCTAATATAATAGCACAATGGTATTCAGATTGCAAGCGTTTTCGTTATTTCAAATAATTTTTTTTATAAAGTAATTAAAGTTGCCGATGCATAGTATGCCATCCGACGAATCGGATAACTGCTTGGTCCTACAATCACTGCTAATTTCGGGCAGTCACCAACGGCATATTCCCCATTTTTCAATTTGGTTCCGCCCGCAAATACAATCGATTTTAAGTTCTTTACCTTGTATATGCAATTGTAAGGAAGCGATTTAATTCCTTTTTCAAAATACAGTTTTGTCAAATGACTTACACGGTCAAAGGCTTCCGAAGAAACATATTTTACACTGCGAGGCACCGTAAATGATTTTGTATTCTTCTTCGGTGGATACTTCATTAATCTCGTCATCGGACCATTATAAAGCACACCATCTTTTACCGTAAATCTACCTCCGCCTCCGGTAAACGCTGATAGTTTATCGCATCGGCTAAATGCATTTGCGTTCATTTTTACCAGTCCGGAAGGAATGTGTGCCACCCTGATATTTGTCTCAGAAAATGCATAGTCACCAATTGTTTTCACGGAATCCGCAATATCAATCCGTGACAGTCTCCTACATCCCAAAAAAGCCTCTTTTCCATTTTTTTTGGTTCCCTGCGTAATCCGCACTGTACGTAGTTTTGTCATTCCCTGAAATGCATAATTGCCAATCGCACCAGCCGAAATCGTAAGATTTCTAAGGTAATTATTATCATTGAAGGAATTCGATCGAATCGTTCTTACGCTTGATGGTACATGGAATGAACGATTGGTCTTATGTAACGGATACTGGATTAGTTTCGTCATGCTCTTATTATACAAAACACCATCTTTTGCACAATAATTTTTGTTGCCTGCCGCCACACGGATTTCCCGCAGACTGGAGCAGTCATTAAACGCATTCGCATTGATTCCCTTTACATTTGCCGGAATATAAATCGTCTTTAAGGAAGTACAGCTTGCAAATACTTTATTTCCAATATAAAGGACATTCTCACCCATCTGAAGATTTTTTATGTTAGTACCTGCAAAAGCACTGTTTCCAATAAACTGCACTTTCTTATTCAAATGAATACTTTTCAGACCACTATATTTAAAAGCCCCATCTCCAATCGCATAGACCTTATTGGTAAGATGAATTTTTTTCAGACTCTCACATCCTGCAAAAGATTTTGCTTTAATAAAAGATACCGGTTTTGGAAGTACCACACTTTTAAGATTTGTGCATCCATAAAATGTTTTTTCCGGAATATACTTCATTTTTGCCGGCAGTTTTACCTTTTTTAAACCGGTACAATCCACAAAAACACCTTTTCCAAGCTTTGTCTTTTTCCCTTTAAAGATTACGCTTGCCAGCGAATCACATTTTTCAAATGCATTTTCGTGAACTTTTGTTACGCTTAAAGGAATCGTAATCTTTTTCAGCTCATAATTTTTATAAAAGGCTCTGCTTCCAATTGAAGTAAGCTTGTTTCCAAATTTTACATTTGTAAGTTTAAAACATTTGTAAAAGGCATTACTTTGAATCTTCTTAAGAGAAACCGGCAAATTTATCTTTTGCAATTTTACACAATTATAAAATGCACCTGTCTGTATCTTTTTTACGGATTTACCAAGCGTAACTTCCTGTAGTGACACACAATCCTGGAACATATAATAACTTATCTTGCTAAGTTTTGCCGGGAGTTTAATCTTTTTCAAATTACGGCACTTATGAAATGCCTGTCCCTCAATAACAGTCACTGAATCCGGTATCGAAATGGACTCACAAATATTTTTGCTAAATGCAAATCCCGCAATCTCTGTGACTTTAAAACCACCAAGTTTTTCCGGCACCTGAATATGCCCTTTAACATTCGGCACCTTTTCAATCACAGCTTCCTTTCCATATAAACTGTACTCATACCCATTTTCCTGATACTCTTTTGCACTTGCCGGAAAAACCGAAAAGCAAAACATCAGAAGCAGCAGGGCTGCTGCAAAACAAATTTTTTTCATAACATTTTCTCCTATCCTTTTTTATTCTACTCATATAACGATATTATAGCAGAAAATGTTGCAATTTTCCATTTTTTTTATTTTTTTTGCACTTTTGGTTTATGAAATGCCACCGAAAAAATACCAGCCAGCAAAAGTAAAGCAAATGCCATCCATAACACAAGTGTTTTTATTCCCATCCCCACAAATGTATCATAATATCCCTTCAAATAAATAACAACGATAATCAATGGCAGTACATATGTCATATACCCACGCAGCCAGAGCGGAAATTTCTTTCCTTCTCCCTGATTCACTTCATCGCAGAATGCATGCCATCCCCATCCATTTTTTCTTGTACAAAACAGCACAAATACCAAACCACCCAATGGCAGAATGTTATAAGATACAAGGAAATCCTCTAAGTCCATAATACTTGAGCCAGCCCCCATCGGCTGAAACCATTTCCATATATTATAGCCAAGAACTGCCGGCGTACTAAGTACTGTCATAAGCGGTATATTTACTAAAACAGTCTTTTTCCGGCTCCATCCCAACGTATCCATATAATAGGAAATAATACTTTCAAATACAGCAATTACCGTTGACAACGCCGCAAATGCCATAAATACAAAAAACATTCCTGCCCATATACTGCCTCCCGGCATATTACTAAATACATTCGGCAGCGTCAAAAACAGAAGCGACGGACCGGCCCCCGGTTCTACACCAAACGAAAAACATGCCGGGATAATAATGAATCCTGCCATCAAAGCAACAAAGGTATCGACACACATAATCCGGGTTCCCTCGCCCAATAAGCCACGCTCTTTTCCCAGATAACTACCGAAAATTTCCATATTACCCATGCCGACACTAAGGGTAAAAAATGCATGCGACATCGCAGCAAAAATCGTATTTCCAATGCCATTTTCCGCTACGGACGAAAAATCAGGTATCAAATAAAAGGCAACACCTTTCATCGCTCCCGGAGACAGCAGCGAATGAACGGCAAGGATTATCATAATGAGAATCAACACACTCATCATCACTTTTGTTATTTTTTCAATACCATTCTGCAAACCAAGCGCACAGACAAAAAAGGATACAAGAATAGCAAGAACATTCCAAAACATCATCGTCTGTGGCGAAGACTGCATGGTATCAAATGCATTTTGAATAGCACTGCTATCCAGACCATGAAGCTGTCCGGTCAGAGAACGGTAGGCATAATACAAAATCCATCCTGCCACCATCGTATAGAACATCATCAGCATATAAAAGCCAACAATACTCAGCCATTTCATATGATGAAAGCGACTCCCCTTCTGCTCCAGTTTCTCATAAGCCTGTGCCATACTTTTCTGACTGGCACGTCCAACCGCAAATTCGCAAAGCAGAATCGGCAGTCCCAAAATCACCAAAAATACTAAGTATATTAAAATGAATGCGGCCCCTCCATATTCTCCACAAATATAAGGGAACTTCCATACATTTCCAAGTCCTACCGCACACCCTGCCGATACTAAGATAAATCCTAAGCGACTTCCAAATTTTTCGCGTTCTTTCATCTTTTTTCCTTTCTAAGGTACGTTCGTTTTATTAAAAAAAGTCCTCAGACCTTCATC
>ERZ1673743.3313-NODE-3313-length-12542-cov-6.325378_pt1 | contig 12542 bp, 10 predicted proteins | sample MGYA00580197_ERZ1673743 | MGnify/ENA primary metagenome ERZ1673743 (study PRJEB41218, sample SAMN15661795) | gut metagenome | host: Homo sapiens | place: Canada: London | collected 2015-08-20/2019-03-30 | study: EMG produced TPA metagenomics assembly of... | reverse complement strand
GGGTATGCAAATGGTCCTTGGTATATTGATTCCCGGGATGGTGTAATATACATACACAACCGTAAGTTTCAAGAAGAACCAGAATACAATTATATTTACCAATCAGAAAATGGAGAAGTACTTAGAGTATCATTCGCTACTCAGAAAGTAACCAAAAGGGTAAAGGCTCAATTAACTCAAGCCTTAGACCCAGAAGATAAAGGTTTAATTGTAGGTTCAACAGATATCACAGAACCTGAAAAAGAGAAAGAGGAAGTAACTTTACTCAAACCATTTGTAGCTCAAGTAGATAATACAATGGTAGTAAATTATGGTAGTGTACCTTACGAAGATTATCGTAGTCATCCTACTACTAATATTGCTGCCGAGATGGAAGCTGAACAAAGGTATGGAGCTAAAGCTCAAAAGTATAATTCTGCAATGAAAGAGTATGGTTCTCAGAAACCCTATGTTGCTTACAATGCAGGTAAACAAGAGGCTTTAGATAATCTGAGTACTGAGCAATATCGAGAAGCAATTAATACTGCTGTAAACAATTTACCGAACGATAAGAAAAGGGTTATTCAGCAAATCTTGAAGAACTCTAAGAACGGTAAAGAGTTAGAAAGTAATCTTAGGCAATTACTAGAAAACGAAAGATACCTATTTACTGGAGAATATAAAATGGAATACCTTGCAGAAGAATGGGTAGACCCAAGAGAATATGACCCAGAAGGTGGAACTATAACTCACATGGTGAATATCAGAACTTTTTCAAGTAATCCTTATGAAAAACAAATGATAGATAACCAATCTCAGAGAGGTATATCTGCAATGGAAAAGAATCCATATATTACTGTATACCCTGATACCTATAAAGTAGAGTATTCTGGAGATGGAGTTACTACACCCACTATGACTCGAAAGGTTAAAGCTAAAGTTAAGATACGAAGAATGAAGAAGGTACCATTCTTAGTACCAATCTATAAGTTATATCATAATCTCTTTAGTAGATACGGCGGAGCAGATAAGGTTACTTGGGCAATGAATGCTAATGCCAATGGAGGTCTTAAGGTATCCGAAAGAAAGTTGGTATGCCAAATGACTGTAGTAGGTAGACCTTCATTACAATCTTCTCAGATAATATCTTTAGAGAATGTAGGAAAAAGGTGGTCAGGCTTTTGGTATATCAAGTCAGTACAACATTCAATGGATGCAGGTCAAGGTTATCTCTGTACATTAGACTTGGTTAAGAATAATGCAAGGGATGGACAGACTACATCTAAGACCCAACTTAGTACTCAGGACATTGTAAGTAATGATGCTAAGGATTCTGCTAAAACTGACTTTGGTAAGAACAAGAAGAATACTGCTAATGCTTCCGATATTGTACATGACTTTACCTACAATGAAGTAGTATACTTCGTAGAAAGATACATGGATGATAAGGGTAGAATTATCGATAAGAAAGGTGCAGGAGAGTTCTTACAGAATAAGTTCTATTATGATGAGATAAATGCTAAAGACCCTCAGGCTCTTGCTGCAGGTACAGTTCGTACAGAAGGTACAGTAGTAACTTCAAATGGTACAGCAATCTATGGTAAGACCAATGTGGTAAAGGCAGACCAATCGAAGGTTACTCCTTCTATGAAAGAAAGGTATAACTTTGATGAGTTTAATTGGGCAATGAAAGCTTATGAACGATATAAATCCAACAAGAAATAATGTACTCAACAGCTAAACTATTAACAGAAGAGGGTATCGAAGGTTTAGGTAGATACTACTCTGTCTACCGTGGCATAGTGGTAGATAATAATGATACGGAGAAACATATGAACCGTATCAAGGTATGCTGTCCAGAAGTCATGGGTGGAATTATTACATGGGCCTATGCAAAAGGCCAACATGGTTCTATCAACAATGGGTTCAAGTACTTAGCTCCTAAGGTTGGAGATATAGTATTTGTTACTTTTGAATTTGGAGACCCAACTAAACCCCTATGGGAATATCATGGTTGGGGACTACAACAAATACCAGACCCTTTGGATGGTCCTAATAAAATGGGTATTATAACTCCAGAAGGAAATGTAATGGTACTTGATGATGATAATGGAAAGCTTACGGTTTATATAAATGGTGATGTAGGCCTTGCTGCTAAAGGAAACATTTCTATTCAAGCACAAGGCGATGTAAGCGTAGGTTCTGGAGATACAGTAATCTTAAATAAAGGGGAGAATCAAGGAGTAGTTAATATCAAAGAACTAACCGAGAAACTCAATAATACCATTAAAGAACTGGAAACTCTAAGAGCTTTATTCAATTCTCATGTACACTCCGGTGTAACTACTGGACCAGGTTCTTCAGGTCCTACTGTAACTCAAGCAAGTCAACCGTTCTCTACTTTCAAACAGGAAGATTATGAGGACACTAAATGTATACACTAATGGATAACTATCTTACTAACATTGTTGGAAAGGGTATGATATTCCCTATTCAACTTACAAGAAACGAAAAGGGTGAAACAGGTTGGTATCCTGTTAATGGTGATATGGCTTTGGTAAGAAATAATATAAGCTCTATAATGTATTATTTAATAGGACAACGATTTCGACAGGAAAACTTTGGGAATCGCCTATGGGAATGTATAGAGGAGCCAAATACACAAGCCCTAAGTTTTATTATTAAAGAGTTTATTAAAAGCTCAATTGGTGCATGGGAACAAAGGATTACCTTTAAAGGTATCACCGTTTCTAGACAAGGTGCTAAAATAAACATAGAAGTTCATTATGTAGTTAATGAAACTTCTACTAGTCAGTACCTGTACCTGACCTACGATAAAAATGAAAATTCATTAAACTCTTATTAATATGGGAATCACTAATAAATGGCTCAACCCTTATCAGAGGTCTTACCAACAGATTAAGGCCAAGCTGATAGAATCACTTACGAATATCAAAGACAAAGATGGCAATGTACTCGTAACTGATTACTCGGAAGGAAATATCTTAATCATTATCCTTTCATTATTTGCGGCAATTGCCGAAGTTCTTCACTACTACATTGATAATATGGCAAGGGAGTCATTCTTACCTACTGCTCGTAAATACAGTTCAGTAGTTAAGCATGGTGCTTTGGTAGATTATCATGCAAGAGGTGCTATTGCAGCATCAGTAGATTTAGTAGTATCCAGAGATGTATCTGGAGATTCTATTGGTGCTAAGTTAACTATACCTTCTGGAACTTTATTCACAGACTCTAATGGTAACAAATGGTTATCATCTAGAGACGTAACTTGGTATGCTAATGTAACTACTTGTAAAGTTCCAGTTGTACAACACGAATTATATACAGAAAGCCAGATAAATGGAATGGTTATACCTTCAGATGAAAGGGTAACTATTACTCTTGGTACACTACCTAATGGTAAGTATTACGAACATGGAACTATGAGTATGAAGATTGGTGGAGAATCTTGGGTATTGGTAAACACCTTTGCTTACTCAAAACCAACCGATAAACATTTCATGGTTACAATGAATGAAGCTTTAAACCCTTATATCTTATTTGGTGATGGTAAATATGGACAGAAGCCAGCAGCTAATGCCAAAATATCTGAAGTTAAGTTCTACCTTACTACTGGTATCAATGGTAATGTAAAATCTGGTATGATTACTTCTGTACCTTCAGTTATATCTTCATCAGTAACAGATGCTACTGTATCTAATACTTATGCTGCAGGTGGAGGTTCATCCTATGAGAATTTTAGTATGCTCAAGGAACACATACCTTTGAGTGTAAAGACTATGGGAGTAGCTATTACCAAACAGGACTTCATAGACTTAGCTAAACTGGTTGATGGGGTTAGTAAGGCAAAGGCAGAATACGAATGTGGTAGAAAACTAATCGTTTATATATCTCCTGATAATGGTGCTACTGCTGACTCTAACCTTATTCAAAAAGTATATGATGTATTACATCAGAACTCACCACTTACTACTTGGTTAACAGTTAAGTCTGCAGGTAAAGTAAATATTATCTTGGATGTAGAAGTTACTGGGAAGAAGTCTTATAAAACGTCGGAAATACAATCTCAGATTCTTAGTGCATTATTTAATGCTTATTCTCCGGAGAACTCAGACATTGGTGGCAGCGTAAGAATCTCTGATATCTATGCACTCATAGATAATCTTGAATCAGTAGATTATTTACACTTGAAGAAGTTCTATACTAAACCATGGCCTACTACCGTATATGGTAACAAGGAATTAATCCTTGGTCAATTCCAATTGGATGAGGCTAATGGTAGTATGTCTTACTTTATATCTTTTTCCTCGGGTACTCAATTTACAGTACGTTCAGTTAAGGGAGGCTTTTCTTATGATGGCCAAGTGGGTAAGACTACACAGATTAGAGATACTATAAATGGATTTGTATTTGCCTTGGATATCCAGAACAATGGTTATCAATCCGGATTTAGATATACCATAACCATTGCAGAACCCAACAAGGATTATACAGACCCAGGTTATAATATTCCGGTATTCGAAGACTCAAGTCAGTTAACACTTAAAGTAAATGAAATCGTATGACAAATCTTAAAAACCTAATTGATTTCTTACCTTTCGAATTTAAAGAGCAAGATACTTATAAAGTCGACGGTAAGGGCATATTAGAAAGATTTCTAGAAATTTGTGGTAACTATTTCCAAGAAGATATAACTAAAGATATTGATAATATTCTAGATATAATCGATATCGATAAAACTCAGCAGAGGTATTTAAATTACCTCTGGGAGTTCTTGGGAGCATTACCATTTGCTAGAACCGGAGAACACAAGGGAGTTCCCAACTTAAGTGATGAACAGATTCGAACTATCTTAAAATATTCAATCTCATTACTTAAGATTCGTGGCTCAAGAAAGTTCTTCGAAATTCTTTTCAATATGTATGGGTTAACCTGTACAATTACAGACCCAACCGATGGAGAGATGGATAAATGGGAAAAGGTAGACCCCTTATATGATACCGATTATTCTCAGTACGACAAATACAACTATGATAAGATTTATGGTTGTGCTCAATGTATAGAGGTAGGTATTTCTATAAGCGGTCATGGGTTTACTTCCCCCACTCCAGAGTTCAAAGCTTTCAAACAATCAATTGATAAGTTATTCGATAGATTCTTACCATACAATGTATCTGGGAAGATTGCTTATGGATTTGATTTGGCTTACAATTATAAAATTGTAGCTGAACCTCTTATCAGTCCTGCAAAGATTGTAACAGGACATATAACAGAAGTACCCATTAGAGTAACCGTTACTTCTGATTACGATGATGCCGATTTAAGATATCAGGTAACTGGATATGACCCCTCTGAGAATAAGTGGAGCTCAAAGAAATATGAAAGCGGTTCTATTTTCTATGCAAGAAAGGGTGACCAAAGATATTACTTTCGAAGTGTAGGAGATACTTCAGTAACTACCTATGTAGATATAGGTTTAGAATATTACACTAAATCTTATCACATATATGCCGACTTGGTAGAAGGAGGAACAGACCCAGATAATTTAGTAATTACAGGTACTAATCCAGTAATCAAAGTAAGGGTAACTGCAAATATGAATTATCAGGGAAATATTAAACCTGTATCCGTACAGTTACTTAATACCTATGAAACTAAAGATTCTGGTTCTGTTTGGGAAATAACTTCTGCAGGTACTTACGAATGGGTTATTGCAGACTTTCCTGCAAAGAAGGTTACTCTAAAGGTAACGGCAATTGCTACTAACTATACGGTATTCTGTGAACCTCGGAATATAAATCTTACCAACGGTGAAAAGTCTTTGATAACTATTCGTTCTTCAGATCCTAACGAAGATACAAGTCAACTTATTGCCGTATGTATTTCAGACCCAGGTATTTTAGTTCGTAATGGTCAAAGATGGGCACCAACTACTACTGGTACATTCCAATTTAGATGTACTAAAGATGACTCAGGTAATGCTAGTAATTATGGTACAGTAGTAGCTTACAGATTAGGTTATACGATTAACTACGATATAGGCGTATCAAACAAACGATTAAACCTAAATGCTCAAGGTTCTGCATCAGTTAATCTTTGGGTTACATCGGGTATTTATTATTCTACTTTCGAAAGTGCAAACTTAGGTAGTTATTTTGATACCGAGGTGACCATTTACAAAAAGAATACCCAAGGTACTTGGGTAAAACTTGGTACTTTAGAATTAACTAATCGCTATGTAGTTGGTCCTGATTTCTACTATGGTAGAAGTACAGAATACCAATTTAATGAAGCTGGAAGTTATAAATTTGAATCGGTGGGTGATGCTAGTAAGTCTGTAGAAGTAGAAGTACTTGCTTATATACCTACTCCTCAATCCTACTTGTGGTTAGAACCTTTGAATGAAGAGGATGAGAATTGGTATGAATTAGAACCTTACTCTGAAGCTGAAGCAGATGCAGGAAAGTATATCAAGGCAGGCTATCAATTAACCAAATCCAAGAATTGCCAATTCTACCTACGTTGGGGAGATGGTGGTAATATGATAACTGGGATTGACTTAGAGGGTTCATCTGAGAAATACAATTCGAACACTCTTATCACTTTCGATAAAGCAGGTAATTATGAGTTTTATTATCAAGGTTCAGTAGTAAGCCTTACGATTAAGGATGTTATACCTAAGTATATTTTAACTTGTAATCCAGTAAGTGCAGAACTAAGCAAAGATGTACAAGAAGTATCTACTATCGTAACCTGTACTTCAGATACTGGAGAAGTTTCAGATATTGTATATGAGACAGCTCCGGATGTGGTTCATCCAAACCCTTATCAATTCTTTACTAATTTACCAGGTAAACATACTTTCTATGTGAAAGCTAATCCTGCAGTTAAAGCAGTATTCATAGTAAACCTGTTGGATGTAGTTGATAAGACAGAACTTACTTGGGAATCCAATGATATTTCGGAACAAGGTATTAATATATTAGTTCCGGAAGGAACAGAATGGTCACTTAAAATAGAATAAACAAAATGGAAAGCAGATCTTTTAACACATTATTTAAAACTGGTATCATTGGATTCACTTCTGAATGTTATGCCACTATCTTTGATTTGAGGTGGATGATTTTATTAGCCTTTGTACTAATACTTGCAGACTTCTGGTTTGGGATATCTGCAAGTAGGGCAAAGAAGATTGAAATAAGAAAATCTAGAGCCGGGAGAAGAACTCTTAATAAAATCATTGATTACCTGTGTTACATCTTACTGGGTGCCGTAATAGGTAAAGCCATCGGAGAACCTTACGGATTAAATCCAATAACAGTATCTATAACGGTAATGGTATTATGTTACTGTTTTGAAATAGATAGTATTTATAATCATATCTGTACTTTACATGGTGTAGAAAAGAAGTACAGTATCTGGTCTATCTTTTGGAAATTGATAACCTTCAGGTTCAAGGCTGTAGGAGAGGCTTTCCAAGATATGAAAAACCAATCGAAAGAATATAAGAGTAATAACAATAACGAAGATACATTATGAAAACCTATTTTGATTATGAAGGTATAATAAAGTCTAAGGATGCAGCTGAAGCTATAGCTGCACCAGTAGGCATTGGTCCATTTTGTGGATTTGGTTCTGCAACGATTGTAAATAATGCAATCACTCTCTTGCCTAATGGAGAACCTACTTCTCCTGCATATCAAGCAATAAAGGATAGAATCCTTTCAAGGTATATGACTAAAGCTGCAGATTCTGGTGAAGGACCAGATACAAATTTTGGTTGTATAGCAAGGGATGGTACAATCTATATTTCTGATAGTGCTAATATTAGTATACCTAATATTGAAGGCTCAAAGGGTTCTAATGAGGATGTGATTGTATTTGCTTACCATACACCTTTGGAAGAGCCTGTACAGAACCCAGTACAGTTCAGAGCTTTCTGGAATGAATCTAATTCGTTCTATTCTCTGTACAAGAAATCAGTAGACCCATTATACCCAACACCCAAGGATTCTAGAAACCTGTCAAAAACAAATGTATTAGAAGATAATGAATTATCATATGAGTCTCTAGTGAATAGAGCTATGGCTTCAGTATCTCAGGGTTTGGTAGACAAATCCTCAATGGTATTAATTGGTATATATGGGCAAGGTACTAATTCAATGGATAACTCAGTAGAGAAATATTCTATTGTTCCTTATGCAGGAAAGTTTCCCCAACCAGTAGAATATAATACTGCTATCCATGGAATGCAACAAGCCAATATAGAAACTCTCTTACGACTATTGCAAGGATTCCCAAACTTTGATATCAAGGCTTATATTGATGAAAAGCTTGGTGGTATGGCAGGAGCTAATATACCAAGAGGACTAATTGCCATGTGGAATGGAGTTTCTGTACCAGAAGGTTGGGCTTTATGTAATGGTCAGATTGTAGAAGACTTACAGACACCAGACTTATCGGGTAAGTTTATTGTTGGCTGGTCATCAGGTAATGAGGATTACAATTTGATTGGTAATACGGGTGGCCAAGAAAAAGTAACTCTTTCAACTCAAGAGATTCCATCTCACGTTCACAATTTCGCAGATGCTTACTTTATCGAGGCTCATTCAGATTTGGTGGGAGCTAATGGTACTCAATGGATTGGTAATAACCTTTCTGGTAGTAATAAAACTGATAAAGATAATTCTTATGTATGCCTATGGGACCATGATACCAGGGCTGCAGGTGGAGGTCAACCTCACGAAAATAGGCCACCTTACTACGTACTGGCATACATTATAAAACTATAATATTATGTCTTAACTACTTATATTGTTGACAAAGAACTTTTAATTTATGGATTATAGGAGAGGGACGTTGGGAAACGCCCCTTTTCTTTTGTGTTTAGTAGTGAAGTTCTTCTTTAGCTTTCTCTTCCCAATATAAGATATCTTGTTTGAGTTCTCCTATATATTTAACCGACTTCTTAGTTCTAGGCATATCAAAGAACTCAACCAGCATTATATTGGTGATTCTTTCTCCATCTTTAATTCGTTCTTTAATATAAGGAGGTGGAGTAAGTAATACTTCAAATACCATATAAGCATCTGGAGATAATTTCTCTTTCATATACTTATATAATAATTCAAGCATTTCTTCCTTAGCCTTAACCTCTTCATCGTCATCTTCTAACTCTTTATCATTATCAAATAAGTCTTCAAGTTTAAATAGGTTCTGATTGTATTCTGCAATCTCTCCATAGGCAAATCGAAGAAGCTTATTCTTAAATGTAGCAAGAGAAGAAAGGATTCTTGCTTTAAGATGTTCTTCACTACAAGTACCGTAGTACTTATTAAAAACAAATAACATTTTATCCCAGAAATAAGAAGATATTATATCTGGAGTAAGGTTAAACCTTTTGTAATCAATCTGTTTGGTAAGGTTCCGAATAACTGGCTTACAAACTTTGTATAACCGATTAAACATTGCTTCATCATAATCCTGCATAGGTTTTAATCTATGAAGCTCTGAACCATTGTTTCCATTACATTTCCTCATATTCTTTAAGTATTTCGTTATGCAAATATAATAAATATATTTTATATAATATAAGAATATCAAAAAATTTCACCGAAAGGCTGAGGATAAGAAGACTAGATATTGTGGACATGAGTTCAGAACTACATGAGGACTATCAAAATCTATTAGTATATAATATTGCAATATAATAATGTATGAAAAAGAATAAAATTAAATTTAGCTTTGCACCTGACTTTCAGTTAGAGATTCTCAGGTTCATCATTCAAGATAAGGAAGGAGGTTTAGTATTAAGCAGAATAAAACCAAGCTACTTAGTACTTATCGAACATTCCTTAATTTGTGAGGGTATACTTAAATACTTCAAGAAGCAAAGAAAGATACCCTCACAGAATGTCCTTAAACAAGTACTCAGAGAAATGCTAGAATCTAAAAACTATGTTGACCTGGTTACTAAGGATGATATCCCAAACATCGAGAAGGTTATCAAAAATCTTTATTCAATTCAATTATCTGATTCAGAATATATTAAAGAGAAAATCTATCAGTTCTCTACTTATGTTGAAATGAAGAACTTAAATGATTCATTCGACTTAGATAACTTTGAACAGTACGAAGAATATTCTAGAAAGGTAGAGAAGGTTTTACAAAGAAGTAGACCTAAACAGGAGGATGAACCTTTATTCATGATTCGAGATGTTACTGAACGTCAATTTAAAAGGCAGGCAGAACCCTCAGTAGTACCATGCCCATTTAGGCAACTAAACGATTTAACCAATGCGGGAGGATTCCCAGGTGCATCAATCAATGTAATCTTGGATAAACCTAAAGCAAAGAAAACATTCTTCATGGTTAACCTTGCAAGAGGTTACCTTAGAATGAAGAAGTCAGTTTATTATGTGGATACAGAAAATGGTCAAGAACAAATCATGGACCGTTTCATTCAATCCAGTATCAATAAAACTAAGAAGGAATTATATACTGGAGATTATGATAAACTCGAGGCTAAGCATTTAAGAAAACTTGCAAGGTTTGGAGTTGAATTAATCGTTGAAAGAGTACCTGCATTAATTACTGACTGCAATTATATAAGGGAGAAGATACTTACTCTTAGGAGCCAAGGGATTGATATTAAGGTATTGATGGTTGACTATGCAGGAAAGCTTGCTTCTATTGCAAAGGATAAAGAGGATTTTGATAGAATCTCAAATGTATATATTGACTTACAGAATCTTGCTGAGGATTTGCATTTAGATGTTGTATGGACTGCTCATCATATTACTCGTGAAGGTAAGAAACACCAAGCAACTAAATATGATGAGAACGATATATCTGGTTCTATTGCCATTGTACGTAATGCTCAATTCATTATGGGTCTTAACAGTACAGAGCAAGAAGAGAAAGATAATATCCTTCGTTCAGAGATTGTAGTACAAAGGGATGGTCTTCCTTCTGGTAGAGCCTTATTTAGGTGTGATGTAGAAAGGCAAAGATGTACAGAGTTTACTAAAGAACAAAGAAAGAACTACGATGAACTATACGGTAAAAAACTTGAGGAATCTTTTAAGAAAGGTAATCCTGATGCTGATTCCAAGAAAAGGGAAAGGACAACTGGAGATATATAAAATTATAAGTTTAAAGCTATATACCAAGATATTATTAATGATTATCAAGAGGGTATGTTAGTTAGAGATATATGTAATAAGTATTCTATAGGGCATACTACTTTAAATAATTACTTACGTAGGTTAAATATAGTTAGGCATAGATGAAAATTACTAATAAATTTAAATCCCAGTTAAAAACCTATTTTATCAAGAGATTAGGTGCTTTTGAATATCGGAGAGGCTGGATGAAACTCCCAGTATGCCCATACTGTCATAGGGAATTAAAAATGGGAGTTAACTTATCAATGTATAGAACCAATTGCTTTAGATGTAATGAACATCCGAATCCTTCACAGTTGGTTATGGATATAGAAGGATTCGAAACATACCATGAATTAATTAACTTCTTAAACAGTGGAAAATTTGATGAGCTTGAATTTCACGAAGAAAAGGTTGAACTTGCAGAAGCCAAACCTTTGTATTTACCCGAAGGATTTAGAATCCTTAACATTGGCCAGTCACAAGTTGCAAAAAGCATTAGAGGATATGTCAAAAGCCGTGGCTTTGTCATCTCTGAGTTGTCTAAGCATGGAGTTGGCTATGCGACGAAAGGAGCTTACTTTGGGTACCTTATTATACCCTTCTATTACAGAGGACAACTTAGATATTATAACGCGAGAAATGTTATCGGGCAAGGTCCTCGGTATAACAACCCTAACAAAGATATCACAGGAGTTGGCAAAGAATTTATCATATTTAATTATGATGCGTTGGAGATGTATAGGTCGGTATACATCTGTGAAGGTGCACTCAATGCCCTTACTATTGGAGATAGAGGAATTGCCACAATGGGTAAAGCTATATCTGGATATCAAGTCAATGAACTACTTAAATCCTCATGCGAAAGATTTATTATATTGCTGGACCCAGACGCCAAGAAATACGCAATCAATCTTGCGCTCAAACTTGTTGCCTATAAAAAAGTCAAGGTGGTGTTTTTACCAGAAGGAAAAGATGTAAACGATTTAGGGAGAAAGGAAACTCTTAGGTTAGTATATCAAACAAGGTATCAAAGTTATCAAGATTTAATTCAAATCCGAAACTCTTTGAAATAAGGATTTCCTATTATATTATAAAATAATATATTAATAACATGAATATAAAAAATCGAATTAAGGTATCCATATCAAATATACCTAAAGCTGTCAAACCCATTCCGGGTATTCAAGATTCTTTAATTACTCGTTCTGGTAGAGTATTTTTGAAAGAACGGGGTGTTTGGTATGAAATAATACCTAAGATTAATAAAGGTAGGTTAAGACTTACCCTTCGAGGAAAAAATTGGCCATTACATAGATTACTTAATAAACCTCAGGATTATGAATACTAAACGTTCCCCATCTATTCACATTA
>ERZ1673743.3308-NODE-3308-length-12549-cov-12.777413_pt1 | contig 12549 bp, 20 predicted proteins | sample MGYA00580197_ERZ1673743 | MGnify/ENA primary metagenome ERZ1673743 (study PRJEB41218, sample SAMN15661795) | gut metagenome | host: Homo sapiens | place: Canada: London | collected 2015-08-20/2019-03-30 | study: EMG produced TPA metagenomics assembly of... | reverse complement strand
ATGTGAGGGATAACATGCTGGAACTGCATCTTAAGGCAATGGAGCAGTTGAAAGAGCAGGCAGACAGAGAGGAGAGTTGAAATGGCAGCTAAGAAAAAGAGAATGACACAGAAGGAGAAAGATTTAAACCGGGCATGGAAGAAAGAAATGCAGGAAAAGGGGATCCTTCCACCGGATAAGAAAAGACTGAACCGCAGAAAGTTTATTGAAGAGGTCAGAGATGAATGGAATGCAAAGGATCAGGACTGTTATATCTGGGATTTTTATCTTATGAGGGCTGTTTCATATATGATGTCGCAGACTGACAAACGATTAAATCCATCACCTGAGGCGGTCGGAGTTGCAAAGCTGTTAAAGGCAGCCATGAAACTGAAGGAGTTCCAGGACAAGATCAAAAGTGAAGGGCGTGAGGATTACACGATTACAGAGGAATATGAGTATATCAAGGAAGTCCTCAAAATGTAGGAGGTGAGGAAATGCGAAAGAATGTCTATTATTGTGACCGCTGTGGATGTCAGTTGGAAGATTCCGGTACCAAGATTGTGCCACATTACTTTGACTTTATTACCGAAGATCTGACAGTACCGATAAATAAGGACATGGAAAACAGACACTATTGCATTGACTGTACCATGGAAGCATTGGAATTTCTGGAACCGAAAAAGAAGCCAGAAAAGAAGCTGGAAGAAAATGCACAGAAAAAACCTTTGGATTCCGGAAAAGTCATGGCACTGCATAACGCGGGATGGGATAATGCCAAGATTGCGGATGAGCTGGGTGTAAGAGAACGGCAGGTTTACATGTGTATTTATTATCAGGAGAACAAAAAGAGCCTGACACAGGAGGAAAATCATGAGTGAGAGATATAAAAAACTGACAAGCCACGGAGCGATCAGCATTCCGGTGGCAATGAGAAGAGATATCGGACTGCAGGGCGGAGATCCTATGCAGGTATCACAGGAGGGCGGCAGGATCATCATCGAGTCATATGTTCCACGCTGTGTTTTCTGTGGGAATACAGAAAACGTGAAGAAAATTGAAGGGAAGGGAATCTGTGCATCCTGCGCACGGAAAGCAATTGCACTTTTGGAAGGAGGGGAAGACTGATGTATGAAAATGAGAATGTGGAGCAGCTTGTAAGCCAGGCAGTAGCACTTGATAAGGAACAGAAATACTGCAAAAGAAAACTTGATACAGTAAAAGCAAAGCTCCAGAGCAAGGGACTTGCAATGATCGATGATAGAAATGTGAAATATATCAAGTTTTATTCAGAAGATGGCTCTGTAGCAGTCGGGGACAGTTATAAAATGGACGTCCTGCGACCGGATAAATTAAAAGATATCCTGTCGGAAGAACTCTGGATGGCGAAAGTGAAGGAGAGCACTGAAACAAAGTATTCTTATGATCCGAAGCTTGAACAGATGTTAAAGGCTGTTTTCACGGAAGACTATACTTTTGAATGCAGTCTTGAGGAATTTCTTGATGAAATGTCCGTTAAACCGGACAGTAAACAGAAAAAATTGCTGCTTAAGAAATTAAAAGGCGATTATGCAAAAGACAGAGAGACGCTGCTGAGTGTATTCGGCTACGAAGATGATGACACTGCTCCGGATTTTGAGGTGGAGCTTTATTATATCTACAAGATTAAAAATGGAGAGCTTATCCGGGCATTTCTTCCGGAGGAGTGTCTGTCACAGACGATCGAGGACATCAAGAAGTGTCTGATCGTCGAATCCAAAACAAGTATCACTATTGATTATGACAATGAATAAGGAGGAAGAGTCATGAGTGAAATTTCAAGTGAAGCAAAAAAAGCAGGTGTTTTAGAACCGGAGAAACCGGTATCTGAAATGACAGAGGAAGAATTAAAGGCTTTCCGTACATCATTTGATCCAGACGAGATGGGATTTGATGGAACAGAGGGTATTGATGAGGAGGAGGATGAGAGCGATGGCAGTAACTAAACCAGAAGTACATAGACTGATCTCAAAAGTTAACTTTTCCGATTCCAACCGCAAGCCGGAGCAGATCAAGTATCTGGTAAAGCATTATGTAGGTGCAACCGGCGGAGCAGAGGCAAACTGTAAATATTTTTACGATAAGTTCCGCGGAGCTTCTTCACACTTCTTTGTAGGTCACAACGGCGAAATCTGGCAGTGTGTTGAGGAAAACGATACTGCATGGCATGTAGGAGCTTCCAAGTACAAGCATAAGGAATGCCGGAACAGCAACTCTATCGGCGTAGAACTGTGTGTGAAAAAGGATGCTGACGGCAAGTGGTATTATACGGAAGAAACCAAGAAGGCAGCGGTTCAGTTATTCGCCTATCTGATGGAAAAGTATAATATTGACGCAGACCATGTCCTCAGACATTATGATGTTACCGGAAAGGCATGCGGAGAACCGGATGTCCGCAAAGGCAATAAGGAATGGGCACAGTTCAAAAAGGATATTGTCGAGTATGGGAAAGAAGCAGAACCGGAACAGCCAACAGCACCGGAGCAGACGACTGCTCCAACACAGAATGCAGGTGTTCCGTATACGATTGTTACGACGTGTGATTCTCTTATGATCCGTTCCGGCGCAAGCAAGATCTATAAGGTAGTCGGTCGCATCCGGGAATCAGAAGGTAACAAAAAAGAATACACCATTGTGGAAGAAAAGAATGGATGGGGCAAGTTAAAGAGCGGTGCAGGCTGGATCTCACTGGCATACACCAAGAGAGTATAGAAAGGCTGGTCTTAAATGAAAGAGGAACTGTTAAATGAATTAGTGAGCGAGACCAGAATGGAAGATATTTCAGAACGTTACAGGGAGATTGCAAAGCTCATAGGAATAGACAACTTTGTAAAGCTCAGCAACTACGCAAGAGGCGACGAGATTTATTTTCCAAAGGTTGAGAGCGTGGTCAGTCCTGCAAGAAACAGACGAATCAAAAAGGAATTTAATGGTTCCAATGACAAGGAACTGGCAAAAAAATATAATCTCACTTTGAAACAGATATGGAACATCCTGAAGGATGAGCCGCCTGCAGGACAGATGTCTTTAGATGAATGGCTCGGTTGATCATGATCACCGACGCAGTCTGACAGCTGGTGCATCAGAGAGTAAAAAATAAAGCGTGGAGATACGGTGTGATTTCCACGCTTTTATTAAAAATTAGAATTTGAGGTGTTAAATATGACCAGAGAAGAAAAAGAATATATTTTCCATAATATGAGAAATGCTGTTGTACAACCTAGCGAACCCATGAACCTTGAAGAAATGAGAGCCTATATAAACGGATACGAGGATGCAAGAAATGCATTGTTCGACATTGTTGATACGTGCTATCGTAGCATGAAAACTGATTAACTAAACTGAACTTTAACGGAGGTGTTGAAAACATGGATAAAACAACCCTGAAGTTTATAACTGTAATAAAAAACGGTGAAGTAAAACATATAGGAAAAAGCATTATCAGACAACCGGAAGTCAAGTTTGGAGGTGGATCAATAAAATGGTTTGACGATAAGCAGTTAGTGAAAAAATAAAGGAGAGGAGACATGTTAAAAAGAGAATATAAAAGAAGAGAACCGACAAAGGAGGAAAGAATATTTTTAAAGTCGAGAGGACTTATACCGGACAACTGGCTAATATTGTACGAAAATAAAAGTGAATTAGCGGTTGTTAGCAGAAGGAAATCATACCGGAAAGTATTAAAAAAACCAAGAAAGAAATTGATAAAAAAGAAGAAAGAACTATGTTAACAGTAATGGGATTTAACGGAAATGAACTGAACTTTAGAATCACCGGCACAGTTCATCAAGGCTGACAGCTAGTGCATCAGAGAGTTTGATAAGCGTGGAGACTCTTCCGTCTCCACACTTTTCTAAATCCATATTTTATGCGGTTTCTCGCAATTTTTCACGGAAAATATTATCCAAAAATGGTTTCCCTAAACAGTCCAATAGAACAACCTTATAATCAGGTCATGACTTAGAAGTCATGACCTATTTTTTTGCCTCTCATTTGGTTCGTTGCCCTGAAACAAATATGAAGGAGCGTGATATTTTATGACAGAAATTTTGACAATGATTGGGATTGAAAATGCAACAAAAGTGATCGCATGGGTATTAGCTTTTATCAGTGTATCAGCGATCACAGTCTCATTGGTCACAGAAGGACTTAAGAGCATTAAGTGGATCAACCGTATCCCGACAAAGCTTGTGTGCTATGTGGTGGCGATCACCCTCACAACACCGATGATGCTTGCACTGATGGCTTACATGAAAGTTCCGGTGGAATGGTACATGGTATTTGCTTCCTTCCTGGCATCGTTTGTGGTTGCAAAGGTGAGCATGTCCGGGTGGGATGATGTGAATGAGCTGTGTAAACGGCTGTTCAGGACAAAGTAAGGCGGTGCAGGAATGGATTATGTGATCACATTTTCGGATGTAATGGCGGGGCTGATGTCGATCGGACTTGGAGTGATCACTTTTTTTGTGAAAAAGTGGTTTGACAAGATGGAAAAGAAAGACGACGTTCTGCAGTCCGCAATTGAAAACACAACATCAACTTTGAATAAGAAGATCGAGCAGGGCAACAAAGAGATTCAGGAGAAGATCCAGAAGAATGACGAGAAGGTGAATGAACGGATTGACAAGCTGGAGGAAAAGACCGGCAATGACATCCAGAACATCAGGCAGGAGATCAATGACATTAAAGGCGATTTTGCAACAACATTTGTGCTACGCGAGGACTTCTTCCGCTCCATGAACGGAGTGGAAGACAGGATGAAGATCATTGATAACAAATTAGACAAACTGCTTCTGATGGGAAAAGAAAACAAGTGAGGTGAGGAGATTGACAGATTTAGAGCAGGCAGAGGTGCAGCATAACAAAGCCATCCGTGGATATATCATCCGCTGTCTCGTAAAAGGCTTTAACAACACGGCGCTTACAAGACAGATCTCAAATTCCATGATGGCGGCAGGGCTTATCCTTTCGCCGGACATTGGCAAACATCTCGATTATCTGGAAGATGCCGGATATATCGAGTACACAGATGAAAAAGTCACAGCATACACAGCATATGCAAAGGATGCCGTGATCAAACTCACAAAAGAAGGTGTTGACCTTGCGGAAGGCACAATTGAAGATCCGGGAGTTGATATCTGATGGCAAAGAAAAGAAACAGGACAAGAGTGAGTTCCAAGTTGGATGAGATCCCGGAAGATCTGAGATTGAAAGTAGATGTGATGCTGGCTGACACATCGAATACTTATGAATACATCAGCCAGTACTTAAAAGAAGAGGGATATGACATATCAAAATCGAGTGTTGGTCGCTATGCAATGCGTTCCAACACGGCAAGGCAGAGACTGCTGGAGGCACAGGCACAGACGGAGAAACTGATTCAGGTTGTAAAGGATAATCCGGATGCGGATTATTCAGAAGCTGCGATTCTGATGACCATGAACGGACTGATCAATAAGGTTGCAACCGCAGAAGAAGAATTTCAGGAGATGCCGCTTGATAAGGCAGGGCGTCTGATCGCATCACTGTCCAGAACCAAGATATACAAGGATAAAGTGAAGCAGGACATGAAGAAAAAGGCTGATATTGCATTTCAGGAGATGGAAGCATCCATGATGCAGGTGATCAAGAATGATCCGGCACTGGCAGAGCAGCTGAAAAAGATCCTGACGACTGCAAAAGAGAGGATGCTGCAGGATGATTGATTTGAACGAATGGATCCGGGAACTTGACGAGGAACCGGACAGGGAATTGATCGACCATGAAGAATATCAGAAACAGCTTTTCAGGGACTATGTTCTCAGAAAAAATGACAGTATGGAAAAACGTGAGGAGCTTTTCGGGAGATTCTGTTCTGGGGAAATGCTTACTGGAGAAAAAGGGCTTAGAAAGGAACTTGCGGCATTCGACCTTGGATATTTCGGCAGGGCATATCTTTCACATTACTTTACAAGACCATCACCTGAGTTTCACGAGGAACTTGATGAGATCTGGGAGACAAGCGTGATGAAATCCAAAAATCCTATGAAATGTGCAAAAGAGATTTCAAGGATGAAGGGTTCAAGAAATGCCATAGCAGCACCCAGAGGACATGCCAAGAGTACAAATCTTACATTTAAGGATGACCTGCATGCAGCGTTATATGGATATAAGCATTACATCCTGATCCTGTCTGATTCATCCGATCAGGCGGAGGGGTTTTTAGATGAGATCAAAACCGAACTGGAAGAAAATGCGGATATCATCGAAGACTTCGGAGCTTTAAAAAGTGATAAAGCATGGCGCAGCAATGTGATCGTCACGAAAAATGATGTCAAGATCGAGGCGATCGGTTCAGGAAAGAAAGTCCGTGGTAGAAAGCACAGGAACTGGAGACCAGACCTCATTGTGCTGGACGATGTCGAAAATGATGAGAATGTAAATACTCCTGAACAGCGCAAGAAGCTGAAATCATGGTTTGAAAAAGCTGTATCCAAGGCAGGAGATACTTATACAGACATCATGTACATTGGAACAGTGCTTCATTATGATTCACTGCTCAACAATGTATTGCATAATCCAAGATATCATACAAAGAAATACCGGGCAGTGATCTCATGGTCAGTCCGGCAGGATCTTTGGGATGAATGGGAGAGCATATACACGAATCTGTTTGACGAGAATCACGAGGATAACGCACAGAAGTTCTTTGATGAACACCGGGAGGAAATGCTCGAAGGAACGGAAGTGCTATGGGAAGAAAAGCTGTCCTATTATGATCTGATCGTGATAAAGGTAACAGAGGGCGAAGCGTCCTTTAACAGTGAGCTGCAGAATGATCCGATTGATCCTGAGAATGCAACCTTCAACGAGGAATGGTTTGATTACTATGAACCGGAGAACATGGATTTTGGGAGCAGCGAGTTTTTACTGATCGGGGCAAATGATCCTTCCCTTGGAAAAAATAAAAAATCAGATACCAGCTCCATCATCAACCTGGCACTGTCTTTGACCACAGGTTACATGTATGTGGTAGAGGCATCCGTTGAAAAAAGAAAACCGGATGTTATCATCGATGACATTCTAGAGATGAACAGACGTAATAAAAGAGACTTTGGAAAAGGGTTTTTCAAATTCGGAGTGGAGACGGTGCAGTTCCAGTATTACTTCAAGGAAGTTCTGGCACAACGGTCTGTAGAGCAGGGAGAATACCTGCCGATCGAGGAGATACAGAGCAGTGTCAATAAAATACTGAGAATCGAATCTTTGCAGCCAATCATTAAAAACAAGTACCTGAAGTTCCGGCGTGATCAGAAGACATTGCTCACCCAGCTGAAAGAATTTCCTATGGGGAAAAACGATGATGCTCCGGATGGACTGCAGATGGCAGTGCAGCTGGCACAGACAGTTAAGGCAACAGCATCCAGTGGAAAATATAAGAGTGTGATTAAGCGGAAGTTTCGCATGGGAAAAGGAGCTTATTAGGAGGACGACAATAAATGTCAAAGAAGAAAAAGAAAAAACAGGCATTTGATCCGGATGTGGATACAGGGATCGGAAGACCTGTCCGGGCATCGGTGGCGATCGGGGATGTGAATGACAAATATTCCATGTATCCGTCAAAAGGACTGACACCGCAGCGGCTGGCTAGGATATTCCGGCAGGCGGATGATGGGGATGTCCGGGAACAGATGGAACTCTTTGAAGAGATGGAAGAAAAGGACACACATCTTTTTTCACAGATGCAGACAAGAAAACTTGCCGTGACCGGACTGGACTGGGAAGTACAGCCTTTTTCCGATGATGAGAGGGATAAGGCGATTGCAGAGTTCATTACAGAACAGCTGAAAGGAATTGAAAACCTTGATGATGTCTTTATGGATCTGCTGGATGCCATTGGCAAGGGAATCAGTGTCATGGAGATCGAGTGGGGAGTGGAGGCAGGAGCCAATGTTATTTTGGGCATTGAATATGTGCATCCGAAAAAGCTGACCTGGGACTGTGAAACAGATGAGATGAAGATATGCACGAAGGAATATCCTTCCGGGATATCTTTTCCGGAAAATAAATTCGTCATACACAGATACAAAGCAAAATCAGGGCATGAAAGCCGGAATGGAGTACTGCGGGTTGTTTCATGGATGTATCTGTTCAAAAATTATGATGTGAAAGACTGGGTTGCATTCTGTGAAGTTTTCGGAATGCCGCTCCGGTTAGGAAAATATACACCTGCCGCTTCCGAGGATGATCAGAAGGCTTTAATGGAAGCCATTTACAACCTTGGTACGGATGCAGCCGGAATCATCCCGGATTCAACCATGATCGAGTTTATCGAGTCCAATAAAACGACCAGCGTTGAGATTTATGAAACGCTTGCAAGATACTGTGATGAACAGATGAGCAAGGCGATCCTGGGACAGACTTTATCATCTGATTCAGGAGGAGGTTCTTATGCACAGGGTAAAGTGCATAACGAAGTCCGGCACGATCTGACACAGGCAGATGCGAAAGCACTTGCGACAACAATCCGGCGTGACATCATCAGACCATTGGTGGAATACAACTTTGGATATGATGCAGACATTCCGTTTTTTGCTTTTGACAGCCGGGAGGCGGAAGACCTGCAGAGTATCGTGGAAGTCTATGAAAAACTCCACCAGATGGGACTTAAGATCCCGGCAAGCCACGTTTATAAGAAATTTAATATTCCAAAACCGGAAGATGGGGAGGAAATCCTAAAGCCGGCAGTACCGGGACAGGCAATGCCAGTGATGCCGGAGGACATGGAAGAACAGCATCTGAAAGAAGATACAGGACAGTCAGAACAGGAACAGATAGACCAGATGGCAGGGGAAGCAGAGAAACAGACAGAAGCATTATTTCAGGAAATGATGAAACCAATTCTCAGTTTAATTGACAAAGCAGATGACTTAAATGAGCTGCAGACAGCTTTGAAAGATGAGAAGGAACTGAAAAAACTTTATGGTCAGATGGATTCACCGGATCTGGAGGATGTCATACAGCAGGCAATTTATCTCTCAACCCTGATCGGAAGGAGCATGAAATGAAAAATGCGGAGTATGGTCTGACGGAAGATCTTATCTTCCGGTCGGCAGTGGAGTTTTTGAAAAAGAAGCAGCCACTACAGGCAGAGGAATACAAGATGCTGAGTGATGAGTGTAAGGCGAAGGCGTTTACCGTATCAGGATACACAAGCCTGGAAGTATTACAGACATTCCTGAACGAACTCACAGAAGCCTGTGAGCAGGGAAAAACAAAGAAAGAGTTCATGGACAGCATGAATGATTTTTTGGAAAGAAACGGATATACCGGTCTGAATCCTTACAAGGCAGATGTGATCTTCCGGACAAACCTGCAGACGGCATATAACGCCGGACATTATAAAAGCATGACAGATCCCACGACAGTGAAGCTCCGCCCATTCTGGAAATATGTCACTGCCGGTGATGGCGAAGTGAGGGAAACACATGCAATGATGGAAGGTCGCATTTACAGGGCAGATGATCCAATCTGGGATGTGTGGTATCCGCCTAACGGATTCCGGTGCAGATGCACAGTTGTGAGCCTGACAAAAGGACAGGTGGAACGCTCCGGTGTTCCGGTGAGCAAGAGTGCACCGTATGATGTCGATTATTCAACCGGAGAGATCCAGTACAGATTTCCGGATAAAGGATTCTCGAACAACCCGGCAAAAGTGGCATGGAAACCGGATATGTCAGGCATTGATCCGGCTCTGAGATCGGTATTTTCGGATAGAAACACAAAAAAATGACACTGTTTTACATAAAAAAAGCATATTTGCCGGTTTAAAGCAATTTAAGTGCTGAACTGTAAAAGAATCCGTGCAAAACAGTTTCATAGCGTTATAACGCGTTATAACGCTATTAGAAGGGCAAAAAAAGAGGAGATGATTGTTTGAAAAAGAATTATCTGGTATTAACAGCAGATGCAGTTGGTGTTGACGGAGTACCAAATGAGATCAAGATCCTGCCGCTTGGAAAAGTACATTCCCAAAGGGGAGACTTCGAAGTGGATGATGAGAGCGTTGATATGATCATCAGACAGTTTAAAGGACGGCATTTGGATCTTGTGATCGATTACGAGCATCAGACACTGCAGGATGTGCAGGCTCCGGCTGGTGGATGGATCAAGGAACTTTACAAGGGAGAGGATGCCATCGTTGCAAAAGTGGAGTGGACACCAAAAGCACAGGAATATCTTAAGAATAAGGAATACCGGTATTTATCACCGGTAGTATTTGTCAGAAAAAGCGATAAAAGGGCAGCAAAGATACACAGCGTTGCACTAACGAACACACCAGCGATTGACGGAATGTTTCCAATCGTGAATTCCGTTGATATAGAAGATGATGATTTAAAGGAGGAACAAAACATTATGGAATTGAAGGAACTGATCACTTTATTAGGACTTCCGGAGACAGCAACACTTGAAGATGTACGCAAAGCACTTACCGGACTGGTAAAGAAGCCGGAAGAAACAGAAGTTGTGGCAAACTCGAACATTCTCAGCCTGCTGAATCTGAAAGAGGATGCAAAGACAGAGGATGTGGTTGCAAGCATTATGGCATTAAAAGCCGGTGATGCCAAAATCGCATCCGAAGTGGAAGATTTGAAGAAGGAACTGGCAGAGAGAAATGCAGATGAGCTTGTGGCAGTGGCATTGAAGGAGGGAAAGATCACAGCAGCACAGAAATCATGGGCAAAGCAGTATGCACTCAGCGATAAGGAAGGCTTTAAATCTTTTATGGACAAAGCACCTGTTGTGGTTGATCTTGGAAAAATGGATCTTAAGGATGCACCTGAAAATAATACGGCAGATGATGTCGACATGCAGATTCTCAAGAATTGTGTTGTAAGTCAGGAAGATTATGAAAAGTATTACAAAAAGCAGGAGGAAAAATAATGAGAGCAGGTAACGAGAGAGCTTCCGGAAATAATATCGTGATTCCGGTAGCAGCAAACACAACAATCACAGAAGGACATATGGTAGCAATCGGATCTGACGGATATGCAACAGAGGCATCAAAAGCGGAAAGCCTTACAATTGCCGGATGTGCAATGAAGTACACGGATAATTTAGCCGGAAGCGCAGGAGATGTAACTGTTCCAGTCAGAAGAGGCACGTTTGTATGGAATAATGATGGAAGCATCAAGGCAACCGATATCCTGAAAACATGTTATGTGGCAGATGCGCAGACAGTTACCATTACAGAAACCGGTTCATCCAAAGCGGGCACCATCCTTGGAGTTGAGGGAGATGGTGTTATCGTAGAGACTTTATAATAGCGGGAGGAAAAGAAAATGATCGTAAATCAGCAGAACCTTCATGGGTTAGATGTGGCGTATTCCACAGCTTTTAACAAGGCATTTAGCGGAGTGGCGCCAAAGTATCAGAAACTGGCAACCGTTGTCCCAAGCACAACAGCATCAACAAATTATAAATGGCTTGGACAGATTCCTAAGATGAAAGAGTGGATCGGGGAAAGAGAAATCCAGTCACTTTCAGGATATGACTATACTATTAAAAACAAGAAATTTGAACTGACAGTATCAGTTCCGAGAGAAGATATTGAAGATGATCAGTATGGAATTTACAGTGCATCATTTTCTAATCTGGGAGAAGCAGCAGCACGTCATCCGGATGATTTAGTATTTAATGCTATGAAAAATGGATTCACAGAAGAATGCTATGACGGAAAAGCATTTTTTGCAGCGGATCATCCATCAGGAATGTATGGAGAAACTGAGGCGAGCAATTATACGACAGAAAAACTCAGCATGGAAGCTTATATTGAAGGACGTGCAGCCATGATGGGACTCACCGGTGATCAGGGAGATCCATTGAATCTTGTTCCAGATCTTCTGGTAGTATCACCTGCAAATGAACAGCAGGGCAAACTTATTCTGGAAGCAGACCTTATCAATGGCACAACCAATACGATGAAAGGAACTGCAAAGCTTCTGGTTGCAACAGAACTTGCAGACAAACCGGATCAGTGGTTCCTGTTATGTACCAACAGCTTCTTAAAACCATTTATTTATCAGGAACGTAAGAAGATCAAACTGACAGCACTCACAAGAGAGACGGACGAAAATGTGTTCATGCGGGATGAATATATCTGGGGAGCAGATGGTCGTTCTAATGCAGGTTATGGTTTCTGGCAGATGGCATATGGTTCCATTGGAACAACGAGCTCGAAAGGCTAGGTGAGCTGAATGGCATATTGTACCGCACAGGAAGTACTCGATATGCTCAAAGAGGACATGATGAATTTCATTATCGGAAATGAGTATATTGAGGATAAAGATGAGAAAATCGAAAAGATCATGCCAATCGCTGAACAGGCGGTTGCAGATGCAGACGCAGAGATTGACGGGTATCTTGCCAAGCGGTACAAAGTGCCGTTTGCAAAGACGCCGCAGGTGATCAATAAGTTTGCAAAAGATATTGCTTTATACAACATGGTCTCAAGAAAAGGAGTGGATGAAAACGACAGGGAAAAAACATACC
>ERZ1673743.3303-NODE-3303-length-12564-cov-4.126469_pt1 | contig 12564 bp, 6 predicted proteins | sample MGYA00580197_ERZ1673743 | MGnify/ENA primary metagenome ERZ1673743 (study PRJEB41218, sample SAMN15661795) | gut metagenome | host: Homo sapiens | place: Canada: London | collected 2015-08-20/2019-03-30 | study: EMG produced TPA metagenomics assembly of... | reverse complement strand
TTTTGTTGGCCGCCGCAATGATGCTCGGCGCATCGGCTCTGACGGCAAAACCCAAGGCCAAAGAGGCGCCCAAGGCGCCGGCCGAGTTCAATCTGGTAACCTACAATATCCGTCTGCCGGCCGGCTCGGACTCGGTGCAGGGCAACGGCTGGGGCAGACGCCTCCCCTGGATCGCCGGCATGGCGCGTTTCCATGGCTTTGACATCTTCGGCACGCAAGAGGGTGTGCGCCACCAGCTCGACTCGTTGAAAGGACGTCTGCCCGGCTATGCCTATATCGGCGTGGGGCGTGACGACGGCGCGCTCAAGGGTGAGCATGCCGCAATTTTCTACGACACCCGCATGTTCGACCTGCTCGATTCGGGCGACTTCTGGCTGTCGGAGACCCCCGGGAAACCCTCGATGGGGTGGGATGCCGCATGTCCGCGCGTGTGCACATGGGGGCACTTCCGCCACAAAGACTCGGGCAAGGAATTCGTGTATTTCAACCTGCACATGGACCATATCGGCGTAGAGGCCCGCAAGAACAGCGTGGCGCTCGTGCAGCAGAAGATTGGCGAACTGGGCGTGCAGGGGCTACCGGTATTCCTGACCGGTGACTTCAACATCGACCAGAACAGCGAGCTGATCAAGAACATCGCCGCCGCCGGCGTGTTCAAGGATGCGCATGACGCGGCTGCCGTGGTTTACGAGCCCAACGGAACATTCAGTTCGTTCAACCCCGAGGGGTACACTGCATCGCGTCTCGACCATGTCTTCGTGTCGCCGCAGGTAGAGGTGCTGAAGTTCGGCATCCTCACCGACTCGTACCGTACGCTTCCACCCGAGATGGAGCCTGCCGACTTCTCCGATCCGTTCAGGGTCAATGTGGCGTCGTACACGCCGAGGCTGCCGTCAGACCATTTTCCGGTGATGACGCGCATACGGTTCTGAAACGTAAACGCAGCCCCGGCGGAGTTCCGCCGGGGCTGTGTGTTTTGGGGGGGTGATGTGGGGGATGTAACGTATGTAACTTATGTAACGTATGTGACGTATGTTACTTGTGGGGATTATTTCTTGAGGAGGTCATTTACCTTGTCTTTGGCGGCGCCGGCGGCGTCAGCGGCGGCTTTGTTGGCTTTGTCTGAGGCATCCTTTACGGCTGTGCGGGCGGCGTCACCGGCTTTCTGTGCGGCCTCGTCGGCTTTGGCCTTGGCGGCGTCAGCTGCGTTGGCGGCGGCTGATTTAACCGAGTCGACGGCAGCATCCTTGGCGGCCTCGGCCTTCTCGGCGGCGTCATTCTTCAGCGAGTCGGCTGCGGCGGGAATCTTGTCGACAGCCGCTTTTACGGCGTCGAATGTCGATACCAGCGCCGGGGCTTTCTTCTCGACTACCGGCTGGATGTCGGCCAGATATTTCTTGGCCTCGTCGATCTTGCCCTCTTTCACGAGCTTGTCGGCATATTCCTGAGCCTGTTTCACGTACACTGCGATTGAGTCGGGATTGGTGCAGTTCTCGATTTTGGCTTTGAAATCGTTGGATTCCTCTTTGGCGGCCTTGTCGGCTGACGAGCATGCGCTCAGGGTGATTGTTGCAGCGGCTACGGCTGCGAAAAACAGATGTTTCATAGTTGTTGGTGTTATCAGGACGTCTGCGCGTCCGGGTAGATTAAATTATTAGATATATCCGTTTGATATGTATTTACACATACTTTTTATTTAATGTCGGCACACCCGAAAAAGTTCATTCCGGACGTGCAAGAAAAATGCGATGCGTGGCGTCATGCCGCGCATCGCATTTTTATATCATTGGCCGGTGGTTATGCCGTCAGGTCATTTGGCGGCAGCAGCTGCGGCAGGTACAGCGGGGCTGGGAGCCACGGGCACGGTGCTGGGGGTGGGAGCCATGAATTTGGCTTCCCAGCCCAGGGCAGATGCGCCGAGCACGGCGGCGTCGGCCTCCTTGAGTTCAGACAGGAGCACGCGCACTTTGCCGCGCCAGATAGGCATCTGGTTCTTCTCCATCGACTCGCGCAGGGGTTTCATCAGCAGTTCGCCGCTTTTTGCCAGGCCGCCGAAGAGGATGAACGCTTCGGGAGCCGAGAATTTGGTGATGTCGGCCAGCGCGGCGCCCAGGATGTCGCCGGTATAGTCGAACACATCTTTGGCGAGCTTGTCGCCAGAGATTGCGGCGTCGTAGACATCTTTGGATGTGATTTCATCGGCCGGTTTGTTGCGCAGAAGCGAGGGCTCGCCGGCGCGGGCGTCGAGGAACTCACATGCCGTGCGTGCCACACCGGTGGCCGAGCAGTACGTCTCAAGACAGCCGTGGTTGCCGCAGCCGCAGAGGCGCCCGTTGTTGCGTTTCACGATCAGGTGACCCAGCTCACCGGCAAAACCGTCGTGGCCGTAGACGAGCTGGCCGTTGATCACGATACCCGAGCCGACACCTGTGCCGAGGGTAATCATGACGAAATCCTTCAGGCCGCGGGCGGCGCCGTAGGTCATCTCGCCGATGGCGGCGGCGTTGGCGTCGTTGGTCACCGAGCAGGGGATGCCGAACTTGTCGCTGACAAGTTTCGCCAGGGGTATGGGGGTAGGCCAGGGGAGGTTGACGCCCTCGTCAATCGAGCCTGTGTAGTAGTTTGCGTTGGGGGCGCCGATGCCGATGCCATGAACTTTGTCAGTGGCGTCGTTGGCCTCCATGAGTTTGGTGAGCTCGTTGTGGAGTTCGTCGATATAGTCCTCGATGTTCGAGTGTTTGCGGGTCTTGATTGAAGAACTTGCGATAACGACGCCGCGGGCGTCGACAATGCCGAAGACGGTGTTGGTGCCGCCTATGTCAATTCCGACTACGTAAGGTTTGCTCATGGTTTCAGGGGCGGCTTGATATAATTTAAGGTGAGGTGCCGCCCTTGACCTCGGTTAAAGTGATTAGATTATGTTCAGTAATGCAAAGTTAATGTTTTTTTCAAGAATATTTCAATGACGGCAGAAAAACTTTCAAAAACTGCCGCCAATGGGTCGAGACAGTGTTTCGCCGGTATGCGGTGATGAAATGGCCACTCTGACGGCGTAAATGTGTATGGTTTGGCAAAATTCCGTGCCAATCGTGAAAAATGCAGAAAAAATCTATAAAAATATTGTATATGTCATTTATATGCCATAATTTTGCGGAGTGAATCAGCAAATATGCAATGATTCACTCCATATTCAATATCATTTCCACGGTTGCGGTCAATGATTCTGTTTCGCGATAATTCACGGAAGGGAGCCTCAGGTTCTCTGATATAATACACATTCATACACTACACATAATCAATTACACAATGAATTGTTTTTACAAGACTTTGTTCATGGCGGTGACCGCGGTGCTGGCCCCGCTGTATGCCATGGCCATTCCAGGCTATGACATCACAATCAAGGTCGACGACCCGCAGCGCGTAAAGGTCGAGTTCTGCCAGTATTCAGAGGTAAAGCAGACCGTTGACTTCGGGGGCGCCACCTCGGTGACCATGGAGTGGCCCTACAACCTTTCGATGCGCATTTCGGCCACTGACGGCAACATTCTCACCGGTGTCAAGGCCGCCGGCGAGGACCAGTACGTGCAGCGCCTGCTGCAGTCGACGCTGCAGTTTGACCGTGCTGAACTTAGCGACGAGACCGTGAGCGTGACATCAGCCGCACTCAACCGCTCGGTGAACGTGACCGTAAAGACCGACGAGCCCCAGAAACTGATGATGTTCAACGACAACACATATGCCTCGCCGAACCGCATCGACGGGTTTTCGGCCACCGAGACGCATTTCAGTTTCGACCCGCAGTATGAGCTGCCCGTAAAGTTCAACGGCAACACCTGGCGCGACCACATCCTGAAGGCCACATGCAACGGCACCGACATCACCAACACCTCAGACAGCTATTATGAGCTTACCCCTGCCGACGGCGACGTGTACTGTTTCTGGTTCAACGAACCCGACGACACCCGCTATGACGTGAAGTTCGACTACGGGCAGGCCGACCATGAGATTGTCACCTCGGTGAAGGTCGACGGCACGGAACTCGCGACTTTCGACGGCTCGGACTTCCAGGTCGCCGCCGGTGCCAAGCTGCAGCTCTACATCGATACCGACAACTACGACATAACCTCAGTGACCCGCAACGGCGAGCCCGTGCGCTGGTCGAACAAGGAGATATACCTTGACGCCGTGCGCGAGAACATCACTTTCGCCTTCGACGCCCACCGCCTGGGCAAGGTGAAGATAAACATCAACGTGGATCATGCCGCCGGCGTGCAGGTGTTCAACAGCTCTTATAACAACCATCAGCCGCTTACGCTTGTCGACGGCGCCAACCAGGTAGAGGTCGACGAGACCGTCAGCCCCTATCTCTGCATCGTGTCGCACCCCGACTGGCGTCTGCTTTCCGTTGGCATCAACAACATGCCGATGGACCGCGAATATATCAATTACTATAAATATACCGCCGGCGACGAAATCGACATCACCACCGAACAGCTTGTGCGCGACGGCAGTGCCTACGTCTACGTGGACCGCCCCAACAACATCTACGTCTACCGTGCCAACGAGTCGTTGCTCTCGTTTGAAAGCGGTTTCAACCTCGTGCCTGTGAGCCCGTATGACTCGCCGTTCACCATCTACCATCCGGCCTACGCCACCGTAAATGGGCGCCGCATGGTCAACGAGGCCGAGGATGACTATATCTACTATGCCGATGTCGCCGCCGGCGATGTGGTGAAACTCTATTTTGAAGGGGCGCCCGCAATGCACAACATAAATGTGGACCGCGAGGGGCTGGTTGACCGTTTCACCCTGCTCAAGGATTTCACCGACGATTTCCTGATGATGAACACTGTCTCGGCCGAACATGGCTCGCGCATGACCGTGGTGCCTGCCGCCGATGCTACCCTCACCGTCACAGCCAACGGCGTGGATGTGCCCCTGAGCGAGTCGTGCGGACTTACGGGACACCACTTCGACGTCACCGACGACATGATGGTGAAGATCACCGAGAATACCGGCATCGGCACCGTCACGGGTGACGCCTCCGACGCTCCCGCCGATGTCTACGGCCTTGACGGCGTGCTCGTAAAGCGTGCCGCCACAGCCGTCGACCTCCGCGACCTCGCCCCCGGTTTCTACATCGTCGGCGGCCGCAAAATCATGAAATAACCCGCGCATTCCCTGTATTGTGGGAATGATGCACTATGTATACCGAACCGGGCCATGACAGGATTGGACACCGTCATGGCCCGGTTCGTGGTCTGTTTGGCTACGAATATGGCCTTTTATGGTGAAAATGGCAAATTATTGGTGCAAATTTACAGTATTTAAGGATTTTATTGTAAATTTGTAGCGATTATGACTTATAAGGCGGTTGCCGTTGCTCCGCCCGTATAAGCGCAACGCACAGTGTGCAGGCAGTGCCGCATCATCAACTGCCGCAGTTATTCAACAGCTTGAAACACAATAAGCAAACATAGTATTAATTCAAACATTAATCATGACTTACAAATTGCTATCAGGGTTGACCGTGATTGCAGCCGCAGGCCTGCTGGTCTCGTGTGCAGACACGTTCAATCCAGGCGAGGAGGGTCGTGAGGGGCGCATCATGGCCGATTTCGGCCTTGATACCGAGGTAGTGACCTCGGCCACCTCAGGGCTTTCCAGTCTTAAAAGCCGTGCCGCCCAGGAGATTCAGGTCGGCGACCTGGCCCTCGACCTGACAAGTGCCGACGGCAACATTCACGAGCATTGGAATTCTGTAAACGATTTCCCCAACGCACACCTCTGGGCTGTAGGCGACTATGTGCTTGAGGCATCTTATGGCAACCCCGACGACGAAGGTTTCGGCAAGCCTTACTACTACGGCAAGACCGACGTGACCGTGCGCGACACTCAGTCGTCGACCGTATCGCTCACCGCCCAGCTGGCCAACGCCATGGTCACCGTGGCGTATTCTGACGCTTTCCTGAGCTATTTCGCTGATTTCGAGACCGCGCTGATCACACAGAACGGCACCATCGACTATCCGGCCGACGCCACCGAGCCCTGCTATGTAAAGGCCGCAGACGTCACACTTCAGGTGAAGATCACCAAGAACTCGGGCACACAGGCCACCCTGACGCCCAAGTCGTTCACCGCCGAGCCGCGCCACCACTACAAGCTCACGCTTGATGTGAACGGCGGCGAGACAGGCGAGGGCGAGCTTATCCTCAAGTTCGACGACATGCTTGACCTTGAGGACGAGGAGATCAACCTCAGCGACGCCCTGCTCAACGCCCCCGCTCCCGTGATGACCCCCACTGGTTTCACCCAGGGCACACCCGTTGAGTTCACCGAGGGCACTGCGCCCAAGGATTCGCGCAAGGTCACCATCCTGGCCCAGGGCGGCATCTCGTCAATCACGATGAAGACGAAATCGGTGTCGCTCATCGAGCAGGGCTGGCCCGCCGAGACCAACCTGGCCGCCGGCAACACCGCCGAACTCGACATGCTCAAGTCGCTCGGCCTCACTACCCTGGGTCTCACCAAGGGTGCCGACAAGATGGCTGTGATTGACTTCACCGGCGTGCTTGACCATATCGCCTACATCGAAGGCGCCGACAACACCACCGAGTTCACCTTCGAGGTGCGCGACCGCTACTCTAAAGAGTCAGAGCCGCTGACCGCTACCCTCGTCATCGAAAAGCTCGATATGGTGCTCTCTGACGGTATCGCCATGGCAACCGGCGTCAACGAGGCCACTTTCACCATGACCTACAACGGCGCATCCACCGACAATATCGTCATCCAGTACCGCAACGACCGCGGCACCTGGCAGAACACCGACGCCACCTTCACCCTTAAGTCACGCGCAACTTCGGTCTACACCGTCAAGGCCACCGTGCCCTCTACCGGCAAAGCCGCCTATGTGCGCGCCAAAGTCGGCTTGTTCATCTCCAATGAACTGGCAATCAATCCCACCCCCTACGCCATGCAGGCCGACGCCCGCGACATCTTCGCCACCCGCGGCCATCTGACGCTGATTGACAATCCCGACTATCAGCCCCTCTCTCGCGGTCTGGCGGCCGATAACGCCGCTAATGCCCAGCTGCAGCTCTCTGAAGACGGCGGCAAGACCTACTTCACCCCGACTGCTACCCGCAACGGTCAGACATGGACCGTCACCGGACTCAAGGCCAACACCACCTACACCGCCCGCGCCAAGGTCGGAAACGACTTCTCGCTGAGCACATCGTTCACCACCGAGCAGGCCCTGCAGCTTCCCAACGGCAACCTCGACGCCGACGTTACAATCGACGGCAGCGAGAGCCATTGGCAGAATGTGGTGTTTTCGAACTGGGGTACGAACAACCCCATGACCACAAGCCAGGGTGGCAATTTTGCTTACTGCCGCATCTCGGGAACCATCCAGACCACTGACGCCTACAGCGGCAAGGCCGCCCTTGTGCGCACCGTAGGATGGGGCAAAGGTAACTCGGCTATCGGCACTACCGGCGGCGCATGCAAATATGTCGATACAGGCTTGCTTCACACCGGCGCCTCGCGCAAGGCTGAGCAGCATGGGGTCGACTGCGATTCATACGGCATCGCATTTGCCTCGCGCCCCGAGTCGGTATCGTTCTGGTACAAGTATTCGCCCAAAAATTCCAGTGATTACGGCGAGGCAGAGATCTGGGTGAAGGATGCCTCCGGAAACACAATCGCTACAGCTGTGCGTCAGCTTACGGCCACCGACAATTATACGAAGGTGACCGTGCCGGTCGAATATCCTGCACATGCCGCTAAAGGCGCCATGATATATGTCAAATTCATCTCGACAGCTGTCAACGACCTGCTCGTGAAAACTCAGCTTAATCCTCCTGCCTTCGGCGGCAGTGGTGGCAACGCCACATGGATGGGCTCACAGCTCTACATCGACGAGGTGACACTTGATTATTAACTCCCTCCATTGAATATACATACAAGATATGAAACTCAAATTTTTATCCATATTCGCCTCTGCGGCAATGATGGCGGGTCTCGTGGCCTGTGACAACTACGTGCCTGTGGTTGTCACCGACGGTCAGGGCCAGCTCAAGACCGAGTCGATTTCGGTGGAGGTGAGCAACGCCGAGAAGATTGTCAGCGACGCCCAGGGCGCCACAGGCAGGAAAGGCGCCCCGCGTTCGCGCGCCACAATAGATATCTCTGATTTCATCGTCACCGTAACTGATGTCAACGGCAGGCAGGTAGAGCAGTGGCGCTACGCCGACATGCCCGAACTCCCCGTGTTCGACGCCGGCAGCTACACAGTGACCGTAACCTCGGGCGAAGAACCCACACAGGCTGTCTGGGACACCCCCTATTTCAAGGGTTCGCAGAACTTCGTCATCAAGGCTAACGAGGTCACCATGGTCGACCCCATTGTCTGCACCCTGGCCAACATCAAGGTCACCGTGAAATTCACCGACAAGCTTGTCAACGCCTCGGCAGGCGACCTCAAGGTCATCGTGCGCACCGAAGGTGCAAACTCCATGACATTCACCCCATCCGAGACACGCTCGGCCTACTATCCCGCCGCTGAGGGTCTCATCACCCTGTCGTCGGCATTCTCAGGCACCGTGAACGGCGGACAGGAGCAGTTCACCAAGGCTATCCAGAACGTCGAGGCCGGCCAGCACCGCATCATCACCTACGACCTGAGCACCAACCCGGCGCTTCCCCCCGAGGAGACCGGCACAATCGACATCGAAGGCTCGGCAATCAATGTCTCGACCAACGTCGAGGAGGAGGACCTTACAGTCGACATCCCCTACGAGGATGAGATTCTCGATCCCTCTGACCGTCCGGGCCAGGAGACAGGCGGCGGTGATGATCCCAATCCCCCGACACCTGGCGACGACCCCGTGACATTCTCGAGCCAGCTCGGCGACCTCGAGAATGTATATGACATCGACGAGTTCCTGGCAAACGGCTGGACTGCCGACCTCACCATCAAGTCGACAGAGGGTCTGCAGAACGTCATGATCAAGATCGATTCACGCTGTCTGCCTCCTTCAGAGCTTGAGGGCATCGGCCTGCGCGAGGAATTCGACCTTGTGCACCCCGAGGATCTCGCAGGCGCGCTCAATGGTCTCGGGTTCGCAACTATCAATGAGGGCGATAAAGAGGCATCGTTCAATGTGACGACTTTCATCGGCATGCTCGGCGGTCTCACTCCCTCTGACGGTGTCTATCCCGTACAAAGCAACTTTATCATCACCGTCACCGACGTCAAGGGCAACACTGCCACCACATCGATGAAGTTCGTGAAAAAATCAGAATAACAAAGGAGGACCAACAAGATGAAAAAGAATATTCTTTACAGCCTGGCACTCCTGGCAATCGGCTCGGTCGCAATGACCGGCTGCTCTGACGATCCCCGCTACGTTCTCGGCGGCGAGGGTGAGGGGCGCGTGATTCTGCGCACCGCCATAAACAGCGACGTCAAGGTGAAATCGCGTACTCCCGAGGAGAACGCCGAACTCGCCGCAAAGACCACTATCTGGATCTCGAACTCAAAGGGCGTAGTCCGCAAATACAACGGCATCGACGAGGTGCCCGTGGGCGGTTTCCCCCTGCTCACCGGCAATTATGTGGCCGAGGCCTGGGCCGGCGACTCTGTACCAGCCTCGTTCACCGACCGCTGGTTCAAGGGCCGCGAGGAATTCACTGTCGAGAAAGGCACCACAAAGCAGGTAGAGATTGTCTGCAAGATCGCCAATTCGGTGGTTTCCGTGGCGTTTGACGCCGAGGTGGCCGAAGTGCTCGACGACTACAAGCTTGAAGTAGGCCACAAGGCCGGCACGCTCGAGTTCAACGCCGACAATGCCGCCGACGCCAAGGGCTACTTCATGATGCCTTCGTTTGACCCCGATCTTCATTACACCCTCACCGGCGTGAAGAAGACCGACGGCCAGGCATACAGCATAACCGGCACCATCGTGGGTGCCAAGCCTGCCACCGAATACCGCATCCGCGTGCGTCACGACGGCAGTGTGGAATCGCCTGTCGGCGGCGCGTTCTTCGAGATTGTCGTGGAGGAGACTCCCGTTGAGGTCGAGGACCGTTTCGAGATTACGTCGGCACCTGTCATCACCGGTATCGGTTTTGACATCACCAAGCCGGTAATCGGTCAGGAGGGTATCGTTGGACGCAAGTCGGTCTGGGTAGCCTCGTCGTCGTTCCTTCAGGAAGTGGAGGTTTCGTGCCCCGCCTTCGGTTCGATACTCGGCATCTCGGGCAATGATTTCGAGCTTTACCACATGTCTGACGACGTGAAAGCAGCCCTCGACAATATGGAGTTCACCTGGGTAGAGACCCGTCACGACGACACCGGCATGCAGGAGCTGCGTCTCAACTTCCCGGCACGTCTGCTTGACCAGCTCCCCTCGGGCGAGCACAATGTGGTCATCCGCTGTCTCGATGTGGAGAACCGCGAGGCTACCGCCACAATGCGCATCGTCATTTCTGACGCCCTCGTAGAGACTGTGGCCATTGAGGCCGACGCTCCCACCACCTGGGCCACATCGGCAGTCCTCACCGGCCGCGTGATGAAAGACACCGCAGTACGTCCGGGTATCGCATACCGCGCCGCCGAAGGCCAGTGGATGCAGGCATATCCCGAAAAATCCACTGGCTTTGCCGTCGGCGAGGAGTACACCGTATCGCTGACAGGCCTTGATCCGGGCACTACATACGAGTACCGTTCGATCGCCGAGGACTTCGAGGCCGGCACCACCGCTACCTTCACCACCGAGGCAGCCACCCAGCTCCCCAACTCAGGGTTTGAAGACTGGTTCATCGAAGAGGGTGTGTCGACCATGCTCGGCAAGAAGAACGTTCAGCGCATCGGCACTGACAAGGCCACCCTGTTCTGGGATTCGGGCAACGAGGGCGCCGCTACCGGCAATGCAACTCTTACCTCGCCTGATTCCGAGCTGAAACACAGCGGTAACTTCTCGGCAAAACTTGCCTCTAAAGCCGTAGTCGGCCGTTTTGCCGCCGGTAATATCTTCATCGGCCAGTATCTTAAGACAGATGGCATGGATGGTGTCCTCGGTTGGGGCCGTCCGTTTACCTCGCGTCCAAAGGCACTGAAACTCTGGGTACGTTACCAGGGTGGCACCGTTGACAAGGTCGGCGACAGCGCGCCGGGTCTGAACAACGGCGACCGCGACGAGGGTATCGTCTACATCGCTCTGTGTGACAACCAGAAGACAAGCTATGAGGGCTCTGCCTGGTCATGCGTGGTCAAGACAAAATCATCTGACCGTCATCTGTTCAGCAAGGACGATGCCAACGTGATCGCATACGGCGAGCACGTATTTACCGCCGATACCGATGGCTCGGGTCTGGTGCAGATTGAGATTCCGCTCGACTACCGCCGCACCGACATCCGTCCGTCGAACATCATCATGGTTGCAGCCGCCTCGCGTGGCGGTGACTACTTCACCGGTTCGTCATCGTCGGTAATGTGGCTCGATGACCTTGAGCTGGTCTACTGATCCCGGTCCTGAATTCCCACGGTCACTGACCGCACCATAAAAACAACCGGCTCCGTGCCATTTGGCACGGAGCCGGTTGTGTTTATGGTGCGTGGCGTCAGAGGGCTTCGTAGGCGGCGAAGGCCTCGGCGAACCGGCCGTTGACGTCATCGAGCAGATAGAGGCCGTCGGCATTGGGGGTGAGGCCTTTCAGGCGCAGGGGGAATACCATCGGCGGGTTGTCGAGGTCAAGCAGGCTGATGTCGCGCAGCTGGTCGGGGGTCTGGTAGACGAGGTTCAGCGACACATATTCCTTGCCGTCCTTGCCGAGCCATTTCTCCATCACGAGCTTGCTGCCGATAGGTGTTTTCTTCTCTATGGCGTCGGGGAGCTCATACTCTTCCACGCCCAGTGCGGCATTGACGCTGGCAATGTTCGAGTCATGCCCCACGAGATATGTGAATTTGCGTCCGGGGGCGTTCAGTTCGTCATACATATATCTCAGCAGCGGGTTGGCCACATTCACGGCCACCGAGGGAGCTGTGAAGAGCACGTCGCCGTAAACATCCTTTATGCGGGCTATCTTGGCCCACTGGTCGCGGGTGAGCCTGTGTCCGAAACCGGCCTTTACGGTGTCGGGCTCCTCGTAATATTGCAGGATAAAGGCGTCGCTTGCCGAGTTGGCGTCTTTCAGCGAACCCTTCATGCGTGGTTCCTCGCCGGCCTCGAGTATGATTTCCGTGTCATAGTTGTCGAAAGCCTTCATGCCCCCTTTCCCGGCGGGCGAGTGCTCAAGGTCAAGAACCTCGGCAATCAGTGTGTAGCTGTCTTCAAGCCCCTGGTTGATGCCGCGTATGCCGGCGTCGCCACCCATGGCTGCAATCTCTTTCATGGCTTTCTCCTTGAAGGCGGGATTGACTTTCGTAAGGCGCGGGAAGAACACCGGATCCATCTTCGACGGCGTGAACCTGTGGTTTACCGTCAGGTTGGCCACCGGCATGAATCCCGATGTGAAGTATTGTGCAGTGGCGATGGTGCGCTGCATAGAGTTGGCGTA
>ERZ1673743.3259-NODE-3259-length-12716-cov-5.747650_pt1 | contig 12716 bp, 13 predicted proteins | sample MGYA00580197_ERZ1673743 | MGnify/ENA primary metagenome ERZ1673743 (study PRJEB41218, sample SAMN15661795) | gut metagenome | host: Homo sapiens | place: Canada: London | collected 2015-08-20/2019-03-30 | study: EMG produced TPA metagenomics assembly of... | reverse complement strand
AACCAGGCGGCAAACATCGGCGACGGCGGCAACGTTGTTACTGACAGGGGGACAGGCTCACATTTCCCTGTCTTTTGCCCTTTTACCGCATGAAAAACCTGTTTTCTGCAATCTGCACGGCCATTGTCGCGCTTGTCATGGCTCAGGGATGCCGCCCCGCATCCGAAATGCCGGTGGTAAGCGACGCCGACGCCCTTGCCGAGAAAGCCCTCACCGTAGACTCCTGTTTCACTAAAGACACCGTTTTCGTGCTCGGCGGACGCGAGATACCGTTTGTGAAGATTGAACGCATATACCCCACCGAGCACCAGGACGCCTACATCTCGATGCGTGTGTTCGCCCTGCGCGACAGCTCGTGCGTGAACGGCTGCCTGGGGCGCATCGTCTCCGAGAACTTCGGCCTGGTATCGGGCGGCGACCTCAGCTACCGCCCGGGGCGCCGCACACCCGCCGACGTGACGCGCCAGATGGACTATTACGGCGATGTGTTCGTCGACACCATCCTGCCGCAGCTCAAGGGGGCTGTCGAAGAATCAGGTTTCTTCATGAACATGGATCTGCGCCCCGCCTGGGCCGACGCCGAGAAGGGGATAATCACCTACTCGTCATACGTGGAATCGTGCGGCGGCGGAGCCTGCGATGTCGATGCCTACTATGTGTCGTTCAGCCGTGACTGTAACAGCGAGCTCACCCTGGCCCGGCTCGTGCCCGACCCCGACCGTCGCCGCGAGGTACGCGAGGCGCTTGTCGACGAAATCGCCGACGACGCGCACCTCACCCCAGAGGCTCTGTTGCGTCGCGTCAGCGACTACATCGCCCCCGGCGCCATCGATCCCCTCACCGCAGCCACCTTCCCCGTGGAGCATGTCGCCCTCATGGGCTCCAGCCTCGTCTTCTCATACCCCGAAGGGTCAATAGCCCCCGTTGCGGAGGGCTGTCCCATGTACACAATCCCCCTCCCCCAAAAATAGACCGCGACCGGAATATTGTGCCGCCCCCGCCATGCCCATAAAACTGCATGACATTTTAAAGACAAATATTTAACTTTTGCGCTGTCAGAATGACATTTTTATGACAGATGATTTTGAGATTTGAGAATTTACCTGTACCTTAGCGCAACATTATTGGTGGCTGTTAAAAACATTTTCCGCCTGTAGATATGACTCAAACTCAACCTTTCGCCTGACACATGAATTCCATTCTGACAAGGATTACCGACCCGAAAGCCAAGAAACTGGGGGTGCTTTTCACCCCGGTACTCCTCTTTTTCCTTGTAAAAAGCTTTGTATCCAGAACCGCTGGTTTCTGGATCCTCGCGGCATGCGCCGTGTGCGCGGGCATCTACCTCTACCAGATTACCAGGATTGGATTACGCGAGAAATGCTATGGCGTGACAGCAATTATCTGGGGTGGAACCATAGCCCTCTTTGTGGCCCTCTTCTACTACCAGTGGTATCTCGGCGGGTAAACCAGACACGCAACTTAAAACCCAGCTTAAAACTTAAAAAAATGGCGCGGCAGACAGTCTGTTAGCGCCATTTTTGCTAATTTTGCACAGAACATGAAAAAGATTACCTACACCCTGCTGTGGACCGTCATCGCACTGCTTGCGGCGACGGCACTTGGCTCATGCGGCGCCAGCGATACCGAAAAGAAACTCAACGGCATGTGGGCCACGCAGATAGTGTACCCCGACGAGGAGGGGATGACCACCGTCGTAGACCAGGCGTTCGCCTTCAACTCCGAGGAGATGACCTGCGAGATACACTATGAGGTAGGACTCGAAGGGATGGGGGTGATGGGTATCCTGAAATGCCCCGGCACCTGGTCGGCCAAAGAGCGCATGATCGAGTTTGACTTCGACAGCTCGCGCGCCGAGGTCACCTTCACCGACAATTTCAAGCTCCTGGCCGGCATAGGCGGCTCTGACCCCGCCGCGCTCGAAGGGGAGCTGCGCGACGAACTGCTCTCGGTGCTGGGCGACATACGCCGCGACGAGATCGTGGAGCTCACCGACACATCACTCACACTGCGCGAGGAGACCCAGACATTCACCTATACCCGCCTCTGACAACATTCCGTAAAACCAGCATCAACCGCTTGCCGGCACAATATCACGTCAACAGATGAAAGAAAACTTTGAAATGGTGGCCAAGACCTTCCAGGGACTCGAGGATGTCCTGGCCGAAGAACTCCGCGCACTCGGCGCGCTCAACGTCGAGCCGGGGCGCCGCATGGTATCCTTCGAGGGTGACCTTGAGATGCTTTACCGCGCCAACCTCTGCTGCCGCACGGCACTGCGCATACTCAAGCCGATATGGCGTTTCACGGCATCGTCGACCGATGAGCTTTACGAGCGCGCCAAAGAGTTCGACTGGGGCACCGTGATGAGCGCCGGAAGCACTTTCTCGATCGACACGATCGCATACAGCGACGAGTTCACACACTCGCAATATGTCACATACCGCGTCAAGGACGCCATCGTAGACTGGTTCAAGGACCGCTACGGCGCCGACACGCGCCCCGGAGTGCGCCTGCAGGACGCCGACGTGATGATCAACGTGCACATAGCCGGCGACCGCGTCACACTGTCGCTCGACTCGTCGGGCGAGTCGCTGCACAAGCGCGGATACCGCGTGGCACAGACCGACGCCCCCATAAACGAGGTGCTGGCCGCCGGAATCATACTCAAGAGCGGCTGGCGCGGCGACTGTCCGCTGGTCGACCCCATGTGCGGCTCGGGAACCTTCCTGATCGAGGCCGCCATGATTGCCGCCAACATCAATCCCGGCGTCTACCGCCGCCATTTCTCGTTCGAGAACTGGAAGGACTTCGACCCCGAGCTGTTCGACCGCCTCTACAACGACGACTCCAACGAGCGCGAAGTCACATGCCGCATCCTGGGCGCCGACATCTCGCCCCAGGCCGTGGAGATCGCGCGCCGAAACATCAAGTCGGCCGGGGTAGGGAAGTACATCGACCTCGAGGTCAAGCCGCTCTCAGCCTGGAACGACGCTCCGGCCGACGGCATCATGGTCACCAACCCGCCCTACGGCAAGCGAATCTCGTCTGACGACATGGAAGGGCTTTACCGCCTCATCGGCCAGAAACTCAAGAATATCTTCCAGGGATACCATGCCTGGATCATCGCCGCCAAGAACGAATACATCCACTCCATCGGGCTGTCTCCGTCGACAAAAATCGATATCCTCAACGGCTCAATCGAGTGCGAGCTCCGCGAGTACATCATTTTCGAGGGTGACTACAAGCACTTCCGCGCCGAGGGGCACCGCCTGCGCGAAATCGACGACAGGAAAGCCGAGCGCCGCGAGGAACGCCGCCGCGAGAAGAACATCACCCGCCGTTTCGAGCGCCGCGGCGAAAAACCCTACGACCGCCCCGAAAAACCCTCCCGCGGCGAAAAGCCTTTCGGCCGCTCCAATAAGTTTGAGCACGGTGAAAGATATGGCCGCGAAGATAAATTCAGCCGCGAAGATAAATTTGAGCGCTCTGACAGATTTGACCGTGGCGCCGAGCGCAGCGAGCGCAAAACCTTCGCCAAACGCTCAGAGCGCCGCGGCGACCGCGCCGGCGACCCGCGCAACAAACTCGAAGAGCGTTACAGCCCGCGCAAACCTTTCGCCGCCAATGCCGACAATCCGCTGGCCCGACGCCGCAGTGAGGAGGCCCTGAAATCAATCATGGGCAAGAAACCCTCGCTGCCACCCGCCGAAGGCCCCATCATGCGCGAGCGCCGCGGCTGGAAGAAACAGTGACGCGCCCTGTGTGCATCGCAACCCGCAACATCCACCATCTACCGTAATTTCACCGAACCAATCATAAACCCGACAACCCATGCGTATCCTTCTTCTGGGGTCAGGCGGCCGCGAATCGGCCCTGGCCTGGAAAATGGCCCAGAGCCCTCTGCTCGACAAACTCTTCATCGCCCCCGGAAACGGCGGCACAGCGGCCTACGGCGAGAACGTGGCACTGAATCCGCTTGATTTCCCCGCCGTAGAGAAATTCGCGTCTGACAACAACATCGACCTCATCGTGGCCGGAAACGAAGACCCGCTCGTCAACGGCATCTGGGACTACATGCGCGAGCATCTGCCCGAGACACCGGTAGTTGGCCCGTCACGCAATGGCGCGCGTCTGGAAGGGAGCAAGGATTTCGCCAAGGAGTTCATGACCGAACAGGGGATACCCACTGCACGTTACCGCTCGTTCACGGCGGCCGACATCGACGAAGCCGACCGTTTCCTTGAGACACTGACCCCGCCCTACGTGCTCAAGGCCGACGGCCTGGCTGCCGGAAAGGGCGTGCTCATCGTCGACTCGCTCGAGCAGGCCAAGGCCGACCTGCGCGAGATGCTCGGCGGCATGTTCGGCGCCTCGTCGGCCACGGTGGTCATCGAGGAGTTCCTCTCGGGTGTGGAATGTTCGGTATTCGTGCTCACCGACGGCAACGGCGGCTACCGCATCCTCCCCGAAGCCAAAGACTATAAGCGCATCGGCGAGGGTGACACCGGCCTCAACACCGGCGGCATGGGCGCCGTGAGCCCCGTGCCTTTCGCCGACAAAGAGTTCATGGATAAGGTCGAGACCCGCATAATACGCCCCACAATCGAGGGGTTGAAAAAGCGCGGCATCGTTTACCGCGGTTTCATCTTCCTGGGACTCATCAACGTAGCCGGCGAACCGATGGTGATAGAATACAACGTGCGCATGGGCGACCCCGAGACCGAGGTTGTCATGCCGCGCATCAAGTCGGACCTGCTCCCGCTGATTGATGCCGCCGCCCGTGGCGACCTGGGCAATCTGCCGCTTGAGATCGACAGGCGCGCCGCCACCACCGTGATGCTTGTATCTGGCGGTTACCCCGGCTCATACGCCAAAGGGAAGGTCATCACCGGTGCCGACGACACGGCCCCGACAATCCCCTTCCACGCCGGCACGACCCGCGACGCCGAAGGGCGCCTCGTCACCGCCGGGGGCCGCGTGATAGCCCTCACAAGCTACGGCGAAACCCAGACCGAGGCCCTGGAGCAGAGCTACCGCGCCGCCGCCAAGGTTGACTTCGAAGGCAAGTATTACCGCCGCGACATCGGCAAGGATATCTTATAAGCAAGCGAGATGTAACGTATGTTTTGTAATGTATGTTTTGTAATGTAACGTATGTGACTTATGTAACTTATGTTATTTATGTAAAGCCACATACGTCACATATGTTACATAAGTCACATAAGTTACATCAAACATAAGTTACATCAAACATAAGTTACATCAAACATAAGTCACATACGTTACATTACCCCCATTATGTCATTTGAGCGCGACATAACCGGTTTCCTGCACGCCCGGGCCTCGGCCTGGGTGCTGTGGCTCGGTGCCGCCGCGGCAGCTGTGGCTGCCTGGAGCCGCGGGCTGGCCCTGCCGGCCGCCGACGGCCTCGGACTGGGGTTGCCCTCGCCGGGCACATGGCTCGGCGATTCATGGGTGTCTCTGGCGGTATCGCTCGCGGCTGTGCTTGCCGCAGGCGTAATGGTAATCACCATAAACCGCGTGTTCAACATCCTGCGCAGTCTCACGGCTCTGGCTGCGGGGATGTTCTTCGCCATGGAGGCCGGCTACCCGCAGGGGATGGCGGCATTCTACGGAGGCACGCTGATGGCCGTGACAATGGCCACTGGGGTGTTCATACTCTTCTCCACTTTCGCGCGGCCTGACCGCACCCGGCGCATCTTCCTGCTGTTCTTCCTGCTGGCGTTAGCAGGCATGACGCAGGCTGCGTTCCTGCTCTACATCCCTGTATTCGCCGTGGGATGCGTGCAGATGCGCATATTCAATGCCCGCACCGTAACGGCGGCACTGCTGGGCATCGTCACACCCCCCTGGATTCTGCTCGGGTTCGGCATAATAACCCCCTCCGATATAACCCTGCCGCGTATGGTAATGGCGTGGGATTTGATCGACCCCGGCGAACTGGTGCAGGCAATCGTCATCACCGCCACAACTTTACTCACCGGTGTGGCGTTCATATCCATGAACCTGCTGAAGATTCTGTCGTACAACTCGCAGGTAAGGGCCTATAACGGGTTCCTGACCTCGGCATGGATATTCACGGCAATCTTCACAGTGGTGAATTTCAATGATTTCGCCTTTTACCTGCCGGTGCTGTTCATGCTCACCGCCTACCAGGTGGCGCATTTCTTCACCTACCGGCGCTCGATGCGCAGTTACCTGCCCATACTCATGCTAATAGCCGTGTATGCCGGGTTCTGCGTGTGGAGTTTCTTCTGACCCGAACATAATATCCCGCGACGTGAAAACCATAATCATCGAGTCACACATACCGTTTGTGGGCGATGCCTTCGAGGGCGTGGCGCAGACTCGCATCCTCCCCTCCGAGGAAATCACCCCCGAGAGCGTACACAACGCCGACGCCCTGCTGGTGCGCACCTACAACCGCTGTGACAAGGCCCTGCTTGACGGCTCACGCGTAAGTTTCGTGGGCACCGCAACCATCGGCACCGACCACCTCGACCTTGACTGGCTGGCTGCCAACGGTATAGAGACCGTGAACGCCCCCGGCTGCAACGCCCCTGCGGTGGCGCAGTGGGTGCTTGCCTCGATTCTCACCATTTACCCGGAACCCGAAGGGATGACCGTGGGTATCGTAGGCGTGGGCCATGTGGGCACCATCGTCGACGCCTGGTGCCGGCGCCTGGGCATGAAAACCCTGCTCTGCGACCCGCCCCGCGCCGAAAAAGAGTGCGCCCCCCGAAATACCACTGACGGCAGCGCAACAACCCCGGAGTGTGGCGCGAGCGAAGCGAGCGCGCCATCCTTCGTCACTCTTGATGAAATTGCCGCCCGCGCCGATATAATCACCTTCCATACCCCCCACACGCGGGCGCCGCACCCCCACGCCACGCATCATCTCGCCGACACCCGGTTCTTCAGCCTGCTTAAACGCAAGCCTATGATTCTCAACGCCGCCCGAGGCCCCATCATCGACACGCCGGCCCTGATCGACGCGATGGACCGCGGCCTTGTCGGGCACTGCGCCATCGACTGCTGGGAGGATGAACCCGCCTCGATTTCGCGCGAACTGCTTGACCGCGCCGACATCGGCACATTCCACATCGCCGGATACTCGACAGAGGGGAAACAGCGCGCCACACAGGCCGTGGTCAACGCCGCCCTGCGCCATTTCGGCTCAGACCGCCGCATAGACCTCGGCGTACCCGACGGCACGTCGGTACCCGTTACAAAACAGGCAATACTTGACAGTTACAACCCCCTCGACGACACCGCCACCCTGCGCGCCGCCATTGAAAACGGCACACCCGGGTTCGCCACACTGCGCAACACCTATCCCCTGCGCCACGAGACCGGCGCATGCTGAAACACGCCTCAGCGCAGCCGCAGATAGAAATGCCAGAGGGCTATGGCTGTTGACACCGCCACGTTAAGCGAGTGCTTGGTGCCCTCCTGTGGAATCTCGATGCACGCGTCGCACATGTCCACCACCTCCTGGCTCACACCGTCGACCTCATGTCCCGCCACGATGGCATACTTGCCGCCGGGAACCGTCGCGTAGCGGTCAAGAGGCACCGAGCCGTTAACAAGCTCCAGCGCCAGCACCGTATAACCCTCGGCCCTGAGCGACGACACCGCCTCGGCTGTGGATTCGTAATGGCACCAGTCGACCGAGTCCTCGGCGCCGAGCGCCGTCTTGTGGATTTCGGGCGAGGGGGGCGTGGCCGTGATGCCGCACAGCACGAGCCGCCCCACGCGGAAAGCGTCAGACGTGCGGAAAATCGACCCTATGTTGTTGAGCGAGCGCACATTGTCAAGCACCACCGCCAGCGGCAGTTTTTCGGAGCGGCGGAATTCGTCGACCGTCGGACGCCCCATTTCCCAAATTGTTTTCTTCTGCATGGCGCAAAGTTACGTATTATTCCGTAACTTTGACAGCGCAAAAGCGTTATATCAGAAAACGCAAACACAAACCCGTTACAACATGGAAACTACCCGTCAGCAAAAAATAGCACGACTTATACAGAAGGACCTCAGCGAGATACTGCGCCGCGAGACATCGAAAACCCACGGTGTAATAATCTCGGTGACTGCCGTGCGCGTAAGTCCTGACCTGAGCGTCGCCAAGGCATATCTTTCTATTTTCCCCCCCGCCCAGGCACAGACAATCCTCGAGAACCTGACCCGCAACGCACGCACCATCCGCTACGAACTTGCCCAGCAGGTGCGTTTCCAGCTGCGCAAATGCCCCGAACTGGCCTTCTATCTCGATGACTCGCTCGACTACGTGGAGCACATCGATTCCCTGCTCAAAGAGGAGGAGAAGGAGATCAAGGAGGGCGCCGACAACGCCTGACACCCGGCGCAGGGCCATCCCGGCACCCCATAGTGCAGCGGGACAGGCCGGAATATACCGGCGGCAATTCATTGTAGGGTCGCTGCCTGCAGCGACCGCCCTCCGACCGGCCGGTTCAACATGCCGAAGGCATATCCCTACAGCGTGACGCGCACATAAAACCGACAAACCCTTTCATTTCACAGTTTTGCTTGCTTTAAGAATAGCCCTGCGATACCTTTTCTCGCGCAAGAGCCACGGTGCCGTGAATGTCATCTCGGCCGTGTCTGTGGCGGGAGTGGCCGTGGCGTCGGCGGCAATGATAATCGTGCTGTCGGTGTTCAACGGGTTCACGAGGCTGTGCGAGGCAAAACTGTCGAAATTCGATCCGCCGGCCATGGTCGTGGCCACAGAGGGGAAGGTCTTCGCCGGTGCCGACACCCTGGCCGCGCGTCTGGCGGCTCTGCCCGGTGTGAGGGGCGCCCTGCCTCAGCTTACCGAACAGGCGTTCGCCATCGCCGGAAACAGCCAGATGCCGGTGACGCTCACCGGTGTGGCCCGGGGGTGGGACACACTTTCAGGCGTGGCCGACATAACCATCGACGGCGCTCCGCGCGTGCTGCAGCTGTCGCAGGGACTGAGTGCCGCACTGCTGTCGGTAGGCGCCGCCACCGGCCTGCAGACCACCCCGAAATCGCCGTGGGCCGTAACCATATACGAACCTCGGCGCACGGGGCGTTACAACCCAGCCAACCCCGCGGGGGCCTTCGTTGCCGACACGATAGTCTGCCTCGGCGTGTTCCGCGTCGAACAGGAAGAATATGACCGCGACATGATTGTCGTTCCACTCGACGTATCGCGCCGCCTGCTTGAATACACCGGGGGCGAGGCCTCGGGCATAGCGGTGTGGGGTGATTCCGGCGTCAGCGACGCCGCTCTGCTGGCCACCCTGCGCAGTGCTCTGGCCGGGCGCGCCGACCTGAAGGTGCTCGACCGGTTCAGGCAACAGCCCGACATATTCCGCATGATCGGCGTAGAGAAATGGATTACCTTCGCCATGCTGGTGTTCATACTGCTTGTGGCGGCGTTCAACATAGTCAGCACCCTCTCGATGATGGTGCTTGAGAAACAGCCCAACATGGGTGTGATGCGCGCCATGGGCGCCACAGACTCGCTGATAAGCCGCATATTCGCCAACCAGGGGTGGCTCATCACCCTGGCCGGGGGCCTCATCGGGCTGTGCGCCGGCACATTGCTGTCGCTGGGGCAGGAGCATTTCGGGTGGGTGAAACTCAACGCCATCGACCCCTCGATGCTCTCCATTACGGCTTACCCCGTGGCCACGCAGTGGGGCGACATCCTCACCGTCGCCGCCGTCACCGCAGGCGCCTCGGCGCTTATGGCTCTGGTGGGCGCCATGCTGCCGCGCAGACAGACACAGAAACCGACAAACCGATAAACTACAATACGATGAAAATAATCAACTTTGCCGACAGCCGGTCGCTCGTCAACCAGTACATGACCGAACTGCGCGACGTCACGGTGCAGAAAGACATGCTGCGTTTCCGCAGAAACCTCGAGCGCATAGGCGAGATCATGGCCTACGAGATCTCGCGCACGCTTGAATATACCAGTGTCGACATCGACACCCCGCTGGCACGCACCAAGAGCGACATCATAAGCTCACAGCTGGTGCTTGCCACGATATTCCGCGCCGGCGTGCCCTTCCACCAGGGTTTTCTGAACTTCTTCGACCACGCGCAGAACGCATTCGTGTCGGCTTACCGCAAATATAAGGAGAAAGAAAACTTCGACGTCTGCATCGAATACCTGGCCTCGCCGCGCCTCGACGGCAAGACCCTCATCCTCGCCGACCCGATGCTGGCCACCGGCGCCTCGATGGAGCTGAGCTACCGCACCCTGCTCACCAAAGGTGAACCCAAAGAGATACATGTGGCCTCGGTAATCGCGTCGCAGGTAGCCGTAGACTATATCGCTACCCATTTCCCCGCCGACAGGACAACCCTCTGGGTAGGGGCCGTCGACCCCGAAATCAACAGCCACTCATACATCATTCCGGGCCTCGGTGACGCCGGCGACCTCGCCTACGGCATAAAGGAATAAGCCCCGGCTTATTTTTTCCTGGGCGCGAAATAGCGCGCCACGGTGACGCGCACCACGGCCATGCCGCCGAGGGTCACGGCCAGCATCAGGGCCACGGCCACGGCAATCGTGGGCCAGAGCGGGGCAGGGCTTACAGAGGCGGCCGCAAGGCGCGTCTGCCACATTCCGGAACCCCACCACAGCAACGCCACAGACACCGCCAGCACGCCGGCATTTATAAACCCTATGATAGGGAGATATGCGCGCGAAACCGTTGCCGGCGAATACCCCAACAGCATCAGGTTACCGAGTTTCCGGCGGTTTTTCTGCAGCAGCAGGCTCAGGCTGAGAACAAGTATGAAGAACGCCAGGGCCGAAATGACCACCCCCACGGCCACAACGATACCCGTCACCACCGAAAGGAAATATCCGGCCCGCGAACTGTCGCTCTTGTCGCCCGCCACCTCGTAACCGTGTGCCTCAAGATAGCCGGTGACCTCGGGTGCGCCCGGGTTCTCGACCTCAAGAATCAGTCGCGACGGCTCGCGCACCGCACCGGTGTCGCCGTAACGCGCGTTGGCCCAGTTCATGAAAGCCTCGGGTACAGCTATGGTGTTGAACCGCGACGAGAACCCCACGATACGGGCCGGGAAAGTGTCGATATGCCCGTTTCCGGCCACGCTGACCTGCAGGGGCACCTTGCCGATGACCCCCTCGCTGAGCTGAGGCAATCCGCGCGACGCCGCGAAACCGAAGTTATACAGCGCCAGATAATCTTTCGAGAGTATGATGGGCACAACGGGGCGCGAGGGGTCGAAACTCCACCCGTCGGGACGCACGTCGAAAAACTCGTCGGGAATCGACTCGAAGAAGAGGAACGTATTCATCTCGCGGCCGCCGAAATTCACCGATGCCGACACATTGAAATCGGCGTTCTCGAACACGCCGAGGCGCCTGAGCCACGGCTGTGCCTCGAGATCGGCCATGTCGGCGGCGCTGAACCCGGCTTTTGCTCCTGAAATGGCCGCCAGCGACCCCACGCGGGGCGAGACCACAAGATAGTCACGGTTTATGTAGGCGTCAGAGCCGGAATCGAACGATGCGCTGACATCGCGATAGAACTGCATGGCGCACACCACGATGGTGAGCCCCACCAGGTTGGCCAGAGCGTAGCCCGCAAGCTGGCCGGCTGATATGTTGCGGCGCAGAAGGCGCCCCACAAGAGATTTCACAGGTCTAAAACAATTGTTGCGTCAATAGCCAGGTGGTTTCCCACCGAGGTGGCGATCACCGATCCCCCCTCGGCGCGTGCGCGCTCGCACACGAGGGCGGCCACCGCCTCGTTGTTGCGGCGGTCGAGGTGGCTCACCGGCTCATCGAGTATAAGGAAGTCAAACGGCTGGGCCACAGCCCTTATGATGGCCGCGCGCTGCTGCTGGCCCACGGAAAGCAGACCGGCGGGGGTATCGGCCTTGTCGTCGATCTCCAGCCGCTCAAGCATGGCGTGTATCTCCGTGGCCGTAAGGCGGTCGGTAAGCCGGTTCTTGATGAGGATGTTCTCCATTACCGAAAGCTCTGCGAACAGCCGCATCTCCTGCGGGAGCCACGCCAGCGAGCGGCATCTGAGGTCGCACCACCGCGCGGTGCCGAAAATGCGTATGTCGTCGCCGTCGAAGAGTATGCGGCCGCGGTAATCGGTGCGCGCGCCGTAGATATAACTGCACAGCGACGACTTTCCGGTACCCGACTCGGCCTGCACGAGCAGGTCGTCGCCGCGGCGTATGGTCAGCCGTTGCCGCCATACCCCCGAGGGGCGCGGAGCCGTGTCGGGCCCGGCGAACACCTCGGGGAGCAGATTGTCGAGAACGATTTCCGAGACCATCACATCACCTGACCCAGCAGGGTCTCGAGCAGAGGTTTGTCGGTATCGGTAAGACGCAGGGTGGCGCGGGTGACATCCTTGTCGGCCCAGCAGCGGAAATCCACCCCGAACGGGGCGTTGAGGCCGGTCATCACGGTGCCCTCCTTCGGCAGACGCACGGCCAGGATGTTCGACTGCCCCTTGAGCACCGAGGCGTCGACCGAGGGCACGCCGTCGGCACCGGCGCCCGTGGTGGCAATGAGGGTGTTCCCCTCGGCGCGCACGCTCAGGCCGGGCAGCGGGTTCATCTTCAGCAGGGTCTCAAGCTGGGCAAGGTATTTCTGCGCGTCACCCTCCTTAAGCTCAACAGCC
>ERZ1673743.3251-NODE-3251-length-12750-cov-4.495313_pt1 | contig 12750 bp, 13 predicted proteins | sample MGYA00580197_ERZ1673743 | MGnify/ENA primary metagenome ERZ1673743 (study PRJEB41218, sample SAMN15661795) | gut metagenome | host: Homo sapiens | place: Canada: London | collected 2015-08-20/2019-03-30 | study: EMG produced TPA metagenomics assembly of... | reverse complement strand
TACAATCTTGATATCTATAGTCTGGAATATGGAATACCGCGGCAGGCGAATCTGCTTTTTCAATCTGTTTACAGCACCAATAAAACGCTGCACTTCCATTCTCTGCTGGTTTCTTTTCTCTTCATTTGGTTTTTTCTTTTTCTTCTTCTTTTGCTGTGTTTTCTGGTTTACTACCGGTTTCGTGACTGGTTTTGCAGGTTTTTTATGTAACTCTGATTTCAAATCATGCTCTGTATTTTTCGGCTTATTTTTTGCCATATTTTTCTCCTCTCTGCAGTATGCAGTTTTTTATATACCCAATATGCCGAAAACTTAGATGTTTTGCATATTAATTGCAAAAATGTTTTATCTGGAGGTGAAAAAAATGAAGAAAAAAGAAAAAACAGTGCTTTGCCTGATATTCCTGGCGGCCATACTGTATTCATGGATTACATATATTGTTAATGGCGCTGCAATCCTGGACTATTATTTCGATAAGCATATTTGGCCGTGGATTATTCCGTTCATACTGTGTATTGTTATGCCTGGAATTATCGGAATCATCAATATCGTATGTATCAGAAAAGGAGCAGGCACAGCGACGATTGCCGGTATCTTGTCAGGAATCTACTATCTTTTGGTTATATGCTACGACCTGTTTTTCGCGCTTGGTGACATTGTCTCATCTTCGGCAGTGCAGGTGCAGAACAATGCAAAATATATTGCCCCGTTTCTGGCGGCATGCATCATATCGGTCATTGTCTCCGTAAATAACGAATCTGCCCCAAATTAAATATGTTTTGGAGATATACAGAAAAGTACCGCTGTCAGAACGGCAGCGGTACTTTAGAAACAAAGAAAGGAATTGCGGCGGCGAATCCGTCTTATGTACAAGAGGAATTACCTTCCTCTTTCTTATGCATATATTGTACTGTATATGCAGCAGCGCCGCAAATTTTTGCCGAACAAAAAAAGCAGCCAGTAATTTGGCTGCTTTTGTATACTACAAATCAAAATCATCTCCTGTGTCTCCGGTGTCTGTATCCAGCTTTCCAGCTTCCGGCATTCCCAATGCTGCGGCAATCACGTCTCCGAGGCTCACATTTCCATTTGGATTTACCGGCTTTTTTGCTTCTTCTTTTACATCGTATTGGATGCTCGCCGGTTTTGCGAAAAAATTTCTTGACGCCCCTTTCACAAGGGTATCAAAAATCTCTTTTGCTTCCTCCTCTTCGCTGCTGTTTGGCCGATACTTGAAATTGAGGATTTTCGCAAACGCATCCTTCATTTCCTGCTCTGCATCCATGGCAACGGATTCTTTTTCCTGACCCTCTTCGGTATCATCGATGGACGGGAGACCGCGGCCAGGCTTTCCGTCAGGGAAGGATTGCAACAGGCAATCCGACCCTGAACAATTCGGTTGTCCGTCGGTATGTCTGCTTCGCTCGTCCAAGACTGGTGATAACTCAGAGCAGAGCTCTTCGTTACCAGATTCGCTTACACTCAATGAAGGTGAACATAAGTTTACCGAATCATCAGGCTCGCCGTTAGATTCGTCAAGAGATAAGCCATCTGACTGCTCTTTCTGAGTTTCTTCTGGTTCCTCTTCCGTTTCGTCGTTGTCAGATTCTGCCGGATTCTGTTCAGCAATGCCATCTTCTTCCTCCTCTAACGCAGACAGCAGGTCACTATCTTCGTCATCAAAAGCGTTATACAGGTCATCCGATGTGTCAGGTTTTTTAGAGTCATTATGCTCCGGAGCTGTAGAAGTATTGCCTACTTCCTCTTCATCTTCGTCTTCCAGGGCAGACATCATGTCATCGAAGGAACTTTCCTTTTTGGACATTACTGGTCTTGTAAGCACAGGCTGCACAACCGGTGTAGCAGGTTCTTCAGGTTTTTCAGGTTCTTCTGGTTCTTCAGGCGGCATATTGTCGGCATCATGCATGATACGGTTTAAGATATCAAGAACATGATTACCGTCAATACCTATAACCTTTTGCTCTTCCTGAACAGTTTTCATGACAACCTGCTTTGCTTTTGTAATTCTGTTTATGACTTCTTCGGCAGCTTGAGGAACATCCATCCTGTCGAACATGTAGTTAAAATACAGGTCATCAACACAAACAGATTCATACTGCTTAGTAAAGTTAGAGGCAGATTTTACTTCAATAAAAGACTGCTGCGTTGATTTAATAATCCTGTCAGCGCATCTTTCATCCATTTTGGCAAGAATGCATAAAATGTTCATAAACTCCTGCTGATTCATTTTTTTCATAGTTTCTTTTTCCTTTCTTTTTTCAATTTTTTTATTGCTCTCTTAATATGCTGGAAAAATCAGGGAATAAGAAAAAGCAGCCGGCCGGCTGCTGAAATTCTTATCTTTTTGCAAAAACAAAAAACTTGCTAAACACATAGTTCAGTATAAGTACAACAAATTGCGTCAGGAATTTTCCAAGCATATCATTCAGCTTCATCTGTTCCACCAGCAGCCAGACACCGCCAAGCTCGACAAACATCGTCAGTGCCCTGGCTCCTACAAATTTAACAAATGCCTGCAGCTCTTCCATTACTGTTTCCGGCCTTGCCTGGAATACGAACCTGGCGTTAACTACATATGCAAACAATACAGCCAGCACGATTGAAGCCAGATTTGCAAGGTTAATCCCGACACCTGCACGCCGCAGCAGGTAAAAGCTGACCAGATTAACCAGCGTTGTACATCCTCCGAAGAACACGTACCGGACAACAGAACTGGCATATAGTTTTCCGATTAGTTTTCTCATTATTTTTCCTCTCTTCTAATTCGACAGAATATTGATGATTATGTACAGCACACACATCAGGCCAATTAAGATTGCCGGACCAATACCGAATAGCGTGAACACGATTCCGGAAAGGCCAACACCGGTTACGAATGCGCCGGCAAGCTGTATCCTATACCCTCTTTTTTCCTGATTCATGCAGCAAATTAATGCAATACTTGCAAGAATCATCACTGCCCCTATACAAAATATTAAAACAAACAGTTTATACATACTTATTTGCACCTCCAGGTGGTTTTTTAACGTAATTAATTGCACGTATGCGGGATTTATTTATAACTCGCCATATCGGCTCGTTACCAGATTAAATTAATGGGGCGCTGTCACAAACCCCGCCAGTCTTGCAGGCTGGACCGCCTGCAAAACTACGTTTTGCTTCCCGCTTCGTGGAATACTCTTTTCTTTTCTTCTAATATGCTTAATTTTTGTAAATGTTAGACATTTTTGCGGAAATTTTGTTACCGCACGTATCCGGCATATTGATAACTCGCCGTTCCGGCTCGTAACCAGACTTCGAACGTGGATTCAAACCCGCGTGCGAAGTTAAAACCGGAACATTTGACCCGCGGACGACTTTTGGTCGACCGGGAATTTCCCGCTCTTCGTTGATGTTGTAGATTTCCAGATTTCCGAGAAGAACAATAAGAAGATGAAAAAAGGCCTGAAAAAGCTCTACAAAAAAGCCTGTTCTTCTGAAAAGAAAAAGAAGAAAAAATAAAGAACACTTAAGCAAACCAAATCCCTGCAGAAGTAAGCAGGGATTTTTTAAATCCGCCAAAAATCATCCACAAATCTTGACTATTTCCTAGCAAACTGCTATATTAAAAGAAAAAAGAAAGATGTAGAAATGTATGCAAAAATATATTAAATATACTGATAAAAATGGAAAAGAAATAGAAAAAAAATATGCTGATTCTGAACTTATGGATATATTACGTTCTCGTGACAATTCATATGCTAAAATGACAATCATTGACGAGCTTAGTTTTGGAGGGAAAAACGAATTTTCTAGCATTGATATTAGATTCTATAACAACATTCCAGCTGATAAAGATGCTGTTATAATCAAAGTATGTGGAATTGAGCAAGAAAATGTAAGACAATTTATACTGGATTTGGAAAAATTATTAAATAAAGAATTTCCAGAAAAACATCTTTTTTCACAGCATGAGCAGATATTTGGAATATTAAAGATTCTGGAAGAGACATCGCTTCCAGAAGACATTGATTTTAGAAAAGAAAAAATTTTTGATTGTTACATGGAAGACCAAGATATAGAAAACATCAGTTATAACGATGAAGCTTTTTTAAACGAAGTCCAAAAATGTATCAGGCTTTTGCAAAATATACGAAACATAGAGATTGTCGCTGAAAGTGGAGAATATGCAGCAAAGTATAATGATAATGCATATGCTGTCAGCGTATATATTAGAGGCGCTACAGATAAAGACTGGTGTTCATTAAGTGTTTATGAATGGCTTGAAAATTATGACAGGATAGAAAAAATCAGGGAGTTTATGGACCATCTGCGGGATATCATATCTGAAAAATGGCCAGAGATTCCGATAATAGTTGATTACGAGTTGAAAAAAGATTGAAACTGGAAAATGTAAAACGAGAACAGTTAAAGCTGTTCTCGTTATTTTTTGCCAAAACATTCAATTTGTCATACAATCACATCAGACTCCAGCACCTCTTTCTTTTCTTCCGACATCTCGCTCCAATCTGGTCTTGTCTTACCTTCCCGGAAGTGCTTCCTGCAAAGAGCGATATAACTTTCGTTTGCTCCGACCATTACCTGCTCTCCTGCCCGGATGATTTTTCCTTTTGTGTCAATCCTTGCATTGCAGCGGGCACCTTTGCCGCACCAGCAGACCGTCTTGATTTCTTCTATCTTATCAGCCCATGCAAGCAGCCACAAGCTGCCTTCAAAAAGATTCTGCTGAAAATCAGCACGCAGGCCGTAACATATTACTGGAATGCCGAGGTCATCCACGATATGAACAAAAAATTCAATGTCTGACTTTTTACAAAACTGCGCCTCATCTATAATGAAGCAGTCATATGTTTCAAGTACTGCATCGTCCATCTGGACCAGCTCTTCCACGCTGATGCACGGCTGTTCTAAGCCAATCCGGCTATGAATCACGCCAATCTCTCTCGTGTCTGTCAGAGGCTTCGCCAACATGGCTTTCTTACCTCTTTCTTTGTAATTGTAAGCAACCATCAGCGCGTTTGCAGTTTTGGAACTTCCCATTGCGCCATACCTGAAATATAGTTTTGCCATTTTTTTTGTTTCCCTCCTTATTTCTTTTATTATATATCCAATATGCGAAATTTACAAAAGCAGAAAAACTTACTTTTCTACGGAATACTCCGTCCATTCTACAAAATCTTTTCTATTTTCCGGTCTCCAACCCTTCTTAACTTCCAGAAACTCGTATTCTTTTTTGTCTCCTGCTTCTGGCCGTTTTATCAGTGCAAAATATCTCTCGCCGAATTTACCATCAGCAATCATTTCCTGCACACTTTCGTCCAGGCCTTCCTGGCCGGCAAAGTTTTCTTTTGTTACCTTCACAACGCACGTCGCATACACCACGTGCTCTTCTACCTTCGCGCCAGGTGCCGCGGCAATCTCGTCATCCAGAATCTCAAACCACAACGTCATCGGCCGTTCTTTCTGGTGCTCTATTACATCGGCAATCGCAGCATACATCGGCTTAACCGCAATGCAGAATTCTTTTTCTTTTCTTTTTACCTCTTCTATTTTCTTTTCAGCGGCAGATATTTTTTTCTTTATTTTTTCGTCATCTTTTTCTTTCTCTGACATGGCAGCCAGCTTTTGCAGCGAGGCTTCTGTGGAAAGCACTTTTCTGTGTATTTTTTCTTCTTCTTTTCCTATTCTTACAAAAACCGTTGCTGCATCGGCGAGGATAAGACGTTTCAGTGGTTTGATGGCTTCTTTATATTTTTCGTATTTTTGCATTTATTTTTTCTCCTTTGTTTTAATTTTTTGTGTTATTTTTTTGGGTTTCTTTTACATATACAATATGTCGGAAAAATAACAAAACAAATGTAATCCTAACCATTAGGATTTTGAAAAAGACAGCAAAAAACCCGCCATTTAATTTGACTGGTTAACGCTAGAAACAAAGAAAGGAATTTCGACTGCGAATCAGTCTGACGTATCAGAAAGTTTTTCTTTCCTCTTGTTAAATATATATTACCATACTCGCCAGCCATTGCAAACTTTTGCCGAACTTTTCAGGCTTCGCCTGCATCTGCCGCTTCAGCCATTACTGAATCTTCTTCAGCTTCTTTTTCTCTTTCTTTTTCCTCTTTTAGATACTGTTCCACAAGAGACTCGTCAACTTTAATATAGATATCACAATATGTTGAATCAAACCAGTCATCCACTCGTTCAATGAAAGCCGGGTGCTCTGCAACTTGTGTACCGTCAAAATATACCCAGTTATTTCCACCAATCCGGGCATGTACATACAAAACATCCTTTCTGCCGGCATATTTATTAAAGGTTTCCATAGACTTCCGGATTCTTTTTGCCTGTGTTTTGGCAAGCAGCTTAACCTTCTTTCTTTTCTTGCCATGAAGTTCACTCCATCTTACGGCAGTTGGATGTTTATACCCTCCTTCGTCCTCAGTATAGACAAGAAATCTCTTTAAATTTTTGTCTGTCCTGTTACAATATGAATGGCAGCTGGAACCAACTGACCACGGCGGGCAGGCCCTGACAAGGTCCTCAACTGCATCAACCTCTGCAGAATCAGCCATCTCCTTAATCTCATCTTCTGAAATCTTCTCTTCTGTCGCCATCAGTCTTAACCCGCGAAGGCGTGGAATGTTAATCCCGGTAGAAGCCAGGATTGCTGACAGGTCTTCAATTCTTGCGTATGCTCCAATATCCATTTTTAAATCTCCTCTTTCGTTTTTTGTATATACGTAATATGCTGGATTTTTGTGGAAAAGAAAAAAATATTTAAATTTTTTACAAAAAAAATCTGCCTCAGATGACAGATTTAACAATTACAGACATACTACACCTCTTTGACATTGTATATCATTTTTCTTTTGACTTCCAATTTGGCGAGATTTGGATAACTCCAAAATCTTCTGACATCTTCGTACGTTCTGAATTCCGGAACAACATATCCGTCTCCGGTCCTGAACAAAAGCTCTCTTTCTGTAATCAGCTTGCCAGCCTCATCATATTTCAGAAATTTAACCGGCTGCTGTCCTGAAAAACCAATGCGTGTTTCGCAAAATCTGACGATGTACTTTGCGTTTCCGTGTATTAATGTGTTTTCTTTTATCATTTTTTCTGTTCCTTTCTTTTTGTTGGCTTTTATGTATTTAATATGCTGAATTTATTTTTGAAGAAAAATATGCAAAAGCCCAATTCCTAACGGTTAGGAATTTGATTTAGCTTTCAGGATTTGCATCTGACCACTTACCGTTGTCAGCTCTCTTAGACAGGAAGCAATATTTTTTCTTCTTCTTTAAAATCCGGCATATTGATTGTGCAAAAAAATAAAAAAAAGAAAGGAATTAAAAAAGATGGAAAAAGAGATTGTTGACATAATTAAGACAGTTAAAATTACAAAACGGTCCAGAACTTTAATATTGGATTGCCCTTTTGGTAAAGACCAGGTTGTTTACGATTTGCGTGACATTAAAGAAACATATCCAAATGTGACCACATTACAAATCAAAGAGAATGTTATTGGTATTCATCTTCTTAATCGGACATTTCCGAATATCAGAGCAGTTTTATCAGATTCTCAGTATTTTTTCAACAGAGAAACAATGTTAATCAGAACTGGAATATTTGAAAATACAAGAGGTGATTTACTGAATGCATTTTGTTTGAAGCCTGATGAAGTTCTGGATTTGCGACATGTTCGCCGTATTTGTGGCATGGCACTTGACGGATGTGAAACCTCGTCAATTAATCATGCAGATTATATTGAAGACATTGACGCCGGAGGATTGACTGGGTCATATCTTGACAGACCAGAAACACGTGCCGGAGATGGGCCTATTATGTTTGGTGACTGTCTCATTGGATTTAAGGAGGAAACAACGTCTTTTGAGTTAACTTCATCTGTCAAGAGCATTGCTCTAGCAGTAAATTTCGGAAAAAACATAATTCATAAACTTATTATTTCAGATTACAATCTTCTGGATTTACTCTGGACAGTTGGTGAGGATAATCAGATTTGTGATACTTTAATCATTAATGATTGTTCTGATTTTAGGGAGTCTATTTCTAAAAACTTCTGCATAAATGCAAATCATGTAGAGATTACTCCCAGAAATGACTACTTAAAAGCTGAGAACGATATGATTTACGGAAGCATGGACCACAAGCTGTATGCATCAGCAAGGTTTTTATCAGGTGACATTATCATCCCAAAAGAAGTCTGTTCAATTGAAGATTATGCGTTTCCGAGTGACCGCTTTGCTTCTATTGAGATTCATCAAAATGTTCAAATATGCTCAAAACAAGCTTTTGCAAACCCAGAAGGCCTTACGTTAATTAAGGTTCATGGAAACAAACTTCCAGAAGGCCTAATTTCTGCAGTAGCATACCCTATGAGCTGCAGATACAATGAACATTATGATGATTATGGAGACCGGAATGCAGTTATTGAAGTTATATCAGACAATGCGCATTTTTTCATTCCACGCGATATTACCAGTTCATCAGAGCTTGATGAAATTTGTTCCAGAGATATGTCGAAAGTTGAAAAAACTTATATGTATGCTGGGTCATGGACTGCGGCGAAAGCTGTCATGGTTAAGACGTATGCACTCTCGCAGGATGACGAATATATTGAAAATGTATTAAAAAGAGAAGCATTGTAGAACAATATTTTTACTATCGGATAATTTTTTTGTCGGTCTGGAATTTTCAGTTTTACGTCGATAACTCGCGCAAATTAACCGAAAAACAAATGGAGCAGTTTTGTCTGCTCCATTTTTGTCGTAATCACATTTCAAAAAATTCTTACTACTTTTATTTTTTAGAAATATTTTTTATAATCATTTTTCAACATCGCTTTCTTTTTCATTTTCAACAATATGCCTACGGGATTCTCCACTTGTTGTAATTAAATCATAAATATACTTAACATCTCTTGCTGCAATTGGAATATCTTCTTTTAACTTATTAAATACTTCCTCTTTATACAGGTTTGCACTTAACAAATGCCCGCCATCAGCATTTGATAAACGTGTATATTCTGTCTCTATTGGTCTTGATATTGGTTTTGATGACGTTCCTATATATTCTTGATGATATGTTGTTAATGAGTATTGTTTTTCTGATATTTTTATTTTACTTACAATATTTGGATTTTGTGATTTTAGCTTTACAAAAATTGTGGAGTCCCCGGTTGTTCTATCTTCTGCACAGTCAATTTCAAGCTTGCTTTCAGGGTCAGTCCTATATATATGATATGCTTTTTCTACATTATCAGAGCATTTGTATGTATCTGTTTCTCGTGTTATTTCATCAAGCTGTTTCCCAGTTTTTTCTCTTTCGCCTTTATGCGTTAAAGGATATGCTGTCAACACATTAAAACCATATTTCATTGCATCATTTCGTTCAAGAATAACGATTGCGTAATTTGATGAAAATTCTTTTATAAGATTTTTTTTATTATTAAAAAAGCCAACACCCACAAGTTGTCCTGCATTATATGACAATTCTAATGTATCTCCATTTCTTGCATCATCCAGCCAATTAATTACCCTGCTACTGTTATCCATTATTGCATTACTTATAACTTTTTTGGCATACTCCACGTTTCCATTTGTATCTTCAGGTCTGTTTGGGTCTGCAATGAAACAGCTTTGCGTTTTTTTGTTACCTTGAAGTACCATGTTTAAGTTTTCTTTATCGTTCATTATTGAATGTTTTTCAAACACATGCGTTCTATAACTTTCAACATCATCAAATTTAAGATTTTGTAATCCTTGTAATACTTTATTTCTGTTAATTGGTGTTGTTCTATACATTATATCATCACCTCTTTTGCTTATATTGTTTATCATGCTTCGCACACACGTCGTGCTCTACACTCCGACTTCGTCATAGTCTGCTGTCCTGGACTGGCGCCCAACTAAAATCAATATGCCGGAAAATATAAGCATTAAAAAAGGACGCATTTAATCGCGCCCTTCAGATGACTTTCTAATTGCTGAAAAAATGAGTTCAAAATCTTCTTCTGTAAGACTTTTTCTCTCAATTAAATCATTTAATTTTTCAAGGTCCCCAAAGCTTCCAAATGCCTCAAACTTTGAGCAATCGATAGGAAGTACAACCACATCTTCTTTATCTTCTGAAATCTTTACAAGACAAGGTTCTGTATTTTTTTTATCCCATTCTAAAAACTCTGGGTCTTCTTTTCCGAGATAAAAATACCTCAGCTTTTCAAAAATTTGTTTTGGTTCAATCCTTGAAATGAATGCTTCATATCTTTCTACCGGGTAATCTTTTTCATAAATGGAATCAGCCAGCAAACCTCTGTGTTTTTCATAAAACTCAATTCGCTGTTTTTCAACTTTACTTCCTGGCAAAATCGCCATTCTTCCAATAGATTCCTGTTCTATATCAGGTCTTTTTTCGGCGAGAACCTCGGAAAACTTATATCTAAGATTACTTGGCATAAAAACTATTTTCTTTTTATCAAGTAACCGTAAATCATCAAAATTCATCATAATATTCACTTTCCTTTCTTTTTATCAATATTAATAGATTCAGTTTTAATATGCAAGATTTAAAAGGAAAATAAAATATTAATCTATCATCGCTGGACGGGAAATCGCGGTCAGGCTTGCCACCAGTGATATTCCAAATTTTGCCAAAAACTTACCCCACCCGTGGTTCAGACAGGTGGGGCGCCAAACAAAGAAAGGTTAGACGGAACTTTTTCCGCCGGCAAAAGGTTGAGGAGAATTTTTTCAAATTCTTTTTCCTTTCCTTTTGTTGAGTCTATCATATCACGTATACCAATGTCTGGCAAATTTTTGCCGAGTTTTTTCGTATGTGAACTACCCACCACTTGCTCGCGCTGAAGTGGGGGCTTCTGGTCTAAGACCGTCTTTTTTCCTGCCAATGTTGCACAGGCAAGCTCCGGTGTTCCACCGGTTATATTTAATATGCCGAATTTTTTCGGAAAAGAGTAATTTTATGCGGATTTTTTTACAAAAAAAATTCACGCCGATTAGCGTGAATTTAAAAGTCGCAATGCGATTTTTTTTATGTATTTGAAAGACAATGGAATTCATCTCTCTTCCTATATCTATAGAGGAAGGAGTATTCTTCCTTTATCCTTGATAAAAAAGCACCTTTTTTCAAGGTGCTTTCGTTTTAACAGGAAAAATCTTCCGTACAGAAATTTTTACACGTCTCCATCAGATATGCTTTTGCAGCAATCATCTTATCAGGTATATTTTGATAAACTTCAGAAAAATCATCCCGGTTGTCTATCAGGTCCAATTTAAGCAGGTCAATAATCTCGCCCTCCTCGTTGTTGTTAACATAGTATTTAACAAAGTCAGGAAGCGTATTTTTAAGATGTTCTTTTGCATAACCACTGCCAAGATGTTGATACTCATCAATGGCAATCTGATGTCGCATCAGATTGTTTGGAGCATATAAAAACATACCATCAGGAAACTCATTGTGTACATTCACCGCTGCATTCAGCTGGCGCAGTGTTGTAGCCTCTGCATATGATGGTACATATATGGTACGTTTCGGAGTATGCACCCTGACATAAGGTCTTCTCAGTGCATCTTTTGATTTTCTGACGTCATCCTGCACACGTACACCCTGCACAATGGAGTTTATTGTATTATCAGGTATACCATCAGATTCAAGGTATAAATCCGTCAGCCTGAAAGCCCCAATGTCTGCAAGATGTTTTACAGAAGCCGGAACATGGAGCTCTTCAATATGCGTATGAGTAAATGCCGCATACCAGATTGCCTCAATATTGCTTCCAAGCTGTATTGTCATCAGCCTTGAATCGCGAAATGCGCACTGGCCAATCGTTCTGACATTGTCAGGAATAGTGATATGATGCAGCATGCTATCATTTTCAAAACATCCATCCGGAATCGTAAATATTGATTCACTCAGTTTTACTTCGGATAAGAACATGCAGCTTTCAAAGGCGTGACTCCCAATTTTTGTAACGGAATCCGGAATCTCAACCTTTGAAATAATAGCGCCCCAGAATGCCATGTGTCCAATTTCTTTTGTGCCTTCTTTTATTTTTACAGTTCCACTTTTCCGTGGAGGGCAGGCAATCAGCGTTTCACCATCCTTATCATACAGGATTCCATCATATGTACTGAAACTTTTGTTCTTTTCTGTAAATACGATACTTTTCAGGTTACTTTGGATAACATAATTATACATCTCTGCTTCAGTAAACTCATAATCGTCATCTATTACAACTTCCTTTGGCTGGCTGCGCACTCTTGTATTTTTAAAATACAGCCTGCAGTTCCTTACAATTACCCTGTCACACTTACTGTATATGTCACGTGCTGCAATAGCACCGAAACAATTGGCAAAATAGTAAGTTGCATATTCCGGGATGATAATTTCTTTTGCCTGTTCAGAAATCCCGACTATCATGTTTCCTGCCATATATACACCGTCAACAGGTTCTGAATCAAATACCGCAGAGCCATAAAAAGCGTTGATGCCGGTGTTTTCAATCTCTTCGTCATTGATAATGTTAGTTGAAAGGCATCCGGAAAAAGCATAATCCGAAATCTTTTTTATCCCGGAAAGGTCAACCACTTCATCTTCTGTCCTGCAGAAAGTGTTTAACAGTCTTGGTTTGAAATCAGCCATCGCTGACATATTGCCATTACTTATCAGCATGTCAGCAGTCTTGAATATCTC
>ERZ1673743.3236-NODE-3236-length-12798-cov-5.699129_pt1 | contig 12798 bp, 11 predicted proteins | sample MGYA00580197_ERZ1673743 | MGnify/ENA primary metagenome ERZ1673743 (study PRJEB41218, sample SAMN15661795) | gut metagenome | host: Homo sapiens | place: Canada: London | collected 2015-08-20/2019-03-30 | study: EMG produced TPA metagenomics assembly of... | reverse complement strand
TGGAGCCGGGCGTCAGCGTGGGAACGATGCGGCTCTTGACCGTGCCGTCCTTGCCCGTGACGGTCGAGGACATGCAGATGAAGCTCTTGCCGCCCTTGGAGAGGTACGCGCCCATCGCAAAGTCGAGCTGGCCGCCCGTGCCGGAGATGTGCTTGATGCCGGCGGACTCGGCATTCACCTGACCGAACAGATCGCAGTCGATGGCGTTGTTGATGGAGATGAAGTTGTCGATCTGGGAGATGACAAACACGTCGTTCGTATAGTCGACCGGCGCACCCATGACCTCGGGATTGCGATCCATGTAGTCATAGAGCTTCTGCGTGCCGGCGGCGAAGGCAAAGACCTGACGGCCCTTGTCGAGCTGCTTGTGCTTGCCGGTGATCTTGCCGGCGAGGGCCATGTCGACAAAGCCGTCGACATACATTTCGGTGTGAACGGACAGGTCCTTGAGGTCAGACTGCGCGATCATTGAGCCGATGGTGTTGGGCATGCCGCCGATGCCGAGCTGGAGGCACGCGCCATTCGGGATCTCAGGCACGACAAGGTTGGCGACCGCGGTGTCGACCGCGGTGGGGGCGCCGCCCGCGCCGAGCTGCGCAACGGGAGGATTCTCCCCTTCCACAACCATGTCGACGTCCTTGATGTTGATCTCGCAGCCGGTGAGGCCGTAGACCCAGGGAAGGTTCTCGTTGACCTCGACGATGACAGTCTTGGCGGCATCCAGCATGTCGGCTAAGTGAGAGCACGCGAGCGCGTAGCTGAAGTTACCGTGCTTATCCATCGGCGTGACCTGGATCATCGCAACATCGACTGTGGCGTTGCCGTCGCGGTAGAAGCGCGGCAGCTCGCTGTAGCGCATGGGAATGAAATAGCCCATGCCCTTGGAGATAATCTTGCGGTCGATGCCGCTGCAATGCCAGGAGTTCCAGGTGAAGTGCTCACCGGCGTCCTCGGCCTTGCAGATCTCGGGCATCCACATCGTCACGCCGCCGCGGACCTTGACGTCCTTGAGCTCATTCTGGCGTGCGGCCAGAGCCTTGTCGAGCGTGTAGGGATGGTTGGTGCACCAGCCGTAGTCGACCCAGTCGCCGCTCTTGACGACCTTGACGGCTTCCGCGGCAGAGGTCAGCTTCTTCTGATAAAGCGCTGCGTAATCCATGGATAATTCCTCCTGTATGTATGTGAATTTGATTATCATTTCGGAACTATGTCGAAACTTTAACAATTATAGCATACCGATCGCCGTTTGCAAAGTCTTTCTTGCGTGTCAGCGTAAAAAAGAACGTAAAAAAGAGACAGGCCGGAGCCTGTCTCTTTTCAGTTCGGGAAAATTACTCCTCGACAGGAGCCTCTTCCTCGCCGCTGAGCAGCGCGCGGATGCTGAGGGAGATCTTCTTCTTCTCCTCGTCGATGGCGGTGATCTTCGCGTCGACCATCTGGCCTTCGGACAGGACGTCGGAGGGCTTGTCGATGCGGCGGTCAGCGATCTGGGAGATATGGATCAGGCCGTCCACGCCGGGAACGACCTCAGCGAACGCGCCGAAGGTCATCAGCTTGACGATGCGGACGTTGGCAACGTCGCCGACCTTGTAGGTGTTCATGAACACATCCCAGGGGTTCTGGGTGCGATCCTTGACGCCGAGGGAAATCTTGCGCTTCTCGGGGTCGAAGGAGATGACGTACACGTCGAGGTGATCGCCGATGGAGACGACCTCGGCAGGGTTCTTGATGCGGCTCCAGCTCAGCTCGGAGATGTGAACCATGCCGTCCACGCCGCCGATGTCGACGAACACGCCGTAAGAGGTCATGGACTTGACAACGCCGTCATAGTGCTTGCCGACCTCGATGCCTTCCCAGATGGCGGCCTGAGCAGCCTGACGCTCCTCGTTCAGCACGGACTTGATGGAGCCGACGACGCGGCGGCGGGCACGGTTGACCTCGGTCACGCGGAGCTTGACCTTCTGCTTGACCATCTGGCCAAGGTCGGAGTCCTTGGGCATGCCGCTCTGAGAAGCGGGCACGAACACGCGCACGCCCTTGACAGAAACGACGATGCCGCCCTTGTTCACTTCGGTCACGGTGCCTTCGAGAACGGTCTTGTCCTCAACGGCGGTCTCAATGTCTTCCCAGAGCTTGACAGCGTCGAGACGCTTCTTGGAGAGGGTGGCGTAGCCTTCCACGTCGTTGACGCGGACAACGTAGGCCTCGATCTCGTCGCCGACCTTGACGACGTCCTCGGGCTTGACGTCGGGGTCGCTGCTCAGCTCAGAAACAGGGATATAGCCTGCCTGCTTGCAGCCGACGTCGACCTGGATCTCGGTCGTGCCGATGGCGGTCACGATACCGGTCACCTTATCTCCTGTATTTAGAGTCTTGAAAGATTTTTCAAGCAGTTCTTCAAAGGATTCGCTGGTTTCAGGGGCAGTGGTGTTGATGTTTTCTTCCGTCATTGTTGTTAATACCTCCATAATGATACTCGCAGGAGTAGATGCGCCGGCTGTCAGTCCCGCCACACGGCATCCGGAAAAGAATTCCGGTGAGAGCTCGTCTGCGGATTCGATCTGGAGGACTTTTCCGCAGTTCTCTCTGCAAATCTCGGTCAAATGCCTTGTGTTGGCGCTTCTTCGGTCGCCCACAACCACCATCGCGTCTACCTTGGCGGAAAGTTCTGCTGCCTCAGTTTGACGTTTCTGCGTAGCATTGCATATTGTATCATTGATTTTCAGATTTGTACACTGTTTTTTTAGAAATTTCACGCAACTTTCCCAAAGCGCACGAATGCAGGTCGTTTGCGCCAGCATGATACTGGGTAAATGGGCAAAATCGGGGTGTTCCTGCAAGTATTTTTGCACTTCCTGCACATTTTCAAAAATCAGCGGGTCGCTGCACCATCCTGCGATGCCCTGCACCTCGGGATGATGGCGCTCACCGATCAGGATGACGCGGCGTCCCTCGTGCTCTGCCTCCTGTGCAAGCTTTCGGATGCGCTCGACATGCGGGCACACGGCGCTCACGACCTCTGCCCCGCGCTCTCGCAGCGCATCAAGTGTCGCTCTCGACTCGCCGTGGGCGCGGATGAGCACGGTCTCCCCCGCCTTTGCCTGGTCGGGCGACGTGATGAGGCGCATGCCAAGGTCTTCGATCTCGCGCACGACGCCCGCGTTGTGTACGATGCTGCCGAGCATCGCGCCGTCGCGCGCTTTTGCCGTTTCGCGCGCAAGGTTGACTGCGCGCTCCACGCCATAGCAGAAGCCCGCGGTCTCAGCTAAGATGACCTTCACAGCGGCGCGCCTCCCACCTGCTGGCCGCCGAGCGCGTAGGCCTGACGCAGCATTTCGTCGGCGATGGCCTGCAATTCTTCGGACGTGCCGCGGCGGCCCGTGACCTCAGGCACATACGGCTCGCCGAAGATGATGCGCGTTTTATGGAAGGGCTTTTTCTGCCCGTCGCAGAACACCGGCACGAGCGTCGCACCCGTGCGCACGCCGATCATCGCGATGCCCGCGTGCGCGTGCGCGGGGAGTCCGTCGTGATAGCCGACGCCGCCCCGGATCGTCGTCCCCTCGGGGAAGATCAGAAGATTCTCACCCTTGTGGAGCACCTGCATCGCGGTCTTGATGGACTGGATATCCTTGCCGTCGCGCTGGACGGGAAATGCGCCGAGCGTGCGGATGAGCCACGCGAGCGCGCGGTTGTCGAAGAGCTCGGCCTTGGCCATAAAGTGCAGATGGTAGTCGAGCGGCAGGCACAGGCCGATGAGCACGGGGTCAAGGTCTGTCGAATGGTTCGGGCACAGCAGGACACTGTGCTTCGGAAGATTTTCAAGCCCCTTGACGTCCACGCGGTAGATCCACAGCAGCACCCGACCGATGATCCAGATAAACGCAAAAAAGATACGGTGCATCATTTCAATTTCTCCTGAATGAGGTTCAGCAGCGCCTGCTCGCTCTCTTCAAAGCTGAGCTTCGACGTGTCGAAGTGCACGGCGTCCGCCGCCTCGCGCAGCGGGGCGATGTCGCGGTGCATGTCCTGATAGTCGCGCTCGTTGATCTCGCGCAGTACCTCTTCATACGCTTTGGGCGTGCCACGCTCAGAGAGCTCGAGACAGCGGCGGCGTGCGCGCTCCTCGGCCGAAGCAGTCAGGTAAATTTTGAGGTCGGCGTCCGGCAGAACGACTGTGCCGATGTCGCGCCCGTCCATGATGACGCTTCTCTTGCGCGCGATATCGCGCTGCATCTCGAGTAAGTACGCGCGTACGCACGGCAGCGCCGAGACGTTCGAGGCGTACATCGAAATTTCCGGCAGGCGGATCTCGGTGCTGACGTCCTTGCCGTCAAGCAGCATTTTCTGTCCGCTATTCTCGTCAAATGCCATGTCGATTTGGATCTCTTTCAGCAGCGGCGCGATCTGGGATTCGTCCTTGGCGTCCAGTCCGCGCGAAAACGCCGCGTAGCCGATGGTGCGGTAGATCGCGCCCGTGTCGACATGCAGAATGTTCAATTTCTTGGCGACGGCCTTGGCGAGCGTACTCTTGCCTGCGCCGCCGGGGCCGTCAATGGCAATGGAAAAATGCTTTTTCATCTGTTTGATTCTTCCCTCTTACAATAAATATGTGCTTACTGCGTCAGCAGTGCGTCCGCGGCAGCCTCGCCCGCGGCCTTGCCGGTCGCCCAGGCGATTTGCAGATTGTAGCCGCCCGTGTAGGCGTCTACGTCGATGATCTCGCCGGCAAAGTACAGGCCGCCGATCTTTTTCGACGCCATGGTCTTCGGGTCGATCTCCCCCACCTTGACGCCGCCGGAGGTGATGATCGCGTTTTCGACCGGCATCGGCGCGCTGACATTGACCGTCCAGCGCTTTAAGAGCGTGCGGATGGTCTCGCGCTGGGCGCGCGTGATGTCGTGCACCTTTTCGTGCGGAGGGATGCCCGAGCGGTCGATGAATTCGTCGATCATCTTCTGCGGCAGAAGCGCGCCGAGCACGTTGCAGTAGTCGCTGTTTGCGTGCTTTTCAAAATCCGACAGCAGGCGCTTGTCGAGCATTTGCTCGTCGAGCGCGGGCTTGAGGTCGATCTCCAGTCGGTACTGCTTTTTGTCGAAATGCCGCATGTGCGCGCTGGCCGACAGGATGAGCGGCCCGCTCACGCCGAAGTGCGTGAACAGCATTTCGCCGAAATCCGAGTGAATCTTTTTGTTGTTTTCGTATACCGTCAGCGCAACGTTGCGCAGGCTCAGCCCTTGCAGCACCGCGCATTCGCGCGCCTCGAGCGGCACGAGTGAGCCGCGCAGCGGCGTGACTGTGTGGCCGAGCGCTTCCGCCATGCGGAAGCCGTCGCCCGTCGAGCCCGTCGCGGGATAGGACAGCCCGCCCGTCGCCAGAATGACGGCGGAGGCGGTGTAGTCCCCTTTTTCGCCCTTGACGGCGGCGACATGGCCGTCTTCGACCGAAATACCGAGAGCGCGGTCGCGCACGAGCTTGACGTGCAGACGCTTGAGCTCGCGCTCAAGCGCCGCTGTGATGTCGAATGACCGGTCGGACACGGGAAACACGCGCTTGCCGCGCTCGACCTTGAGCGGCACACCGAGCCCCTCGAAAAAATCGATGGCGTCGTGCCCGTCGAAGCGGGAAAACACGGAGTATAAAAACCGCGGGTTCTGCGGCACGTGGGCGAGCAGCTCTTCGCAAGTTCTGTCGTTCGTCACGTTGCAGCGGCCCTTGCCGGTGATGTTCACCTTTTTGCCGAGGCGCTCGTTTGGATCGAGCAGCGTCACGTGCGCACCCTTGCGCGCAGCGCAGATCGCGGCCATCATGCCGCCCGCGCCGCCGCCGATGACAACGATCGCCTTATTCATCTTCGATCTTGCCGAAAATGTCGAAGCGCTCCCAGATGTGCTCGAGTTCGGAGAACGTCGCGGAGATGTCTGCGCCCTTCTTGTTGGCCACGGCCAGAATGAGTGAGTTGAGCATGCTCATGGGCGCCGCCAGCGAGTCGACGAACGAGATCATCTCGCTGCGCACGAGCAGCGAATTGCCGGACATCTGGTTGATGGGCGACATCTCGCTGTCCGTCACGCCGACGATCGTCGCGCCGCGGTCGCGCGCAAACTGGATGGTCTTGAGCGCAAGCTCACTGTAGCGCGGGAAGCAGATACCGATGACCACATCGCCTTTGGAGACGCGGAAGAGCTGGTCGAACGAGCCGGCCGCGCCGCCGTTGACCAGAGTGACGTTGTCGAAGATCAGGCGGAAGTAGAAGTTTAAGTACCCTGCCAGAAACGAGGACGAACGGAAGCCCACGATGTAGATGCGGCGCGCGCCGATGATCGTGTCGACCACGCGCTCAAATTCCGCGCCGTCGGTCTGGTCGATGGCCATGCGGATCTTCTCCATGTCGCGCTGCAGGACGTTCGTCATCAGATCGGACCCTGCGAGCTCGCCGTCCGACGCCTGAATGCGCTGGATGCTCGTGAGCTTGCCGCGAATCATCTCCTGCAATGCACGCTGCATGCTCGGATACCCCTCGTAGCCGAGCTGGGTGGCAAAGCGCACGACGGTCGACTCGCTGACCTGCACGGTCTTGCCGAGCTTGCTGGCCGTCATAAACGCGGCCTTGTCGTAGTTTTCCAGAATGAAGCGGGCGATGAGCTTCTGCCCCTTGGAAAAGCTGCTCATGTTCTTTTCGATATTATGTAAGATATTCTTCGTCATAAAATCGTCCTCTGTTACTTTGATTTTGTTGCTTGGAGCTCCTGCTCCGTAAGATCGCGCCACGCGCCGACGGGAAGAGCCCCGAGTTTGAGCGCGTGCTCCTGCACGCGCTTTAGGCGCTTGACGTGTAATCCGGCGGCGGCACACATGCGCCGGATCTGCCGGTTTTTTCCTTCATGGATGGTGATGGAGAGAACGGCGGTGTCCCTCCCCTGCCGCAGCACGCGCACCTGCGCGGGCCAGATGGGCTCGCCGTCGAGCTGTGTCATGGAAGCGAGCGCTTCTGCCGCTCCCCTGACCTCGCCCGCGACGCTGACCTCGTAGACCTTGTTGACCTCGTAGCGCGGGTGCAGAAGATGCTGCATCCATTCGCCGTCGTCCGTCAAAAGCAGCAGTCCCTCGGAGTCGAGGTCGAGCCGCCCGACGGGATAGACGCGCGCGCCGCAGTCTCTGACGAGCTCGGCGACGGTCTTTCGCCCTTTTTCGTCAGAGAGCGTGCAGACATAGCCGCGCGGCTTGTTGAGCATCAGGTAGCGCTTCTGCCCCTCCTGTGTGAGCGGCCTGCCGTCGACGGTAATTTCGTCGACTTCGGGGTCGGCCTTCTGCCCGAGAAGCGCAGTCTTGCCGTTCACGTGCACGCGTCCCGCGGCGATACACTGCTCGGCAGTGCGACGGGAGCAGAGCCCCGATTCGGCGATGAGCTTTTGAATTCTTGCTTCGGCCAGGTCGATCCCTCCTTTACTTTGCCGACAGAAATTGCCAGAGCTTTTCTGCCAGCGACTTATTTTTGCTTGTTTCGCTCTTTGTTTCCTGTGCCTGTACGCTGCGCGCGCTGACAAGGTCAACTCTTCCGACCTCGGTCTCGCCGCAGGAGATGACGAGCGTGCCGAACGTTTGTCCCTTCCGCACGGGGGCGGAGACGGTTTGCGGCAGCTCGGCGCGCACGCTCAATGCTTCATTTTCCACGGTGGGATAGCGGAAGCTCTCCGCCGCCACGGCGGACACACTCTGCCCGTCGACGCTTACGCTGCCGTAGGCCTCGCCTTTTTTCGCACCGCTTGAGAGCGCATACGCCGAAAAGCCGTAGTCGTAGAGTGCCGCGTGATCCGCCCAATCACTGCCGTCGTGCAGCGTGACGGCGATCATGCGCATCCCGCCGCGCTCGGCACAGGTGACGAGTGTGCGCCCCGCGTCGCCGGTGTAGCCGGTCTTGAGACCGACGCAGCCGGAGTACGACGCGAGCAGCTTATTGTGGTTCGTCATCGTGCGCGTGCCGACGCTCGCCGTGCGCGTCGAGACGATGCGCGCGAACGTCGGATTCTGCATGGCGTAGGCCGCAAGGCGCGCCATATCGAGGGCACAGGAGCTGTGCCCCATTTCGTCGAGACCGCTCGGGTTGGCAAATGACGTGTGCTCCATGCCGAGGGCTTTCGCCTTTTCGTTCATCCATCGGACAAACTGCGCGCTGCCGCCGCTCCCGCCGCAGTGGGCGGCGATGCACTCCGCCGCGTCGTTGCCGGACGGCAGCATCAGCCCGTAGAGGAGTTCTTCCATCGTGAGCGTTTCGCCCTCGAGAAGGTACATTGACGAGCCCTCGCGCAAGTGCTCACGTTTGACCGTGACCTTCTCCGTGAGTTCGCTGTGCTCCAGCGCGATTAAGCAGGTCATGATCTTCGTCGTGCTCGCGATGCTGCGCTCCTGCGTTTCATTGCGCGACGCCAGCACCCGCCCGCTGCCCGCCTCCATCAAAATGAATGCGGCGGCGGCAGTTTCAGGCACAGCAGCCTGACAGGTCAAACTGCTTGACAGGCAGGAAACAGCAAGGAAAACGGCAAATACGCATCGGGCAAAACGCGGCATGGGATCACTCCTTCATTCGGAATGCCCCTATTATGCCCGAAATCAGTAGATATCTTTCTCTTCTCTCTTCTTGTCCACGAAATTCTGCACGCGGTCGAGCACTTCCGGCACAAGATCAAGCACGCGGTCGACCGTTGCTGCCGCAGGGATGGCCACGGGCATCACGCGCGTCAGACCGTCCTTGATGACGAGGAACGCGACGGGGTCGACCTTGACGCCCGCACCTGCGCCGCCGCCGAAGTGTGAGGTGTCGGTCTTGCCGTAGTCGCCGCCGCCCGCGCCGAAGCCGAAGCTCACGCGCGAAACGGGAATGACCGTTACGCCGTCGGGCGTCGTGATCGGCTCGCCGATGATGGTGTTGGAATCGACCATATCACGGATCTTATCCATCGTGGTGTCCATGAGATCGTTGAGCGGGGTCTTCTTTTCGATGTTTTCCATGAGGTTTATCCTTTCTTTTTATGCGGTCAGTTTTTCACTGTGTTCACTGTTTTGCGGAGTGCTCTCCGTTGGTTTTTCCGCGGGAGCGTCGTTTTTATGCGCCTTTTTATAGCGCAGGTACCATTTGAGCATCGGAATGAGCAGCGCAAGTGCGATGTGCAGCCCGTCGCGGATGCGAAGCGACAGGCCAACGGCACCCTCTGCGTGCGTCTTTTCAGAGCTGTAGTCCATGCGCAGGTGCAGTGAGGGATCAGGGATATGGAAGAGGTCTTCAAGGTGCGGCATCACACCCCACATCGCGGCGCTCGCATAGCCGTAGGTCTGCGCGATATCCGCGGGGTCCGTGCCGCCAAAGACGATGAGAATTTCCAGCGGGTCGATGCGAAGGCGCTTGCAGGTGCGTTTCGCTGTCTCCTTGAGCGCCGAGAGCGCCGTCGTGATGAGGTCCCTGAGCTCCTCTTTTGTCGGCTTGGGGAGCGAGGGCTTTTTCTTTTGCTTCGCCTCTTCTCCCTCTGACTTTGGTTTCTTCTCCTTTGCCTTTTTTTTCGGCGTTTCTTTCTTTTCCTTTGCTGGCAGCAGCGTGAAGCGGAACGGGCCGACCGAAAGCTGCACGCGCAGCTCGTCGCCGAACTGCATCAGCGCGCCCACGCGCAGAAAGCCGATCAAAATAAAAATGAGCAGGATGATGCCAATTACCTTCAGCGCAGTCAATCGACCACCTCCCTCTTTTTACGCTTCACGCGGTTTTTATGCTTTACGCGGTCAGTGTTCCCTGTTTTCGGGAATGCTGCCTTCTTTTTCCGTCATGGCGCTGGGGTCGAGGATCGTGCCGTCCTCCGTCATGCGGAGCTGACCGTCGGCCTCAAGACCCGGCATCTCCGGCAGCTCCTCGAGCGAACCCAAGTGGAAGTCGCGCAGGAACTTTTTCGTCGTGCGGTACAGCCTCGGCCGTCCCGGCACCTGCAAACGTCCGCACTCCTCAATGAGCCCGCGCTCAAGCAGCAGGCCCACGGTGTACGAGCTGTCCACGCCGCGCACCTGATCAATGTAGGCGCGGGTCGTGGGCTGGTAGTAGGCGATGATCGTCAGCACCTCCAGCGCGGGCTGAGAGAGCTTGGCGGTCTTGCGGATCTCAAACGCCTTGCGGATGACGTCGGCATAGTCCGGCGACGAGCAGAGCTGATAGCTGTCCTCCATGCGGACGAGCCGGATGCCGCGGCGCTCAAAGGCGTAGTAATCGCCGAGCTTTTGCAATACCTGTTCCGCGGTCGGACGGTCCAAATCGAGCGCAAGGCAGATGCGGTCGATGGGAAGCGGTTCGCCGCTGGCGAACAAAATGCCCTCGATGGCCGACTCGACTTCGCGCAGGTCCAAAGATTCCAAAGACATAGCGTTCCTCGCTTTTTACAGATTGATACGGTCGGGGGCGTCGTCCCCGCACTCCACGGTGCAGTCCGTGTCGGAACCGGCCAGATGGATGACCTTTTCGCGGCAGAGCTCCAGAACGGCGATAAACGTCGCCACGATCTCGCTGCGGCTGCGGCTGCCGCGGAACAGCAGCTTGAAGCGCGTCATGCCGAACTCCTTGAGCCGGTGCAGAATTTCCTCCGCCTTGCCCTTGACGGGATACGGCTCGCGGCGCACAATCTCGCTCAGCGCCGCGCTCGGTGGCGCGGCCAGCTTTTCCCCGCGCTCCATGATCGTCTGCATAGCAAGCACGAGGTCAGCCTTTTCGTGGCTGTACTCGTAAATTTTGCCGCGCTGCATGGGCTCGGGCTGGCGCGTCATGATGCTGCGGCCAAACTCGCCCATCGGGCCGAGCGTTTCGGTCAGCGTCTTGATGCGAAGGTACGTGTCCTTTTGCTGGCGCTCTTTGAGCGAGGCAATGAGCTCGTCCATCTCGCTCTGCGCCTGCTCATCCTCAAGCGAAAGCAGCATGCGCGTTTTGATGTACATTAAATGTGCCGCCATCGTGATGAATTCGCTCGCGACCTCGAGATCGAGCTGCTTTCGCTGCTCGAGATACGCAAGGTACTGGTCCAGGATCAGCGCGATGGGAATGTCCTGGATCTCTATTTTATTTTTCGACAGCAGGAAGAGAATGAGGTCGAGCGGCCCTTCAAAGTCCTGCAGCGCCTCCGCGCTGCGCTCGTGCACCACGCCCTCCAGCTTGAAAACGGGATTGTCCATGACATTCCTCTCACTTTATTAATATACGATCCAGTTGACCAGAAGCTCGTACACGCGGTAGATGCCCTCGCTGAGGATATTGTTTCCCACGCCGAGCCAGACGAGCACAAAAAGAACAAGCATGCCGTATTTTTCATACCGCATCAGCGTCATGTACGCGCGGTCGGGCAGAAAGGCGAAGAGCACCTTCGACCCGTCGAGTGGCGAGATGGGGATGAGGTTGAAAAGCCCCAGACCGACGCTCATGTACGCCGTCATCGCAAGGAAATTCAAAAGGCCGCTGCAAAACGCGGTATCGACATAGTGCGCGATCGTGATGCGCGCGCCGAGCAAGAGCAGCATCGCCAGCAGCAGATTCGACACCGGCCCCGCCAGCGCTGTGATGGCCATACCCTGCTTCGGCTTTTTGAAATACCGCATGTCGACCGGCACGGGCTTTGCCCAGCCGAAGCCGACGAGCAGCATGGCAGCCAAGCCGAACCAGTCGATATGGTGCAGCGGGTTTAAGCTCAAGCGGTGCTCGCGCTTGGCCGTCGGATCGCCGAGGGCATAGGCTGCAAGACCGTGACAGGTCTCGTGCACCGTCAAGCATAAAAAGACGCCGAGCACGCGCAAAAGCGCGTCGGTCAGCGAGCCCCAGTCGATGGACTGGACCAATTCCTGAAAACTGTTCACGCAATTTCTCCGTAAAAAATATGCAAATCGCGAAGACTTGCATTGCATTCTATTCTTATTATAACAGCCCTTTTCCCACATGACAAGGGATTTTGCAATTTTTGCTGCATTTTGCTTTCAAAAATTGACACATTTTTCTCTGTCAAATTGCGAAAAATGACAAAAAAGCGCCTCAACCGTGCGGTTGAGGCGCTTTGCAGGATGCAATATCCGCTTATTTCTTGAGGCGCTTGTCGCTCTTGGTCGCAAGGTGCGTGCCCAAGGACTGGAAGATCTGCACCAGAATGATGAGCAGCACGACCGCCGCAAACATCACAAGGTACTTGTAGCGATAGTAGCCGTAGTCGATGGCGATCTTGCCGAGGCCGCCGCCGCCGATGATGCCGCTCATCGCCGAGTAGCCGAGGATGGTCGTGAGCGCGATGGTGAAGTTCTGGAGGAGCGAGGGAACGCTCTCGGGGATCATCACCTTGCAGATGATCTGCATGGGCGTTGCGCCCATGCTCTGCGCGGCCTCAATGATGTTGGGGTCGACCTCGCGCAGACTGCTTTCAACAAGGCGCGCGACGAACGGGAACGCCGCCACGACCAGCGGAACGATGGTCGCGGTGGTGCCGACGGTCGTGCCGATGATAAGGCGCGAGAGCGGGAAGACCATGATCATTAAGATGAGGAACGGGATCGAGCGCAGCAGGTTGATGATGACGTTCAGAATGCTCATCAAGGCCTTGGGAAGCGGCAGAACGCCGCTCTTCTCCCCCGCTACGAGCAGCACGCCCAGCGGAAGGCCGATGACGACGGCCAGCGCCGTTGACAGCAGCGTCACATAAAACGTCTCCCAGATCGCCTTGGGGAACTGCGTCTGCATGGCGACGGTGAGCTCCGCGATGGAGTCCGGGGAAAAGAGATTACTGTACATCTACG
>ERZ1673743.3233-NODE-3233-length-12812-cov-93.452614_pt1 | contig 12812 bp, 13 predicted proteins | sample MGYA00580197_ERZ1673743 | MGnify/ENA primary metagenome ERZ1673743 (study PRJEB41218, sample SAMN15661795) | gut metagenome | host: Homo sapiens | place: Canada: London | collected 2015-08-20/2019-03-30 | study: EMG produced TPA metagenomics assembly of... | reverse complement strand
TTATCTGTATTTTTTAAGAAATTTTATTTTTAAGTTTGCTGTTGTAAATCAACTTGATTATCGGCAGCGGTAACCTCCGGAATATGTATCGCATCACCGGATAGACATACCTCCACGAAAATGACCCGTAAAGGCTCCGGATGCCGTTCATATAGATTCTGAATTCATTCTTTGCCTTTTCTTTGCTGCGCCGCTTAAACAGATTGTCGTCGTATTCAAACCGCAGCAACGGTTCCGGTATGTTGCCTAACTGATATCCTTTCGAAAGGATGTCGAACCAAAGTGCAATGTCCTGCGTCGTGCGGTATTCCTCGTTATACGATATCCCTGATTTGAATATCTCTGATCTCATAAACGAGCATGGATGCGACAACGGCGAACTTTTGCATATCCACCGCCGCGCTTCCCCGTCGGTCAGCGGAAATTTTTTTGTATATAAGAAATCTCCTTCGCCATTATAGATATTGACCGAGCCGCTCGAAGCCGCCACCTCAGGATGCGATTCCATATACCGGAGCTGGAGCTGAAAGCGCTCCGGCATCGATACGTCGTCGCTGTCCATTCGCGCTATATACTTCCCCGATACCACTTTTATACCCTTGTTAAGTGACTTCGTAAGGCCTATGTTCTGTTCGTTTTTTAATACGATAAGTTTGTCGCCGAGAATCCCTTCCCATTTCTTCACGATGTTGTAAAGCTCATCGTTCAGCGGGCCGTCTTCCACGAGCACTATCTCATCCGGCTTTAGCGTCTGATCGGTCCAGACGCTTTTTAATGCCCGGTCAAAACCTGCCGGCTTATCTTTATGATATACCGACATTAATACTGAAATTGTTGACATAGGTGATTATTGGATTAAGGAGGAAATATCAACGTAAGCGAGTCGCCTGTTGCCCTCGAAGACTGTGTCGAAATATATTCTTTTCCCATCCGGCGAAAACCTGGGATGTAAATCGCATCTCGATTGGCCCTGATATTTTATTCCCTGAAACACTTCAAGCAGCTTATAAACTTTATCAGTTACCATATTATAAAGATACAGATGCTGAAGCCGGCTTTTATCAGGATAAGTATCTATGGTAATCCATTCCCCATGAACACTGGGGTGTCCGTCGCCATTGCCGAGATTGGTGAGAGAAACACACTCTTTGTATTCTGCCGTATTGATGTCAATATAATAGAATCCATTCTTTCCGTTATGTCGTAAATATCCGAAAAGTGTGTTTGAATCGATCCAGCACATATGGCTGACCATATTCTCGTCGGCAAGAACAGTGAGTTTTTTGAAATTTGAGAGTATAAGCCTGTCAAACCGCTGCTTTCCAATATACCACCTATGAATAAAAATGAATTTTTCACCGTCGGGAGAAATCATAACGTGATTGACCTTATGCAATGCGTTTTTGAAGGTCTCTTTCCACGACAGATTTACAATATCCTTCAGACTAAGTATTAAAGAGGAATTCCCCGTAGGAATATCTACTTTCCAAATCCCGTCATTGTCAAGACAATTCATTTCGTTGTCCGGCAATAGAGGAAGATTCCTGTAACCGTAGTCCGGCCTGAGACGCATTATGCGGGAATAATTTATGGAAAGGTAAAATTTGTCGCTGTACGAATCTTGAATAGGATAGTCAAACAGCCTTTCCACCGATTTGTCTTTAATATTATAAATTGCGCATCTATAACTGCCATCGAAAAGGTTATATGCCATCCTGTTCGAATCAATCCATTGCGCTCTCGATCCTTGCTGCCAGTTATAGCTGAAACTATATCCTATGGGGATGCATTCTTTTGTTATCCGATTGATAATATTTATCCACAATGGAGAATTTGCCGATGGCTGTTTCGTCGTGCGAAGAGTTGTTTCATTGAAGATAATCCATCCGTTAGCGTTTTCTGGTGATTTATCGTAATAACCGAAGAATGTCTCATCCTTTTCTTCAAGTGGTTGAATCAGATTGATACCTTGTTTCAAATGCACGCTGACTTTAGACCTGTAATTTTTTCTATAAAAGACATAATTTACAGTCACATAGATTTTTTTGATAAACCCTTTAAGTCTTGGCGTCGCTGAAAGCAACGATGCTATCAAGCGTTCTTTTGTTGAAAATTGGGCCATGATCCGTTTTGTTTGTGTTTAAAGCCGTCTTTTATGCCGTTTATTATGTTACATAGATATTTTGCTCTCGGCTTAACGAATAAAGGAAAGTAGAAAAATTTGATTATGAATTTCTTCAGATTCTTGTTTTTCCAAAATTTGGGAGTGGAAGCACGGTGATAAAGCCATATGAAGTTCCTGAACTGATAATAAGTTCTGAATGGAGAGGGGATTGAGATTGCCTTTCCGGCTAACGACTTATCGCCTTCGCCGAGCATATGATAAATTATTGCCTTTTCGGCAATAAATGACCGTAGGCTTGCTTTATGCCAAGCTCGCCAGCACCATTCGTGATCAACGCCGTCGATAAACAGACTTTCGTCGAATCCGCCTACGGCGGTCAGTGATTTCGTCGATGTCAAAGACATCGACGAAATCACTGAGTAACACTCAGTGAGGTCGTCGATTGCGACGGCATCTCGATCGTAAACCGAGCCTATTTCTTTCGATTTCGGAGGATACGGTTTCCCAGTTTGCTTGTTGATTGCTCTCGTACCTACTGTAGCGATTTTTACTCCATTTTCACTGAGTATGTCGTGAACTTTCAACAGTTCGCTGACTGTATTCTCCGGAGAGGTAGAATCCTGGTCGGAAAAGACCACGAAGTCGTAGCCGAGATCGATGAAGTGTTGGATGCCGACGTTTTGGGCGGCGGCTATGCCGCGGTTTTCGCCCAGGGGAATGTAATGGATGTTGGGAAATCCGCTGCAGTAGGATGAATTGTCGGCTGCGGGTGTATTGTCGACCACGCAGAGCTCATCGACCTGCGGCGCCAGGGCATTTATCGCCTTGACCGTAACCTCCCAGTCGGGTTTAAAAAGCACCATTATGGCTCCTACTGTCTGTTTGTGTTCTTTCAGCATAATGATTTATATACTTCGAGATGTTTGTCGGCTGTTGATTGCCATGTGAATTTGCTGCATTGTTGGCGACCTTTCTCTATCAGCGATGCGCGTAGTTGCGAATCGTCGAGAATACGGGCGATTGTCGCTGCCATATCGTCGACGTCGGTAGGGTTGAAGTACGCTCCGGCGTCTTCGGCTATTTCGGGGAAGCAGCTTGCATTGGCGAGCGCCACAGGGCAGCCGTTGGTCATGGCTTCGAGTATCGGCATACCGAACCCCTCGTAGAGCGAGGGAAACACAAAAAGTTCGGCGTCGCGATAGAGCCGGTTGAGCATTTCCTCGGTCGCCTCCATGCTGACCATGCGGTCGCGGATATTCAGTTCATCAAACAGTTCATATTCGGCTTTAGTGAAGCCATAGCGGGTGCACACGACCTTTAGCCCTGGGTGCTTCTTTGCCACGCGGGCGAACGCCCGGGCAAACGTGGTGAAGTTTTTAAACAGGTGCCGCATGCCAACGTAGAGAATATACGGATGGTCACACAATCTCTCTGTCGAGGCATAGCAGGGCATGTCAATGCCGTGGTGAATCACTTCAACTTTGCCTGGATCTACGAAGTCGAAGTAGCTCAGCAGATCTTTTTTCGTGTTTTCGCTGATGGCGATTATTTTGTCGGCGCGGCGCAGCGACGCAGTCTGCAGCCGAACCATGCGCTCGTTCCGGTTCTGCTCGGTGAGGAAATTCACGTCGTGGTATGTAACCACCATCGGCTTGCGCAAAAAAGGATTGGAGTAATAGTGGAAGTTGGTCTGATGAAACACGTCGAACCTGTTGCCAATCAGCTTGCAGATGGTTTTCGGCATACCCAGATAGGCCAGCAGCCTCGACCGTCCCGGGAAATTTCTCTTCACAGGAAACGGCGTGGTTTTAACAAGATTGAATTCCTTGAGATACTGATTGTCGGAAAACGTGTTGGAAATTTCCCATGAATTTTCCGGAAGCCTGCGAATAACCTCGGCGAAGTATTTCGACACGCCGCCGTATTTCTGACTCGCGAAAATCTGATGGTCAAAAAGTATTTTCATCCCTTATTACAAGCGTTTATCGTTTATTGCTATCGTTTATCGAACCGGGCTTCTGTTTATCGTCTTTTGCTTCTTCAATCTTCAGTCTGCGGTTGTTCCGGCAGCCTATTCAATTCCCATCGCCTTTTTGAGTTTCTCGATTTCCTCGACTCTTCTTGCGAATTCGGCGCCGTCTCGGTCAGTCCACCTTTGCATGGGTGCCTTTACCACGGCAGGCATACCTGCTAAAAGCACGTTTGACTCTTCGACAGTCTTTGTGCATACGCTGTTCGACGCCACCGTAATGCAGTCGCCCAATATAATATCCTTACCCGTTATCTTCGAGCCCGCCGACATATAGAGGAAATCGCCTATCGTTCTATTACCGCCGGGAATGCACACCGACGTGTGAAACAGCGCATATCTGCCAATCCGATTTCCCGGCCCAACTACGATTGTGCCCCAATGGGGAATGGACATACCATAGTCCACAACACCGGGATAAATCGTGAATCCGCATTTTCGCCCGAGTTTTGAATGACGCATTTTGTGTATACTTCTGAAAATCAGATAGATAATATGTTGGGGGGGGGTAGAATGGCTCAGTCGGTAATCCCAGTACTCAACTTTCCGCAGCTCTTTCAGAAAACTCAGTATAGGCGTCATACCAAAAAGAGATTTGATTCTCTGCCCTATGGACAGTTTAAAGCTCCCAGTATTCATCATCCGGTCAGCCAGAATATAAAATTCAAGATGCTTTTTCGAGGTTATCATAAATTTGTTTTGTATAGAATTAGGGATTTGAGTAAACGTTGTTTACCTATTTCGGAATTCTTTCAACACGACAGCTTTACGTTCTTTATAATTGGGTTCGGAAAACATCACGTTGGAGTAAGCGCTTCCCAAAGATCTGTACGACGCCATTATCTTCATCACCACCAGCATAGCAACAGCGATTTTTATGACGTTTTGATAGTAGCTTTTTATTTCCAGTACCCGTGGGTAAATAACCCAATAGGTGAACATAAAGAGGTAAGGAATACGTTCCACAAACACCACCACTTCATAGAATATCAGCGTAGAGCAATAGTATATCCAAAAACAATTGTAGAATATCACATATGCAGGATAGCGGGATACGATTTTCTTAAATTGCCAGTAAAACAGAATGAATGTCAGTGTCCGTTCAATGTATCCGAAAGATAGTTCATTCACTTCCGCCCTGTTGGCATACCCCATTATTTTATCATAAGCCACCATGTTCTGCATAAACGAAAGATTGTTGATGATGTCGCCGATTATGCTTATATGCAGCAGAAATACCAGGTTAGATATTACAAATCCACTCCATATCACCGCCATCGACATCCTTAATGTCAGGACGAAATACAGCGGGAGAAACAGCAGCGCCGAGTTGTGAAACATTACTCCGAGAAGATTCAGAAGCATATACGGCACAATTTTTCTCTTCTCCAGATAAGGAATAGAAAGCAGGAAAAGGTCGATTGCCTTAATGTTGCGGTAGAGGTTGAATTCTATCAGAAGTCCGTTGAAAGCGATAAAAAACACCAGCGGAAGTATCATCGACTGGCAATATCGCTTGAAGAACCACGCAAAAACGATTAAATCTATGAGCGTATTGATTGCAACCCATGCGAAGTAATTATCGGTGAATAGCTTGATGATTGATGTATAGATAACGAACCCCGGTTCAATCCTTTCAAAGCCTCTGAAGGAGGTAAGATGAAAGATGTCAGGCATTTCTTCAAACGTAATCACATAATTGATGAAATCCGACATTATATGCCCCCGCAACCCGATAAACAGCCACATAATTATGTAGGCAATCCATCGCGAGTGGTTTTTACTCAGGAATTTGACGTGCCCGTTCTCGTTGAGATACAGAAAGAAGATAATACCCGCCAGTATGAGGTATGGAATGAAGAACATTTACCTGATTGTAAGTAAATTGTTGGAGATCAGTATTTCAAGCCGTCTGCGGTTCCGCGCTTACGGGTAAGATAGTTTTCTTTCGTGAATTTTTGTTTTGCCCGGATTAATGTATAGAGTAAGCGGGCGAGTACGGTGATTTGCTTGTGGGGAAAGCTGAAGTTTTTGCGCGCGAAATACATTCCGTTGCGGGCATTCATGTAATGCGAGAATTCGCTTCCTTGTCCGGTGCAGGTTGAAACTTTATGCCGGAGTGTCGACGAGGAAATGTAGGCGAGCTTTTTGCCGTTTTTCTTCACGGCGCGGTAAACGAAGTCTGTGTCGTCGAAATACACGAAGTATTTCTCGTCCATCATCCCGATTTTCCTGAAAGTATCGCTTTTTATCAGCATGAAGCAAGTGGGCGAATATTCTGTAAAACACGGACTGTCGTACTGTCCATTATCCTCTTCCTTTTCACCGATATGTTGTGTATCGCCCATGAGCCACCGGTATCGTCCGCCGGCACACCAGATTAGACCCGAGTCGTGATAATAGATTTTCGGAACGGCCATGTCGGCATCCATCTCTTTCATTCCGCAGAGGAGGTTCTCAATCGTGTCGGGGCGGAGCACGATGTCGTTGTTGGAAAGAAGCACATACTCGCAGCCGTCGGCGAGGGCGGCTTCAATTCCGATATTGTTGCCTTTTGCCACGCCCCAGTTTTCTTTTTCGGCGAAAAACACGCAAGGGAAATCGGCAGTCGCGGCAAGACGCCGTGAAAGTTCAAGCGATTTGTCCTTTGAGGCATTGTCTACTATATACAGCGTGAAATCTTTCTCTGTCTGCTCACCGAGCGTCTGAAAGAATTCCTCAAGCACCGGCTCGCTGTTGTAGAGGACGGTTACAATTCCTATCTTGCTCATCTGTAAAGTGATTCTTGCGGTTAAGACCTTGACGTTTTCAGTATCTCATCAATCTTCCGGCTGTTGCCCCAGATGGCTTTCGAGTCGTATGGGCGGTCGGGGAAGCTGCCGTATTTTAGGCGGATGCGGAAACCGTTGTCTTTTATGAAGCGCTCCACGCGGTCGGCGAGTTTTTCGGGACGACCCGAGCTGATGTTGATTACGCCGTCTACCTTGTCCTGAGTCACTGCGAGAGCTACGCGGCGGCAGAAGTCTTCGTAGTCAAGGAAATCATACTGATTCTGTCCGGTTGTGAACGGGAACTCCTCCTTTCCCTGCTCTTCCGCCTGCACGATTTTCGAGAATATCGACGAGCCTTTGGCGGTGTTGCCTACAATGTAATATCCGCGGAGCCACTGATAGGGTTTGCCGGTCTTTTTCGACAGCATCGCCACGATGTCTCTCAAGGCATTTTTCGCGATACCGTACAATGTTTCAGGATTACACGGCGTATTTTCGTCAATGCTTCCTTCAAAGAACCCCACCTCGTGCATGGAGCCCATCACGGCAATCTTTTTCACGTCGGAGTCGAACATCTTCTGTAGGAATGCTACGTGCTTCGGAAAGTCGTCCACGTGAGCTGCGGAGTTGTGGACGAAGCCGTCGCGCCATGCCAGATGGAGAACTGCGTCGGGGCGGTCGAAATATTCATAAGGGTTTTCGATGTCGAAGAGATTCGCTTCTTTTAATGTCAGTCGCGGAGCCGGGCTGTCCGTATCGCATCTGGCGAAATCGGTGGCGATAACCTCGTGCCCCGATTTCAGGAGTTCGGCAACGACTCCTCTTCCGAGATATCCGTTGGCGCCTGTTACTAAAACTCTCATTATATTATGGTTCAAATCGTTAATATTGTCTTTGTTTAATAGAAGGGTGTTTAATAGAAAGGTGACGTACGGGCTTGTTTAGTGATTGGTGAGAAATGACCCGTCAGGGGCAGTCTTTTCCCATTTCCTCGTTTTAGGATTATATCTTTTTACAATTTTCGCGGGTACACCCACCGCCACGCAGTAATCCGGAATATCGCGATTGACCACTGCATTCGCCCCTATCACGCAATGTTTGCCTATATTCGCACCTATTACGCTCACTCCGACGCCCAGCCAGGAACCTTCCCCAATTCTGACACCACCTGTATGCTTAATAGGCTGTTTGAAGACTGGAGTATCAATATCTTCGTAACCGTGTAGGTTGTCTGAAATATAGACTCGGTCGGCAGTCAGAACATCGGATTCAATAATGATTTTACCGACAGCGTATATTTCATTGAAAGAGCCTATGTGGCAGCGGTCTCCAATTGTAAGGCTGCAATCTTGCTCTCCTGTGTGAGGCATCGCCGCGAGCCAGCCTTTGTACCCGACAATTACATTATTGCCAATATGGATTTTACCCCCCCCCATTATATATAATGGCTTGAAAATTAGTGATTTGTGCCCAAATTCAGCGAGGGTGAGTTTCCTTTTTATGTAAGTAAGTCTACGATAGATAGAGTAATATAGTTGTCGGAATGATATCATATTATGGAGTAGTTAATTGTTTTTGAATGACCCGTCCGGGTTTGTATTTTCCCATTTTTGATTTTTAAAATTGTATCTTTTCACAATTCGGGCCGGAATTCCAACAGCAACACAATAGTCGGGAATATCATGAGTTACAACGGAGTGGGCACCAATTACGCAGTGTTTGCCAACTGAAGCACCGAGAACCACAACTCGCTCGCCAATCCATGTATCGTCGCCGATAATAACATCGCGTTTCTGAATTATAGGCTGGTCGCGTGGCGGAACATTAATGTCTTCGTATCCATGAATGTTGTCGGAGAGATAGACGCTGTTCGCGATGTTTACATTGTTGCCTATTATGATTTTTCTCGTCGCAATTATGTGGCAGAAAAAAGCAATTCTAACCCGGTTGCCTATCCTGAGAGTACAGCTGTCGCTTCCGGTAAGTGGGAGAGCCATTAACCATCCGTAGTTTCGGATAGTAGTGTTGTTGCCGACGGTAATATTTTCTCCTCCCTGGATTGTATATGGAGGAAATATAATCGAATGTAAAGGGAAGTTCTTTATTTTGCTTCTTAAAATCAAGAAGCGGTATAATCGGATAGGAAGCTGGATGAATTGTTTAAAAGTCATCGTTTTGAAAAATCATGTAGTCTCTATTTTGATTCAAGAGTCTTGATACTGTAGAAATACTCAACTGCAAGCCAGAGGGCGGGGATAGAGAGAACTAATGCCATAGCATAGGAAACTCCTATGACTCCCAGTGTTTTACCCATTGCGACAGCAAGCGGAATAAAACATACGGCTGCGATGGTCATTGATATGAGCTGTCCGCGCAGTTTGCCGGTTCCGTTGGAATAGCAGCAGAACAATGTTACCCAAAGATGAACCGCAGTGTATACAGCTATCGACAGAGAGAGGGAGTAGGGGATTGCCACTTCTGCTCCTACCCACCAGGCAAAAATCGGTTTGGATACCAGAATCATAAGCAGGGAGAGTATGGAGAGCAGCAGGCAGATTTGCCCCATTTTTCTCATGTTCAGTTTAATCCATCTGATGTCGCGGATAGCGTATGCATCGGTAATCGCCGACCAGAATGGTGCGGTGATTATGGCAAATGCCATGGCAATAAGGTTGAAATATTTGAAACAAATATTGTAAGGTGTCACCTCTGCCGGAGTGAATAATTTGGATACGATAAAATTCGATGTAGAAAAAATCACCAGACACGCAATCTGTAAAAAAAAGAATTTTACTCCCAATCCTCCGAGATCTTTGAAATATTTGCTTTTTATAGCACTGATTTTGGGTCTGATCTGTGGATAATTCTTATAAAAAGTGATGGGATAGGCGGCAAGATAAACAATAACGGGTGAAAACGAATATGCGAAAGCTACAAGCAGGAGGCTCGGAGCTGTAGTATATTTCAATATCAGTATCCAAATCAATGAAAGGAACGAGCCAAGACAACCGAGTGCGCCGTTTATCCATGTTTGTTGAAAACTCAAGTATACTGTTCCGATTGTCCTGACAACGAAATTGATACAGATACTTATTAATGTGACTCCGACAACAAGGCTCAGATTGTTTACAGAACTGTCGACATTAAGAACTGAATTCCAGTTGATGAACATATTGGCAATCATTGCCATACCGCACATAATCAAGGCGATTATTGTCATTAGGAAAAAGGTGGAGCTGACGTAAATTTGACCGAGCCGGAAGTCCTTGTGCGCGATGGCTTCTGTCAGTTTATTCCTCAGTCCGTTCCCAAGACCGATGTCAAAAAAATTTATCCATGTCAGGATTGAATTCAAGGTAATCCAGATGCCGTATTCGTAGGCGTTTAGGTAACCTAAAGTCATGGGGACAAGAGCCAGGGAGATTAGAATGCCCACTCCTCGGATGACAGCTGAATACACGACATTGCGGTTTATCTTCCTTGTTCTCTCGTTGGGATTGAACCAAAAGTGCTTTATCTTTTGTAGACCAATAAGCATTAGGGTTTCGTTGTGTGGCTATGTGTTAAAAAGGGAAATTGACTATTGGTTGTCAGGGAAGCTGTTGAATTTTAAAATATCCGTTATCATCGAGAATCCTTTGGCAGAATTTGATGTGGGTGTAGCCTCGTCGGGTGCAGAGGGCGCGGATGTCGGCTATTTTGTCGGCGGGGATGTCGGTGCCGAAGATAATGGTTCGCAGAGCATGGATATTGAATGGCACGATCCCGGCACCGTCTATGCGGACTACGCGGTATTCCTTCTCGTAATTCCAGTCGGAAGACTTGTGAAATATCACTTCTACGGCATCCATTCCTTTGCTCCTGTTCCACGATTTTATATAATTGTAGCGTCGGATGTTGTTATCGTATATTACCTCCTTAGGGAAGCAGAAAGCGTCGAGATCCTGCGAGATATCAAATTCAAGGCACACCCCGCGGTGGGTGTCGGCATAGTGCGCCCACATTAGGTCGATGTTGTTTTCCGTGCTCAGGCAGAGAATGCCGAGATTCTGGTTAGTTTCTTTTATAGCCTGAGTTATCCACTGGCGCCCGCGTTCAGGATGGGTCATCAGGTCGTTGACAATACTGGCAATCCGGGGAATCGTCATCGTCGGATTGAGTCCGGCTATATAGTTCGCCCAGTCGGCTCGCGAGCAGTTGCAGTCGATGGCGGCAAAGCATTCGCGCTTGTCGTTGAACTCCGTGATGCGCGAGAATTTCAGCGTACTGCCTTCGAGCATCTTTTGCAGATTGGGGATTGTTGTATACTTGAAGAGCGGATTTGGAAACTGATTGTTTCGTAATCCGTAAGCAAGCAGCTGCTGTTTGTCGATGGAATTAAACGGAGGCATATGATTATGGCGGCAGGTTGGCGATAGAATGGTATATATCTATTTTTCGTAGAACTTCTTATACCACTCTGCAAATTTTCGCAGGCCGGTGCGGAGTGGGGTGGAGGGGCGGAAGCCGAAATCGGATTCAAGGGGCGTGGTGTCGGCGTAGGTTACGGGTACGTCGCCGGGCTGCATCGCCACGAGCCGTTTGTGCGCCTCGAAATCATAGTCGGCGGGCAGAACTTCTGCCCTTATCAGCTCTTCCTGAAGTATTTCCACGAAGTCGAGGAGGTTTTCGGGATTGCTGTTGCCGATGTTGTAGACCTTGTAGGGAGGCACCGGCAGACCGTCGGCGCCGACAGCCCGCTCCGGCGCGCGGTGCATCACGCGGACAACCCCTTCCACGATGTCGTCGATATACGTGAAGTCACGCTTACAGTTGCCGTAGTTGAAAATCTCGATCGTCTCGCCGCGCAGCAGCTTGTCGGTGAAGCCGAAATACGCCATGTCTGGTCGTCCTGCGGGTCCGTATACGGTGAAGAAACGGAGTCCGGTCGAAGGAATGTTGTAGAGCTTGGCGTAGGCGTGCGCCATCAGCTCGTTGCTCTTTTTGGTTGCGGCATAGAGGCTTACGGGGTTGTCGACTTTGTCGTCGGTGCTGTACGGCACCTTCGTGTTCGAGCCGTAGACCGACGAGCTTGAGGCATAGACGAGGTGTCTGACGCCTTCGGCGCCCCCGTCGTAGGAGTGGCGGCACGCCTCGAGGATGTTGTAAAATCCTATGAGATTGCTTTCCACGTAGGCGCCGGGGTTGATAATCGAATAGCGCACACCCGCCTGGGCGGCGAGGTTGACCACGATTTCCGGCCTGAACTCAGCGAAAAGGCGGTCGATAAGGGATTTATCGGCTATATTGCCCTTGACGAAGCGCCAGCTGCAGTCGGGATGGCTTTCGGCTGCCTTCTCAATCTCAGCGAGGCGGAACTGCTTGATGCTCACGTCGTAATAGTCGTTGAGCGAGTCGATTCCGAGAATCTCGACGCCCGGTTCGGCGTTGAGGAGTCTCAGCGCAAGGTTGGCGCCGATAAAACCGGCGGCTCCGGTAATGAGTACTTTCATATGCGTAAGCTTTGGGTTATCAGTCGCGTTTGAAAATGTCGCGGGTATAGACTTTCTCTTTCGAGTCGTCGAGTATGGCGTCGTAGCGGTTGGCTATGATGGCGTCCGACAGCTCCTTGAAGCGGTCGATGTCGTTCACGACCTCGCTGCCGAAGAATGTCGAACCATTCTCGAGTGTTGGTTCATAGATGATTACTGTTGCGCCCTTGGCTTTCACCCTCTTCATCACGCCCTGAATCGACGACTGGCGGAAGTTGTCGCTGTTCGATTTCATTGTCAGACGGAAGATGCCGATTACCACCGGCTTCTCGCACGTGCGGTCAAATGAACTGTTGTCGCTGTAGTATCCCGCCATTTTGAGCACCTGGTCAGCGATGAAGTCCTTGCGGGTGCGG
>ERZ1673743.3232-NODE-3232-length-12813-cov-6.420442_pt1 | contig 12813 bp, 17 predicted proteins | sample MGYA00580197_ERZ1673743 | MGnify/ENA primary metagenome ERZ1673743 (study PRJEB41218, sample SAMN15661795) | gut metagenome | host: Homo sapiens | place: Canada: London | collected 2015-08-20/2019-03-30 | study: EMG produced TPA metagenomics assembly of... | reverse complement strand
GGTATTCCGGAGGGTATTATGCGGTCGCAGAATAAGAAGAAAGGAGAAGCGGGGATCGGAACCGCCGGAAGAAAGAGAATACGCTCGTTAATATTCTCTGTATTCCGGTGCGATTCCTATCACGACTAAAGTCACGAGTATCCTCGCATTGAACTATGAACAGTGAGAAGGGAAAAAACATTATGCCACTAACTGACGTTGTATTGAGGGCAGTGATTTCGATCACCCTTACGCAAACGCCGGCAAAAGAGTCTATTTATGTCGGGAAGATCATCCTTGCAAAAGATGGAAAGGAATATACCTTTGATTTTGATACCTGTACGATTGAGATCATCGATCATACGGTCGTCATCGAATGTAGGGAAGGCGAATTGGAAGACGAAGATTTTCCGGACGGAGCAACAATGGAAGACCTTGAGGGTGCTACTGTCACGGATTTATTTCTGCAAGGCGACGAGGAGTCTTACATTGAAGGGCAGGCTGTGAAGAACATCGAGCTGGTACTCTATGACGTTGTAGACCCAACCCGAAAGTTCGTTTTCAAAAAGGATGCTTTCAAAGAGGTTGACCTTGGCGAATATTACAATATCACATGGGAGGAACCGCCCGATGGAACCGTCTTATAATGACCGTGACATCATATGCGGAAAGATCTCTAAAGCGATAAGAGAGGAAGGAAAACAATGGGGAAAATTGAGGTACAGAAAACATTGCAGAAGACACGGGAGGAGATGATCGGACGTCGTTACCGTCATTTTAAGGGTGGCATTTATGTTGTCTTAACGATCGCGGTACATAGCGAATCCGATGAACCCCTGGTGATCTATCAGACGCTTGACCGTCCGGATCTTGTGTGGGCGAGACCCATTTCCATGTTTTTATCAAACGTGGATCATAAGAAATATCCGGATGTGAAGCAGGAGATGCGCTTCGAACCAATGGAATAAGTACTACGAGATCTACATCAGATAACAAAGGAGAAAAACATGGAAAAGAAAAAAGAAATGACAGAACAGGAACGCCAGATTGTCCGCGAATTGGGCCATTCACTTTATACCGTGGAATACCTGGAGACCTGGATCAACCGGAATGACAATGTGATGTGCAATGCCGTGGCAGCGCTGACGGCCATGGGGGCAAAAGGTTATTATGATGCGGTAAAGATGATGGCAAAACAGGGCATACGAAAGAAAACTGGCTATGCAGTCCATTGTGGCGGGCATAATTACCTGACTCTGGAGCGTGATGGTGCGTTTGTGTTCTGTTTGGATAACTGTCTGATGTACGCAGAGGACATGATCCGCAAGGTAGAGGACGAAACCGGGATGGACTTCCGGGATATCCAGATCCTTGGACGCCGGGATGACTTCCAGGGGCTTCGTTTCCGCCACGGTGGCTGGAAGCGTGATTTCTGGGACTGGTTTTCAATCCGCGAGGAGTCAGATGCACCTGCTGCCGTATCGCAGTCAAAAACGCAGGATCAGTAGACGTCATTCAAAAAATATGTGGTGGCAGGTACGGAAGGCTTTTCCGTACCGAAAACCCAAAAGAAACAATTAAAGGAGTTTTACAATGTTCAAAAGCGATAAAAGCAAAGCAGTAGCAGCTATGTTTATGGTGTTTATGCAGTGTGTTCTGTTGACGTTCGTGATCTGTATCAAACCGCAGTATGAGTTATATATATGCGCGCTGGTATGCCAGATCCTCTGTTTCCTGCCGGTCGCGTATTATCAGGTCAAATATCAGCATCAGTTCCCGGATCTGCTCATGTGCATTTGCGTCTGCAGCATCACGGTCCGTGAAATGGTGGGATTGTGGCGGCCGGAATTATCGGAGATTGCATCGAAAATCCAGTGCGTGATCGCGTTTACGTATTTTATCAGCGCGTTCCGGAAAGCGTTTCGTAGAACGAACGAGCTGCAGTCCATGACGGACGAGATGAAGCACCAGAACAATGTAAAGGATTCGGACAGTCCTGCAGATGCAGGAGAAGGAGAAAAAAATGAAAGAAATGATGAGATACGTGATTAACAGAAAAACATATCTGGAAAATCTTTGTGAGTATTACGGTGAACCAGAAGGCGTTGCAGATCATCTGAAAGCCCTGGTAAAGAAACATCCGCTTTTTTCAAAGATGTTCCGGAGAGATATCCACAGATTTACCGCGGAAGCCGACCGTCAGAAAGAATGGGCGTATCAGCGTGAGCTGGAGTACGAACAGAAAAGGCGGGAAGAAGGTGAAAACGGCGGATGCATGGACTGTCCGTGGGGTAACGGCGCAGGCGGATGCAGCATCCCGGGATATTGCCAGGAAAATATGTAAGTATTGTAGTCAAACAAAAAGGAGAGTTAATCATGGAAAAGAAGAATATTACGTTGAGCGCGATTTCAGTTGATGTGGAGATTCAGCCGGATAATACCCTGGATGCTTATATTTCTACGGAAGGAAGCAGCGGGGCACATTATCAGAACGTGTCTGCTGAGGCCGTAGCGGAAAACGTCCAGGATCTGATTGAGTGCCTGGCGGAAGCTGCACTGGAAAATACGGACCGGTGTTTAGCGGAAACATTCCCAAGCCGTAACCTTCGTGGTGGGCAGCTGCAGAGTGGATTTGAAAGATACCTGGAGCACCGCCGTTACCTGTATGAGCATGGTAACGATGCCTCGGAATCTGCGCACTTAAAGGGTGCCTGCGAAGAAGCGGAAAAATGGCTGGGTGCCTGCGGCTGCTGCCTGGATGAAGCCCGTATCACGGACCTGGTCAAGGGTTACCGGAAGCCGTATCAGCACAGCATGGATCTGTTAAAAGCGACGGATCAGGACTACGTATTCATTTCCGCGGAAACCTTCCAGTTATCCGGCGTATACGGATATCTGGTCGGATGGCTGAGCGATAATGAGGAGGATGAAGACAATATCGATGTTTACCTGTTATTTGTCCCGGTCTTAAATGCCTGGTGCGATGACGCCAAACGCGATGTCCTGTTTGTAGAAGGACTGGAAGATCGTCCGGAGTGTTTCCATTACGCAATGGCAGCTACGGACGGTCCGAAGGTGGTCTTATACCACGAGACCGGTACCGACAGTGGCGCCTGGGACAGCATGAAACTCTGCGCGGATCTGCAGCTTGCGATGTGCGAGTACACCAACAGCTGGTCCAGATGTATCGACGAAGATATCCTTGATGGAGACAGCGAGCAGGCTTTAAGCGAGATTGTTGGCCTGTAGAGGAGAGAAACCGGGAATGCCGCAAAAAGCGGCATCCCGGCATATATAAGAATGGGTCCAAATGGCAAAAGGAGGAAAACGCGGTGGGTAAAAAACAGGAAGTCATGCAAGGAGCAGCTGCTCCCATGAGGATGATCCTCTCATACAGCAGGGATTATTTTAAAAAGCACGGCTACGCGCCGACGCTCCGTGAGATCGGTGAACACACCGGGCTGGAGAGTACGGCGAGTGTCAAGTATTACATGGACAAGCTGTATGACGAAGGCATGATTGAGAGTGAGCATCGCGGTTTCCCGCGGGCTTTCCGGATTAGCCAAAAGGGTTTGTTATCCTTAAACCCGTAGCACAAACCAATACCATTCGTATCACAGGATGCGGATGGTATTTTTTTGCCCTCGCGGCTGTCCGGGTATCCATACTGATATCGTAACCAGGCATATAAGAAATGGAGCACAAAGGAGAAAAAATGGAAAAGAAAATTAAGGGAAGTAAACGAGGACTGACATTTTCATTTATCAGTGAAAACGGGGCATTTGCACCTGGCAGCCGTTACCGATATGTGATCGATAAGGATGCGGGGAGAATCGTGATCCTGCCGTCCAAGGACGGAGGAAACACAGTATCCAGAAAACGTTCCGGACTTCGGATCAAATCTCTCATTGACCTGCGAAGCCGTGATATCCTGGAACTGGTATCAGCTTCCGATCACATGGAGATCGAATTTCAGGAAGAGTGTATTTTAGTTGCTATCCACCAGAAGGCCGAAACCGGCAGACAGGCAGAAATCTGTTACCTGAACCTGATGCCGGAACTTCTGATGGCAGCAGGAAATGAGAATGTGGCCATAAACCATATCTGTGGGCGCATGCCGCAGACAGGGCCGTGGGAAGATCCGGGTTTAAGAAAACAGGTACCTGACGTCTTGAGGGTAATTTCCTTGTTTTCCGGTGCGGGGATGCTGGATCACGAATTTGCCATGGATCCGCGGTTTGAGATCGTGTATGCGGCGGAATATGACCATGACGCGGTAAGCACTTACCGGCGAAATATCGGGATGCAGATTGCGGAATGCGACATCCGTACGCTTTCCGGACAGGATCTGCCAAAGGCTGATATCATCATTGGCGGGCCTCCATGCCAGCCGTTCAGCAATGCGAACCGGCATGAGGACTCCAGGGGCAGCCTGCATCCGGAAGGGGATATGTTTGCACATTACCTGCGGCTCGTCAGGGAGAGCGGTGTCCGGGCATTCTTAATCGAAAACGTGCCGGGTCTTTTATCCGCATCGATGGGACATTACATGGACCTTATCAAAGCGATACTGCCGGATTATTCCGTATCCGCAAAAGTCATTACGGACTGTGATCTTGGCGGATACACAAAAAGGAAACGGGCCGTCTTAATCGGGAGCAAGGGCGAAACCCCTGCTATTCCTGACATTAAGATGCGTCCGGTACGGACGGCCGGGGAAGCACTTTCCCGTGTTAAGCCGGACTGGCCGAATTTTTCAGATGTGACCGTATCCAGTGAATGGGTACGGAAGAAGATCTCCATGATTCCGGAGGGCGGTAACTGGCACGATTTGCCGGAAAAATACTGGACCAAAAGCGTCCATTCCAACATGTACCGGAGGGTGGACCGGAATCAGCCGTCCATTTCCATCGCGAACTGGAGGAAGTTTTTGTTAAGCCCTCCAAAGTGGACGGATTCTGCAGAATGGGATCGGATCCTGACCGTATCGGAAGCAGCGGCCTTACAGGGGCTTGATAAGTATTTCGTGTTTTCCGGGTCCTTAAACTCGATGCAGCAGCAGGTCGCAAACGGCGTGACTGCCGCGATCGCAAGGTTCTGTAAAAACATCCTGGCGGGACTTTTTGAAAGACCGGCCGTGATGGCAGGCTAAACAAAGAAAAGACAGTAACATATCTCCAAGACACCGCAGCCCGCGGTGTCTTTTTTTGTGGGTAGCGTCCAGGCATGTTTCCTGCCATTCATCCGGGATGTGTCGGAAAATCGCGGGTTTTGCGAGTGCCCGGAACCACATACTGAAAGTGTTTAAATTTAATCATAAGGAAGAGAGGAAGGAAAAAGATGGAAGAAAAGAAAAGCACGAAACTTGCGGATTTTGGAAAGAAGATCGGGGGTGCCAGAAAGGATCAGTGGAAGGGCAGAGGGATGTCCTTAGAAGATCTTTTGGACATGACTGACCAGGAAGCGAAAAAATACGTGACCAAGGATAACGTCTGGCCAAAACCGGACTGGGCTTCGCTTCTTTCGGAAGGGGGCACGGAAAAAGCCGTCCGATACTGGCAGAATGAGATCCGGAAGTCTTTGCCGGCAAACGCAGGGTCCCTTTCCGGGCAGGATAAAGAGTCCCGGTATGTCCGCGTTGTGAGCGAACTCCGGGACCTGGTCATGAACGTTCATACCGGAGAAGAAGCGAAAAACTTTTACCACGAGAAGGTCGTGCCGAAGGGATATGTTATTCCAAAGGCTGGACGTTATGTCGATGTGCCGGAGGGGATGAAAGGCATTATCTCGAATAAGTTTCTGACCGCGGTAGCGTTTCCGGGCGAGCTGTATTATAAGCAGCGAAAGAAAGATTACGTTGCCTTCGGTGTTCCGAAGGAGCGCAAGGAATACGAAATCTGCAAAAACAAGCTGACCACATGCCTGTACGACAAAAAGCACGTATTCTTTGAGCCGTTCGGGCGCGACGGAAAGATGCGTCTGACCGTCAAGTACGGATGCTCCAGTGTCTATTTTTATCCGGAACAGGCAGAGGAATATGCAAAGACCTGGGAGCTTGACACCTGGTTTGTCGTCAACACGGCAACGAGGCGCATCGAGGCATACGGACTTCCGGATGAAGCGTCCGCCATGGAAAAGGTCGACGAGCTGGCAAAAATTGCCTGCGAATCGGAGACCGGTGAGCCGGAGAAAAAGAAGGCTGCATCCAGAAATCAGAAGGCAGTATTTAAGATGGCAGAGCTTTCCCGCTTTACCCGGACCGGAGAAGAAATCCTGAAACCGGATGAAAACGTATCGCCGGAACGGTTTTTGGCTACGTTTCCGGTGCATGGCGGCGAGTTCGGAAACTGGCTTTCCGGCAATGAACGCCAGCAGCATTTAAACATGGCCTATGAAGCGTTTAGCGATCTGGCGAAGGTTCTCGGATTTTCCCCGGCGAATGTTATCTTTGACGGGAAATTAAGCATCGCGTTCGGTTCCAGGGGCCGCGGCGGACAGTCCGCCGCATCCGCCCATTTCGAGCCGATCCTGGAGGTCATCAACCTGACCAAGATGCACGGAGCCGGGTGCCTGGCCCATGAATGGGGCCATGCATTCGACTACTTTTTAGCCGCACAGGTAAATGATGAGGAAACGTTTGCAAGCGGGACTCATAAATCCAGTTTGTATCCGTCCGTCTTTTGCGATCTGATGAATGCCATGCTCCGAAAGGAAGACCGCACGATCACAGACTTTTATACGGCCTCCTGCAGGTTCGACAAAGTGTACCGCAAAAGCGGGCATGGTTACTGGTCAAGTCGGTGCGAGATGTTTGCGCGTGCTTTTGATTGTTACGTAGCAGACCGGTTGGCGGAGCATGGATGGAGGAATGATTACCTGACGTCCAACGCGGATTCCTTTACGCTTGTAGCCGATGACGGTATGACATACAGGGCATACCCATGCGGCAGGGAACGGGAGCGTCTGAACGGACTGTTTGACAAGTTATTTGAAGAGATGCAGGTGAAGTAACACGCCCTGCGTAAGAAGACGTGGCACCTGGAAGGAATAAGATCATTTTTCCGGTGCCATGAGTGACTTCAGTCGTGAGTAATTGACCTTGCGTACATCCGCATGTTGTCAGTGCTCCAATACATATTGAGAAACAGAGAGGAAGGAAGAAAATATGAGCGAACTCAAGAAACCGAATCATTTCGAAAAAAGAACCAAACAAAACACATGCACAGCGACGCATGGCACCATCCGTAAGGGACCCGTCAAGGATGACGATCTCCTCGCCGAGGCCGGCGACCGCATCGACAACGCAGTGTTCGACTTCATCTGTGCGGTTGCCACAGGCCACAGCATAAACGAGGAGAAACCAAAAGAGGCTCTTCTCGCGGCTGTGAATGAACTTTCAGTAGAATGTGTCAACGCGCTTCCGGATGGCCTTCTGTCTGACGCTACGGATGAAGCAAAGAAAGTCGCCGACGAACACTCTTTACAGGAGAATATCGACGGCGGGCTTTTGCTTCGATGGGATATGGCCGCCATTGGTCCTGTGACCGACTATCTGGAAACCGCGCTTTCCACACGGTTCCGCATCAACACCTGCCACCCCTGGGAGGATGATACTGAGTGCATCTGTTACGCGACAGACGATCGCTGTCCATACTGCACCCGCAAAATCTAATGGCGATACGACAAAGTATTTGGGGAGATGCAGGAACAGTAATGCTTCTGCATGAGAAGATGTGCCGCCGGGAAGAAAGAAGATTATTCTTTCCAGCGATATGAGTGATGGGACAGTCATGGAACGGGCCTTTTCGGAAATCGAAAGAGCCCGTTTTTTTTCTGTGTGAAAGATGTTGCCAAATTCCATACAAAAACCCTCTAACTGATCTCGCGCACATCCGCATACTGTAAGTGTTCCAATACATACAAGAAACAGAGAGGAAGGAAGAAAATATGAGTGAACCAAAAAAGCTGAATTATTTTGAAAAGAAAGAGCAGAACAAAGCGCATGCGCAGCAGGTGATCCGCTGGGCATCAAAGAACCGAGAGGAAGAAATCCAGGCACTGTCTGAAGCAACCGTCCTGATGCCGGCACCAAGCGTGACGCCGGAAGGCCAGATGAAATTTGAGAAAACAGAAATCGAGGTCATGCAGTGTTCCACAGTCGACGCCATTATCCGCGAGACGGAAAGAGGAGCACGCGTCTGCGCGTTAAACTTCGCCTCCTATAAGAATCCAGGCGGTATGTTTACCGATGGCTCCATGGCCCAGGAGGAGAGCTTATGCCATGCCTCCATTCTGTATCCGGTCTTATGCTCCGACAGGGTGCGCAGCCTGTTTTATGACCGCCACAAGGGAAGCTTGAATAAGGCCCTCTATTTATCCGACATGCTCTATACACCAGATGTCCCATTCTGGCAGGGCGGCGTGGAGACGAAAGCCTCCATTATTACCTGTGCTGCGCCGAATAAGAAGGCGGCACAGACCTATCAGAAGGTGCCGGACGACCTTTGCAAGCTTGCCATGGAAGACCGGATCGCGGCAGTGTTGCATACGGCGGACGTGAATCAGGAAGATACCCTGATCCTTGGCGCGTTTGGATGCGGCGTTTTTGGAAATGACGTAAGGGAGGTTGCCGAGATCTTCCGTGACCAGCTGGAATGCGCCTTCCGAGGAACGTTTAAACGTGTTGTGTTTGCCGTACTGGATCATCCAAGCTACAAAATCATGGCTTCGGTCTACCCAGCGGCCACACACCAGGAAATAGAAAAGGAGGAAAGCGGATGCTGCGATATGGGTACAAATTGAGGTTTTATCAGTTAAGCGGACCGGATAAGGGAAATCTTTCCAACGAGGAATTTTTTCAGGATCAGGAGCAGATGATGACCAGGTATCGTGAGGTATTCCGACGGGATCTGTATGCGTATAACCCGACTGCCTGGCAGTATGTGGATAACGAGTGGACACGGCTCTCCGTGTGAGTGTCCGGGCGAAAAACCCGGTCATGACCAGCTTTTATCGTGCTGGCCACGCAGGTTGGGACAAGGTTATGGAAATTTTATCCAGAAGGACGCCATTGAATTTGGCGTCCTTTTTTAAGTTCACTGTCTGCATACTGAACATGAAAATGCCTTATAAAAAGGAAACGAGAAAGGAGAAAAATAAATCATGGGAAAAACAGACACGAAACAGCAGGCACTTTCATCGATGGGGTATTTCTTCCTGCGGATGGCGTTCGGAAAGGAGTCTTATCCGGAATCCGTCGCCGGCGAATTGCAATGGGTGGTGGATGAGCTGATGTTAGACGATCCGGACGCAGATCTTTTGCAGGCGATCGGGGAGGAACTCCGGGAAGGAGCTTACCAGAATGAGAGTGGGGTATTTCCGTATACAACCCTACAGGAAAACCTGATGATCGGTTATGGATATGATTCTAATGAGACCATGCGTATCGTTGACAAATTGCGGAAACTCTGGGCATCAAAGACGCCGCTTATCATCCTGGTCGGGAAATCCGGAACCGGGAAGACCAGCGCGGCCAGACGGGTAACAGAACGGTATGAATTGCGCGAGGCGGAATCTTACACCACGAGACCCGCACGCAGCAAACAGGAAACGGGCCATTCCTTTATCACCGAAGAAGCGTTTAACCAGATCCCGAAGGATGAGATCATGGCGTATCTTGAATACCGCGGATACCGCTACTGCGCCACCAGGGAGCTTTTAAACGCATCCGATCTTTATGTCGTGCATCCAGAAGGATATGAGACATTAAGGGAGCGGTATCGCGACCGTCCGATGTTATGTATCAAGCTGACCGCACCAAAAGAGATCCGGGAGGCCAGGATGCGCGAACGCGGCTCTTCGGAGGAAGAGATTAAAGACCGGTTGGAATTGGATGAGGAAGTATTCCGGACCATACAGGCGGATGCGTCTATTGATACTGGGAACCTCACTGTAGAGGCGGTTGCGTGTAGGATTTACAGTCTGTTTTTGGAAGCCGTGCGAGCAGATAAGAGCGAGATCCGCAGGAAATACCTGCGTCTTCGGCTTTCTGATATCGACTGGGATACCGGTAATGGCAATGTAACTTCCAAGGCAGATGCATCGAAGCTGCCTAAGGAGATTATTGTGGCAGATCGGTTCCTTGACAGGGATTACCGGAATAAGACGGGGCGCCTCGACATATGGAGCTTAGAGGACGCAGCATCAGACTGGCTGTCCAATGAATATGGAGTTCCGAATAAGGGTTTTTACACACAAGTCCTTCCGCAGGATGATCACTGAACAAAATTATGAAAACTAAAGAGAAATGGAGAATCAATCATGTATCAGAACATGGGAGAAATTCTAAAGGACAAACAAGTTGGCGAATGGAAACTGGAACATTTCCAGATCAAGCCGGGAGATTTATACGCTTTCAAAAACGGGATTGCTCCTGGTAATTATGTGCGATTATGCCATAATGGTCAAATCGTGATGTCCAATACCTACATGGAACGCTGGACAAATATGAATTTCTGTGATTATGCGCATGGAGATGTGCTGATCGGCGGTCTTGGTATCGGCCTTATTATCCTGGCCATCCAGGATAATCCAGAGGTACATAGTATTACCGTAATCGAGAAAAATCAGGAAGTGATCGATATGGTTGCTACGCAGCTTCCGTTAAATGAAAAAGTCAAAATTATCCAGGCGGACGTATTCCTTTGGAAACCGCAGCGCGGAGTACAGTACGACACCATTTATATGGACATTTGGCCATGGCTGGATAGCCACACGTATCAGGAAGAGATGTTGCCGCTAAAGCGGAAATTCGCTCATTATCTAAAACCAAAAATCATAAGTCCAAACCGGTTCAACCGGTGCTGGGCCGAACGTCAGGCAAAAACTGGCAGTGCGCTGTGCTAAAAACGTAACTACATGCAATAGGAGGAAATGAAAAGATGGAGAAGAAAATGGAAATGCAGCAGAGAATTTATAATGTATTTTTGAAACAGGAGTTCGTCAGGAACATGGAGCTTCTCACAACCGAAGAACCATTGTATCCGCGAGATGGTGGTGGCTTCATTGATTACGAAAGTGACCGCGTTTCGTGGTGGGAAATTGACGATCTGACGATTGCCGCAAATGGCTGGCCAAAAGTCTGGCTTGGAACACTCACAGGAACTCAGGAAGAGATCCTGGATAGGGTAACAGAAAAATATACCGGATTTCCAAAAGAAGCTTTTGCGCTTATGGAAATTTCCGCAAAATAATTTCCGAAGGGGCATTGCAAATGCGATGCCTCTTTTTTATAAAAATAAAAATGGTTGGGGTGTTCCCCGGGAACACCATCTAAAATTACGCATAAATGACCAAAAAGTGTTATCCGCAAAAAAAATGTCGTTTCAAGCGATGCGACATACTGTTAGCGTCCAAAAAATCTCGCAGCCCCGGGTGGAATGTCTTCTCACAACCAAAGGATAGGGAATAGTTCTTTGTTTTTTTGTACGCCTCAATAGCGCAGCCGGCAGCGCAACTGATTCGTAATCAGTAGGTCGGCGGTTCGAATCCGCCTTGAGGCTTTGTTTCGGGAGAACGCACACAGCGCGGGAACATTTTCCGGTCATCAGGCGTTTGTCCCGATCTGATGCAGGATTCGTATATCGGCAGTACGTCAGCTTCCCAAGCTGAAAAGGTGGGTTCGACTCCCGTATCCTGCTTTCTGCTTTGTAATATCAGAATATCTGTCGGAGGATGCCGCCATCCTCCTTTTCCCTGTCTCTGAGGAACCGTAACAGTAGCCCAGGCTGTTAAAACCGGGCACAGATTATATCATTGGAGGATTATTTATGTTGGAAACTGAAAACATCGAAGAAAAAGAGAATGGGTTTAAAAATGGTATTGTGGATACCTTTTCCCTTTTAAAGACCGTGATCCTTACGTTTTTGCTTATGCTGCTCCTTACAAATTGTGTCATTGCAAACGCAGTCGTTCCGACCGGATCGATGGAGAATACAATCGAACCAGGGGACCGGATCATCGGCATGCGGTTTTTAAAAAACTATGAACGGGGTGATATCGTGATCTTCCCGGATCCGGATGGATCTGGCCATTACCTGATCAAACGCATCATCGGGATGCCAGGAGACCGGTTGTCATTGAAACGGGATGGAGATACGGAATTTGCCAGTGTCTGCATCAATGGCGTTAAACTGGAAGAACCATATCTGGCGGAGCGTATGTACTGTGACACCGCTTTTGAGGACTTATCCATCACAATCCCGGAAGGGTCGTATTTCTGTATGGGGGATAACCGGAACCATTCCCTGGATGCCAGATACTGGAGCAATAAACTGGTATCCGGCGAGGACATGATCGCAAAAGCGGCATTCTGCTATTGGCCGTTACAAGATATAACGGTATTTCAGACGCCAAAATATAGCACAGGACAGAAGTAGAACGGAGGTTTACTGACCCCCGTTCTTTTTTTGCGGATAACACTTTTTGGTTGCCCGGGATAAAAAACGCAAAGATTTTGGTGGTACCTGCGGCAGTTTATACGATCATGCAACATACTATGAAACCTGTGAGTTGATTTCCGCTTATTATGTAACCGGAGGGATCTGCGGGCAGGCGAAAACGCCACAGGAAGCATACCAGGAATGCATTGACGCATGCATCGCCAATGGACTGGATCACGATTACGTTTTTCGTTCTATGGATCATATGATCTTCACGAATTTCCTGAGCACGAATACAGACAGGCATTGGGAAAATTTTGGAATCTTAAGGGATCCGGGTACGCTCCGGTTTCTGACACTTGCACCAATCTTCGATTCCGGAACCTCAATGCTG
>ERZ1673743.3227-NODE-3227-length-12820-cov-10.491344_pt1 | contig 12820 bp, 15 predicted proteins | sample MGYA00580197_ERZ1673743 | MGnify/ENA primary metagenome ERZ1673743 (study PRJEB41218, sample SAMN15661795) | gut metagenome | host: Homo sapiens | place: Canada: London | collected 2015-08-20/2019-03-30 | study: EMG produced TPA metagenomics assembly of... | reverse complement strand
GCAGCCACAACACTACAGCAGGAGAAAACCCAAAACATCCAGACCGGTAGAAAATCCGGGGGAATGGTGAAAGGAACAAAAAAATGTCAGTAGACAAACTGCACAGGACAGAATCAAAATTCGGGGTATATGATAGAGCAAGAAGAATCCGGAAAATGGTAAATGATTTTCTGGACAGGGATTTCGGGATAAAGGTATGCAAAAGGGATATCAGGAATGCTGCTGTGGGGAAGTACCGGCGGTTAGAGGACGGAAGCACGGAATTTTACGTCCGGATGCCAAAACAAGCGGAAAAGCACAGCCGGATCGAAGATTATTATATTTTCATGCCCGTGAATGGGAGCACAAGCGAAAACGGGGAACTCATGGTCAGGGAAGTCCCGGAATGGAAACTGGAAAAATACCGGGATGAACTCTGGGAGAATGCAAAGCACATAGCAGAGGATGTCCGGAGGGCAAACAGTATCTATGCATATTATCCAACAGAATACTATGAGAGAAGAAAACTGCAGGATATGGCAGTGGCACACTGCTTTAACCTGCATGATTCCCTTCTTGAAGTTGCAGAAGATCTTCCGGTTACATTGGAAAAAGTGATGCCGGTCATTGACGAGGTGAAAAAAGAGATTTCTGCAATCAAGGATTGGAGAAAAGCGGAAAATGCGGTATTGCAGATTTGTATGGGACATGTGGAACAAAGAAAACGTGCTGCGGAAAAGAAAGCAGCAGAAGCCGCAAAACAGGAAGAATCAGGACAGGAAGAAAATACAGTGGATGGGGCAGTAACAGACAGCCAGGCCACGAAAGGAAACAAAAAGACAGGGAGGGAAATGGATGGAAAAGCAAACAGTGGATAACCCATACCAGAACCATATCCGGGCGCCGTCCCGGTTATGGACTGCCTGAACAGGCGGTGAAACAGGCATATGCCTGTTTCTTTGTAACCGGCAGGGAAAGGTGCGTTTAAAAACAGACGTCTGCGTATTCCATTGTGGTGGTGGCTCCGCAGCCCGAACTACAACAACAGCAACAATTTCTGCAATGTCAACACGGGCAGCTCCAACACTAACAACGCGAACAACGGCAAAGGCGTTTTTGCCGCGATTCTGGATCATGTAAACCAGAAGGGAACATGTAATGCAGAAGGGCACCTTTTCCGTTTCCATGGGGAATCCAATGGAATGAAACCAAATGCCACGACGGGAGGGACGGACGCTTTCGTGCATGCACACGGTCCAAGGACAATCCGTGCGTATCATGTCCCAAACCCTGTGCAGCCATGGTAAAGTCCTGGGTATACCTGCTGTGCGTGGCATATCAAAAATAGCAGAGGATTGGCAGTTTGGTACCAATGACTGGAAATGAGAAACGTAAAAAGAAAAGATACGCCAGGCGCGTAAGAAAAAGACAGAAAAAAAGAGATGAACAGGTAGGTGAGTATGACGACATAGAAAGGGTAATCCATCCGGATGCCCTGTTTGATGCTTTCCATGCATGCGAAAAAGGTGTGGCATGGAAGGCAAGTACACAGAAATGCCATTATAACCTTCTGTTTGAAATAAGCGGCTCATACGAGTCGCTTTCTTTGCGTAAAAGCATACAGAAGGGATTTTACTGTTTTAATCTCATGGAGCGCGGGAAATTAAGGGACATTGCAAGTGTGCATATATCCGAAAGATATGTGCAGCGGAGTCTCTGTGACAATGCCCTTGCGCCGGTGTGCACCCGCTCAATTTTATACTCAAACTGTGCCTCCATACGGGGAGCCGGGTTAAAAAGGTCCGAGGAGGTCCTTATAAAGCAGCTGAGGAGATATTACAGGAAACACGGAAACAATGGGTATATTGTGCTGTTTGATGCAAAAAGCTATTTTGACAGCATTCCGCATGAAAACATTATCGCAGATATCGCAAATTTGTTCTATGATCCGGATATTATCCGACTATATCAGGAATTCATGGGAGCATTTGATTCCATTCATCCGGAATGCCAGAAGGGAAGGGGACTTGGGCTTGGAAGCCAGACATCCCAGATATCCGGGGTAATGGCTGCAAATCCAGTGGACCATTTCCTGGCAGAAATTTTCTCCCTGGGATACGGGAACGGCCGGTTCATGGACGACAGTAACGTAATTGTAAAAGATAAGGCATCAGCGGTTCTTGCCATTAAAGTGGTGAACCTGCTATACCGGAGATATGGCCTTACACTTAATAAAAAGAAGACGAAAGCGGTACCGCTCAATCATCCATTTATATTCCTGAAAAGGAAAGTTATAGTTCGAGACTCAGGAAAAATAATAATGACGCCAACTGCTGCCACGATAAAAAGGGAAAGAAAACGTCTGCGCCTGCATAAAAGATATTTGATGGAAAAACGCATGACAGCGGAAGAAATCAGGGAACAGTACATATCTTTCCGGAGACAGAATGAAAAATATAGCTGTGCAAAGGCTTTGTGGAGGCTCGATAAATACTACGGTTACCTGTTTTCGGGGAATGCTGATATGATGCTTAAGAAAGAAGAAAAAAAGAAAAAGAGGAAAAAAGATAAGATGGAAACGAAAAAACAAATGCTTATGAAGCAATATCCGGAACATGTGATTATAATGATAGAAGGAATGTTTTATGTTGCACGGGGGACAAGTGCGCGCATCCTGTCAACTCTTACGGGATACAAGTTGAAATACATAGGGAATGGAAAGGTCTGTTGCGGGTTCCCTCCTCAGTCTATGAGCAGGGTCGAAAAGATGTTTGCACGGGCACATATCAACTACGTGATCTATTCGGGAGAACTCATGGAAGCACATGGAGAATTTCCGGACAATGCTTTCCGGTTATTTACTGACCGGGTGGACCCTGGCAGAATAAAAAAGGAAGAACCGCCTGTGATTCCGGTTCCAGGAGATAATAAGAATGTGCCATCCGTCCGGCCGGCCAACACAGAACCTGTTGACCCACTGATTGAGTTCCTTGAAAACCTTGAGATAGGAAAACATCCATTTTTTGGAGGATGTTCGGACACGCTTGATTTGGGGGATAAAGAGATCCAGAAGTATTTCCACGAAATTAAAATGAAATTAAAATCTGTTTCAAAAAATGAAAAATGGGACTGGTGATCTAGCTATCACGACAGACAGGAATTTATTATAAATTCAAATTTTTTCATTCTGTTCTCCTTCCTGTGCTTTGATAGTTGTAATATATTCTAAAAATAGAATAATATCAATAGAACATTACTCAAAAATTAGAATATTTTTTAATTGACTTTTTACTATATATAAAGTATTATTATTTAATAAATCATATAAAAAGGAGTGACGGAAGTGATAAGATACAAAACAGATATATTTACCTTATTAAAAGAGCATGGATATAACCAGACGCGCATACAGCGCGAAAAATTGTTGCCTGCTCAAACAGCGCAAAACATTAAAGCCGGAAAAAGCATCACATTAGAGACGTTAAATAAGATCTGTATAATGTGCAAGTGTCAACCGGGCGATCTGGTGGAAGTGATTCCGACAGACGAGGAAATAATAAAATATTATTAAAAATGTGCTTGACAATATTCTAAAATTAGAGTATTATAATATCAGATCAAGAAAACAAGCACCGAAAGGAGTACGGATGTTGAAATTAGAGGATTTGAAAAGCAAGCAGGAAAACGGAATAACCCTGTATTTTTACGCGGGGCTTGGCTGGGTAACGGAAGAACGGCTGAACCAGTCGGACGTTGCCAAGAACGAAGCTGTCAAAGATTTTGATTGCAATCCGGAGAACAGTCACTGTTGTTCTGACTGCCCGCACAACCGAAATTTTTCGCTTTGCATATTAGTTTTTGCTTGAAAATACATATATTTTACTATATAATGTATATATATTAAAAAATATTAAAGAAAGGAGGAAAATCTAAATGGAATTTGCAGTACAAAGTAATGTCATTCGACATCTTTCAAAGGAACAGTATCAGACACTTAGGGAATTATGTCAGCTATCCAATAATCTGTATAATGTTGCTCTCTACAACATCAGACAGTATTTCTTCAATCAGAAATTATTCTTAACTTATGAGAGTAATTACCATGAGTGTAAGGATAATGAAAATTATACCATGTTACAAGCAGGAGTAGCACAGCAAACTCTTAAAGTTGCCGACAGAAGTTTTAAGTCTTTCTTCAATTTGTTAAAGAAGTGTAAAACTGGTGATTATCGTTACCATGATGTAAAGATTCCACATTATCGTAAGAAAGGTGGATATTTCAACTTAATTCTTTCTACAAATGCAATCAGTGTAAAGAATGGATATTTTAAACTTCCGATCAGTAGAGAGTATAGAAAAGCCCATCCAAACATGGAGGATATTCTGATACCTTATCCGGATAGATTAAATGATGCTGAATTAAAAGAAGTCCGTATTTGCCCTTATGATAATGGTAGATATTTCAAAATTCAGTATGTATATCACTGGTATAAAGAAGAAGTTAATGTAAATCCAGCTAATATCATGGCTATAGATTTAGGGGTAGAAAATCTTGCCACCTGTACTTCCAATGTTGGGACACCGTTCATTATGGACGGCCGTAAATTAAAATCAATCAATCAGTATTGGAATAAAGAGAAAGCCAGATTACAGTCCATTGCTATGAAACAAGGGCAGAGAACCACTCACAGAATAAATCACATTACAGCCAAGAGAAATAATCAGGTTAAGGATATTATCAAAAAGTCAGCAAGGTATATCATAAATAACTGTATTGAACATCAGATAGGTACTCTTATTGTTGGTTACAACAAGGACTTTAAACGGTCTGTAAATATTGGAAAAGTTAATAATCAGAATTTTGTCCAGATACCTTTAGGAGATTTTAGACAACAGTTAGAGTTCTTATGTTGGACTTATAGTATTGAGTATATTGAACAGGAAGAAGGCTACACATCTAAGAGCAGCTTCATAGATAATGATATTCTTCCAGAGTATAAGGCAGAACAACCATATTTAGGCAGGTTCAGCGGAAAAAGAATCTATAGAGGTCTGTATCAGTCAGCAGATGGCACTGTAATCAATGCAGATGTAAATGGTTCAGCAAATATTGGTAGAAAATGTAAGCAGAACTTCACAATAGAAGAACTGTCTAGTGGATTATTGACAAGTCCTAAGCGTATAAGGGTGATATAAGTTACCATACTACACTTGAATCCCCTGAGCTTTAGCTCTGGGGAGTGTCAACTGATGATATCCAGAAGAAACTCTATGGCCTGCTGTAAGATTTTGAGGAACATAGAGTACGTGATGCTTTACATAAATAAAAGCATATGTTATACTTAATCAGTAAAGTAAAAAATTTTATAGTAACTAGAGAAAAGTCCAATGATTATCATTGGACTTTTTTTATTTAACCAAGAGTTGTCATTTGACAACTCTATTTTTTATAACAAGGAGGGAAAATGGGTCAAGGAACCAACACACCAAAAACCATGAATGGACCGACGGATTTAATCGGTTTGTTCTACGAGAAACCCAACCAAAAGATATCATTCTTATCAAAAATGATAAAATGCTTGGAAATAGCAATCTGTTTTATACAGGTATCAGCTATGATAATTGTTACTTTATTATTGTTAATGATGTCACGGTTGGAATTCTCTATGTATCTGAAATTTCAGATGTAGAGAAAACTTCTTTGTATATTGAATGGATTGAATTGCTCGCTCCATTCAGAGGCAAAGGTATTTTGAAACAAGTTTTTAAGGGACTTGTTGAATGCTGCAGCGTCAGTACCATTCGTTTAGGGTCAGAAGAAAAATATTTTAAAAAATATCTTTCTGTCGGCTGTGAATATATTGGTATGGACGAAAACACGGGACTTGGTATTTTTGAATACCGGAATTGAGGAAGGAGAAACAATGAACAAATTAAATGAAAATATTGCGATTTTAGAAGCTAAGGTAAAAGCCGATGAAGTAAAAAAAATCGCAGAAGAGAAAAAGGAGATGCAGGAGAAAAATGATCTGAAGAAAAAAATTCGGGATTTAAAACCACGGATTGAAGATCTGATTCAGCTTGGAGAGAAGTGCCAGGAACTTAAAATTTCTTTTCCAATAAAAAATGAAATGTCCAGGTTCGGATACGACAGCTGTTTTGAAGCGGATGGAGTCAACCATGACCTTGGATTTATTACAAAGAATTCGCAGATCCGATATCTCGGTATTAAGAATGGTGGATTCAACGGACCTTGGGATTTATACACTGACGGAACAGAAATTGTTTCCGTCAGCAACCGTGAATATGATAAGGAATCAGCAGAGCCACAGAACTGTGATATGAAAAAATTCCTGAAGCAGTTTGATTCCTTTGAATCTGCCTTTTACCAGTGGTTAAAATCACTGGACAATAAGCATGATCCGGAGGACTTACCGACAACACCAACAAATGGAAGATTTGCCGAATGGTTGAATAATTTGGGTTATCTGGAAGATGATGATCTAAAAATGGACGGTGCAGAAATCAATGCAGATCTTGAAAAGATCAAAGATATTGCACCTAAATTGTACAACCTGCTCATTACATGCTCATTACATTGAGTAACATTGAGTAATATACATAGGAGGATTACAATAATGGCATATAAGAGAAAGACGAAAGATTGTTATGCAATCGAAGGAAATTGCGGTTACGGATGGGATATTGAATGCAATTGTAAGGATAGAGAAGATGCAAAAGTACAGTTAAAAACATACAAAGAAAATGTGAATTATCCTGTACGAATCAAAAAATGGAGAGAAAGAAAAGAAAGAGAGGAAAATTAAAATGGCAAAATTTAAAGATTTAAGTGGAAAATATAAAACTTGCGGAGAGGCAATCGAGACTTGTCCCATGGGAGGATTGTGTACGTCATGTATGTATGCATATCCAGGAAATGGCATAATTGATGGCAAGCCTGAATCGTATGTAGATGTATGTACGATGTCTAAAAAGTAGGCTTAGGCTGCATTTGATCATTTAATACCCGGCGCACCGGGAGCTATAAATAGAGGTTCCCGTGCGCAGGGAACCTCTATTTTTGTATCTTGCAAAAATCGCAGGAAGAAAGAGAGGAAACCATGGCAAGAGGATATTTGTATGTCGTTAATACAAATGAGAACGCATTGATGAATGTATTGTAGGAAATGTAAAAGTGTATTTCGGAAATATACATAAAATAATAGGAGTACCAATTCAAAGGAGAAAAATGATATGAAAAAGGAAGAAGCAAAAGACATTCTGAAACTGATCCGTGACAATATTGAAACACCGATTCCGGAAATAACAAAAACAGGGCTGGCAATCACGGCATTAACAGGAGGAATCGAAGCACTGAACCATGGCATTGAAAAAGAACAGTCGGTCCGGAGGTATTTCCAGCTGATGCAGGAAAGACCGGAAGAATTCCAGAATACCGGTCTTATCAACATTGAGAAGAATTTTGACAAATTCATTGTTGCTGCCCAGGTATTAAACAAACCCGTTGGTGTAGTTTATGAAAGTAACTATCATCTGATGGTTGTGGATATCTGCCTTGGAAAAGATGGATATTATACTTATGAACGTATTATTCCGAAAACCCAGGGTAATGCAGTTGTTATCCTTCCGGAATATAAAGGAAAAGTGATCCTTTTAAAGCAGTACAGGCATGCATTACGTGACTGGCAATATGCAATTCCAAGAGGATTTGCAAATGATGAACTTTCTGAAAAAGACAACGCTATAAAAAACGTTGTTGAAAAAACAGGCTGCACTGTCAGTAATCTGACCTGTCTGGGCACAACGGTAGCAGATAGCGGGTTATCTGGAACAAAGGTAACTGTTTATCATGCCAAATGCTCAGAACCGGATTTCAAATACGGAACCGGAAACGCAACGCAGCTTGTTATGATGAGCCTGGGAGAATTAAGAGAAATGATCCATGATGGAAGGGTTACGGATGGATTCACCATGACAGCACTGATGATGTACATGGCTGCCAAGAATGAATAAGGCATTTAACCTGATGCACCTGGAACTGGAAAAGGAGAAAAGGAGAAAACATGAAAATCGTGAAAACTTTTTATGCTAATGATGGAAAAAATTTGATGATGAGTTCGAATGTCGAAAATATGAACAAAAGAAAAGAAAAAGAGCAGCATGAAGTTATTGTTTTACAGAATGTTAAAGATCTGGATTATAATATCTGGAAAAAATATCATCCAGAATACGATGGAAAAAATGAACCGGATTTAAACCAGGCTATTATATGGTTGAAAAATGATATTTCAAGTATTATGGTAGATTTTCCGAATAGTGAGGATGATATTTTAAATATTATCAAAAATAATGAATTTGGAAATGAAATCATTTCTATGATTGAAATGAACGAAATCCGAGATGATGTAAATATTCGAACAGATTTTTTAACTGCTCTTAATTCTGTTAAAAGAGGTTCTGATTTATCACACAGAATCGGCTATGCTCTAACACCAAAGGATTTGTCAAAATTAGCATTACTGCACAAACAAAATAAGTGCAGAAATAAGATAGAGGAACTTCTTACAGACTGTAACTTCCATTATGAATGTTGCCAGTTTGAAAATCAAAATTACAAAGAATTCTTAAATAGCGAAAAAACTGCATAAATAATATTCCCCATTCGGGAACACCAAGAGGTTCCCGGATGGGAGCCTCTTTTAGCATCCACAGAAAGTGGAAAGAAAGAGAGGAAAAAGATATGAATGATTACAAAGAATTTTATCCAACACCAGAAGAACTTGTCAACAAAATGCTGGACGGAGTTAATCTTAACTATGTTAAGACGGTACTGGAACCATCAGCAGGAAAGGGAGATATCGTACAGGGGCTTAAAAGCCATGCAAAATATCAGAATCTTGACATCGACTGCGTGGAAATTAACAAAGATTTGCGCAACTGCTTAAAAGGAGCGGGATACCGTGTTGTAGGGGATGACTTCCTTACTTATACCACGATGAAACAATACGATTTGATCGTTATGAACCCGCCGTTTTCAAACGGAGATGCGCATTTATTGAAAGCTTTGAAAATGCAGCAGAGATATGGTGGTGCAGTCGTTGCCTTGGTAAATGCAGAGACAATCCGAAATCCGTATACTAATCTCCGGAAGGAACTGGTGCAGCTGATCGAAAATGCAAACGGCACGGTAGAATATATCGAACATGCATTTTCTGATGCAGAACGCCAGACGGATGTGGAAATTGCACTGGTTAAGGTTAAGTTTCAGGAACCGGAACATATATCATCCATTATGGATAAGCTGCAGAAGGAAAAGGCTGTAGAAGAATCTGACCCGGAGGAGCGGCAACACTTAGCAGATAATGACTTCATTAAGGCTATTGTTGACCAGTACCAAATGGAAATTAAAGCCGGATGCCGGCTGATTGAAGAATATAAGGCAATGCAGCCATACATACTTTCAAGTTTTTCACAGAAAAATGAAAAATCCATGTATGATTACAATTGTGTTCTGAATCTCAAAATCGAAGATCAAAAAGCGTCGGTTAATGGATTTATAAAAAAAGTGCGGGAAAAATATTGGAGTACACTGTTTACAAATCCAAAATTTACCGGAAAGCTGACATCTAATGTACTCGAAGAATACAAATCAAAGATCCATGAACTTAGAGATGTTGAATTTTCAGTTTTCAATATTCTGGAAGTAAAATGGGATATGATGCAGAACGTGGCCAAAGGCATTGAACAGTCGATTATCGATCTGTTTGATCTTTTCTGCAGCGGCTGGTTTTCTGAGGATATGGGTACCACGATTCATTACTACAATGGATGGAAGACAAACAGTGCCTATAAAGTCAACAAAAAAGCGATTGCAAGGTTTGATGCGTTTTCGAATTACAGAAAAGAATTTGATCCTATCTGGAGCAGTTACAGCTATGATGGTGGTTGTATGAAGCGACTGAACGATATGGAAAAATGCTTCAATTACCTTGACAACGGGCGCACAAGCGATGGCATAGGAATGGAGAAAATTCTGAGAGCCGCAGTACAAAACGGGCAGACCCGCAATATCGAATTGAAGTATTTTACGGTAACGTTCTACAAGAATGGAACATGCCATATCGTATTCAAAGATGAGGAACTGCTGAAGAAATTCAATCTCTACGGAGCGCAGAAAAAAGGCTGGCTTCCACCGTCATACGGGAAGAAAACATATGAAGAGATGGAGCCGGAAGAAAAAGCTGTGGTAGAGGAATTTGAAGGTAAAGCAGAATATGAAAAAACTCTCCAGAACAAAGATTTTTATCTTGTTAACGAAAATGCATTCCTGATTGGAATGGATGAAGCAGTGTAGTATAGCATTAGTTCAAAGGGCCCGGAAACCGGGTCCTTTTTTGATTATAAAGCCAGTTAAATAAGTTTTTTAAAAATTATACTTTTCTCTTGACATAGTGGCACAATGACACTATAATTAAAACATAATCACGGTGGCACAATGACACTATAAATAGGAGATAATGTAAAATGATTAAAAGAGATAAGAACGGATTAACTGAAGAAGAATTTTTACAGGCATACAAACCAGGTGACTATGACCGGCCATCCGTAACTGTAGATATGGTGGTATATCGGTTAAAAAAGGATCTTTCAAGTTTGCAGCTTCTTTTGATCCGGCGCAAAAATCATCCGTATATTGATTGCTGGGCACTTCCTGGAGGATTCATTGGTATAAAAGAATCAGCTTATGAAGCTGCCTGCCGGGAATTAAAAGAGGAAACAAATTTATCAGACGTCTACCTTGAACAGCTATACACTATGACACAGCCGGACAGAGATCCGAGAATGAGAGTAATTGATATTGTATATACCGCATTACTTCCATATGGAAACGTCCAGAAAGAACATGCCGGAGATGATGCAAAAGATGCCGCGTGGTTTGATGTGCAATTTACAGAAGATTCTCTGATCCTTTCTAATAAAGATCGGAATATTTCTATTTGCTATAAGCTGGATTCAAAGATTTTCCATAATGGAATTTTGGAAATAAAAAATTATGTTCCTGCCTTAACAAGCGGAGAATCTTTAGCTTTTGACCATGATCAGATTGTATTGGAAAGTCTTGAACGGATGAGAAATAAACTTCAGTACACGGACATTGCGTTTAACCTTGTACCGTCAAAATTCACCCTCCCGGATTTACAAAAAATCTTTGAAGTTATTTCCGGGAGAAGCATGGAAAAGAAAAACTTTCGGAGGAAAATAGCTCCAAAGGTTGAAAAACTGCCTGGAGAAACTGAAAAACCGATTACAAGTATTAAACCAGCACAATTATACCGGTATGCAGGGGGGAATTAGAAATGGTTACAGGAGTTATGCTGACAAGAGCACAGCCTTTTCACAAAGGGCATATGGACGTTGTAAACCAGATATTAAAAGAAAATGAAAGATGCCTGATTGTAATAGGAAGTGCAAACAAATGTAACACAGAAAGAAACCCACTGATGATTACTGACCGTACACGCATGATTACACACGTTCTTAAGTGGCATAACCTGACACAGTCAAAAGTCCAGCTTCTTCCCTTGTGTGACTGGAGTATGGAGAACGCTTACCAGTATGCGCAGGAATGGGGAAACTTCCTGTATTACAATATCGTCAATGCAATTCAGCAGAAAGAATTTGCTTTTTATTACAACGATGATCCAGAGACCGTAAAAAGATGGTTCAATCCGGATATCAGCAAACGTGTTACCGTAAGATCTTCTGTCCGGGTACGTGATGTTTCCGGAACAAAGATACGTGATGCTATTTTATCCCATAATGAAGAGTATCTGAAAAAAATGTTGGATCCGCCGGTTCTTGAAGAACTTGATTACATTCGCTTTATGTTACAAAAATCAAATAAACCTGACTATATTTTACCTTAAATCCGCAAAGGGAGAATTTTCATGAAGATATTAGTAGTTGTTGACATGCAGTATGATTTTACAACCGGTCCACTTGGAAATAAAGAGTGCGCAGCTGTAATTCCAAATGTAATTTCTGCAATCAAAAATGATACCTATGATCACATTATTTTTACGAAGGACACACATCAGAATAATTACCTGCAGACGCAGGAAGGACAAAAACTTCCTGTCCCGCACTGTATTGAAGGGTCAGATGGATGGAACATTGTTGATGAAGTGTTTTGCGCAGCCGATGGAAAACATATAGAGGTCGTTTGTAAACCTACTTTCGGAAGTGTTGAACTTGGAGAGTTATTAGAGAGATATTCTAACGAAAGTGAAGAACCAGTTGAGGTTGATTTCTGTGGGGTATGCACAGGCATCTGCGTGATCAGCAACGCTATGATCGCAAAAGCTTTTATTCCGGAAGCAAAGGTGTGCATCATCGAAAAAGCATGTGCCTGTGTAACACCACAGTCACATCAGACTGCAATCGAGGCTATGAAAACCTGTCAAATTGATATTATTTAGGAAAGGGAGGGAGAATAATATGGTATTAAATCAGATTATTAACAGTTTATTAGAAACCGATATGTACAAATTCAGTATGGGGCAGGCAATTTACCACCAGTTTTCCGATTACAAAACGACATGGACGTTTAAGTGCCGGAACAAAGATGTGTATTTTACACCGGAGATGGTGCAGGAGATTAAAGAGCAGATTAAGGCGTACTGCAGTCTGCGTTTTACGGAGGAAGAGCTGGACTATCTGAACCGCATTACATGGATCAAGGGAAGCTATATTGATTTCCTGCGTCTGTGGCAGCCGCGCTATGAGGATTTTAAGATTTCGGATGAGGCGGAATGCGGAC
>ERZ1673743.3211-NODE-3211-length-12872-cov-6.981197_pt1 | contig 12872 bp, 10 predicted proteins | sample MGYA00580197_ERZ1673743 | MGnify/ENA primary metagenome ERZ1673743 (study PRJEB41218, sample SAMN15661795) | gut metagenome | host: Homo sapiens | place: Canada: London | collected 2015-08-20/2019-03-30 | study: EMG produced TPA metagenomics assembly of... | reverse complement strand
CGTTCGGTGCGATAACGGACAAGTCATATATGCTCGACGTTATTGATATTATAAAGAAGAGCGAGAACAACACTAAATACAAAGTGTTCGCAGTTGTTGCGCCTTCGATTTCAAGTCAGTTTACATACGCGAAGCTCGGTCAGGTCATAAAGGGACTCAAGGAGCTCGGCTTCCACACGGTTATCGAAGCCGCTCTCGGCGCGGACATGGTCGCATATGCGGAATCCGAAGAGCTGGCGGAGAAAGGCTTCTTAACAAGCTCATGCTGCCCCGCGTTTGTCAACTACATCGAAAAATCCTTCCCGAATCTCAAGCCGTTCATTTCCCACAATCTTTCCCCCATGGCGACTATATCCAAATATATCAAAGAACATGAGGCGCCCTGCAAGGTTGTATTCATCGGTCCCTGCACGGCAAAGAAAGCGGAGGTTCAGAAGGACGAGGTCAAGCCCTATGTTGACGCGGCGATGACTTTTGAAGAGCTTCAGGCTCTGTTCGACAGCAGAGATATTGATATAATGACCCTCTCCGAAGATGTTCTTGACAATGCATCATATTTCGGCAGAATCTTCGCCCGCTGTGGCGGTCTTGCCGATGCTGTGGCGCAGGGACTCAAGGAGCACGGCATAGAGGACTTCGATCTCAAAGCCTGCTCCTGCGACGGAATCGAAGCTTGCCGCGCAGCTCTGCTCAGGAAGAGTAAGGGTATGCTCGATGCGAATTTCATCGAAGGCATGGCATGCATCGGCGGATGCATCGGCGGTGCAGGTTGTCTGACCCACGGCGAAAAGAACAAAAAAGAGGTCGACAAATACGGCATGGAGGCTCACGAAAAGACCATAAGCGACGCAATATCAATACTCAACAAATAACAACACCGCCCCGTTCGTCAGAGCGGGGCGTCTTATATGAATGATATGTAAAAAATACGGCGCGGATTTGTTGACACCGCCGCCGTAACGGGATAAAATATAATAAAACAATCTGAAAACAGGTGAAAAAACATGGACGAAGTAAGAATTCTTGAAATCAAGCAGAGCGTGTTTAAAAATAACGATGAGCAGGCGGACAAGCTGCGCCGCGAGCTCAAAGAGAAGGGCGTATTTCTGCTCAACCTCATGTCCTCGCCCGGAGCCGGCAAGACGACTACCCTCAGGGCAACTATCGCCGCGCTGAAAGACAAAGTCAAGATAGGCGTTATGGAAGCGGATATCGACAGTGATGTTGACGCGAAGAGAATCGCCGAGACGGGAGTCAAGGCAATTCAGCTGCACACCGGCGGAATGTGCCACCTCGACGCGGAAATGACACGGCAGGGGCTCGACGGACTCGAGACAGGCGATGTTGAGCTTGCGATTCTCGAAAATGTCGGTAACCTTGTCTGTCCGGCGGAGTTCGACACGGGCGCAGTCAAAAATGCGATGATACTCTCCGTGCCCGAGGGCGACGACAAGCCGCTCAAGTACCCGCTGATGTTCTCGATTTGCGATGTCGTGCTCATCAACAAAATCGACGTTCTCCCCTATTTCGACTTCGACGTTGAGAAGTGTAAGGAGTATATAAAGCGCCGCAACCCGAATGCCAAGGTGTTTATGGTCTGCGCCAAGACGGGCGAAGGCATTGACGAATGGGCGCAGTGGCTCTTGAGTGAAGTCAAGAGCTGGAGAGACGAGAAATAAAAGATATAAAAATAAAGGCAACCGAGCAGTAAGATTTAAGTCTTACTGCTCGGTTTATTAAACATGATAACTATTTCAATCTATAAAGTAGAGCACACGGTTTGAGTATGGTGACGCCCTGCATTTTAACACTAAAAAATTATTTGCTGAGTTTTTATAAGCTAAATAAAGAATAAGTCCTACAATAAGAATAAAAAAGCCCAAAAGTGACCATTCACTGTTACTCCAAACTTCCTTTTGAATGTCACTTAAAGCTTCCTTAATTTGCGGAACACTATTTCCCTGCACATTATTTTGCACATTGTTTTCCTGTGCACAACCACAGCCGGGACAAACCACCGCTTTGTCCATAATTTCCTTTCCACACTTTGAACAATACTTCATTCCAAATCACCTCTTAATATTTTTTGTTGATAACCAACGGTATTATTTTTCCTACTTTATCCTACTTGTAAATAGTAAATAAGATTTCAGCGTATAATTATTCTAGAGGTGATAGCTTTGAAACCATTGAAAGAAAAAAATAAGCATAACTATTGACAGTGATATTTTGGAAACATTACGAATTTTGGCAGAGGATGACGATTGTTCGTTATCTCAATATATAAATATTGTTCTAAAGACACACATAGCCGAGAAGGCAGCACATTCTAATCATTAAAATACTAAAAGCGATGGGACAAAATCGGGGCGAACTATCATAAAAAGACAGCTCACAATTGCAGCAATGGGACAAATATGGTACACTGTTACAGGTATAATATAGCCGAGGTGAAAAGAACATGTACAGTCCTGAATCCAAAAAGTTGGCTCTGACACGCATTAAAGAGATATTTGAAACCTACAGCGACTTCGAGCATCCGCTCACACAAAACGACATAGCCGAACACCTTGATCACGACTACGGAATCAATATAGACCGAAAAACAATCGGCAGAAACATATCGCTTCTCAAAGAGACCGGCATTGAAATAGAATCCGACCACCGCGGGAGCTATCTTGGCAGCAGATTGTTTGAGGACTCCGAGCTTCGTATGCTCATCGACGGCATTCTGTGCAGCAAATATATCACCGCCAAGCACTCTGAAGATCTGATAAAGCGCATTTGCGGGCTTTCGAATATATATTTTCGCTCACACATAAAAAATATTTTTTCCGTTACCGACCGCTGCAAGACGGAAAATCCGTCTCTCTTCTATAATATTGAAGTGATCGACGATGCCATCGAAAAGAATCGACAGATAACTTTTGACTACAACAAGTACGGAGCCGACAAGCAGCTGCACAAATCCGCCGAGCACACCGCCTCGCCCTATCAGCTGATAGTTCACAACCAGCGCTATTATCTCATGGCGCTCAACGAGCAATGGCAGAATATAATCTATTATCGCCTGGATCGCATAACAAACATGCGGATTACCGACCTACACATGACCCCGCTCAGGAGCATAAAGGGATACGAGAACGGCATTAACTACGGCGAGATTTCTTCCGCGCTCCCGTATATGTTCGCAGACAAGCCGCAGACCGTCGAGATGATTGTAAGCGTCTGCATAATCGACCAAGTTATCGACTGGTTCGGAAAAGACATACGCATCTGTGATATCGGTGACGGCAAATTCAAGGTCACCCTGCGGGCAAGTCTCAACGCCATGGAATATTGGGCAATGCAATATCTCAACTTCACCGAAATAGTCTCCCCCGCCGGTCTGCGCGAGAAGATAAAGCAAAATATCGACAACGCAAAAGAAAAATATAAATAAAAATCGGGCTGAGCGCTTCAATATTGCTCAGCCCGGTTGCTTTGTCTGTTCAAAATTGTGCGTTTTTAAGCTCGTCTTCAAGCTTTTTCAAACGGTCGGTATCTGTTTTATATCTGGCGCTCGGATGATAAACTTCAAGCACAGGCAGCGACTTACAGGAGTCAACCCCCGAAAGGCGGCCCCTCACGCCCATCCCGCAGCACACTATAATATCCGGCGAAATTATTCTGATCTCCCGGTCTATCAAGTCTTTGTATTTCTCAACATAGGCGTCAAGGCGGTCGGTTTGGCAGCTCGTAAACCCGCCGCGTTTGTTTATATTCATGAAAGCCACATACCGCAAGGCGGAAATGTCTTTTTCGGGTGTTTCAAAGTTTTCGTTCAGTATTGCATTGGCAAGAAGTGCGAGCCCCGAAGAAAAACCGGTTCCTCTCTTCTCTTCCCCGAGCACCACCCTGCGGCACCAAAAACCGTCGTTTTGAGCTATCTCAAAATTTTTTTCAATGGTATTTCCTTTTTTGAGGCACGCCGCCTCTTTGGCAACAAAAAGAATCTTCTTGGGGCTTTGCATATACGAAGCCTCATCGATTATCCCGTCGGGGATAAAGTTATTCTTTGATATTTCGTTGTTGCTGTAATCTTCGGATATGTGACGTTTTCGCCACTCATCAAACAGTTTCTCCAACTCTGCGCTGCAGTTATCACTCATAGCCCTGCCTCCCTGTTTTTTATTTTATTATATTATCCCGAGCCAACTTTGTCAACGAAAGTTATGTCTGCTTTTTGGGTCATGTGTTTTGCTAAAATAAGAATCGAGAGAGGTGAAAATATGGCTGAAAAAGCAATTTTAGAAATTTCGGATGGATATAAAATCGAAAAGAAATCATATATTGTTGACCGCGAAACCGCATGCCGTATTTTAACATCGGACAAACAAAGGAAATTCACATATGGCAAAAAACGTGGCGAAAATGTTGAGCTCACACAGCATATAATTATCTGCCCCGTCTGCGGACACCGAATGCCCGCCTATCCGCGATATACAAACGGTTGGCTGACGCAGAGCTCTTCAAAAATATCAAAGACTCCGAAAAATGTCATCAGGCAATGGTGCGAAGATAAAATAAGCGATTCAAAAGATACTATTTACTTGAATTTCATATCACAGCCGATGCTTGAAAATGTAATATACGCCTGTCCCGAATGTCGCTGTGAATCTAATTTGTTCAGCAAAATTGTGCGCTGCGAATTGAATTACCGCCGCCACAAGCTCTCAATATCCAGACAAATCGACGACACAAAAGCGCTTTTGTCCGTCTCATGGCTCAAGAGAACGGTGAGCGTAAATTTTCCAATGTATGAGGAGCTTACATTTAACTTCAGAAACGGTCACACGTTCGTGCGGCTTCTGGACAGAAACGGGGCGGCAATTGCAACATGCGATGTCACCGAGCGAAGGGAGCTTTTGCAGGATAGCTTTTTTGCAAGATTATTGGGGTGTAATAAAAGAGTCGTTCGCCTTGTCAAAAAAATTTTTGTCTGCGAATGGCAGTCAAAACTGCCTTTTAAAACATCGGAGCTCAATCTGACAAAGTTCATGCTTTTAACCGAGTTTATAGGATACCCGAAGATTTTCTATCATTCGATACCGTATGCAATCGGGACGCACAATATATCCGCATTGTTTAAGTGCAGGCGCAGGGCTCTGCACCAAGCTCAACAAATCGAACAGCGGTATAAATCCATATCGTGGATGCAGGCAAAGAGCATAAGAAAAATTATTCTTTCAAACCCGGCATTTTTATTCTACGAAAATGAATGCGAGGCTCTCTCCGAAATCTTTGTCAACATAAATTTGTTTCGCTCCGTTTTGTGTATGCCCGATATTTTTACGGTTCTCGGCAGACTCAACGAAAATCGCGGCATACTTGACTTTTTGCGTGATTACGCCGCCGTTAAAGGTGAAATGTCGTTGAAACGCGAGATGATGACCTCACCAGTTTATTTAAATGAGTACGCCTTCCATTACGGCGGTTTGAGCGACCGAGCGAAAGTGCGCGAGAGAAAACAATGGAAAAACGGTATTTCAATAAAGGATATATATAAATTTGACACCGCAAGAGTATCACTTCCCGTCTTCTCTTGTGATATCGGGATACCCGATTGCGTCGTATACGGATTTCATTTTTTCCGTCTCGGCTCCGAAAGCGACTATTTTGAAGCTTCAAACAAGCTGAATAATTGTCTGCGCTTTTTCCTGGATCGCTCCGACATGGCCGATAATAACCCTGTCATATGTGTATCTAAAGGCGAGAAGTTAGTCGCCGCGATAGAGGTGCACGGCAAATCAATTGTGCAAGCTTCCGGATATTCAAACAGACCGCTTGAGTATGACCCATATTTATACAAGGCATATACCCGTTGGTGCAAAAAATACGGCTTGCGCGAGGGCGAAATATGAAAGAATCCCGACACGCAAGCCCGATTCACACAAGGAATAATAAAACGGTTCGGTTTATTAAAAGCCGAACCGTTTAATTCATATAAACTCGCTTATCGGGATCTTATTGATATCTCTGCCTTTTTCATCTTTGAAGAAATCTTTTCTTCCGGTGCTTTCATAATCCCACAGCACGGTAATGTTATCTATCCGAGCAGCATTTTCGCAGGCGAATCTTTTGATAACCGCCATCCAGTCAAAACCACTGCCGGAAATGCGAAAAAACATATCACGGCAGCCCTCAACAGTGTCGTACATCCCGCCCAATCTGGCTCGCAAAAACTCGTCGTTCAGAGCTTCGATAACAAGTGAATTTAGCTCTCGGACATTCATATTAATCCCGGTCGGCAATTTATCGGCAACCGCCAAGACAAAATCGGCAGTCAGAAAATTATACTGTTTGTCCTCAATATCAATCATGAGATCGTGCACGGTATCCCCGTTGTAACCCGGGTACTCATGTCCGGAGTCTCCACGGCTCAGACCCTCGGCGTATGCCGATATGAGATTCAATATCAAACATTTCGTCCCGCACCGTGCCGTGTGTTTATACAGCCACTCTGCGGCATAGAGCGTGTCCTCCGCATCCTCACTGTCTGCGTAATAGTGACTGGTGCACGCAAAAGCCTTGCCATCCTGTCTTATCATCCACGCCGTTTCTCTGTTCATAACATTCCTCCTTTGATGCATTATACCAAACTCAATGCGTCAAAATCGGGACAAAAAACTGGGGATAAATTAAACAAAGCAGCAAGAATGAATCTTGCTGCCCTGGGATTTGTCTTTTTTTACAGACCTGTTCAATTATTTAATCAAGCGACTCCAAAATTTTTTCAATGGCCTCCGCATTGATTTTCTTTCTGTCTCCTTTTACGGCAACAGTCATATTGCATCTTCTGAAAATATACTTTGCGGCGTCGATTATCTGCTCCTTAGTTACTCTGAACCTGCCGTAAAATTCATCCGAATAATCTATCGGCTGCGTTTTTAATATATGGTTGTAGTAAGCCATATTCCAATTCAAATTATCCGGATTATCCAAATCCAGTTCCCAATTAAACATCTCATAATTAAGATTCGCTTCAAAGTTAAACCGACCGTCTTTTGCCGCATTTAACAACTCGACAACCGTTTTGAAAACGTCCTCAATCTTATTTCTGTCAACTTCAAAGCTGAAGTTAATATTGCCTACATTGTCATATTGCTCAAAAGTGCTGTCGTATGAATAAATAATAGGATTGTCCTCGGACAGATAATTATACACCAGCGCTTTATCGCCATTGAACAGCAATGCATAAAGTAAATCATAGACTCCGCCCGGATATTTTGAACAATCAACATCAAATCCTATCTGAATATAGTGCCAATAATTATTTTTGATCCAAATTTTCTTTTCCCTATGAAAGAACTCGTTTTCGTTTCGCTACGCTCCACTCCAAAGGCGGTCAAAAACATCATTTATCTGACTTCTTAAAAAACTTACACACTTTTATTGACAAAGCCGCTTAACGGTCTTTCAATCATTAAGCCAAGTGTATGTTTGATTTCAAATCAAACTGCTATATGCCTAGCAGAGCCTTCACTGTGTAGTGAAGAGAAAAATATTCCCTCCTCGATTTCAGAAATTACAAATCCACATATTGCACCATTTAAGTTGATGGTCTTACTTTAGTCTACAACAGCTACCGTAGTAGGATCGCTAAAATAATGGGCAGCTTGGGTGGTAAACATTTTTTTATAAATTCCTGATTCTTTTGCCATAAGGCTCTGATGTGTTCCGTCTTCAAAAACGGTGCCATTATTTATTACGATAATTCTATCACAAAAATGTGTTGAAGAGAGCCTATGAGATATAATAATTGCAGTTTTATTTTCAACCAATTTTTCGAATCCTGCGTAAATTTCATATTCCGCAACAGCATCCAGCGAGGCGGTTGGTTCATCTAAAATAATAATAGGGGCATCTTTATAGCAGGCGCGTGCAATAGCTAGCTTTTGGCTTTCGCCTCCCGATAATTCAACGCCATTTTTATCAAACTCTTTGCTATACAAAGTATCAAGGCCATTATCTAAAGTTTTTAGTCTTTGAGAGAATCCACTTTTTTTCAAGGCTATATTTATGTCTTCAGGATTTTCAGTTTTGCCAAGTAAAATATTATCTTTCAAAGAGAATGAAAATAATTTGTAATCTTGAAACACGGCCGAAATAAATGAATTATATTCTTCCTCATTATATTCATATATATTTCTGCCGTTGAGAAGAATTTGTCCCTCATCTGGAATATAAAAACGACAAAGTAATTTTACAAGAGTGGTTTTTCCGGATCCATTCAACCCAACAATAGCAATTTTTTCCCCCGCATGAATCTTTAAACTGAAGTCTTGCAAGATATATTGTTCCTTGCCAGGGTATCGAAACGAAACATGGTCAAATACAATTTCCATGCGTGATTTATTTTCTGACAAGAAAGGTTTGTTTTGATTTTCAGCTTCTTTTTTTAGAGAAAGATTCACGCAAGTTCTGAAATCGGTAACAAACGTTCCACTCTTCATTAAATCAGAAAAGGCGTTCGAAAATTGTTCGGATATACTTGATAACGATACGGCTGCGGTGATAACAAGCACGGCTTCGTCAATCTGAATAATGTCTTTATAAATTACATATACAACAAACGAAGTCAAAAAAGAAAATAGAAGAAAATTAATTAGAATTGAGAATATGCTGAATTTTCTGCAACTTAGATCATATTTCTTTTTTGTTTTTAGATACTCCGTACAATTTTCTTCTGCTCTGTCATAGAGCCATTCCTGAATTGCATTAATGCGGACTTCTTTTCCGTATATGGGGTTTTTAAGTAGCCCCAAAACATAATTTGTTCGTCTGAGTGGTGGGATAACAAGGTTCTTCCATTTAGTCCAGTTTAAAGCCTTTACTTTTTCGGATAAAAGGATCAATACGATTGCGACAAGCAGAGGAACAATCAATATCTTGTCTACAGCAAGAATGGTTGCAGCAAGACCAATAATTGTAACAAATGTAGAAATGGAAACAATTACATTTTCAAGCACACCAACGAACTTTCCCGGATCTTGTGCCAGTTGAAGCAAATCTTTTGCAAACGGTTTCTCCATTTCAAAATAATCCATTTTTATGGCGGTCATGCCTACTTGCGTGAGAATCTGTTTTTCAAGCAAATCCATATCTTTTCTTAGAATAGGTTCTATCACGGACGAAAGAATTTGCGTGATTCCAAGAGAGACCACAAGCGCTCCAACAAATATAGCTGTCAGAGTCCAGTTCTTGTCTATAATAATGTACTGTACGATATATCGCAAAAAAATTACAGTAGTTAGACTTTGTGCGATATCCAACACCACTTTAAAGATATTCAACGCATAAATCCTCTTATTTATTTTCCATATAAACTTTAGCAAAAAAAACAAATTGGATAAGATGGGAGTTTTTTTCTTGCTCATAAAACTATGATTCCTTTCTCCTGAAAATTAAAAGGCAGCGACAATCACGTTTTATAGTACAGGGATTGCTTCATGAACATATCTTCATAAATTCCTTGTTTTTGTAGTAGCTTATCATGTCCACCAACAGAGTCAATCTTTCCTCCATCAAACACATAAATAGAATCACAGAATTTTGTTGAAGACATTCGGTGCGAGATAAAGATGGTGGTTTTATTTTTTGTGAGTTGACTGATTTGTTCATACATACGCTGTTCTGCAATTGCATCTACTGCTGCAGTTGGTTCATCCAAAATAACAATAGGTGAATTTTTATAAAGAACTCTGGCTAGTGCTAGTTTCTGACCCTCGCCACCTGAAAGCTCAATTCCATCTTCACTAAAATCTTTATTAATATAAGTCTCATATCTGTCAGGGAGTAAAGATATCTTATCTTCAAGACCGCTGTCTCGTGTTGCCTCATCTAGCTTTGCTATATCATCTTCACCAGAAAGTATAATGTTGTCCTTAAACGTGAAGGAAAAAATTTTATAATCCTGAAAAACGACAGATATGATTTTTACATATTCAGAGAAAGAAATTTCATTTATGTCTGTTCCGTTTAGTAGTATTTTTCCAGTTGTCGGCTGATAAATTTTACATAAAAGCTTTACGAAGGTGGTTTTCCCCGATCCATTAAGGCCAATGAGCGCTACCTTTTCTCCAGTGCAAATTTTTAAGCTAATATTTTGCAATGCGAAGGTATTTGAATTTGGATACTTAAAACTTACATCTACAAACTCGATATCATAACTACCTTCTTTTTGGGATGAAGTTTGTGCAAGAAGCGATTTATTAGAAGAGGTTACGTTTTCTAGATATGTCTCGTAATCTTTTACATATACTGAAAACATGTTCAGACGATTTACACTTGCTAACAGTCCTCCAACAGCCTGAGCAAAAGCAAGCATTGTCCCAATATACATTGTCATTTGCCCAATTGAAATAGAGCCATTATATGCAAGATATACAACATATCCATACGAAACGGCATTAATTATCGCTAATAAAACTGTTTCAAAAAAGTTAAGCTGGCAGAGTTTTTTTGTATGTGCACTTAACTTTTGATTATATTCTTTTACCTCTTTATCAATTTTATCGCTTGCCCATTTAGATGCTTGATTGATACGCATTTCTTTTGCATATTGAAAATCAATGAGAATCTCAAAAAGATAGGTAAGCTTTCTCTGAGTCTTGGAGATATTTTGGTCATATTCGTATTTGTATCGTTCTCTTTTTTTCTCAAATTCATAATTGCATATTGCAATCACAAAGAAGACGAGATAGATTAGAACATGCAGCCTTACCATGATGAAAGAAAAGCCAATGACTAAAAACAGATTAATAAAAAATCCAGACAAATCATCTGCTACGAATCCATTTGCAGTTACATTGCGGCGCAGTTTTTCTTGTGTATTGCGAATTTCATCATTTTCCTGGTCTTTATACTCCATTTTCACATAATGAAATGCGTAATCCAAAGCTGTATTTGCATCACCTTGGTTATACGCCTTTAAAATATAAGGGGTAATAGCGGCTCTGAAAATCTGAATGCCAAAAATTGCAATTATTAATATGGCTAGATGAAACATAGTCTGTCTAATTGATGACCTGTTTGTAATATCATCAATAAAATATTGAGGGAGAAGGATTGAAGAAAAGGTTTTCGCGATTTCAAGAATAACAAGAAAAAATGTAGGCACAAATACTGCGGGATTTAATTTCTTGGTGTATTGTAGCATAAAACGAATTCCATGCCAAAAATTTTTAAATCGTTTTTTCATTATAAAATATATGTTGCATAGCAGCATAAGACTAATCGAGACGTTTGGTCTTGTGCAGACTATGCAATCACTCCTTTCTGTTGTTAAGAAGTGGTTTTGTGTAAATATTACGGTGTTTCTGTTATCTATGATTCTTGGGAAAAATATGAAATAATCTCATTTGTTAAGTCCATCATCTGGGCTTCTTCTCCCAAAAGAAATGTAGGTAAATTAAAATGATCATATAGATCTTTTTTTACATTCTGGAATGATTCTTTTGAAATAATATTGCTTGGACCCACGGGTCCCGCCCAGTCAAAGGTCTGTACCACGGGAAAAAGGCAAAGTGCAATTACTTCACATTCAACGGTTGATTCAAGAAATGAGATCGTTTTTTCAATATATTCATAAGTATCATTCATGGAAATACTTAAAATAATAGCATCGGGGCGCGTGCCCATTAAAAAATTTGTTTGAAAAATATTATAATAGTAGAGATGGTTCGGATAGATATTCACACTAGCGGATTGGGATCCAACCAAGATAATATCACACCGGGTATCCTCCAGTTTATGTATAGTTTCGTTTAGATATCTTATAACATCGTAATCGTGTATGCGCAAAGAATAAACACTATTATATCCGATAGGGAAAACATACTCCATTCCAAAAAGTAGTGCACTTGGTTCTGTGCCGATTTGACCTACCTTAAAGCCTTTATTCCGCAGACAGTTTCTCAAAGTGACTTGTAAAGTGAATTTGCCTTGGCGTCCTCCTGTGCCGAAAACTCCAACTACGGGGACAATATTTTCGTGTAGCTTTTCATATCGAAAAGGAGGGAGATGTTCTGGCAGTATTGTTGGACTTTGCACTCTCTTATTGTTTTTCACGATTTGACCTAAGTCGTCAAAAGAATATATCTGCTTATTATGCCGTAGCGCTTCTGAAATCAGGTTATTTTTGAAGTCATACGATTTCATTTGCAATATAAGCATGTCGATATGACCAAGAATCAATGTGTCAAAGCTGTCCCAATCGATTTTTTCAATGTTCTTGATAATATGCCCTGAGGAGTCACTCTTGACTTCTTTGTTAGTGTTCTTTCCAACTCGCAACGAATATTTTGTATCATATACATCAGTGATTTCAAAGTCCAGTTTATCTTCGAATCGCAAGATACTATGCATTTCTTTGTTAAAAGGAAACAGGGCAGCTTTTTTTATTTTAAATATGTTATTGGGCATAACTGGAACACAAGTATTCGTATGTATTTTTTTTGCACTTACAAATTAACATCAATATCAAAAGTATTAAAGTTTCAGAAAATCAACTTTTATTCGACAAATTGATTATACCACAATCAATGGTAATGTCAATATATAAAAATAGTGCAAAATATTCACATTGAAACATTAAAAAGTGTTAGACACACTGAAATTTCAAACTGTTTTAAAAAAAGAAAAAGCCCTGAACCCGTTGAGGTTCAAGGCTTCTGCGCTGGCTCCCCCTGTTGGACTCGAACCAACGACCTTTTCGGTCAGAAACATAGTCGCCTTGCTCGCTTGGGGCGCTCGCAATGCTCCTTGTTTCTTCCTACTCAGAGCACCGCTTCATCTGCCGCAGGCAGCGCGGTGCTCCGAGCCAGTTAACA
>ERZ1673743.3192-NODE-3192-length-12946-cov-5.635637_pt1 | contig 12946 bp, 16 predicted proteins | sample MGYA00580197_ERZ1673743 | MGnify/ENA primary metagenome ERZ1673743 (study PRJEB41218, sample SAMN15661795) | gut metagenome | host: Homo sapiens | place: Canada: London | collected 2015-08-20/2019-03-30 | study: EMG produced TPA metagenomics assembly of... | reverse complement strand
GGTATTCCGGAGGGTATTATGCGGTCGCAGAATAAGAAGAAAGGAGAAGCGGGGACCGGAACCACCGGAAGAAAGAGGGATATGTTCATTAATCTTCTCTGTATTCCGGTGCGATTCCTCTCACGACTAAAGTTGCGAGTATCCTCGCACCGAACTATGAAACGAGAACTCAAAAAACAATTAAAAGAACTGCAGACGGCGTATCCAAATTCGCACCTGTTCCCGGATGAAGGGCTGGATGAAGCGTATATCCATTACTTCCATGACGGTCTGTTCGGAAGCGGCAAGGAATATGGAATGTCCGTATATGATCTGGACGAAATCGCATGGCTGAACACCCTGATGGGATATCAGCTGCCATGGAAAGACGCCCTGCAGTTAAACCGTGAATGCTGGGAATTGAATCACGAGATTGCGGTTCTGGAGCTTGGAGTAAAGCATAAAAAGCTGGTAAAGACTGCTGCTAAAAACCGGAAGCTCCAGCTTGATTTTTCCAGGTGGGCAACGGAAACGCCAAAAGCGATCTGCTATTCATTTGAGGGAAATTAAGGAGGTATGGCCGTGGTGCAGAAAAAATACATCCATGTATCGTTTGATGTCGTGGATGCCTTCAACCCGCGTGTCCCAAAAAGCAGGATAGAAGGAGAGGACGGTACGATCCCAAGAATCTGTGTTGCAAACCGGCTTTTGGACTGCGTCAATGCGATGCCGTCCGGCCCGGAGACGATACAGGCCATGCAGCAGCTTGGTCTGCCGGTCGTCGTTCATGCTTATTACATGCAGGCACAGGAAATATGGAATACAGAAGCGATCATCCAGTATGTACCTGATGCGCGATGTTATGGCGAATCATGGGTCCGTACCGTGCCAACGCATGTACACCGCGTGGATTATCAGGTCCTGGAGCCGCAATTTTACCAGACAAAAACCGGGCCTTTAAGGCTTCTTGGAGCCCAATTTAAGCGCTATCCTTTCTCGGATAACGTAACAAGACTTGCGGATTTATTCCATCTGCACGATTCTAGTACATTTGCTAGATTGATGCGAAAGTACGGATATGCAAAAGTCATGTTTAACCTGAAGGATGAATTTTTGAGACTGTTAGACACAAAACCTGAACCAGAAGAAAAGGAGTTATACCATGGATAATCAGAAGAACGTTTCCGCAACTTTAGAAAAACGAAAAGCGGCATTCGAAGACCGATGCTACGAAGCGTACAAGTTTTGGTGGAGTATGTCGCACGGAATGTCGCAGTTAGAGCTGCTTGAGACAGTATCTGATCTGGCCGCAAAAGAAACGGAAAAGCTTGCATCTGAAGCGGCAACCACTGAAGCAGATCGGGAAAAACTGGTCATCGCAGCGAAAAGCCAGGTCTTATCCGGCTCTGTCGGAAATTTATGGGAGAGCAGGGACGCATTCTTAAAAAATGAATTTTTAGACCAGCGTTATATGGCTTCCCTGTTCAACATGATGGGGATGTCAGATTCCTTGCGGAAATTCTACACCAATCACTACGTCAAGCCCACCGGACAGCCAATCCTGGCCCCGTATTGGGTAACGATCAAGGTCGACGGCCGATACGTCACCCAGGTTGTGGCAACATCAGCAGATGAGGCGAAAGGGTTGGCGGAGTCAAAGTTCGCGGATGCGGACCTCGGCCCGCTTGAAGTGATCGGAAGTGAATGCATCATCATCGAAGATGCCGAGGGGAATTTCGTTTGGGAAAAATAAGAAAGCTTTGCGTCAGAAGAAAGTGACCGCCACAACCGTTCAGCTGGCATAGGGCCCGCCGGGCGGGGCGCGCAGATACGAAGCAAAAATATCAATCACAACACGGACATTTGGAGGCTTCGATGAAGAAAATAAGGCGATTGTGTATGTGGCCCGGGCAAGATTCCGTACCCAAAATGCACACGTTATACGAGTATCACGGAAAGTTTGGAACGACAGGATCAACAATATTGTGGTTCCTGGAACCACCTAAAGCAGGAAACTGCGTATATGGAATTCATGCGGACAGTCGATATTCTCCATATATGCCCGGACAGGCATTTCGATATGCTGAGTTTCAGGCAATCACGATTGACGCCATTTATCCGGATGATTTTGTGATATGTCATGCGTAAGAAAACAATATTATACCAGAACAAAGGAGAAAAAATATGAGCGAATGGAATGCAGGATATTATGGAAGTGGTTTAAGATTAAACGAGGAGGAATTTATGAGTTTCTTTAAACGGTACCTGGCCTTAAACCCGAAGGAACCGAAAATGGCAATAGAATACTTTGCTCCAGGAGCCACTTGCGACCAAGATGAAGCGTTTGAACTGACCGCTGAGGCTGATCAGGATTGCGGATACGTTCCTTCTAACTTAGCAGGAACGGAGATTGCTATGGATCCTGAATCAGAGAAGAGGTTCGGTATCGTGAGGATTCCAGACGATGATATTTATGATGGTATGCGCTTTATGCCATACCGCGTCAACGGTAAGTTTAATGTACCGTATGTCATGGTGGACGAAGAGAAAAGCAAGAATCCGGAATTTGTAGACTGGATCGACCTTCGTTCAGAAACCAGTTATATGGTTTTCTGCGATCGTGATCTGGACGGGCCTATGAGTTTCGTGAAGAAGCCGTATGATTCGTACGAAGATTTTGTGGACGAATTCCGGCGTAAGATGGGGCAGTACCTGCCAGAAGATTTTGACTGGGATGCACACATTGGAAGATTCAATTACTCCGCATACTGTTAATTTTTATCGAGGTTTCCTGTGATAGGAGGCCTCGTTTTTTATGCAGAAAGATAAGAGACTGTTCCCGGGTAACATCCCCAATGCCAAACGGTAAGGCAAAAAAGAGGGCTGCAGAAAATTGCAGTCCTCTTTGTAATTATACACATTCGATTTTGTTTTTGTATTAGATGTGTTTCAGCCAGCGAACACTGATCGCATCCTGAGTCTTTTGCATTATTTTGCCATCCGCTCTACCGCTTCGCGGAGACTGTCCGCACTATATCCCATAAGAGACATATGCATCCACTCACCGTATTCTTCCACGCATTCGGCTTCCATATACAGATCGTCCTTCGTGATATGGCAACGCGCAATGATTTCATCCAGTTCCTTTTTCTCTTTCTCAGACATATTCGTTCCTCCATTTTGATCATATACAATTTTGATCAGCGCATATTATTCCGGATGCGCAAGCACCCAATCTATTCCTCTGGATCCGGGTCTCCGGTTTCCCACACATAATCTCCATCAGCATCCTCCACGATAATGCAGTCACCATCAATATCTTCCAGCTTCCCGAAATCTGCATTCTCGTACTCGCTGATGGCCAGCTCCTTGGCTTCCTTGATAGTTTCCGCAAGAACTCTCGCAATAAACCTGCCTTCTACTTTCATCGTCACATAATATTCCTGCTTTTCTGGAATATAATGCTCGCGGTAAAATCTCCACATTTCTTCATGGTCATCCATCAGTTCAATCAGACTCATCATGTAACCGGGGTCCTGGAATTCTGCCTGTAAAAATTCATCCAGGCAGACCCACAGGCTACCACAGAAGCCGGTATCTGCAATAAACGTATCGTGCGCACCGTCCATGAGTGCTCTTGCGCTATCTCCGTCCGTTGCGACGCTCATCGTGTTATCTTCCACGGATTCCGCTGCAATGTCGCCGATCGTATGGAGCAATTCTTTCAGCGTCTCTCCGTGGGCGAGCATCCATCGAAGCTTATAAGCTTCATAGCATTTTTGCTCAAAAACGCTTTTTTCTGCCTCCAGAGTGCTTTTCGTTCCATTGGTTCTGTCTTCTTTTCCCATCGTTTTTCCTCCGTCGTTCCCACAGCCCGGTAAAATACCATTCGGCTATGTTTGCATGTTTTCTTTGAGTGCTTATTGGTCAGATGTGCTCCGGCCAGCGGTAACTGATTGCATCCGGGGTTTCTTTTGCAAATGCAGCAAAATTAAAATGAAATCCCAGTTCCAGTTCCACCACATTACGAATACTTTCCTTGTCATCTGCAGTCAGACCAAGCACATCCATGCCATTGTTGTTGTACCATTTGATCATATCCAATGCTCGTTCTGCGCCAATATCGTATCCAAACAATGTGTTCAGCCACGCCCATCTTTCGGAATCTTGAACACCCATACCGTAATCATGCATCGCACGGTATGTATGCTCAAAGACCCCGTCCGATGCATCTTCGTCGATTTCCTCACTGACATGGTTTGCGACATGCGCTTTCTTCTCCTCAACGCTTTTCGAAATCCCATATTGCATGCGGGCGATGTTTCCGAATTCTTCCGCTGGGATATTCTGCATTGCTTTTAGTGTAATTGCTGTTGTGTTCATGCTTTGTCCTCCTCAATTTCTTATTTTATGATTCGCTATCAGTATGCTGACCGCAATCCGGCAATACGCGTTGGAAAAATGAACCGCGCTTTGTTCCCGCCGCCACGTCTTCTGCGGGTATGCAAGTGTCAGAATGGCATTTTATCCATTTTTAGTAATATCTCGGTTTGCATACTGTTTGTGTTAGTTTTAATGTAAAGAAATGGAGGAAGGAAAGGAAATGAGTGAAAATGAGACAAAGAAAACAATTTCGCTATGGAGAAACAGCAACTCTGAATTTATTGCGAGGGTGGACCGGAAGACTGGCAAGACGCAGCGGCTGGCTCATCATGCGAATCACGTATCGGCTCTTATGGCGCTGTATACGGATTGGCCGGAGATGGTTCATGCAATGAGCCTGATCTGTGCATCATATGTCGCCGAAAAGTTTGAGGTGGGGAATTTTTCGTCCGCCTCCTGCTGGATATGCCGGCGAAATTTTTCACTCTTTTTTGGTAGATCCGTGTACATACTGTTTATGTACACGAAAGGAAAGGCATTGAGAAAAAAGAAAATGCCTAAGAATTTGAAAAAACATGTAGCAACGTGCGCTACATGAAATTCGTTCCGTATGGAATGTACGTGGAAACCATCTCCGAAAATGTTACCAAAGTGCGGTAATTATGTGTGGAGATGGTATGTAACTGGGTATGTTTTATGCATACCCGATGAAAACGCAAAAAAATAAAAAAATAAAAAGAGGAAGGCGTCCGCGGTCGTACGGGCGTCGAAGGAGGCAAATTATGAGTGGAAAATTGACAGTGGAAGAGATGCAGTTGCGTGCGAAATTCTTACCAGAGGGGTCACCTTCCGAGTATAGAAGATGGCTCGAAAGACTGCCGCGGCCGACGCGGATTGCAACCATCTCGCCGATTGAGAATGGCCGTGTCCGTGAGGACAAATCGTATGAAATATTACGATTTGACTGCAAAAATCCTGTATACGGAATTTTGCAGAACGGTCGTTACGGGGCCGGGTTCGCGAAGCCAGAAGAGCTGGCTTCGTTGAATACCGAACTGTATGAGGTTGGCACCAACCGTAAGTACGTCTCCAGTGATGCAGACCTTGTAAGGGTGATGTATACTGGGGCGGAAGATTTCGTTGAAGGTTCTTGGATTGTGAAATCTAAGAAGCATCATATGAAATCAACGGCGGTAGGTGCCGGCGACATGCAGTGGCCGGCGACAAAGCGGCTCGCTGAGGCTTTCAGGGTACTTAAGATGTGCTCTGATGTAGCCGCACTCGCTTAACCCGCCCAACCCCTAAGCCTTCTCTGAGGAATCAGAGAGGGCTTTTTTTTATGCCAAAAAGTGTTATCCGCAAAAAAACCCTTCGAAAATATGTCCGATTTTTTTATTTCCGGCATAAAATCATACATACTGAAAGCAGAATAAGAACACGAAAGGGAACACATGACAAACATACATTCTTTGACTAAAAAAGTAAAAGGCGCAATCCTTATACAAAAATACGAAAAGAAAAATGACGTGGTGATTAACGGCATTGTCGGCGCTGCCGTCGGGGATGCGATCGGAGTGCCGGTGGAATTCCAGTACCGCAAACAGTTATCCGAAAAGCCAGTCACAGGTATGCGGGCACACGGTACCCATAACCAGCCGGCTGGAACATGGTCGGATGATACGTCCATGATACTGGCCACTGCCAGCGCATTGTCCGGTATGCAGATGGATCCCGAACGGATCGCAACTGCTTTTTTAAACTGGCGGGATCATGGGGCGTTTTCTCCGGATGAAAGGGTTTTTGATATCGGACTTACAACCAATACGGCCCTGAACCGATTCAAGGAAGGGACGGATGCGGTCCTGTGCGGTGGGAACCATATAGAAGATAACGGGAACGGGTCATTGATGCGGATCCTTCCGGTGGCATTTTTCTTATACAACACAGAAAGTTTCGAGGACAGGAAGCAGGCCGTTTATGATGTTTCATCCATCACGCATCGTCACCTGATTTCAAAAATCGCATGTCATTTTTATGTGGAGTTCGCTATCCGGCTGATGAGAATGAAAAATAAAGACATACGCACAACAGCGGCAATCAAACAAGCCTACGATCATACCGCGAAAATCTTCCGCTTCCATTATGAACATGACGAAGAGATAAACAAAACTTTCTCAAAAATCTTTACAGGGGAACTGTCAGACTGCTCCGTGCATATTATTAGATCGGGAGGCTACGTAGTCGATTCTCTGGAAGCTGCCCTTTGGTGTCTGCTGCATACGGATTCTTATGAGACAGCTGTACTAACCGCAGTGAATCTCGGGCATGACACGGATACGATCGGCTGCATCACAGGCGGGGTAGCAGGCATCGTATATGGCATCAACAATATTCCCATGACATGGAAAAAGACATTGCGAAGAGGCGAGATGGTGTATGGGATTGCCGAAGATTTTGCAAAAACATGTCAAATTTTATGATGTTTGTGAACAAAAAGTGTTATCTGCAAAAATCATTCTTTCTGATGTCCGTGCATATGACGCCGTGACACCCAGAATTTGCTAAAAAACATTTTTTTTCGCCTTCTTCATTCGCATACTGTAATCGAATTTATTATAAAAGGAATAGAGAAAAGGAGAAAAAATTATGAATACAAAAAGCAATAAGAACACAGCAAAAGTATATTTCACCGGTGATTTACATTTTGGACACTTCAATGCAATCAAATACGATTGCAGACCGTGGCCGGATGTAGAAACAATGGCAGCCGGGATGATTGATCGTTGGAACGCTCGTGTGACAGATGATGACCTGGTATACATTCTGGGCGACGTATGCTACAGAAGCAAATGCCCGGCATGGCATTACCTGGAGCAGATGAAAGGACACAAGGTTCTTATCGTGGGAAATCACGATGGGGAGCTCCTGGAGGATGAGCGTTCCCGCCGTTGTTTCGAAGAGATCCATTCATACATGGAAATCAAAGAAGGCGGCAAGAAGATCGTTCTCTGTCATTATCCGATGGCAGAATGGAACGGCAAGACGCATGGTAGCTGGCATATTTTCGCCCATATCCATGCACAGAGAAACGAAGCTTACGAGGTCATGAGAAACATGCCGCACGCACTGAATGCGGGATGCATGCTGAACGACTTCGCGCCGGCGACGTTTGCCGAACTGATTGCAAACAATCAGAAATTCAACGCGGCAGACTAACAGCTTGACATACCCATCCCAAAAACGGGATGTGTATTTTTTTGCAAAAAACGCTTAAAAACGCGGGTTGCGTTGACATACTGAAAGTAACATCGATTTAAAACAAATTTTTAAAAGGAGGAATCAAATATGTCTAAAACAGCACCTCAAATCTCTAAATTAGTCGTTCACGACGGAGTATTCCATGCGGATGACGTTCTGTGCGCCGCAATGGCAAGATCATTAAATCCGGATGTCTGGATCCAGCGTACAAGACGCCTTGACCCGATGGACATTGAACTAAACGGAAATGGCGTTTATATCGCGGACGTTGGCGGCGGAAAATATGATCACCATCAGCCGGATGCGGCAGTGCGCGAGGACGGAGCAAAATACGCCGCTTGCGGATTGCTGTATGAGCAATGGAAAGATGCGCTCTTTAACACCAAAGAGGGCCAGAAGTATTTCGAAGATACTTATGTAAAACCAATTGAAGTGACGGATAATGGTGGGGAACGTAATATGTTAAGCCATGCCATCGGCGGTTTAAACCCGTCCTGGGACCAGAAGACAGACTGGGATGCGGCTTTTTACGAGGCTGTAGACCGGATGTCCGCCATTCTGGAGGCAGAGCGGCATCGCGTGAACGACCTCGGGAAAACAGAACCGGCAATCGATGACAAAACCTTAATGGAAGCCCAGAAAATGATGGGAGCAGGAGAGTTCCTGGACGCATCCTGCAAAGATAAAAGCTTGAATCATTACATGGCCTTACAGGGAGATATGTATGACGGGCAGGCAAAGGATCCGTTAACCGCAGGGCTTTCCGCGCTCGGAGAAGTGAATCCGGAAGCCGCAAAGGAAATGGTAGATAAGATTCTGGACGAGGATCGCGAAAACGTGAATTCCGCATTTCGCGCACGTTCCATCGTGCAGGACGCATATGCGAAATCACCGGATAAAACCAGTGTCATCCTGGAGTCCTACGTTCCGTGGAGAGATGTCCTTCCAGAAACAGAAGCGGAGTATGTTCTTTATGAAACAAAGGGGCAGTACAATATCCAGTGTGTACCGAAAGGCTTGACCGGGAATGAAACAAAGGCAAAACTTCCGGAGGAGTGGCTGAGCCAGAAACCGGAAGGTTGTAAATTCGTAGCTCCGGCAAGACATGTCTGTGGCTTCGATACCATGGAGCACGCAAAAACGGCCCTGGATACCATTTTGAAAGACCGTACCGCGCAGATTGAAGCCTCTAAATGGGAAAACCAGCAGGCCGATTATCATCTGACTTATAATAATTCAAAGGAAAATATTGACTTTCATGGTTTTACGGTACAGCCAGGTTTCTGGTACGGAAAGGACCTGACAAACGGCGAAAACATTGCACTTACGCCGGCGGGTAATTTCTACCGCAATATTGAATCTGATACGGAAAGGCCGTGGCATAATTTCGATCCATGGTACGACGAGGAAAAATCCATGCATGCGGATGCTCGCATCCTTGCGGACGGATACCAGGCTCCGGATTTTAGCAGCAAAAAACCCTTCGAACAGTGGCTGGAAGAAGATTATGGCGTTTCCACAGAAGATTACCAGGAATACTATCACGGAAAAATGGCGGAGTATGTGCAGGAAGCGTATGACTATTACCAGTATAATGGATTGCCCGATTTTGCCAGAGACGAAATCAACCTTCAGCATGCACGGGAAACCATGGGTGTTGATGAACACAATACCCCGTGCGTTGAATGGCGTTGGTGGAACGAAACAAGTCGGACTCTCCTTAACCATGCCCAGGGCATTAAACCAGAATTTGACATTCACCATGATTTAGAGGTGGCACGCGACGACATCATCGATGACCGCGAAAGAAATGATGGCATGGACCCGGAAGCAGCACAGAAAGAACCTATTTCAGCAAAAGAATTATTCCATCGTGCATTTTGGGATAGTCAGAACTCATATTATCGTTCTTATGACAGCATGAGTCTTATCCTTCGCAGCGCTTTTGACGATACGAGAAAAAACGCTTTAAACAATCGAAAGGATATGCTGTTACAGTTCTGCAAGGTGTGCGAGAATGCTGAATTAGATAAAGATACGGTATTGAAAGCGCTGGATGCTGTAACAGAAAAAATATACGGTTCTGATTATGATACATATAGCGCAGCCTGGTATTTTCGCAGAGACGCATACGAATTGATTGAGCCGGTATTATCCGCGCAGCAAGATGTGGAATTAACAAATGGTAATGATACTGCTGAAATTCAGCAGAAGATTAGTGCGCATCCGAAGGAATGTCTGCATGCGATCTTAGAAGATGTGGCAAAACAGTATACCATGGCAGCCACTGCCCGGGAGATGTCCGAACAGGCGATGGACTACCATTTAAACGCAGATTTACAGGCATATCAGGGGGCTCTGTATGAAACCGCACTGGAACATGGATTATCACGCGATGATCTGGAATATGCCTTTGGTGAGGATTTCGTTACAGAGATGGAAAACCGGGAGCAGATGCAGCAGGCAGAGAAAAATAACGATGACCTGAATCTGGAGTAATGCAACAAACAAGGAAACCTCACACATACAAAAAGGATTGTTTGCAGATAAGCAGGGTTTAACTCTGCTTATCTGTTTTTTTGCCAAAAAGTGTTATCCGCAAAATATCACGTATATTTTATGCCGAAAGACGATACACCTTGCCGCATTGATTGCGATATGTTATAATATTGCAAACAAAACACGATGATCTAAAAGTAACTGCGAAAGACACCTGCCCGTATCGTTTCGTGAAAAGAAATAGCCGAAGAAGGAAGAGAGAAACATCCGGAAGAGCGCGGTACGGGTTTTTATTATACAGGTCTAACTATCGGACAAATAACGATTTTACCGAGAGTTAACGATTTTTCCCGGATTTATTGTGATTGATCGGCTTCGTACCGCTTACACCTGGAATAATTTTCAGAATTTGTTAAACATCTCATTCGTACCGAAAATTTCAGTTTTATGTTACATAAAAGGAGGTTTTTATGGCATCATTCGATCGGTTTACATACCATGAACAATTAGAAATTGAAAATACTCAAAAAATACGTTTGCTTTTAACTGATTTACCACCATATATTAAGGACTTTTTCCGCGGCCGTGAATTGTCAACTTCTACGAAAACCCGGTTATCATATTCCTATGATTTTAAGGTGTTTTTTTCGTTCCTGATCCATAATAACCCCGCATGGAAAAATCGCCGTATACAGGACATTTCCCTGTCTGATTTAGACCAGCTGACGCTTTCTGATTTTGAAGAATTTCAGGAATATCTAAAAGTATATACAGATCCGGCGACTGGTACCCTGATTAAGAACAGCGCCGGCGGCATCGCACGCAAGATCTCAACGGTGCGCAGCCTGTTCACGTATTTATACCGGCATGACATGATCAGCCGAAACGAACCGTCTAAGGTAGAAATGCCAAAGATCGCCGAAAAAGATATTATCCGGCTGGAACCGGATGAAGTAGCTGAATTGTTAGACTACGTAGAAAGCTGCGGTGCCACCCTGACTCCGCACCGGCAGAAATATTATAAAAAGACGGTTGCCAGGGATTTAGCTATCCTCACTCTCCTGCTCGGCACGGGACTCCGTGTATCGGAATGCGTCGGCCTGAACTTCGATGATGTCGATCTTAAAAATGACGGTGTCCGGGTGACACGCAAAGGCGGTAAGGAAATGACGGTATATTTTGGTGATGAAGTTCATGACGCCTTGGAAAACTACCTGACCATACGCGATGAAATCCAGGAAGTACCCGGTCATGAACGCGCATTCTTTTTATCGATGCAGCGAAAAAGGATCAGTGTTGATGCCGTGGAGAACCTGGTCAAAAAATATGCGAAAGTCGTTGCTCCGGCTAAGCATATTACCGTGCATAAATTACGTAGCACATACGGTTCGACCCTTTATGCGGAGACAAATGATATTTACCTGGTCGCCGATGTTCTCGGGCACAACGATGTAAACACTACGAAACGGCACTACGCTGCCCTATCCGAAGAGCATCGAAAAAGTGCCAGAAATAGGGTAGTATTGAGGGAATAAATCAGAAATTACCAAAAATACCAAACAAAGAGAAAATAAAGAACACTGTCTGAAAAGTGAACGCGTGATTCGCTATGAAGCGGGAAATTTGCCGTATCAAATGGATGTTTGTATGTCATAGCCGCTTGAAAAAGTTTATAAATCATTAAGGACCGCAGGCAATGCGCAAAAATATTTTCCGTCCATGATTTAACAAAGAAAAATTATACATGTTAATGCGCGAAAAGCAGGGAGCACATCCCTGCTTTTGTTCGAGTTATAGCAACAATAATAATGTCGGAATAGCAAATGGGACGTAGATAACCAGCAGGCACACCCAATACAGGATAGTTGCCATGAAGTACTGACGCGATACTCTGTCTCCTGCCACCGTATTTTCTGCCTTGTGCATTTTCTGATTGAAATACGCTTTCAGTTTTATTCTAACAATGATTGGGGCTACGAACATCAGTGCCAGAGCAATAATAAATCCAAGCGTCTGCATGATGATGAGAAAGGTTAATGCCATGGTTTCTTTCCACAAACCAAAATCCATACCCCGGCCATTACGCAACAGGTTGTACAACTGTTTTAACTGCTCATAATATTTACTTAACATGGGATAAATCCTCCTTCAGTTCGTTTGTGAATTGGATCAGGCTCTGGCTACTGATTGCATCCCCACAATATTTATCCTGATATTTACCGATTATCTTTCGATGCCGAGCATCCATGTGATAAAGATGGATTCGGAATGGACAATCGGTGGACTCGAATTTCGCCCAGACATTGACCGTGATCCCCATAGACGCTAAAAATGCAAGCGCGCTCACAACGTCCGGATTTGCAAGATCACTCCATCGTTCTGGATCTGCCAGACTGGCAAATCGGCATATTTCAGCAATGTCTGCCGAGGTTTTTTCAGACCATCCCAGTTCGTCGATTTTTACGCAATCTTTAAACCTTCTGTATAATCCGATATAATTTCTTTCTTTGTAATACTCTTCAGGCGGCATCGTACCAAATAATCGATCAAAAAACAGTGTATAGTCCTCTAAATAATGGATCAAAAGTGCCGCGAGCAATATTACCATTATCAATATTATTATGATGCGCATAATATCATCATACATCATTTTTATTTCTCCTTTTTCGTGAATTGCGACATTAACTAAGCGCAGTATACGCAATTGTATGTGGTTGTTCTCGTGCCATTCGCGCGCAACTTCCTTTCCATAAAACGTTATACCGTCAGTATGGAGCATGTTTTTGAATGGTATTTTTGCGGATAACACTTTTTGGTCAAAAAAGAC
>ERZ1673743.3188-NODE-3188-length-12974-cov-3.848208_pt1 | contig 12974 bp, 6 predicted proteins | sample MGYA00580197_ERZ1673743 | MGnify/ENA primary metagenome ERZ1673743 (study PRJEB41218, sample SAMN15661795) | gut metagenome | host: Homo sapiens | place: Canada: London | collected 2015-08-20/2019-03-30 | study: EMG produced TPA metagenomics assembly of... | reverse complement strand
GAAAAATTCTTTGTCGGTAAACGTCCAAATTGGTAAACGATTAAATTATGGGAATTACAAAATTTGCAGTAAAATACCCGGTCAGTGTATTAATGATCACACTGGGGGTATGTCTGCTAGGAATCATATCATACAATAAATTGGGAACAGATTTATTTCCCGATTTAAAAAATCCGGCTTTATATATCGATTTGCAAGCCGGTGAGCGTCCACCTGAAGAGATCGAAAAACAGTTTGTAGAAAAAATAGAAGCTATGGCAGCACGCCAGGAAGGTGTGAAAGACGTCAGTAGCAGCAGTAAGGTAGGAGGAGCCACGATTACGGTGGAATACGACTGGGATCAGGATATGGATGCCGCCTTTTTGGATTTGCAACGCAGCATGTCTCAAATCGCTCAGGACGAAGAAATCACTTCCCTGAATGTTTCCCGCTACGATGCCAATGCCACGCCGGTCATGATCATTTCCATGAGCCATAAAGAAATCAAGGATATGAACGAACTCCGGAAAATAGCAGAAAACTATATGCGGAGTGAACTGGTCAGACTGGAAGGTGTGGCCGATATCCGACTCAACGGCCAGGAAAATGCTTTTGTGGAGGTCAAAACCGACTCTTATATGCTGGAAGCCTTCAACCTGACTGCCGAAACGATCGCGTCGAAAATAGAAAGTATGAACCGGAATGTTTCTGGAGGTACCATTGTAAACGACGACATCCAATATACGGTAAAAGGGGTGAATTTATTAAAAGACCTGGAAGACATCGGGAATATTATCGTTGCTTTCAAAACCCCCGGTAGTACCGACACCGAGTCGGGGAACAGCTCTACCGTGAAAGCTCCGGTATACCTGAAAGATGTTGCCAAAATCGAATTAAAAAATAAAGATCCTGAAAATCTGGTGCGCTACAATGCCGAACGTAGTCTGAGTATCAGCGTCTACAAAGAGAATAAATACAATACGGTGAAGGCAGTTGAAAATATCACTGCCAAACTGGAAGAATTGCAGAAAAGTATGCCCGGTTACGAATTTCACGTCATCAGTAACCAGGGAGATTTTATCGGAGCTTCGATCGGGGAGGTCAAGGATTCTGCCGTTATGGGTATTTTATTGGCCATGCTGGTATTGTACGTTTTCCTGCGCCGCATCAATACAACCTTGATCGTCAGTGTTTCTATTCCGGTGTCCATCATCGCTACGTTCAATTTGATGTACTTCAACGGATTGACGATCAATATCATGACACTGGGGGGATTAGCCCTGGGAGCCGGCATGTTGATCGATAATGCCATTGTTGTCATGGAGAATATTTTCCGGAATCTGGAAAACGGCCTTTCCCCCAAGGAAGCGGCTATCAAAGGAGCTTCGGAAGTTTCAGGGGCTATCACGTCTTCAACCCTCACGACCATAGTGGTATTCTTACCTATCGTTTACATCCAGGGAGCTGCCGGAGAACTTTTTAAAGAACAGGCCTGGACCGTTTCGTTCTCTCTATTGTCTTCTCTTTTTGTTGCGGTATTGTTAATCCCGATGTTAGCTTCACAATATGTGAAAGCACCTGCCAAAAATCAGGCTTCTTTAAAAATCAAAGGATACGGTCAGTTTGTCGGTAAACTTTTGAAACACCGGTACGCTGTCGTCCTGGCCGCGTTAGTGGTCATGATCGGAAGTTACCTGCTGCTCCCGTTGATCGATAAAGAATTTATGCCTAAAGCAGATTCCCGGGAATTTTCGACTTACATCACTCTGGAGCCGGGAACCCGTCTGCAAAGCACGGATAATGCGGCCGCTACCATCGAAAATATGATTATAGAGTTGGCAGGAGACGATCTGGAATGGATTTTTACTCAGGTTGGACCTTCGACAACAACCGAAAGCCAAACGACTAGCGGGAAACTCGAAGGCGAAAATCAGGCAGAGGTAAAAGTCAAATTGAAAAACAAAGCCAAAGCCGATGCAGATTATATTATCAGTAATCTGAGTCATAATTACACGATTCCCGAGGGCGTGGAAATATCGTTCGAAAAGGAACAATCTGCCTTACAAAGCATCCTCGGAACGGAAGGAGCTCCTGTAATTATCGAGATTAAAGGGGAGGAACTGGAAATGATCGACGAACTCAGCACGGAGGTGAAGGAGAAAATAGCCTCTATCCCCGGACTCTACGATATCAAAACTTCTATGGAACAAGGAGCTCCGGAAGTCAACATCTCTATCGACCGGTTGAAAAGCGGGATTTACGGGGTAGATATCGCTTCGGTGGCCAGTCAGATAAAAGAAAAGCTGAACGGGAAGACGGCCAGCAATTTCGAATCCGAAGGTGAACCGATCGATATCGAAATCAAAGTACCGGAAGTATCGCTCGATGAATTGCAAAATGTTGAAATCGTACAAGGAGAAAAGAAATATCGTCTGGGTGAGATTGCAGAGGTTTCGATTACGACAGCTCCGAAAGAAATCAACCGTAGCAACCAAAACCGGATCGGTAAAGTCACCGCAATGCTCGAAAAGGGCTATACATTAGGCAGTGTCACTCCGGAAATCAAAGCACAGTTGAAAGATATCCAATTCCCTGCTAAATATTCAGCACAAATTACCGGAGAAGAAGAGAAACGGGCCGAATCGTTTCAAGGTTTGTCCTTTGCTCTGATACTATCTATCGTATTGGTATATATGGTGATGGCTTCTCAATTCGAATCCTTGCGTCATCCGTTTACCATCTTGCTGACGATCCCGTTGGCCGGAGTAGGCTGTATTTACGCATTTTTGCTAGCCGGAGCCTCTTTGAATATGATGGCTTTTATCGGTATCATCATGCTGGCAGGTATAGCTGTCAACAACTCCATCTTACTGGTAGATGCAGCCAACAGGCTCAAGGCAGAAGGATTCGCTCTGACAGAGGCCATAAAAGGAGCCGCCCAACAGCGTATCCGCCCGATCATCATGACCAGTCTGACTACTATTCTGGCTTTATTGCCGATGTGTTTCGGATTCGGAGAGGGTGCTTCACTGCGATCCCCTATGGCTTTGGCGGTGATCGGCGGTCTGTTCACTTCTACCCTGATGACATTAGTAGTGATCCCGTGTGTTTACTACATTTTTGACAAAAAAGTCAAAAACGTAGAGAAGATTTGAAAGGCATTTTCGAGCTTTTGACATTTTTGATTCTAAATAAGAAAAAATGAACAAACTAATAAATCGTAAAGTACTGATTTCGATGATCTTCATCGGTTTGACCATGATGGGGTTGTTTTCGTACAGGTACTTACTGATGGAATTATATCCGGATGCGGAGTTCCCCTCCCTGAATGTAACTATTTCCACCAAGACCGAGCTGGATCCGAAGTACATCGAGAGTCAGGCAGCTATTCCGGTAGAAGGCGTAATCAGCGGCGTGGAAGGCGTCGAGGATATAACGACATTGATTTCCAATAGGAACGCCCGTATCACTGTTTCCTTTACCAAAAATACAAATGTCAAATATGCTTACCTGAAGCTGGAAGAAAAAATCAAAGCGATCACCAAAAGTATTCCGGAAGACTTCACCATCCAGGTCAATAAAGCCGGTAGCGGAATGGCCAGTGATCAGTTTATGACTCTACAGATTCTGGGAGACGACGATGTCGATTATGTCCGGAATATCACCGATATCGACATTGCTCCCATCCTTGAAAGTACGGATGGAATAGCCTCGGTCACGGTCATGGGCGGACGTCAGAAGAGCATCGAAATCCTTCTCGACGATGAAAAATGCAAAGCGCTCAATATCACCGCATCACAAGTCAGCTCACTGATCGGCAAGAATATGTCTGAAAAGACCTTCGCCGGTTCGGTATTTCAGGATAACAAACGTTTTTTTGTCAACGTTACGGCAGAATATCTCGCGACAGAAGACCTGGGAAACATCGTTGTATCCGAAGGTCCGGTATTGTTGAAAGACATCGCCGACATCAATTTCGGCATTAAAGAAGAAGAATCCTATTCGCGGGTGAATGGGAAAGAAGTTATCACCTGTGTTATTTCCAAATCTCCGCTGGTCAATATCATCGATCTTTCACAGCGGGTACGGGAAGAAATCGCCCAGTTGAATGAAGAACTGGCTACCAAAGGAGTTTCTATCAAAGTCGATACGGACACAGCCGAAACGATGAGTGAAAACATCAACACCATCATCAATCTGGGTTTGACCGGAGCGATTCTGGCTATTTTCATTCTCTACCTGTTTTTGCGAAACTTCAAGATCGTCACTTTCATTGCCGTGGCAATCCCCATTTCGGTATTCTCTGCTTTTTATTTCTTTTACTTTTTCGGTATCAGTATCAATACACTGACTTTAACGGGTATAGCCCTCGCTGTGGGCATGTTGTTGGATAATTCGGTCGTCGTCATGGAGAATATCTTCCGGTTGCGTGCGATCGGAGTCAATAGTCAGGAAGCAGCGGTAAGGGGCACTCAGGAGGTGGCCAAAGCGGTTATCGCCGCCACTCTGACTACGATCACTGTATTTCTTCCTTTCCTGTTTTCAGACGATTTTATCCTGAAGCTGATCGGTGAACATATCGGCGTGTCGATCATCACGACTCTTATCCTGTCGTTGGCCGTGGCTTTGCTACTGATTCCTATGGCCGTCAATCAATTCATGAAAGGCCAGGGCGACCGGGTAAATTTCAGTACATTATCGATTCATAGCCGGCCGGTACAGATTTATATCGCTTTACTGAAAATGTGCCTGCGCAAACCGGCAGCAGTCGTATTTACTGCGATATTGGTATTGATCGTCACGGTAGCTTTATCTTTGACACTGACCATGAATACGTTAAAAGAAATCGAAGCCGATACGTTCAATGTCTATATGACTTTCCCCAATGGGAATACCCTCAACCAGACAGACGAAACGATAAAAGCTTATGAAGAACGCTTGAACGATATCCAGGAAATCGAACAATACAGTACAAAGATCTATTCCACGGATGCCAGTGTCACCATCAAACTAAAAGAGGACTTCGAAAAGATCAACAAAAAAACACTGAACGAACTCAAGAGTACGATTCTATCCCTCTCCGATGGGTTAAGAGTCAGCGATATCAGCCTCGAAGCTATCGAGAGCAGCGAGAACTTCCGGGGTGGTGGCAGTTCACTCATGGGAGGTGCCGACCAACTGATGAAAAAAATGGGTATGGGTACCCAAACGGAAAAAATTGTCATCAAGGGCCAGGATTTCGAAAAATTGGCTAACCTGGCCGAGTTGCTCAAATTCCAATTGGAAGAATTGGACAATATCAGCTATTCATCGGTCAGCTCATCCCGGGGAAAACCCGAAGCCAGGATCATGTTCGACCAATATCTGATGGGAATCAATGATGTAACTCCGAATAATGTCGTCACCGAGCTCAATAATTTCGCCCCCCAAAATACGACTTCGATCAAATACAAAGCGGGAGATCAGGAGTACGATATCATCATCAAAGACAAACGGCTAGCCGAGAAAAAAGAAGAAGAAAACCAGGATCCGGTACGTACGCTGGAAGACTTGCGCAATATGCAAGTCACCAACACGAATAATTCCCTTACCGAATTACGTAGCTTCAGTAATATCAACCTTACCCGGGGACAAGGAAACATAAACCGGGTCAACCAGGATAAAGAAATCACGGTGAACTACCGGTTCAATTCCGATGTAAACGAATCGAAGAATATTCTGGAAGCCGCAAGGACAGAGATAGACGAACTGGTGCAGAATACCGATATTCCTACCGGCATCGCTGTCGAGGTGGTACATGAAGAGGACGAAACCAGCGAATTCACTTTTCTGATTCTGGCTGCTTTTGTGATCATTTACATGATCCTGGCGTCTGTTTTCGAATCACTTACAGCCCCGATCGTATTGATGTTCGCTATTCCCCTGGCTGCCATCGGTTCCTTACTGGCCTTATTGTTTACCAGCAATTCGTTGATGAATGCCAATGTATTGATCGGTGTCATTATCCTGATCGGTATCGTCGTCAACAACAGTATCATCCTGATCGACTACACTTCGCAATTGCGGCGACAGGGTAACCGTAAACCGCGAGCCCTCATCATCGCCGGAATCTCGAGGGTACGTCCTATCCTGATCACAGCCATCACCACCATCGTGGCCATGTTCCCGTTAGCCATGGGACAAGGAGAATTTGTATCAGGACTCGGAGCTCCTTTCGCCATCACGGTGATCGGAGGATTGACCATGAGTACATTATTGACCCTGGTGATTATCCCCACCCTATATTCCGGTTTGGAAGAAGCACTTCATCGGCTGCGTACCCAGAGTTTAACCCTGAAGATTATTCAACTCACCCTTTTGATCCTGGCAGTCATCGGTATAGTGATGATAACCGACTCGCTGATATGGCAATTGGGTTACTTTGTCGGAGCCATTATACTGATACCGGCAGCCACCTGGTTTATGGAGACTAGTCTGCGTCAGGCCAACAGCCGGATTATCCCTCCGGATCAGGAAATCCATATTTCAATCCGTAATCTGGTGAAGATCTACGGCCGTCCCAATGAATTTCAACGGGAATGGCAATCCGGCCAACGTGTACGGGAACGGCTGGGATTAAAGGAAGAATACCGGCAATGGTCGGATTTAAAACCTTTGGTATGGATGTTACCTATCACCGGCTTCCTGATTTATTTCACCTATTTCTATCAAACATTGACCTTCTGGGCCATCATTTTTGCCGTCTGCACCTGGATGTTGCTGACAAAATTGATTGCCATCGGAGGTGAATATTTTAAAGCTCATAAAATCAAAAGCTTGAGCTGGTGTATACGGGTATGCGGAATCTTCATTTATTACTTTTCGCCCTTGTTTACGCTCATATGGGCTTCTATAAAATTCTCGGATTCCGGCATGGCTATTTTACTCGGTCTCCTTTGGTATGTCGCTATAGTTGCCCGCTATTTATCGGACCGGATCCATAAATACAATATCAACATCGATATGATCGACGGTCGGTTCAGGGAATTGAAAAAAGGAGTATATAAGATCGCCACAAAAATTCCGATGATCGGATATAAGAAAAAACCGTTCAAAGCCTTGAACGCCGTCTCAATGGAGATCCATACCGGTATGTTCGGTTTGTTAGGACCTAACGGTGCAGGTAAAACCACCCTTATGCGTATCATCTGCGGCATATTCGAGCAGAGCTATGGAAAAATATTCATCAATGGCATCGATACCCAGAAAAAACGGGAAGAATTGCAGGGATTGATCGGTTATCTGCCTCAGGAATTCGGTACTTACGAAAACCTGACCTCCTGGGAGTTTTTGGAATATCAGGCTCTCCTGAAAGGAATTTATAATCCCAAAACCCGGAGCAAACGAATCACAGAAGTGCTCGAAGCGGTTCATATGTATGAAAACAAAGATAAAAAGATCGGAGGTTTCTCAGGAGGTATGAAACAACGGATCGGAATTGCACAGACTTTGCTGAACCTGCCCCGCATTCTGGTTGTCGATGAACCGACTGCCGGATTGGACCCCCGGGAAAGAATCCGTTTCAGAAATCTTTTGGTAGAATTGTCGCGCAACCGGATCGTTATTTTCTCTACCCACATTATCGAGGATATCGCCAGTTCCTGTAACCAGGTGGGTGTTATCAACAAAGGGTCGTTGAAATATCACGGAACTCCTTCCGAAATGGTGGAAATTGCTAAAGATGTGACATGGACTTTCGAAATTCCGGCCCGGGAATTTGTAAAATTGCCTTCCGACCTGTTATTGGTACATCATATCCGGAACGGAGAGAATATCAAAGTCAGGTGTCTGTCGGAGACCCAACCGGTTCCCAATGCCGTACATACTTCTCCTCTACTGGAAGACTCGTATCTGTGGTTGTTGAGGAATGTAAAATTAGCTAATCATGAAAATATCATCACTCAATAGACTTGTAAAGCCATGAAATATTACATCACTCCTATAGCAAAACTCGCCCGGTATAATATAAAGATTATCTTCGGCAATAAGTTTATGTATTTTATTCTCAGTGCCGTCGGTTTTTATATCCTGACGGTGGGGTTAAATCTTATTTCGGATTCGGAGATTACGATGGCTACCGGATACAGTATGTTATTAGTGCCTTCTATCCTAGCGATCTTCTATCCGACCTGTTTCGGTATACAGAACGACCAGGATGCCAAAATCATAGAAATCATTTTCGGTATTCCGAACTATCGGTATAAAATCTGGCTATTCCGGCTTTTGATCGCCTATATGATTTGTTTTATCATCACTTTGCTTTTAGCTGCCGTCACCGACTGGCTGGTTGTAGAGGTACCTCCCCTGCAACTCGCTTTGCAAAGTATGGTACCTGCGCTTTTCATCGGTTTACTGTGTTTTATGCTCAGTACACTCATCCGGAATGGCAACGGTACGGCAGTAATGATTATCATTATCGGTTTATTACTGTTCGCATCGAGTAAAATTCTGGACGTCAGCAAATGGAATGTATTTTTGAATCCCTTTGACGTCCCCTTGGATAAAAATCCGCAAATTTTTTATAACACCCTGTTCGACAACCGATTGATTATCTTACTCTCTTCCTTCATATTCTTATTGGTAGGACTTTACAAGACACAAAACCGGGAGAAATTTATTTAATTTTCTCCCGGCAGGTTAAGCCCAACCATCTCCGATGTATACCGATAGGAGCTGGTGGACTCAAATCGTCCTTTTCAATTTCTCATTGATTCTGGAGCGGACTTTAATCATGGCATTCTTTTTCTTAATCCATTCGACAAGCCGTTCCATATCGCCTGCATTTTGAAATTCCAGAATCTTCTCGTCAGCCTCGCGGCAAAGGATTTCTATCCGGCGCATCTTATAATTATCTACAATTTTAGGCAATAGTTCGTCGAGCATCATCTCTTCGGTCCGCATCGAGGAATCTTTCAGGGTCCAAAGTTTACTCAATTCATAGGGTTCGCTCAGAATATCCGCGACAAGTTCACAAATCGACACATCCGGGTTGCCGATAAAATACTTAGAAGGGATAAATCCGGGATTCCGATAATTCTTCCGGTATTCATTCTGAATTTCTCTCAAACGGGGATTCAACATTTCCAGTTCGTCCTCAGCCAGTTCGTGAATGATATATTCCCCGACAGTAACCGAATAAGGCATCCCGTCACGCTCTTCTTCGTAAAGCTCCTGTCCTCCGAAGAGCAACAAATAACGCACCAACACCATTTCTTCGGTGTCGCAAGGCGTCACCTGAACAGTCTTGGCCGGAGTCAGAGTCACCCGAGGGGGCTGTTGAGTGGGCGATTTATAGGGCAAAGGGGTCGGATCGCCGACTTTTTCTTTCCGGATACGGGCGATCTCATTGTAAAGGAGCTTTTCTTCCACCTTCATTTGGTTCGCAGTCTCCTGAACATATACCGAACGGGTGATCGTATCGGGAATCAACGAAATACTCCTGACGATATCTGTAATCAACTTCGCTCTTTCTATCGGATCACTACCCGCTTGTGTCAACAATAATTTTGTCTTGAAATGAATAAAATCCGTTTCATGCCCGGAGATATACTCCAACACTTCTTCGGCAGTATGCGCCTGCGCATAGGAATCGGGGTCCTCGCCGTCGGGCAAGGACACGACACGGACATTCAATCCCTCTTCGAGTACCAGGTCGATCCCGCGTAGAGACGCTTTTATTCCCGCAGCATCACCGTCATAGATGATCGTTACATTCGGGGTCAAACGGCGGATCAGACGGATTTGTTCGATCGTCAGAGAAGTACCCGAAGAAGCCACGGTATTTTCTATCCCCTTTTGGTGAAAAGAGATCACATCGAGATATCCCTCTACCAAATAACAACGATTGTGCTGTACAATACTTTTCTTGGCAAAATAGATCCCGTACAGCGTACGGCTCTTGTGGTAAATCTCAGACTCCGGAGAGTTGAGGTATTTGGCACTTTTCTTATCGTTGGTCATAATCCGGCCACCGAAAGCAATGATCTTACCGGCCAAATCACGAATCGGGAACATCACCCTGGCACGGAAACGATCGAACAGTCCGCGTTCCGATTCTATGGTCAGTCCCGTTTTTACCAAAAACTCTTTTTTATATCCTTTTTCTAAAGCTGCTTTCGTGAAACCGTCCCAAGCTTCGGGACAATACCCCAGACCGAATTTCTCGATCGTCCGATCATCCAATCCCCGACGACGAAAATACCCCAACCCCACCGATTTCCCTTCATCGGTATGCAACAATTGCTGTACGAAAAATTCTTCGGCATAATTGGTCACGATCAGCATACTTTCCCGCTCGCTCTTCTCTTGCTTTTCGTGTTCCGAAAGCTCTTTTTCTTCGATGATAATATTATATTTAGCCGCCAGCCAACGCAGAGCCTCGACATAAGACAATTGTTCGTGTTCCATAATGAAATTCACCGCATTCCCGCCTTTCCCGCATCCGAAGCATTTATAAATACCCTTCGACGGAGAGACCGTAAAAGAACCTGTTTTTTCATTATGAAAAGGACAACAGCCCACATAATTCACCCCTCTCTTCTTCAGACTTACAAAGTCGGAAATCACTTCGTAAATATCTGCAGCATCGAAAATCTTCTGTATCGTCGCTTGATCAATCATAGTACAAAGGTAAGAGGTAAAAAGGAAAAAGATAAAAGGTAAAAGGTAAAAAGTAAAAGGTTTTTCTATTTATTATATTTCACAGTATTTTAACTACATTACAATCACGCTTTGGCACAATATTTGTACTTTTGCGTCCCATGGAAACGATATATATTCAAAACGTTTTCATGTGCAAATTTAATTTTATCATGACAGAAAGCGAATTTAATCGGGCAAGAGAAGAACTATTAGAAAATATTTCTGAGTTATTTTTAAAATATGGCTTAAGAAGTACTTCAATGGACGATATCTGTTCGCATCTCAAGATCTCGAAAAAAACTTTATACCAATATTTCAGTAATAAAGACGATCTTGTCGAACAGATCATGATGCACCGTAGAAATAATTACCGTACACAGAAGGATATCGAAGAACTGAAACAACATAATTCTGTAGAGATCATGTTGACGATCAGAGACCATATCATCCGGAGCTTCAACAGCAGGATGCCGGCGAATTTATTCGATTTAAAGAAATACCATCCGGATGTTTATCAACGAGTAAATAACAAAGATCAGATTTTTATCCAAAATTTATTTAACGAAGTGATCGACAAAGGGATACGGGATGGTTATTTCCGGTCTGATATCAATCGTGAGATCCAGGTCTACCTGTTTGTAAAGCAAATGTCTCTCATCGGTGAGCCGGAAATGATCAGTGAATTGAAATATCCGATTTCTACGATCGTCTCTACGATTGTAGAAAATATTATCCGCAGTTTCGCGACTCCCCAAGGGATGCATGAATTGGAACATTTACTTTATAATAAACCTCATGAAAAAACAACTAAGCCATGAAAAAGAACAGATCTAACTTTCCCAGGAGAGCTATGCTGTTTAGCTGAATTTCGGGATATAAACGTGTATAATCAAAATCAAAAATCTAATAATTAAAGAGAATGAAAAGAGGAGTATTAATCATTTTTGTTGCGATTCTCATTCCGTGTTTGCTGCAAGCCCAGACCACACCGAATGATCCCCAGCGTCTGACGCTAGAACAAGCGGTAAATTTTGCCGTAGAGCACAACAAAGAACTACAGGCATCCCAAATGAATATCGAATTGAGAAATAAAATGGTGACAGAAGCCATTTCTCAAGGTTTGCCTCAAATCAACGGCGATCTGAACTATAGCACCAATTTCAGATATAAGATGAGTTTCCCTGGATCGGAATCGTCTACCGTACTGAAAGACCAGTCGAGCGTCGGGGTTACCGTTAACCAACTGCTATTCAGTGGTGAATGGATATTGGGAATACAAACCAGTAAGATTGCTAAACTGATTGCTTCTCAGCAAGTGGATGTAACCGAATTGGATATTAAAGAAACGGTTTATAATTCGTATTATACCATCCTGGTGAGCGAACGCCTGATGGAAATCGTAAAGCAGAACCTGGAAAATATGAGCCAGATACAGCGTCATACCGAAAATATGCTGGCAGCAGGTACTGCCGAGCCGACAGACGTCGATCAGATCCGCATCACTGTCGGACAGTTGAAAAACAGCCTTCTGGCTATGCAACGGACAGTAGACGTAAACTATAATTTACTGCGCCTGCAACTGGGTTTACAAGCCGGGACTCCGATCACCCTGGCCGATCAACTGGATAATTTTCTGGAAGTCGGTAATTTCCTGAAACTGGCCGGCCAAGAATTCGATATCAACCAGAATGCCCAATACAAACTGATGGAGACCCAGGAGGAATTACAAAAGAAAATGGTAGGATTGAAAAAATGGGCTTATTCACCGACGATCTCTGCAAACTACGGTTACACCTATAAAATCCTGAAACCTAGCTTGGATTTCAGTCCGAAACATTCAGCTACCATTACGATGAGTATTCCTATTTTTTCAGGTCTGCAACGTAAAGCGCAGCTCGATCAGGAGAAAATCACGCTGGAACAAACCACGCTGAACAAGAGTTTATTGGCGGATCAATTGAACTTACAGGAAGAGCAATATAAATTCGCCCTGAAAAATGCTTTGGAAGATTATAACCTGCAAAGTGAGAATATTCAGGTTGCCCGGAAAGTGCTGGAAAATTACCAGTATAAATACAATGCCGGAGCCGTATCCAGTTTAGATCTGACCCAGGCCAACAATAATTACCTGACCGCAGAAAACAACTATACTTCGGCTTGTTTAACATTATTACAGGCACAAACTCAACTGGAGAAACTGTATAACGAGCTAAAATAATCAGGAGTGAATAGTCGGAAAGCGATCTTTTAGCTCTGTAATTTAAAAAGAAACAAATTAAATATTGAAAACAATGATAAAGAACGTAATTTTATCT
>ERZ1673743.3187-NODE-3187-length-12974-cov-4.588513_pt1 | contig 12974 bp, 11 predicted proteins | sample MGYA00580197_ERZ1673743 | MGnify/ENA primary metagenome ERZ1673743 (study PRJEB41218, sample SAMN15661795) | gut metagenome | host: Homo sapiens | place: Canada: London | collected 2015-08-20/2019-03-30 | study: EMG produced TPA metagenomics assembly of... | reverse complement strand
CTTTCAGACGCCCACATCTGTTAAGTTAATAGCATTGTGTAGCGACCCTACAATGTATACCGCGAATTATGATACCCTATTGTTAAAGGTGATTACCTGACGGCGACCTTGTGGCCGGCGCGGATGTAGATGCCCGGAGCCGGGTGGGCGGTGGTGACTTCACGGCCCGAAAGGTCGAACAGGCGGTCGTCAGCCGGAACGGCGTCGGTGTGGATGCCGTCGATGCCGACTTCAACGGGACGGCCCAGCTCGAAGTCGTATGCGATAATCTGCATGTTCCCCCAGTAAGGTGTGGCCCGGTATGCCTCAACTGCCTCAAGAGGCACATAGAGTTTCACACTTTTCATTTTCTCCGTCCCACCGAACATTCTTCCTTCACCGTTCGGATCGCCGTTGTCGTCGATAAATGTGGGAGGGTTGGTGCGCTCGCAGTAAATCTCTTTGGGGCAATGGGTGAAACTCTCAAGAGACAGTAACCATTCGCTCTCCACACCGTCAGATCTGAATCTGATTTCGTCAAGCGGCGCGTCGACACTGTTCCACTTGGCTATGATGAAACATGGCGCAAGCTCAAGCTTTTTCAATTTGGGCATTTCTGTAAGCGTGTGCGGACTCAGCTGCATTACACCGGGCATATCGATTTCGGTGAGGTCAGGCAAGTTGTAGAATGCGCAGTGATCCAGGCTGTTCACACTTGCCGGAAGTGTCAGCTTTTCAAGACCGAGGCGCACAAATGCGTCACCGGAGCCACCTCCGATGGTCTCGATAGATTCCGGCAACGATACATCCTTTAGCGCCGGCATATTGCATAATGTGGTTATTTCTTCAAGGCAGTCAGGCAATGTGATGGTGCGAAGTGAGAAGAAATCTCGTATTCCATCTATCTTCTTCAGCGGGGCCTCTATAACGATTTCCTCGACATTCTCGTTCTCGGGGGCGCCGTACAGTCTCACCGACGTTACGGCATAGCTTTTCCCGGTTGCCGGATCGGTTACCCTTTCAGGCACGACCACGCGTTTCAGCTCCGATCCCCAGAGGTAGGAAATGCACTTCACGGTAGCGTCTTCTTCAGACACTATATTGTATGTGAGGCCGTTGGCTGTGATGTCGAACTTGGGCGGGTCAACATCGCCCCGCCCCGCCAGGGCGCCGATGGCCATCGTGGCCATTATCAGTGTCATTATCTTCCTCATAGCTTTCAGTCGATTAGTGAATATCGGGAAATGTTTTTGTGAACGATTGTCAATGGCAAAAATAGTGGATTAGAGTTAAATTTGCAAATTTTTGTTGTTGAAAATTTGATAACGGTGGAAAAATGTTGTGTTTTGACGGGAGTCAGTGTGCGCGGAATAAAACAATTACTCTCTGCTGCCTTACGGTCTATGAGGGTATTGCAGAACTCGGTTCGTGCCTAATTTGTAGGGACATGCCAAAGGCATGTCCCTACGATTTGAGAGGTTCTGCAATGCCCTCGTGCTATGAGAGGGGGGCGACCAGGGCTTCGGAGAGGGTGGGGTGGGCGTGGATGGTGGCGGTGAGGGCTGTGGCGGTGAGGCCGGCCGACATGGCCAGGGCGACTTCGGCGATGAGGTCGGCGGCGTGGGGGCCGACGATCGAGCAGCCGAGGATGTGGCCGTCGGGGGTGAGCAGGAGCTTGACCAGACCGTCGGGCTCGCCCATGGCGAGGGCTTTGCCGTTTGAGCGGAACATCCCTTTGACGGCGCGGAACTCGAGGCCGGCCTCGGCGGCGCGCGCCTCGGTGATGCCGACCGACGCACATTCGGGCATGGTGAATACCGCCGAGGGGATTACATCCATGTTGACCTGCCGCCCCATGACCATGCGTGCCTGGGCCGAGGCGGCGTGCGCCAGCATACAGCGGCCGTTGGCATCGCCGATCACATAGAGCGGGGTGCCGGGGATGCGCAGGGTTGCGGGGTCGAGGGTATCGACCATCTCGCGCGTGAGTCCGTCGGGCAACAGCGGTCGGCGCCCCACGGCCATGAGTACCATGGCGCCGGTGGCGGCGCGCGGTTTCCCTTTCATGTCGTAGTTCACGGTGAGTTCGCCGTTGCCCTGCGCGATGCCGGTGACACGGGCGCCCACGGCGATGCTGACGCCGCGTTTCTGCATCAGCGAGCGCAGGCGCTTGGCTACGTCGCGGTCGAAGGCCGGAAGAATCTCGGGGGCATATTCGACGAGCGTGACCTCTGTGCCGAGAGCGCTGTAGATCGAGGCGAACTCCAGGCCGATGACGCCGCCGCCGATTACGACGAGCGATGCGGGCAACTCCGGCAGGTCGAGCATCGTGTCAGACGACACGCACAACTCGGCCCCCGGTACGGGCAATGTGGCCGCCACTGAGCCTGTGGCCACAACTATGCGGTCGGCGGTGAACTGCTCGCCGTTGACCTCAACGACATCAGGCGCGGCAAGGCGTGCCGTGCCCGAGATGCGGTCGCATCCGGCGGTGAGCATGTCGACCCCCTCGCGCAACTGCGCCACGACGGCGTTCTTGCGGGCCATGATGGCGCCCATGTCGGCGTGCCACGGCCCGGTGACTATGCCGTAAGCGCCGGCCTCGGCCACATCGGCGGCAATCTGCGCCGAGCGGCACAGTGTCTTGGTGGGGATGCACCCGCGGTTGAGGCATGTGCCCCCCAGTGCATCACGTTCGATGAGCAGTGTGCTGAGCCCGTCGGCGGCGCCCATGGCGGCACATTCGTATCCGCCGGGGCCCGCGCCGATGACTATAAGGTCATATCTTTTCATTGCGATGCGTGGTTATGCCTGCGCCGTGAGCTGGTCGTAGGTGAGTATGGGGGTGAGGGCGGCCTGGGTGTCGTCGGGGTGGCTGACGGGGGTGTCGTGCGGGGCCTCCTTGACAACGTCGGGTGTCTCGCGGGCCTCGCGGGCGATGCGGTGCATCACGTCGATGAACGCGTCAAGGGTCTCGCGCGACTCGGTTTCGGTAGGCTCGATCATCAGCGACTCGTGGAACAGCAGGGGGAAGTAGATTGTGGGGGCGTGGAACCCGAAGTCGAGCAGCCGTTTGGCCACGTTGAGGGTGGTGACGCCGGTTGACTTGTCGGCCAGGCCGTCGAACACGAACTCATGCTTGCACACGCCGCCGATGGGGAGCAGATAGTCATCTTTCAGCGACTCCTTGATATAGTTGGCGTTGAGGGTGGCCAGCGGGCCGGCCTCCATAAGCCCCTCGGATCCGAGAGCCATGATGTAGGCCAGGGCGCGTGCCTGCACGGCGAAATTGCCCAGGGTGGCCGACACCGATCCCAGTGCCTCGGGGTTGTATTCGAGTTCGTAGCGGGCGCTGTCGCCTTCGCCGCGACGCACCACGCGCGGCGCGGGGAGGTATTCCTCAAGACCGGCGCGCACGCCCACAGGGCCTGAGCCGGGGCCGCCGCCGCCGTGAGGTGTAGAGAATGTCTTGTGCAGGTTTATGTGCATTACGTCGAAACCCATGTCGCCGGGACGTGCCACGCCGAGCATCGGGTTCAGGTTGGCCCCGTCGTAATAGAGCAGGGCGCCGGCCTCGTGCACCAGTTTCGCGATTTCGGGTATGTTCTTCTCGAAGATGCCGAGGGTGTTGGGGTTGGTCATCATCACGGCGGCCACGGTGTCGTCGAGCAGCGGGCGCAGGTCGTCGACATCGACGGTGCCGTCGGGGCGGCTCTTCACCTGCACCACGTCGAGACCGCATACGGCCGCCGACGCCGGGTTGGTGCCGTGCGCCGAATCGGGCACTATGACCTTGCGGCGCCCGTGGTCGCCGCGCGCGTCATGGTAGCGGCGGATCACCATAAGGCCGGTAAGTTCGCCGTGCGCCCCGGCGAATGGGTTGAGGGTGAACTCGGCCATGCCGCCGATCTCGCTGAGCGCGCGCTGCAGGCGCCAGTAAAGTTCGAGGGCGCCCTGTGCGGTAGCCGTCGGAGCGTAGGGGTGCAGACCGGCGAAATCGCGGTGCGAGGCCATCTCCTCGTTGATCTTGGGGTTGTACTTCATGGTGCACGACCCCAGGGGGTAGAAACCTGTGTCGACACCGAAGTTGTTGGTCGACATATTGTTGTAGTGGCGCACCACGGTAAGTTCGTCACATTCGGGTAGCGCCGGAGCATTCTCGCGCAGCAGTGCGGCGGGTATGTCGTCAAAGCCCTTGTCGGCGATATGTGTTGCCGGGAGGCGGTAACCCTTGCGCCCCGGGTGTGAAAGCTCGAAAACCAGTGTTCCGTATAATTTTCTGTTCATGGCTGTCGGTCGGGGGTCAAAGGGTTGCACATTTTTCGGCCACGCGGGCAAGCGTCTTTATGTCGGCGCGTGTCTGCATCTCGGTGGCGGCCATCAGTATTTCGTTGTCAGAGAGTTTTATGCCGGCTACGATTCCCTCTTCAAGAGCCGCGTCAATAAGACGGTCGACGGGATAGTCGGTCACGAGCACGAACTCGTTGAGCACCGGCTTGCCGGGGTATTTCAGTCGCGCGTGCCCGGTGGCTGTCATGGCGTCGATGAGGCTCAGGGCGGCCGAATGCCCCTTCATGGCGATTTCGCGCAGGCCGGCGGCGCCGAGCAGACTCATGTATATCGACACATACAGCGTCATCAGTCCCTGGTTCGAGCAGATGTTTGATGTGGCTTTCTCGCGGCGTATATGCTGTTCGCGGGCCTGCAGGGTGAGCACGAACGCGCGCTGTCCGGCGGCGTCGGTGGTGGCGCCCACGATACGGCCCGGCATCTTGCGCATCAGCGCCTTGGTGGCGCAGAGGAAACCGAGGTACGGCCCCCCGTAGCTCAGGGGTATGCCCAGGCTCTGGGCGTCGCCGCAGGCAATGTCTGCGCCCCATTCACCCGGGGTACGCAGCACGGCCAGGTCGGCGGCCACGCAGACTGTGACGAGCAGCGCCTTGCGGGCATGCACCTCGTCGGCCATGCCGGTCAGGTCCTCGACGATGCCGTAATAGTTGGGTATTGGCACAATCACGGCAGCCAGATCGTCATAGTCGGCGAGTTTCTCGGCCAGGTCGGTGCGCGAGGTCACGCCATCTTCGACGGCCACGGTCACCACGTCGATGCCGTGGTAGTGGGCGTAGGTGTCGATCACGCGGCGGTATGCCGGATTCAGCGTTTCCGACACCAGCACGCGGCGGCGCTTGCGGCCGGCTGCCACGGCCATCATCATGGCCTCGGCGGCGGCTGTGGCGCCGTCATACATCGATGCGTTCGATATCTCCAGCCCGGTCAGGCGCGCCATCATGGTCTGGTACTCGAAGATGTACTGCAGGGTGCCCTGCGAAATCTCGGGCTGATAGGGGGTGTAGGCCGTCAGGAACTCTGACCGCCCCACGAGGTTCGCGGCCGCGGCCGGCACGTAGTGGTCATAGAAACCGCCGCCGGCAAAGCATGCGCGCGGCGTGATGTTGCGGCGTCCCATGCGGTCGAACTCGCGGCGTATCTCCGTGTCGCTCATCCCCTCGGGGAGGTCATACGGGGCTTTCAGCCTCAGTTCTTCGGGCACATCCGAATATAGACCGGCCAGTTCGGCCAGGCCGCATTTGCCGAGCATAGCCTCTATGTCTTCGGCAGTATGTGGGAAATATCTGTGCACTGATGTATAGTTTAAGGTTGGGGAAAGGTGGGGAGAGAGGATTGGCGTGAATCAGTGGCCGGCGGCGCAGAATGCGTCGTAGGCGGCCTGGTCCATGAGGCCGTCGAGCTGCAGGTTGTCGCGCACCTCGACTTTCATCAGGTAGTTGGCCATCGGATCCTCGTTTACCAGGCGCGGATTGTCGGCCAGGGCTTCGTTGACCTCGACTACGGCCAGGTCTACGGGGGCGAAAAGGTCAGATGCGGCCTTGACGCTCTCGATGGCGCCGAAGTCCTCGCCCTGTTCGAATTCGTCGCCCTCTTCTGGGAGGTCTACGTAAACGACATTGCCGAGCTGTTTTGCGGCGTAGGGCGAGATGCCTACGTATGCGTCGCCGTTGTCGGCGATATTGAGGTATTCGTGGGTTTTTGAGTAGTAAATCATTTTGGTGGGGTATTTAATGGGAGTAATGGGAATTTTTGGGAGTTATGGGAGTAATGGGAGGGATGGGAAATCAGGCTTTGTATGATTTCTTGTAGAATTTCTTGGGCACCACGGTGCAGGGGAAGGTCTTGCGGCGTATGCGCACCTTCAGGCGTGTACCGCGGGCGTTCCAGGGGGCGTCGACCATGGCCATGGCCACAGATTTGTCGGTCGAGATGGAGTGGTAGCCGGTGGTGACGTGGCCCACGACCTCGTCGGCGTCGTTGAGCACCTCGTAGCCGTGGCGCGGGATGGCGCGGTCGTCAAGTTCGAGACCCACGATCTTGCGGCGCGGGCCTTCGGCCTTCTGGGCGGCGATGACCTCGCGGCCTATGAGTTCGGGCTTGTCGAGCTTGACGAACATGGTCAGTCCGGCCTCGACGGGTGTGATGTCGTCGGCCAGCTCGTCGCCGTAGAGCGGCAGACCCACTTCGAAACGCAGGGTGTCGCGACACCCGAGGCCGCAGGGGGCGCAGCGCCCCGAGGCCATGAGCTTGTCCCATAGGGTGACGGTTAGTTCCTGGTCGGTGTAGATTTCGAAACCGTCTTCGCCGGTGTAGCCGGTGCGCGACACGATTATGTGGTGACCGTCGCGGTCAAGTTCCTTGAATGTATAGAAGGCCAGGTCGGCGCAAGGTATGTCCAGCACCTGCTCTACCACAGCCTCGGCATTCGGACCCTGCACGGCGAGCTCGCCGATGCTCTCAGAGATGCAGTCGATGTGCACGTCCAGCTCTTTGGCGCACTCTTTGATCCAGGCCTCGTCTTTGGCGATGTTGGCGGCATTGATTACAAAGAGGAAATGGTTCTCGCCGCGTTTGTAGACCAGCAGGTCGTCAACCACGCCGCCGTCGGGGCGGAGCATCATGCCGTAGAAACACTGGCCGGTGGGGGCGCCGGTGACGTCGTTGGTGAATACGCGGTTCACGAACCGTTCGGCCTCGGGGCCGGTGATGTCGACTTCGCCCATGTGGCTCACGTCGAATACGCCGCAGTCGTTGCGCACTGCGTTGTGCTCTTCTTCGATGCCGGCATACTGTATCGGCATGTCATATCCGGCAAAGGGGCTCATGAGTGCGCCGAGGGCAGTGTGGCGGTCGTGAAGACAGGTTTTCTTGATGTTTTCCATGGAGATGGTCAGGGTATGATGAGATTTATGAAATCGTTGTCTGAGAGGCCGCTGATTACATGCGGCACCGATGTGCCGGCAAGGGCGTGCGACAGTGCGTCGGCCTCGGGGCGCACGCCTTTCAGGCGGTCAAGCAGGGCGTCGACGTCGCCCAGCGGCATGAAGTCGCCGGTAAGGTCTACGGCCGTTATCAGGCCGTCGTCGCCGAGGGTCACCGAGACGGCGAACTCCCCGGCGCCCTCGATGCGGCGGCGCCGTGTGCGCCCCGGCTTGCGGCCGTCGAATATCCACGAGGGCGCGAAATATGGCTCGGCGACACGCTCTATTTCAGTGACGTCAGCCGGGGTGAGGGTTTCGGTGTCGTCGGTGAGGTACTGCACGAGATGCTGTTTCAGGGCGTCGATCGACAGGTCGGGGCGGTGCTCGCTAACCGTGGTGACGTGGCTGCGCACCGACGATACCCCCTTGGCGGCCAGTTTCTCGGCCGAGGGTGTCAGCGCCCCCTCCATGGCCTCGGGATCCACGTCGTATAGCAGGGTGCCGTGTATGATGGCGCGGTTCCCGGGCAGGAGCATGAAAGCGTTCCCGCTGATTTTGCGGCCGCCGACAGTGATGTCGTTGCGCCCCGAGCGGTGCGCGTGTATGCCCAGCGCCCTCAGTGCCGCGGCAACCATGTCGCAGAACGTGGCGAACGACTCCTCTACATTGTCAGAGTCGCAGATGCGCGCCACCATGATATTCTGCCGGTCGGCGTAGACGCATCCGCCGCCGCTCTTGCGCCGGTAGAACTCGATGCTGCGCTCACGGCAGAAACCGAGGTTCACCTCGGCCTCGATCACCTGGTTGCGCCCGAAAATCACTGTGGGGTTCACCTGCCACATCACGAACCAGTCGCCCCCGCGGGCGGCAAGCCACTCTTCCATCGCCAGGTAGAACGGCAGATGGCGCGGCTGTGCGCTCTCTTCATCAGGCAGTCTGGTGTAAATCATCGGTCATGCTTTGTATCAGCCCAAAGGTAAGACAACTTTACGGCACCACCAAATTTTTTTGAATGTCGTTGAACAGATGCTTATCTTACCGGCGCGGGGTAGAAGTTGACGTAGACCGGTTTGTCGAGAGTGATTGAGCGGTGCTTGTCGATCAGCGAGCCGGTGTGCTCGTCGACCTTGAAAATCTGCACGCGGTTGCCGTCGCGGCACGCCACGAACATGTAGCGGCCGTCGGGGGTGAGGGTGAAGTTGCGCGGATGCGCGGCCGTGGGGGTGTGGCCGCGGTAGGTGAGGAGGCCGGTCTCAGGGTCGACGTTGAAACGCGTTATGCCGTCGTTTTTCAGCCGCAGAGAGGCATAGAGGTGCTTCCCGTCGGGCGAGAGGTGGATGTCGGCGGCTCCTCCGGCGCCGTTTTTGTCAGCGTCGATATACTGCACCGGGGTGAGGGTGGTGCCGTCATATTTCAGCAACGTCACGCGGTCAGAAAGCTCGTTGATCAGGTATGCCATGTCACCCTTGGCGTTGAAGGTAAGGTGCCGCGGTCCCGAGCCGGGTTCGAGTTTCACCGCGCTGTCGGGTTGCGAGGCCACAAGCGAGTCGGCCCCCTGCGCTACGGCATAGCAGTGTATCACGTCGTTGCCCAGGTCGTCGACCAGCATACGGCGTCCGTCGGGGGTGAATGTGATGCAGTGGGGGTGCGGAGCCTCCTGCCGGTCAGGCACCGCGCCCTTGCCGTTGAAATCGAATTTAAGTAGCTGGCGGCGCTCGCCAAGCGAGCCGTTGGCGTTCACCGGGAATATGGCCACTGTGCCTCCGGTATAATTTGCCGTCACCACAAACCGTCCGTCGGGACTCACGCGGATGTGGCACGGGTCGGCCGAGCCTGTCGGCCGCCGGTTCAGCACATGGGCCTGTCGGCCGTCGGGGTCGAGCGTCAGCGCCGTGACCTGCGATGCCTTGTCGCCGCTCTCGCTCACGGCATAGATCACGCCGCGGTCGCTGATGTCGAGAAACGACGCGTTCTCGACCGGAATCTCATACAGGAACTGTGCCGAGGCTGTCTCGGGGTCGAAACTGTATGCCTCAAGGGCATTTTCGCCCGGCGCCGAGTAGCGCCCGATCAGCAGGCGCACCTGGTCGTCGACGGGTGCGGCGGCCTCCTGCGCCACCGCCGTGCTGTCGTTGCCGTCGGCGGCAGAATTTCCTGTGTGCCGGCGTCCCGAGCACCCGTTCAGTGCTACAGCCCCGAACATCGCGGCGCCCGCTATCAGTTTTATAGGTGTGATATGTCTCATCATACGTGTTTTATGTTGTCGGTGTTGTCGCCCGGATTTTCCACACGCGAAGTTACGGCTTTCCCGTGGTTCGGCATCGCGTTATCAAGAGGCAAAAGAGTGTTGTGAAAGTTAACAAAAGTTAAATTCCGGCGTGCTGTGAACCATTATATATCTGTGGCGTTTTGGTGGTATAGAATACTATATTTGCACTGTGTTTTTTCATGGTATTAGATTTAAGGTTAAAGATAAAAAACAGAGGCTGTCGTGAGACAGCCTCTGTTTTTTTTGTCATTGCCGATAACCGTGGGAGTGCTCACCGCACCAGTATCTTCCGGCTGTCGCGCACATAGATACCCGGGGCGGCTCCGGTGGTTTCCGTCAGGCGTCCCTGCAGGTCATAGAGCTTGCCGTCGGCAGGGAGGGCGTCGGAGGTGACGGTTTCCACGCCGGCGTTGAAGTCGTATTCGCGGATATCCATGAGTCCCCAGTATGGCGTCTGGCTGAATGCCTCTTTGCATCCCACCGGCACATAGAGTTTGATATTGGGCAGATTGCTTGTGCCGCCGAACATATAATACTCGTCATAATCGTCATAGTTCCATTCCCCGCCTACTGGCTATATGACAGGAGGAGTGGTACGGGCGCAATATACTGCCGACGGCTTGCATACGAAACTGCATATATGTAATTGCCAGTCCCTTTCCACTCCATCTGACTCAAACCATATTTCACGGTATTGGCCATTGGCACTATGTATGTAATTGCGTGTGAAACTCGGAGGTAAAATGAGTTTTTCAAGTTTTGGAAGGCCGGTAAGTGTATGGTCATCTATCCACTCCACATTTGTAAGGGATAGTTTTGTAAGGTTCTTGCAATCAGTGATGCACATATATGGTACACTCTTTACTCCGTCAGGAATGACAAGCTCTTCAATGCCTATGGATCGTAGCGAGAACATCCCCAGTTCACACAGCGATTCAGGCAGCTCAAGCCTTTTGAGCGGATGACATTCGCTGAATCCCGTCAAGGATTTAAGCCCCTCGGGCAGACTGACTGATTTCAGTCCACGCAAAGTGTAAAAATCATTGATTGTCTTTACGCTGGCGGGCACCGTCACGGATTCAAGCCCATCAAGGTTGTATTGAGCATCATCTCCATTAAAAGCCTGGAATGCATGGTCAAGCGCTACGAGAGGGTAGCTTTTCTCTGTTGTCGGATGTACCACCGTTTCACTTAACGAAAGTGCGCTGATTCCTGCAAGGTATTCAGAATCATTTAGATCCGGGGAAGAGAGGGCCACTGTGGCATCCTCTTCCGACAGAATCTCATAATAGAGGCCGCCGCTGATAAAGCGCTCTCCGGCAACGCCGGGCAGCCACAGGCTCACGATGGCCAGTGCAAAAAGAAGTCGTTTCATGTTGTAGCATTATTTGATTAATACCTTTTTCCCGTCGCGCACATAGATGCCGGGTCGCGGAGAGAGGGTGGTCACTACACGTCCCGAAAGGTCATAGAGAGTGCCGCAGCTTTCACGCAGGTCATCTTTTTCGATGGACTCAATATCTGAATCGAAATTGTGCGCCACGATTTTCATGCGGTTCCAGATTGGTGCCTGCCGGTAAGTCTCCACACAGTCTTCAGGCACATAAAGCGTGATGTTTCTGACCTTTTCCGGCCCGAGGAAAATGATGTCGTCTGAATCGCATAGGTCAAAATCATCTGCAAAGCGTATTACAGGGGGTACGCGCCTCTCGCAATAAATCCGTTTTGTCTCGCATACGAACGAATGTAGATCCAGCAGGCATTCACGGTCCACTCCGTCATCAAGGAACCAAATTTCGTCTATGCGTCCCTTCATGCTGTAATAGTCAGAATATGCAAACCATGGTGGCAAAATGAATTTGTCGAGATTCATGTATAATGAATACATGCGGGTCTCTTGCAGTCCCGGCATCCAGATTTCTTTTGCTGATTCCAGTTGCATGGAATGTGGGCCGACGCAATTTATTCTGACGGGCAGTTAAAACTTTTCTATACCGACATTCAAGAAACTGTGGTCATGAACTACCCGCAGATTTTCCGGTATGTCAAGGGCCTTCAGTGAGGGGAGATTACAGAATCCGCCCAGTTTATCCGTGTACTGGCTCAATTCAATGGTGTGCAGTCGGGGCAGGTTGTAAAAATCGTACACATCCGTGACGTATGGTAGCCTGACTTCCTCCAGCTCCGGCAGGTCGTTAAACGCGCCATTGGTTTCGTAGACACTGTATGTGTCACCAGTGACGGGATCCGTGACAAATGGTGGAACCTCAACTGTTTTTACTCCTTTCAGATAATCGGTTTTTTTGTCGTCAGGCGGAGCGATTACACAGGCATGTAACCCCTGGACGCCCTCATATTCCGCTACTTCGTAATACAGGCCTCCTGATTCGAACTGTGCTCCAAGTCTGTCGTTGCCAGTCTCCGTTTCGCCATCCGATTGGGCGGATATGTCATTGCGGGATTCAGGCGTGCCGGCATTGTCGGCACTCGCGGCGGCAGCCCCAAATGCAATGCAGATGAGGCTCACGATGATTTTTAATAGTCTGTCAGTCACGATAATGGGTTTATTTGATTAATACTTTTTCAATAGCACTGACCCCCGAGGCAGTGATGATTCTTACGACATATATGCCGGGTCGGAGCTTGTCAGATTGAAGTCGGGTTGTATTTCCTGACTCGGAGATATGCTGGCGAACCAGTACCTCATTGTTATTTAAGCTGATAAGTTCAACATTAGCGGGACCTGGCATGTCTGTATCGCTATCGGTTATGTCATAACTCACATCAATGGCGTCAGGTGCCACCTGACATGCAGTTGCAATATATGGCTGAGTTGTGTTTTGAGTTTCGTTTATAAATGATCCGTCCGCGCTGATGATGCCTTTGTTGATGGTGAATGTAAATGGTATCTTATTGAGCCCAATTAACGAAATAGTGTACACTTCGTTTTTTGAGAGAGCCATTTTGAATTCAGTGGTCGCGAATCTTACGGTGGCACCTGTGGATATATTGTTATAAGCAAAAGTCTGCTTGCCCTCCATAGGAATTTTCAACAGAATGAAAGATGGATTATTAGGGTCTTCTTTCAATGAAATATGAACATCCTCATATTTGGTAGTAGTTTCGGTATTGAGATAAAATCCGGGATCTCCGAAAATGTGATACAGTTCCTTGTGGTTGAGCTTATGTGTGGCCGCATCAATTCCAGTTCCACCGTTTTGTACTTCTGAAGTTATAAGGTTGAGCGTATAAGGACAGAGGTTGTCCATGCGTTGTTGCCCCTTGTGCAATAACACACCCAATGCATAAGAATCAACACTGAGTGGTAGCGGTTTCCCTGGCAATACTGCAATATCAGGTGTAAAGAAGGTTAATCCCGTGTCGGAATCTTTCTGTGGAGGCACGGTTGTGTTGGTGTTTTGTTTGGCATTGAATAGATGTCCAAAAATCCCTAA
>ERZ1673743.3185-NODE-3185-length-12983-cov-4.391863_pt1 | contig 12983 bp, 31 predicted proteins | sample MGYA00580197_ERZ1673743 | MGnify/ENA primary metagenome ERZ1673743 (study PRJEB41218, sample SAMN15661795) | gut metagenome | host: Homo sapiens | place: Canada: London | collected 2015-08-20/2019-03-30 | study: EMG produced TPA metagenomics assembly of... | reverse complement strand
ACCCCCAAGGGGATCGTGGTACACAGTACCGGGGCCAATAACCCCAACCTGAAGCGGTACGTGGATTGTGAGGCAGAACTGGGTAAAAACCAGTACGGCAACCACTGGAATCAGGGCAGCGCACAAAAGATGGTACATGCCTTCATCGGCAAGGACAAGAACGGGAATGTGACCGTGGTCAACACCTTGCCCTATGATATGGCGTGTTGGGGTGTGGGCCGCGGCGGCAAAGGCAGTTACAACTATGACCCCACCGGTCATATTCAGTTCGAGATGTGTGAGGACAGCTTGACCGACAAAGGGTATTTTCAGGCGGTCATCCAGGCGGCGGAGGAATACTGCGCCTATCTGTGCCGGGAGTTTCATCTCCCGGTGTCCAGTATCGTCAGCCACAAAGAGGCGCATGCGCAGGGCTACGGCTCCAACCACGGCGACCCCCATCACTGGCTGTCTAAGTTCGGCATGACTATGGACGATTTCCGGCAAGCGGTAGAGGATATTCTTGCGCCAAAACCCGCGCCCGCCCCTGAAACAGTGTACACCGTGGTCAAAGGAGATAGCCTGTCCAAGATTGCAGCCCGGTACGGCACCACCTGGCAGAAGCTGGCGGCCTACAACGGCCTTGCCAACCCGTCCCTTATCCACGTGGGGCAAAAAATCAAAATCCCTGGTACGGTGCCTGTAACGCCGAGTAAGCCCCGCACTTATACGGTGGTGGCAGGGGATAGTTTGTCCCGGATTGGGAATAGGCTGGGGGTATCCTGGCGTAAAATCGCGTCGGCAAATGGCATCAAGTTCCCCTGGATTATCCGTCCGGGTCAGGTGTTGACTATTCCGGAGGTGTAGACGGTGACCATTACCGAAATTATAACCATAGCTGTTTCGGCCGCCATGTCGCTGGTTGTAGGCGGTTTTCTGCGGCATGTGTCCAAGGCATTCAAGCACATCAGGGGCGATTTCCAGACGCTGAAGGATGCGCAGCGGGATTCACTGCGGTATCAGATAGTCCAGGCCCACGACTATTTTGTATCGCAGGGGTGCATCGGGAAATACTCGCTGGACTGCATCGAGGACATGTATGCAAGCTATCACAAGCTGGGCGGCAATGGATTTATCACTGGTATTATGGCAGAGGTTCGCGCCCTGCCGAAAAAATAAGGAGTGTTGTAAAATGCAAGGTATCATTCTCATTCTGGCCCTGGCGGTAGTGGTGGAGGCCGTCGTGGAGTACATCAAAAGCATCGGGAAAATGTTTGCGACCGGCGACTGGAAAACCGCCGTAACCCAGCTCTCAGCGGCGGCGATCGCCATCGCCCTGTGCTTCGCCGCGGGTGCTGACCTGTTCGCCGCGCTGGGGTTGCATTTCGGCCTGTGGTGGATCGGCATCGTCCTGACGGGCCTGTTCGCCAGTCGGGGGGCCAACTACGTAAGCGACATCATCCGCAAGCTGCAAAGCCTGGGGAAACCAAAAGCGGAATAGGTACATAGAAAAAGCCGGGCGGGGATTACTCCTCGTCCGGCTTTTCGCGTTTTTCGACGTCCTGTTTTTTTCTTGGGTATCTTTTGCCGTCGGCTTCCCGTTGCCACTGCTTTCTGCGTTTTTCTTTGCATTCCGAAGAACACACTTTTGTTGGCTTTCCGCCGCAATCAAATAGCTTTCCGCATACAGTACAAGCGACCTGCTTTACACGTCGCTTTTCGTTTCGCGCCGGGTTGTATTCAGCTTTGTTTTCATTGTACCACTCTAATGCTTTTTGGCGGTCTTTTTCTGCAACAGCAGTCTGGGCACAGTCTGGGCAGTATTTTTGTAAGCCGCCTGTTATAATATAGCCCTTACCGCAAATAACGCATTTGTCCGTATCGCCCAGATGCCTGACCGGTCCAGAGTGGTATCTAATGACGTCCCTTTTCCGCCTTCTTTCCAGCCGGCACCCCGGGCAATACCACGCACGGGGGCCACCTAGAAACGTTATACCGCACTGCTTGCAGACGCGATCCCCAAGTGTGGATTGTCCTTTTACACCGCCCATGTCAGTGCCTTTCCACTGTCACAAGGCCAAGCAAATCCGCTATCATCAGGCGCACGTATATTGGACATGGCCGTATTCCGGACACCCAATTTTCCACCGTGCGCAAGGGGATCAAGAAGCGCCTTGAAAAAGCGGCCTTTGTCAAGCCGGACGCGGAGAGTAAATCGAGCATTGTCATATGGGAAACTTGGTAGATGTTGCACATGTCGGATACCAGTCGGTCGGTATCGTCTCCGTATTCGTCCATCCAGTCGGCCCACCCGGGAGCGGAAATAAACATTTCTTCGCTTTCTGCGGTTAGTGCGGCGGTAATTAAATCGCGGTAGGTTTCATAGGTCATTATTATCACCCTTCTTCGTCGATTTGCATTGGCTTACCATTCAGCCCCGTTGTAATCTTCGGTGATGTATTCGGGCATTTCGATTTCTTCCAGCAAATCAGCGGAAGCAAAGCATTCCTCGATGTCGCACAGTGCGGCCGCAGACATTGTGGTGCCTACCACGCAGAACTCGTCGGTATAATCGTTGTAAAAATACTTAGCGCTTTCCGTGTACTTGCCCTCTTGATTTACATACATTTTTCATTACCTCCGTTTATGTCGTTTCCCTTACCCTGTGACTATATTATACCACCCACTGGGTGGTATGTCAAGCCTTTTTTCCAAGTTTTTCAAAGAAATCTGAAAAATAAAAACGGCGCGGAACCGGATAGTTCCACACCGTTCTGCTTGCTTTATTTATGCGGGGTCTTTTTGCTCCAGGTCGTCCACGTGCTCGATAAGGTACTCTTGGACAGCCTCGATTTTCGTGAGGCGCTTTATGATGTTCTTCTGTCCAGCCCGGAGCTCTTTAACATCCTTTTTCAGGTCTTTGATGTCGTCCTTTACTGGTTCCAGTTCCTCACGCATCATTTCGCGCATAGCTTCCAGTAACGCTTTTTCGTCCATTTAAATCACCTCGTTTTTATTATAGGGCCTGTGCTTAGGTTTTGCAAGCAGAAACGGTGTGGAAACTATTCGATTTTCAATGTGCCGTGGTTCCCCAACCACTGTCTATATTATACACCCTATAGGGAGTATAATCAATTGGTAAAGTCCACAAACGTGAACCTAAAAAGATGTATATATTATACACTTGAAAAGGTGTATGGGTTGTTGTATAATGTAAACCGAGGTGATTTGTATGCCGATGGTATATGACAAGCTTTGGAAAAGGCTGGAGGACGCCGGAATATCAACGTATAAAATCCGAAAAGAAAAGTTGATACCGGAAAGCACGTTGCAGCGCCTGCGGAGCGGGGGAGATGTAAGCACCAAAAGTATAGGGGAGCTTTGTCTGCTGCTGGACTGTCAGCCGGGAGACTTGATGGAATACGTAAAGCCGGAAAAATAGTATATATCTTGTGCAGTCTTACGAAGAAGATTGCACAAGATATATACATAGGTGGGGTGGCGATTCACCACCCCATAGAATGACTATTTTAGGGTGATCTCCAGTTCGAAATGGGTTGGAGACCACCCTTTTTCTTTATAATAGGTGCCAGACTGGATGATCGATCGCAACAGGCGGTTTTTCCCCTGCACGTCCATGCCGGCGTAGGCTTCCAGGCCGGAGGTAAGCTTGTGGACTTGGGCCACAATATGATCGGCGCTGGTGCGGTGGGCCATGTCCTCCGCGGCGGAAAGGGAGGCTTTCAGTTCTGCCGTCCTTTTTTTCAGGGTGGCGGAGCGAGAAAGGTACGTGTCCACGTCGTACACGCCGCGCTCGAGGAGATCTTGCAGCCTGTCCATTTGTTTTTCGACGGTGGCCAGTTCCTTCCGCACGGCCTCCGCCGCGGCCGTGTAGTCTTTGGTCTTCCCGGCAGAGCCGTCAACGATTTGGGCCTGATAGGATTCCAGTTCGTCGCGCAGGGCATCCAGCACGGCAGCTTCCACCCTGTCCAGCCGGGTGGCGGCGCAGCACCCGCGGGTGGGACATATAAGGTTGTCCACTCCGTTGGGCCGCTTGGTGTCAAACGGCATCCGGATCATGGTGCGGCCGCACACCCGGCAGCGGAGGACACCGGCGAGCGGGGAGCGGGGTTCCCCGCGGTTATACGGCGGGTGGTATCGGTTTTGTATAATCTCCTGGGCCTGTTCCCACAGTTCCGTGGATATGATCGGCGGATGAATGCCGTCCACAACCACCCAGTCCGCCGGGTCATTATACACCGTGATGTGTTTTTCGTTCCCGCGGGTGCCTTTGCGGATGTGGTGGCGCCTGTCCCAGGTGACTTTCCCGCAAAAAACCGGATTTTTAAGGATGTGCATGATGGACGTGCGGCCGAAAGCGTCCGACCGGTGGGGCTTGGCCCCCATACCGTTTACCGCGTCGGCAATCGATTGGCAGCCCATGCCCTGGTTGACGTACATGTCGTAGATAATCCGGACATACTTGGCCTCATCCTCATTGATGGCCAGGGTGGGCATTTTATTGACGGTGGTTTTGGTATACCCGTAGGGGGCGTTGGCCGTGTATCCGCCGTCCTCTATGGTCTTGCGTAGGCCGCGCTGGAGACGGCGCTTGATACTTTTCAGCTCCCGCCGCGCCATAAAAGTTTCAAACTCGGTGTAATCCTCGTCCATCTCGTCGTTCAAGTCATACACTTTTCGTGGGGTGATGATCCGCACGTCGTTGGTCTTTAGGGTGTCCAGGATAATCCCCTGGTCAGACATGGAGCCGCGCCCGAGCCGGTCAATGTCCATGCACAGGACGGCATCATACTGCCCTTGCTCGATGTCGCCAAGCATCCGCAGCATCTCCGTGCGGGCGTATAGGCTATCACCGGACACCACCTCCCGGTAGGTTTCCACGATGATGATATTTTGTTTTTTGGCAAAATCGCGGAGCATTTCCTCGTGACGGAAAAGGGTTTCACCCACATCCTCGTCCGGATCGTCAGCGCGGGATTTGCGCAGGTATAGCAACGCTTTGATAGCCTCTGCCATGACTGTACCCCCTGGAAATATTTACATGTGTAAGATTATGGAAATACCGGGATTGTATATATAGGAGGGCGCTCTCTCAAAAAAGAAAAGGGGTAGTTGCTGCAATGAAAAAAAGAGCAACCGAGAGCGCCTATATAGCTGATGTGGAAGTTATTCACAAAAAAGAAATTTTTTGCAAGTTCCCGCCGAAATATCAAGCCTTGGTGTGGATCGAAATTGGGGACGTGAAATACATAAACGCGGACTATTCCCCGGAAGAATTGCCTTGATTCTGCAAAAATTCCTTTAACCGCAAAATTTCCTCCGCTGTGAATTCGGGGGCCTCCTTATTAACTGCATAGTTGCCAACATCGGCGTCACTTTCGGGTGGCGCCTTTTTTATTACCAATTCCGGGTAATCCACCCGGCCGAGAAGGTAGTCAGTGGAACAGTTGAAATAGTCGGCTATTTTTACGACCATTTCAGGATTAGGAGTGGCCCTGTCTGTTTCCCATTTGGCTATTGTTTGCTGACTAACATATAGAGCATCGGCTAGGGCTTTTTGAGATATAAGTTTTTGACTACGAAGTAATTTCAGTCTCTGACGAAACACTTTTATCACCACCTTGGTTTGATAATACTACATTTGGTTGTTGAAGTAAACAAAATATTCAATTTGGTAGTTGACAACTACTTGAGGGTGTGATATTATTAATTCAACCACCAAAGGTAGTTAAATTAAGGAGGGATGAAATGAACAGAATCAAAGCTTTAAGAGAATCGGCGAAACTTACGCAGGAGCAGCTTGCCGAGCAAGTAAAAGTATCCCAGCAAGCGGTAGGAAAGTGGGAAACAGGGGCGGCTATGCCCCGCGCAGACAAATTACCAGAACTGGCGCGGGTGCTGGGCTGCACGATTGCCGACCTTTACGGCAGCGAACAAAAAGGCGCATAAAAAAGCCGCCCGCAGAGAGCGGGCTGCGTTCAAGGAGGTGAAACCATGAAAATCACATTTGAGGCAGAGCCTAAAGAAATAGCTGCCCTTGTACTGGAGATACAAGGGCAGCAAGGCATGGAAATGGATTTTAAAGCTGTTGCTCAATCCATTTGTGGTAAAGGCGAAGAAGCTCAAGAGAAAACGTAAAGCTCACCACGCCAACCTGATTCCCCCAAAGAGTAAGCCTAGATGAATCCTCCCGTGCTTGAGCGGCCTTCAAATTTGCGTCGTTTAAAATCTGCTCCAGCACTTCTGGGGTTACGGTTTTTAGAAAATCATCGAATTTTCCTATCATTATTTTCCACCCCCTTTCATCGGCATAATACCACAATTTGGAAAGATGGACAAGGGCATAAAAAAGCAGCCCGCGGGGAGCGGGCGGCCAAGGGGAGCAGCGAATGTTTATCAAAAAATCAAAGTACATGGAGCTTTTGGAGATTGCGGCCAGGTACGACCAGGCCGCGAGAGCGGAAAAGGCAATCATGGATCGCTTTCGGTTTTGCGCAAATTGCGAACACGGCATGGAAATGCACCAGCCAGGGGAGCACAATTTGGTATTTGTATGTGATGCGAAATCGCCTTGCGAGATGTTTTTACGAAAGCAAGCTTCTGACTAAAGCAATAACGGAAACGGCAAGGGATAAGACAGAAACAGCGATAGGCACGATGGTTTTTATCTTTTGTGCCTTGGCGCTCTCTATCAGGGCAAGGCCTTTTTGTGTAATGCTAAAATCTGCATAATCAGGGGCGCCGCTTTCTAGGCAGCCGATGTAAATAAGACCATCAATATACAATTTCCATGCCAATTCTTCCATTTCACGCATATGGACAGATTTGTTCTTCGCAATTGACCGTATCAATCGCAATACACGTTTACTATACAACGGCGACACAACCTTTCGGCACAAGTTTACCACACTTTGAAATGGCAGACAACACGGGACAGGCCGGGCGATTTTGGACAATCAGCCGGCGCATATACATTTGGCGGAGGTGATTATTCCGTGATGACCGAGGAAATGTGGGACGAGATATACAAAAAGCTTTGCCCGAGCGGGCGCAAACCCATGAAGGGAATCGACCGTTCGGCCGAGGACGGGCCTGTCGTCAGAAAGTACAAGCGGATCAACACGCCGGAGGAAGAAGTAAAGGCGCTGGCCACCATCCAGCGGGTGCTTAACGAAGAACACACGAAAGCCTACCGCAAGCGCGCCGCATTGGCGGCGGGATAAAAAGCAGGAGCGGAGCCGGTGAGCCGGCCCCGTACGGTTGAAAAGTGGACAAGCTGGGAGGAAACCATATGACAGGAAACGACTACATGCACGGCATGAAGCTGGCCCGTGAGCGGGCCGAACTGGAGTATATCGCCGGCACGCCGAACGAAACCGGCTTTATCGGCGGCTGGGCGCCCTGCCTGGAAGGCCTGACGGCGGCGCAGCGGGAAACGCTGCTGAAAGAAATGGGCTTCCGCGTTGGACGGCGCTGGGTGAACGAAGGCGACCGATATATCCGCATAAACGGCGGGATCGCCGTAGACCTGGACACCGGCTTTGTGGTTTCAGAAAAATGGGAAAGGTGAATAAAATGAAAGCAAAAATCATCATCGAAGTGGGAGACGATTCCACCGAAATCGAAATGACCGGATCGACGTTTGACCTGGTTAAAGGCACGAGCATGGCACTCTGGAGCGCACTTAGCGGCGGCAGAAAGCCCGGAGTATCCGATGCGGGACTGATAGAAGATGCGAAACTTGCCATTATCGCCGCGGCGTTGACGAGCAGACGCGCGGAAGTCCAAAAAACCACCACCGAAATAGACACTGCATCATTAAAAAAGGCCTTGGAAGCTATGGGGCGGTGAACGGCGATATGGAAACGCTGATACACTACGGGGCGCTGGCCCTGCAAACAGATTGGGCAACCTTCCGGGTTGTCCGGGTCGATGAGGTGTTGATGGACACCGAGGATCACCGGGAGGCGGTAGCGGAGTTTTGCGCAGTGCTGGAGCCAATACTGCAAAGGACAATGGCCCGCCGCGTAGCCGCGGAGCGCGAGGAGGTTGTGCTGTGATACATAAAGCAGTGGGCGCCACCGCGCTGGTGGCGGGTATCCTGTTGGTGCTGTGCGCCCTTGGCGGGATGGACTGCGGGACGGTAGGTTTCGACCACGGGGTGTTACAGGCTTGGGGCGGTCTGACTCTGTCGGCCGCCGGCGGTGCGATCATCCGCCGCGGAGAGGCGCCCGGCCGATGAGGCATTATGACACGGGGCCGTACAAGCCGTACGAGCCGCCACCGGCGGCGCGGTGCATGTGGGCCACCGACCCGCGAAACCCGTATATCACCAATATCAACCACCCAATTATCCGCGCCGAGTACGCCGAGTATTGCCGCGCCCGAGGATTCCGTCAGGACATCCCCATGTCAGACGACGAAAGGCTGGCCTTTGACGTCGCCATGGTGCAAAAATTCGGGTGGATCGCACCATGCCGGAGCGGTGCCGGTATCTATTTTGTGCGGTAGAGGAAAAATATGCAAAAAAAGAGACTGTCCCAACCCCGCAAAGGTAGACAGCCTCAAGAGCAAAAACCAGCGCACAACCGCCGGGGTTATGCCTGTACCAAAAGTATAGCATGTCCCCGGCGGTTTTGTCAATCTTTTTGCCCGCAAGGGCGCCCGCGAAGCCTTGCAGCGGCGGGCTTCCGCGGCTTGATCAAGGTATTAACTTACCGACCAGGGAGGGGGCATGATGCCGTACATAAAAAAGACGATAGTCGCCGGGAAAACGACGGAGATCAGGAAAACGAACGCCCCCATGTACGGCAGAAAAAAAGCAAGGGCCGCCAGGCAGAACCTGACGACGGAAAAACAGCGGGCTTTGAACGAACGCCATGCGGTTGACACCCTTACATGGACGCTGAACGAAAACTTTGGCCTCGGCGACATCCACCTGATTTTGACGTACGGAAAAGGCGCGGCGCCCGCGCAGGAAGAAGCCAAGCGAAACCTGGAGCGCTTCCTGCGGGAGGCAAGAAAGTATTTCCGCCGCCAGGGGAAAGAACTGCGGTATGTCGCAACGACGGAATACAAAAACAAGCGGATCCACCACCACTTGGTGACGGAAAACATCCCGGCGAAGGATTTATATGCCCTTTGGACGCACGGCCGCCCGAAGGTCAACCCGCTGGACGACACCGGGAACTACAGAGAATTGGCGGAATACCTGATAAAAGAGACGTCAAAGACATTCGCCGAAGCCACCGGCCCGTACAAAAAGCGGTGGAACCAGAGCAAAAACCTTCGAAAACCGAAAATAAAAATCGAGGTTGTACCGGCCAAGCAATGGAAAAGGGAGCCGAAGCCGCTAAAAGGGTATTACATCGAAAAAGACAGCGTAAAGCAAGGCATCCATGATATTACCGGCTACCCCTACCAGTATTACACCATGATAAAAATCGACAGGAGATGTTGAAACATGAAAGAAATTTATGCGGCCATAGCAGCGGCCGCCGTGGACGTGGACGCACCGCGGTATCCGAAAGGACAGGCGGGCGTCCTGCTGATGACCGCAATCGGAAATTTGGCGGGGGCGTCCTACGGGTATGTGTCCGCCCACTGGGATGATCCAGAGCTGCAGGCGGCCATCCACGCCGAGAGGCTGCGGCGGCAGAGGGCGCGGAACCGGAAGAAAGGGGGAGCCGCCGGTGGGATAGGGTGAGCAGGTGCTGCGGCAGCTGGACGGGAAACCATTTTATGAGCGGGCACGGCGGCGGGATCCTGTCTTGGACGCCGCGATACGCGACGCCGTATCTGCCTGTACTGGCCAAGCGACAGGGAACAAGTACCACGCGGTACAAACGGAAGTGGATGGCATCCGCTTTGACAGCAAGGCGGAAGCCGCCAGATGGTCGGAGCTTCGGCTGGCCGAGCGGGCCGGGGCAATAACGCAGCTGGAGCGGCAGGTAAAGCTATTGCTGCCGACCGGCATCACATGGCGGATTGATTTTACATACGTGGAGGGCGGCGTCCAGGTGTACGAAGACGTAAAGGGTAAAATCACATCTGACTACCGCATAAAGCGGAACATGCTGACATGGCAAATCCGCATGGGCGACCGCCCGGGAATATACCGGGAGGTAAAGCGCTCGGGAGCAAGAGGCTGGGCAATCAAAGAATACCGGGAGGGTGACTGATGGAATACACAGGGATATGCATCGCATGCGGGGCAGAAAAGGCGCTGAGGTGGCCCAAGCCACTGACGCAGGCGGAATGCAATCTGCTGGCAACGGATAAATGCCGGCACCGGCGGCCGGGGATTTTTGTGGAGCGGTATGGCGTCTGCACCTACTGCGGGCAGGTCAATGTGGTGCAGTGGTACGAGGACGCGCCCGCGGAAGAATGTAACGAGCGGGCCACAGAGATGTGCACATGCCCAGAGGCCGCCAGAGTCGCCGATATACGCCAGCAGGTAGAGCGGGGCCGCGACATGGTAATACAGCTTTTCGGCGAAGAAGCCGAGGAGAGGAGCTTACGGCCAGCGAAATACAAGGCATTTGCCCACCTGATGGATGTCGTGGAGGTGGTGGCCGCGGGAGAGATCGCAGAAGCTACCGTTCGCCTGTCTCCGCGCACCACGGCCAAAATAAAAATGACCGCGAACAGGCAGATAAAGGTGGAGCGGGTGGACACGACCAAGTACAGCCTGGAGGATTGATGATGGAAAAAGCGCTTTTTAGCGCCGAAGACAAGCGGGGGAGAAAAAATGGAACATGACCTTGTAAGCATAATCCGCTGTGCGGCCTGCAAATACGCGGAGCTTTTTCCAACCGACCCGCGGGTGTTGATATGCGCAAACCCGAAATGGGTTCCGACGGGCGACGATCGCGGCGTGAAGGAGCCATATGTTAAGCCGGATGACTACTGTAGTTTTGGGGAGGCAGAAGACGATGAAATGGACGATTAAAAAAGCCGAGACCCGCATTTTGGAGGTTGAGCGGAAGGAACTGTCCAAGGGGCTTACATACTGGGCCGCTGTGGATTATCTTAGCAAGATGCGCCGGAAGGGGAAATATGATGCCTGAATGGATAAGCGCCAAGGATAGGCTTCCGGAAATTTACGAAGATGTATTAGTTATAGCTAGCGGAAACCCGCGAAAGAATATCACACTATCTGCGGCATATTGCTTTGGGTACATTAGCAGAGATGGATGGGTTATAGAAGAATACCCAGAGTGGGAAAATGCCTACGTTACCCACTGGATGATGTTGCCGGATCCGCCGAAGGAGGATGATCTACATGAATTTTGATAGTTACGTGCGCCCGGTTTGGCAATTGCCCGTCGGTAATGACGGCGGCTATATCCACAAATCCGCTAAGTATCACTGTTTTGTTGACAATAAATCACTTTGCGGCAGGTATGGCCAGTGCACTGATTTTTACGATGAGGGGATAACCATGGACAGCAGGGAGATTGTGCGTTGGCCACAATTCGCCTGTAAAAGGTGCCGTGGGTTGTGGATGAAAATTTATTGTCAGGAGGCCATTGGAGAATGATTCACGAGTTAAAAATACGCCCGGAGTTTTTCGAGGCTTGCACATCCGGCAAGAAAACCTTCGAGGTTAGACGACTTGACCGGCCTTTCGAAATTGGCGATTATCTGGCGCTGAACGAATGGGACGGCGATATTTATACAGGGAGATGCGCATTGTTTGACATTACATACATTTTGTCGGATACGGAATACTGCAAGCCTGGCTATGCAATCCTATCCATCGCGCCTTGTACAATAAGCCGGGCTGGCCGCACGATACCGGTATACATCAGGGAGGACACGCCATGAACAAACCGATCGGCACAATCACCTATTGCGACACCGGGGTAACCTTTGGCTACTACACCGAAGACGAATACATCGCAGCAATTGATAGCGCCTTGAATTATCTGGGCGTTACAGGGTGGAAATATACAACGTTATCCCCATCTTTGGAACTGCGCAAGCGGATAACGGCGCGGATGCGCGACGAGTTTGGACACGACGAGGAGGGCACACCATGAGCAAAACGGTGGTATTTGATTTTGATGGTGTGATACACAGCTATACAAGCGGATGGTGTGGGGTGTCGGAAATCCCGGATCCGCCTGTAGCAGGCATAAAAGACGCGATAAATGCAATCAAGGAAGCGGGATATCGGGTAGTGGTCGTTTCTACGCGGTGCGCGGAACCGGCCGGGGAACAAGCCGTAATAGATTGGCTAAAACGGCAAAAAATCAGCGTGGACGGGGTAAGCAGCACAAAGCCGCCGGCAGTGTGCTACATAGATGATAGGGCGATCTGCTTCGATGGAGACGCTGAAATGTTGCTAGAAAAAATACGGGGATTTAAGCCGTGGAACCGGAAAGAGGCCACGCCGTGAGCGTCCGTGCAATGAAAAATGTGATTTTTAGGGGGTGCGGATGTGGTCAAAGCGTTGGTTGACTGTCTGTGCTTGCTCGGCTGTACGGTATGCATCGGGCTATGTATTATGATTGTCGGGGTAATAATCAGCATGTTCCGGCGGAAATGACGGGGGTATAAAAATGGACGGAGCAATCATCATCATATGGGTTTTGTCGTTGGCCTGTACCGCGGTGGCCGGCTTTGTCGTTGGGAATACCATCGGAGAAAAACCGGCCGCAAAAGCCGAGGAGCGGGCTATCGAGGCGGAAGTGCGGGCCGCCGAAGCGAAGATGCGGGCCATCGAAGCAGAGGAGCAGGCCACAGAAGCGGAGAGGCGGGCCACAGAAGCGGAGAGGCGGGCCACAGAAGCGGAGGAGCGGGCAAAACCGGCGGAGCAAGAAGCTGAACGGATAAACTGTGAAACGTGCAGGGGCGGCTTTGGGAATTGCATGGTGTGTACCATGGAAGGATATTTTACCGGATGGGCGCCGGCGGTAAAAACCAGGCGGGAGGAAGACAATGCCAAATAAGCGCGATCTTCGGCTGGATAAGTACGA
>ERZ1673743.3174-NODE-3174-length-13013-cov-5.111128_pt1 | contig 13013 bp, 10 predicted proteins | sample MGYA00580197_ERZ1673743 | MGnify/ENA primary metagenome ERZ1673743 (study PRJEB41218, sample SAMN15661795) | gut metagenome | host: Homo sapiens | place: Canada: London | collected 2015-08-20/2019-03-30 | study: EMG produced TPA metagenomics assembly of... | reverse complement strand
GGCCATGTCGGCGTGGCGATGAAACTCGGCGCCGAAAGCCAGATTTTCAATCCCGGCGCGCTGGCCTTCTCTGACAAGACGTTTGAAATCTCAGGCGCCATCAGCGCCATCAAGTCGGCCGCCACATGTACTTATGGGGGCACCGAATACAACACGTCGTCGAAAATCGCCACGCCGATGAATTTTTCGGCCGCGTTCCGTATCTACGACAATTTCTACGGCGGTGTGACATTCTACACCCCTTACGGCTCGTCGATCGACTGGGGGCAGTCGTGGCCCGGCGCCGTGCTCAACCAGTCGGTGAGCCTCAAGGTGATGACCGTGCAGCCCACGCTTTCGTGGCGCCCCATACCGAAACTGTCGGTCGGCGCAGGCCTCATGATTTCGTGGGGCTCGGTCGACCTCAACAAGGGGCTTGTGTCGCCTTCGTCGCTCAACAAGCTCATCGGCCTCATGAACCTCACCGGGCAGTATGGCCAATTGGCCGAATATCCCGGCGTAACACCGGCATCGGTGAACCTCAACGGTAAGTCTGAGCTTGCCCTCGGCGTGAATGTCGGCGCCCTCTACGAGATCAACGACAAGGTGAACGTCGGTGCATCGTTCCGCTCGAAACAGACCATGCATGTCAAGGCCGGCAACGCCTCGGTGTCGTATGCCGACGAGCAGGCACGGCAGATTCTGGGCCAGACCCTCGACAACCTCAACTCAACCAACTTCGACGCCTCGATGCCCGCGCCCTACGTGTTCACCTTCGGCGCAGCCTATAAGCCCATTCCCCGGTTGACGCTGGCCTTTGACGCGCAGCTAAACGGCTGGGGCACATACCGTCAGCTCGACATCACGTTCGCCAACCAGCACCAGTTTGACCAGCACCTTACCAAAGACTATCACAACTCGTGGACATTCCACCTCGGCGGCCAGTTCGCCACGACCGACCGCCTCGATCTGCGTGCCGGCCTGATGGTAGACCTCTCGCCCGTCAACGACAACTACTACAACCCCGAAACCCCCGGCATGACCAAATATGAGCCGGCCGTCGGTCTGTCGTTCCGCCCGGTCAAGGGGCTTTCGATCGATCTGGCGTTCATGTATGTGTTCTCGTCGGGCAAGAAGGGTGTCACCGGCGAATACGACGATTTCCTTGCACCCATCTATAACGGCATGCTCGACCAGGCACAGATTCCCGCCGCCGTGATGCCGCGCCTCCCCCTCACCGGCACCTTCACCGCCGACTACAAGACCCGCGCCCTCATCCCCTCGCTCGGCGTTTCCTACTCTTTCTGACCCCGGCCATTCAATAGGAGCGCTAAGGTCTTTAGGGTCTTTAAGGACTTTAAGGACTTTAAGGTCTTTAGGGTCTTTAGGGTCTTTAGGGTCTCCGGATTCTGCCGGTTGAAAATACCGGTTGCAGATTAGAAAATTAATATGTAACTTTGCACCCGTTACCGCCACAATGCCCGGATGGCGGAATCGGTAGACGCGACGGTCTCAAACACCGTTGGAGCAATCCATCCCGGTTCGAGCCCGGGTCCGGGTACAGAGACAGGGAACGGAACATTCCGTTCCCTGTTCCTTTGTATCTGTCTCTTGTTTGTAAGTATCGATAATTAATGCTAAATTTGCTATATGAAGAAAAAACTTACGATAGAAACTCTGATTACGGAGGCTGAGATATTCTGTAAGCTTAATTCCGGTGTGTACAAGCCGGAATTATTTGGAATTACCGATGGGAAGGCTGTTGGTACGTATGTCGAGCATCTTTTCCAAAAGCATCTTGAAGAGAACTATGATCTGTCGGTAGGTAATTCGGCAAGCGGACTTGATTTACCCTCAGTCAATACTGACATAAAAGTGACGTCTATAAGACGGCCGCAATCAAGCTGTCCGTTCAAGGATAGTAAGCAGAAAATTTTTGGATTGGGTTACAACCTGATTGTCTTTGTATATGACAAGCACGATGACCTGCAAAGCAAGAGTGGAATGCTGGATTTTGTGGCCTGCAGTTTCGTGGATAAATACAGGACTGCCGATTACCAGACAACGACCGGAATTCGGAACATAATTTCAAATCATGGTAATCAGGATGATGTTTTCGCATTTCTGGTTGATCATAATATTCCGGGCGATGAAGTCTCATTATATGAGATGTCAGGCGAGATATTGCGGAATCCCCCTCAAATCGGTTATCTGACGATTTCAAATGCACTTCAATGGCGGCTCCAGTATGGGCGTATCGTATCTTTGACAGACAATGTTGATGGAATTGAGCAGATTGTACGGTTTTTCAAATGAATGAACTGATTGACAGGATACGGGAGGTCAACTGCCAGGACGCCAATTTAATCATCAGACAGATAAGTGGCATAGTTGATTTTTTTTCATCAGATGATGAGAAAGATGATTTTATTTCTGCGCATTATGGAGACTGCCATCTTGTCGGTGAGGATAAGGTCGCATACGGTGACTGGCAGACTCCACTTGCTCTTGCGAAAAAAGTATGCGAGTATCATCTCTCAAGGCATGGCGAGCCTGATATTGTAATAGAACCGACATGCGGGGTCGGCGCATTTGTGTTTTCAGCGCTGGATGTGTTTCGTGATGTTTCAGAAATTCATGCGTTAGAGATAAACAGCCGGTATGTTTCTGAATTGAAATTCAACCTGCTGCAGAATGCGCTCAACGCGCCATGCACCGGGAAACGGCCTGAAATCCACATATATAATGCTGATTTTTTTGAATTTGATTTCTCTGCAATAATAGACAGGAGCAGGTGTCTCGATTTGAATCTTGCAATTATGGGTAACCCCCCATGGGTAACCAATAGCCGTCAGGGAAAGCAGAATTCCGATAATGTTCCGGTGAAAAGAAATATATATGGATTGAGGGGTATCGATGCCATTACCGGTAAAAGCAATTTTGATATAAGTGAATATATCACGCTGAGATTACTTAAGCTGTCGCACCTTAATAAAGGGGGCATCTCTTTTCTTCTCAAAAACTCCGTGATACGGAATGTCATGGAGAAACAACATGTCGAACCTCTTAATATCGGGGATATTGAGCAGAATCTTATTGATGCGTCGTCGGAATTTAATGTGTCGGTTGACGCGTCGTGCTTTTCAGCCGGGTTTAACCGTAATCCTGCCGTTATCTGTAAGATAAAGGACTTTTATACGAATACTTTTGTCAAAAAGTATGGATGGGTTGACAATTCTTTTGTATCGGATGTTGACATGTATGGAAGTTTTGTGAGATATGATAGCGTTTCCGATTTTGTCTGGCGCTCAGGAATTAAGCATGACTGTGCCTCTGTTCTTGAACTTACAAGGGTAAGCGGCGCGTATGTGAACGGTCTGGGCGAATCTGTAAATATAGAAGAGGATCTGATTTATCCCTTGTTGAAGAGTTCAGATATCAATAATTATAGCGAGGGTTGTTTCAAGAAATTCCTGATAGTGCCACAACGCAGAACCGGGGAGAATACATCATCTCTAAAACATACCCACCCGCTGGCGTATTCTTATCTCACAAGCCATGAATTTGCGTTTTCCAATCGGAAAAGCAGCATCTATAACGGGAAAGACAAATTCAGCATATTCGGGGTGGGTGACTATTCGTTCAAGCCCTATAAGATAGTGGTATCATCGTTGTACAAAAACATCAGATTCGTGCTGGTCTCGCAATTCCAAGGGAAACCGATTATGGTTGATGATACATGCTATCAGCTTGATTTTGACGGAGCTGACGATGCCCGGAATATATATGCTGCCATTAACAGTCATGAGATACAATCGTTATTGAAATCGTTGATATTCATGGATGCAAAAAGGGTGATAACAAAGAAATTGTTGATGAGACTTGATCTGAGGCGCTTATGCATGGATAAGGGTATGATAAAAGAACCTGCGCAAGGCTAGGGCTCTCTACAAATGTTTCTCTTCGATTGACCCTATTGATTTTTTTTTAGAGGGATTTCGGGGGTAAAGGCTTTGGGTTCAGAGGTATAAACGTTATATTTGCAGGAAAGAAGAACATAAGCAGAAGAAAGAGCCCATGATACCGACCTATGAGGAATGTATGTTGCCGTTGCTGAAACTGTTGCTGACGCACCAGACGATGTCGCTTGCCGAGTGCACGCGGCAGATGTGTGATGTCTTCGGGCTGTCTGAGGCTGAGCGTGTCAAGCTGTTGAAGAGCAAGCGGCAGACGGTGATACGCAACCGCGTGGGCTGGGCTAAATTCTATCTCAGCAAGGCCGGTCTGCTCGATGTGGTGTCGCGCGGCAAGTACATGCTGTCGCAGGAGGGGGCGGCGTTTCTGGCAACCGGTCCGCAGTCGCTGACGGCAAAGGATCTGTTGCGGTTTCCGGCGTTCGCCGAGTTTGTTAAGGGAAATGCCCGGGCCGACGAGCCGATATCTGAGAATGCCGACGATACGCCTGCGTCACAGCGCACGCCCGAGGAGATTATCGACGACAATTACAAATACATTACCTCTACCCTCGTTGACGATCTTCTTGAAAAGGTGATGCTGCAGAGTGCCCATTTCTTCGAGGGGCTGGTGGTGGATCTGCTGATGAAAATGGGCTATGGCGCCGGGAAAATTACGGGACGTTCGGGCGACGGGGGAATTGACGGCATCATCGGCGAGGATAAACTTGGCCTCGACAAGGTGCACATCCAGGCAAAGCGCTGGCAACCCGGCAACAATGTGGGTCGCAAGGAGTTGCAGAGCTTTGTGGGCGCGCTTGCCGGCCAAAGCGGCAAAAAGGGTGTGTTCATCACCACCTCTGATTTTACACGCGAGGCATATGACTATAACCCGTCGAACGTGAAGATCGCCAAAATAAACGGCCGCCGTCTTGCCGAGCTGATGATACAGCACAACGTGGGCGTGACCAACCGTGTCGTTTAAGAAATCAAGAAAATCGATACCGACTATTTCGAAGAGGTATGACCTCATGTCTATAGACTGACGTAAAGGACTCATTAAGATGTCTACCCCTGCTGAGCCGGGCGTTGGCATCTATGAGATTTCGTGCGTGGCAAAACAAGATTACGCCGTTGTGCAATTTGGTGCGCAACGGCGTAATCTTGTTTAAGCGACGGAATGTCAGAGTTTCTCTTTGATTTTGTTGAAGATGTCGACGGTCTTGTCAGCTACTTTGTCGGCGACTTTCTCGGTGCCTTCCTTGGCTTTGTCGTAGGTCTCGACTGTGCCGTCGGCTACTTTTTTCGCAACCTTTGTGGTGCCGGTCTTGGTTTTGTCGTAGATGTCGGCCGATTTGTCGGCGACTTTCTCGGCGGTCTTTACGGTACCATCTTTCGTCTTGTCATAGACCTCGACAGTGCCCTCTTTGGTCTTGTCATAGACTTCGACTGTGCCATCTTTGGCTTTGTCGTAGGTTTCGACAGTGCCGTCGGCTACTTTGCCGCCCACCTTTTCGGTGCCTTCGGCGGTTTTGTCGTAAACATCGGTTGTCTTTTCGGCCACCTTGTCATAGGTCTGCACAGTGCCGTCAGCGACCTTGTCGTATGTCTTTACGGTGCCGTCAGCCACCTTTTCGGCGGTGCTGACTGTGCCGTCGCGGGTTACCTTATAACCTTTCTTGACAGCTTTCTTGACTTTTTCGTAAGTTTTCTCAACGCCGTCTTTCGCGGGGGTGTTGTCATCACGGCTTGTGGCGGCGGTGGCAGCGCATGCGGTGAGCATGGCGGCGGTAATAAACAGAATTGTCTTTCTCATTGGTCCAACAGGTTATGTGGGTTCAACAGATTATGAGGTTTGATCTGGTTATGAGTGGGGATATTGTGAGGCGGCGTGTCAGTCGTCGATACCGATGACGCGCTGGAACGAGCCGAGCAGCGAGAACCGCAGTTCCACGCCGGCCGAGAGTTCGACTTCATAGCAGGTAGATTTCTTCTCGATTTCGGTGATGGTCTCGCCGGGGTAGTTCTTTGAAACGTAGTTGCGTATGGCTTTGGGCACTATGCCGTCGGGCACGGCTTTCCCCTGCTTGCGGCTGACAGAGGTCCATTTGCCTGAGTTTGAGAACTCGATCTTGGTGCCGTCTACGAGCTTTACGTCGTAATCGGTCTTTTTCAGCAGGTGCCTGTCGACCTTTATCATAGCCACTTTTGCCTTGGGGAAGTGTTCGGTCAGGAACTGTTGCGCGTTTTCGGGCAGTTTATCGCGGTTGATGGTGTATGTGTCGGCCATGGCGGTGGTTGCGCCCGTGATGAGCGCAATCAGCATAAACAACAGTTTTTTCATAATCGTCGGTTGTAAGTAACTGTTCAAAATTAACAATGTCTTTTACAATAACAACAACCGGCGCGGGTTTTTGTTAAAGCTGCAGGTGCAGTGGCAGGCAGCGGTTGAGGTATTGGCGTGCCGTGGCCCACGGCAGGTAGATGTCGTCTGAGTTGGGCATCAGCGGTATGGGGTGCTCGTTGAGGTCGAACCGCACATAGAAGTTGCCGCGTTTCGACTTATAGAGGATAATCTGCAGGTTGGCGGCCATCGGCACAATGTCGAAATCGCGCCAGTGCATGGCCACGGTATCGAAATAGTTGGTCATGTAATACGCACCGCGCAGACGCATCAGCGAGAAGAGCGGCATCAGTGTCTCGGCATGGCCGAAACGCAGGCGCACCGTCTGGGCCGACTGCCCGAGCACGGCGTCGTCGGTGGTCTGTATGAGGTCGAGCAGCAGCGGGGCGGCCAGATCCGCGGGGAGGGTGGAGAGGGTTGAGGCGCTGTAACGCAGGTAACTGCGCAGGTTGTCGACGGCCCAGAGCGCGTTCAGCTCGGCGTTGGTGAAATATTGGTCGAACTCGTTGGCCATTCCCATCGCGGGGAGGCACGACAGGAAACTGTACATCGTCATCGACAGCCGGCGCTCGCGGCCCGAGTCTTTGTAGAGGTCGCCCACAATTTTGCGCGCGGGCGCCGTCGGTACCGTTGTCTCGAACTCCATGCGGTAGGGTTCTTCCCAGGCGCGCGACTCGCGCCAGTCGATATATTCGGTGTCGAGGTCAAACGGGCGCATCAGCTGCGAGTTCTGCCGCCCTGAGGTGGTGACAGTCTCCACATGGTTGTTCAGACGGTCGAGTTGATGGCAGAACTCGAACATCGACATCACGCACCGCGGGGCGTAAGAGCTGATTGCCATTACATTGCCGCCGTCAAACAGCCGCGGGTAAGCGCGGAACATGCGCGAGGCTATGCCGCGCTGTTCGGCCATGCCCAGCGAGTCAAGCGCGCCCCAGCGGTTGTGGCACCGCTCGGCCACATATCCGGCCAGTTCCATAAGCCGACGCCCTGCGGGGGTGATTGTCTTTGCCGAATCAGCCTCGTGCAGAGCCTTCAGCAGCTCACGGGTGTTTGAGGCCGATGACGGGAAACGCGCACCGTGGCGTCCCACATGGTTCACGAACACCGCCGTGAGCGTGTCGGGCGCGGCCGTCGCCCCCTCGGGTGCGGGGTAGGGGATATGTGTGCCCGCGCACTGGGCCGATGTGTAAGATGTGGCTGTCGGGTCCGCTCCGAACGCCGTGAAACCGGTCAGCAATGCCGCCAGGCAAAAAAGTCTTATGATGATGCGCATATTGTCGTCAAATAAATTGTTATATTTGTGGGACGGTTGGTGACGCGGGGTACAGTCGCCATGCGTTGTTCCCGTTGTTTCACCACCTCAAAAGTAGTTAAAAATGATTACACTTCAAAATCTTAAACAAATCACGGAAGAGAATAGTCCGGAGATTGCGCTAAGTAAATTGCAGCCGGTCATCGACGAGCTGACCTTTGCGATGAATCAGGATTCGCGTGGCGAGGCGTTACTTGCAGCCGCTTTGGCCGAAAAAGGAAAGCTCCTATGGAAAACCGGCGACCGTGCCGGGGCCATATCGGCCTACGAGGCATCCGCCCAGCAGGATCCCGACGGCCCGGGCGCCCTTCTGCTCGAACACTCGCGCCAGATCATGGACTTTTTCGACCCCAATCAGCTGAATCCCTGACCGTAAATGGCAGTATATGTCAGTTCTGTTCAGGAAGCATTTTATTGTAGGGTCGCTACATGTAGCGACCGGTTACTGATTGCGTGGCATTACTGATTTATGGGGGCGCGGAGGGTGTTGCACAACTCGGCTTTCGCCTAATTTGTAGAGACATCGCTTTGCGATGTTTGGCGGATTGCCAAAAATATAACCTAACATGCCAAAGGCATGTCCCTGCAATTTATCGGGTTCGGCACCATCCCGTCTGCCACTCTCCCCTCTGTTATTCATCACATAGACCCAATCGCATGAAATCAGATTCGCAGTTGTCTCTGCCGGCCATTGTGGCAGGTGTGCTTGAACGTCATGGCCTGAGGCCTCCGCAGGCCCGCATCGGCGTGGCCCTGAGCGGTGGTGCCGACTCGATGGCCCTGCTTGCCGCCGTGCGCGATGCCGGTTATGACTGCGTGGCCCTGCACTGCCATTTCGGTCTGCGCGGTGCCGAGAGCGATCGCGACGCCCGGTTTGCCGCCGATATGGCCCGCGCTTTGGGGTGTGGGTTCCATGAGGTACGGTTCGATGTGGCCGCGCGGCGCCGGGAGACAGGCGAATCGGTCGAGATGGCCTGCCGCTCGTTGCGTTATGAGTGGTTCGAGAGCCGTGCGCGTGAGCTGGGGCTGTCGTGCGTGGCCATCGGTCATCATGTCGAGGATAGCCGCGAGACATTTTTCCTTAATCTTTTGCGTGGCACAGGTCTGCGCGGCCTTTCGGGCATTGCCGAATCGCGGGGCATTTTCGTGCGTCCTCTGCTGGGGGTGAGCCGCCACGACATTGAAACCTATCTGCGGCGCCGTGGACTTTCGTGGGTCGATGATTCGACCAACGCCTCTGACGATTACCGCCGCAACCGCGTGCGCAACCGCCTCCTGCCCGGAATCGAGCAACTGTTTCCCGGCGCCTTGCACCGGATAGACACTACAATCGGCAACCTGCAGGCCGACAGCCTCTTGCTCTCGGAACTTGTCGCCGGTCTCAGACCCCGTTTCCTCGACGGTGACGAATATCTTGTTGCCGAGGCTCTGGATTACTGCGATGCCGGCGAGGCGTTGCTTTATCGTCTGCTTGAAAGATTTGACGGTGATGTTGTGGCGCAGATAGCCCGTGCGGTTCGCGCGGGAGCGAGCGGACGGCTGTTCCGTAATCAGCTCGGCTCGATGTGGCTCCTTGACCGGGGTCGGCTGAAACCATATGAAACCGAGGAAGTTGATGTAACTGAAATCTGTTTCTGCCTTGCTGATTCTGATAACTATCCTGAAAGCTTGATTGTCAGATTGTTGCCTGTCAGTGAATTTCACCCTTCGGCAGATGCCGGTGTGCTGTGGCTTGATGCGTCGGTGGCCGATGTGCTGCTGGTATGGCGCAGCCCTCGCACCGGTGACCGCATCGCCCCGTTCGGAATGAAAGGCAGCCGCCTGCTCAGCGACATCTACCGCGACGCGCACCTTTCGCTTGCCGACAAACAGCGCGCGCGCGTGCTTGCCGTCGGCGACACGATTCTGTGGGCCGCCGGCCTGCGCTCTTCGCGCCATTTCACTGTCGGCCCCGCCACCACCCACGTCTATCGCCTCGAATACCGCGGGTAATCATCCTTGTTATAACGATATTTATGTCGCCCTATCAGTCGGGTTCCGAGAGGAATTCCACTTCGTCGAGAATCTGGCGTGCGAGGCGGCGGGTGAGGGTTTCGTTACGCGCGGTCTCGGCCTCGGCCATCTTCCGGGCGGTGGCAAGATTGCACCGGTTCATTGCCAGCAGGTTCATTATCAGGCGCAACGCACCGTAGCGGCCGAGTGTGCCGGCGTCAGCGCGGCCGTAAAGGCCGGTGGCGATAGCCTCGGCGTCGGGGTGGCGTTTCAGCAGTTTCAGGCAGAGCACGTCGGCAACCTCGGTCGTGGGGCACGCCGCAAGCATGGCCGTGGCCTCTGCGACAGTGAGTGTGTCGGGGTCGATTAGCATTGGCGCCAGCAGCAGGCTTTCGCGGGTTGTGGTGTTCGCCCATAACAGCCGTGCGGTCTGCGCGAGTTCCGCAGCGTCAGGCCGGTGGTCTGCGCCGTCAAGTGTGCCGTCGCGGAGGGCGGCGGATATGTCGCTGATCTGCGGCAGATTGAGTCCGAAATTTATTTTGTAGCCTATTCCGCCGGCAGTCATCTGTGTGGCCAGGTCGCCGTTGCGCATGGCAAAGAACCGGCGTTTTACGGCCTGCATCAGCGAGAACGAGGGCAACTGCCTTGTGTCGGCGTCGGGTATGCGGTGGTTGTGTGGCATGGTGTGTGCGGTGAACTTTTGGATGGGAACCGCGCTGTGCGGCTGTTCCCATTGCAAATTTACCTAAAATCATATAAATGCCGCAAGCGCGGCGAAAAATATTATTAAAGATGGGAGGGGGCTCATGGAGTTTTTGTAACTTTGCCGTTTGAAACGCAGTGCAGTGACGCCCGAAAAACCACCGTTCGCCACTGCGGTGACCGACCTTATGACGACATCTGACACCAAACCACGCAATAAAGAGGAGCGCACCCGCCGCATCATAGGCTGGATGTGGCGCATATTCGCCATCGGCGTCGCAGCCGTGGTGTTGCTTTTCATTCTGATATACAACGGCTGGATCGGCTACATGCCCCCGGTCGAGGAACTCAAGAACCCCAACGACAAGTTCGCCACGGTGATTTATACCGCCGACGGCGAGGAGATGGGGCGCTATTACCGCAACTCGGGCAACCGCGTGTATGCCGATTATTCCGAGATCTCGCAGCATGTGGTCGACGCCCTCATCGCCACCGAGGACTCGCGGTTCGAGGACCATTCGGGCATCGACATGCGCGCGTTCATGCGTGTGTTCGTGAAGACCCTGCTGCTGCGCCAGAAAAACGCCGGCGGCGGCTCGACCATAACGCAACAGCTTGCCAAACAGCTGTATTCGCCGCAGACGTCGAATCTGCTCGACCGCGCCCTGCAGAAACCCATCGAGTGGATGATAGCCGTGAAACTCGAACGCTATTATTCTAAAGACGAGATACTGAAAATGTATCTCAACCAGTTCGACTTTCTCTACAACGCCGTGGGTATCAAGTCGGCCGCGATGGTATATTTCGGCAAACTGCCCAAAGACCTCACTATCGAGGAGGCCGCCACGCTTGTGGGAATGGTGAAGAATCCGGCCTATTACAACCCCGTGCGCCACAACGAGCGCACCCGTCAGCGCCGCAACACCGTGTTCGACCAGATGGTGAAACAGGGGATGCTCACCCGTGCCGAGGCTGATTCGCTCAAGGAACTGCCGCTGACACTGCGTTTCCATCGCGTTGACCACAAGGATGGCCTCGCGCCATATTTCCGCGAGGAACTGCGCCGCGTGCTCACGGCTAAGAAACCGGTGCGCTCAGAGTACCGCGGCTGGGAAAAGCAGAAGTTCGTCGACGATTCAATCGCATGGGAGGAGAATCCGCTTTTCGGCTGGATCGAGAAGAATCCCAAGCCCGACGGCTCGAAATACGACATCTACACCGACGGTCTGAAGATTTACACCACCATCGACTCGCGTATGCAGAATTATGCCGAAGAGGCGGTGAAAGAGCACATGTCGAGCCTTCAGCAGCAGTTTTTCCGCGAGAAGAAGGGGCAGCCCAACGCCCCCTATACCAACAACCCCGACGAACTGGGCCGCGCCACGGCACAGGGACTGATTCTCAACGCCATGAAACAGACCGACCGCTGGCGCACGATGCACAAGGCCGGTTACTCTGACGCGCAGATCCGCGACTCGTTCAATCAGAAACGCGAGATGCAGGTGTTCTCGTACCACGGCCCTGTGGATACCGTGATGACACCGCGTGACTCATTGCTCTATCAGAAATCAATCCTCCGCACCGGTTTCATGTCGATGGATCCGCGCAACGGATACGTCAAGGCATACGTGGGCGGTCCCGACTACAATTTCTTCCAGTATGACATGGTATCGACCGGGCGCCGTCAGATCGGTTCGACCGTCAAGCCTTTCCTATACACATACGCCATGGAAGAGGGGTACACCCCCTGCGACCAGTTCCTGAACTCGCAACCGGTGATTATCGACGAGAGCGGCCGCAAATGGATGCCCCGAAACTCGGGCAGCGCGCGCATCGGTGAGATGGTCGACCTCCGCTGGGCCCTCACATACTCGAACAACTGGATTTCGGCACGTCTGATGGAGGCGCTGTCGCCCGCCACGCTGGTGCGCACCATGCACAATTTCGGCATAACCAACCATATCGACCCGGTGATGGCGGTGGCTCTCGGCGCCGCCGAGGTGTCAGTGCGCGAGATGGTGGGTGCCTACACCGCCTACGCCAACAACGGCATGCGTGCCGAACCGCTCTATGTCACCTCGATATGCGATGCCAACGGCAACGTTATCTCCGAGTTCAACTCAAAGCACACCGAGGTCATTTCCGAGAAGGCCTACGCCAAGATTCTGTCGATGCTCATGAACGTTGTCAACGCCGGTACCGGCTCGCGCATACGCTCATACGGCATTAACGTGGAGATGGGTGGCAAGACCGGTACTACCAACTCGAACTCCGATGCCTGGTTCATGGGGTTCACCCCCGATCTGGTATGTGGCGCCTGGGTAGGCGGCGACGAGCGGTTCATCCACTTCGCGCGCGGCGCACAAGGCCAGGGTTCGGCCGCCGCGCTCCCTATCGTTGGCCGCTATCTGCGCAAGGTCTACAACGACAATTCACTGCCGTACTCGCAGTCGGCAACCTTCGGCGCCGATTTCTCGCACCTCTGCGACAAGGAGTTCTATGAATACACCGGCGACAGTGACACCGCCCAGCCTGAAGAGTCTATCGAGAACGTCTTCGACTGATGCTCCCGGATATTCAATAAAAATTCATAAGAAACGACAGGTGCGTGTTTTATGTCGCACCATTCATTGTAGGGTCGCTACATGTAGCGACCGCCCCAAGAGTT
>ERZ1673743.3171-NODE-3171-length-13019-cov-7.498380_pt1 | contig 13019 bp, 7 predicted proteins | sample MGYA00580197_ERZ1673743 | MGnify/ENA primary metagenome ERZ1673743 (study PRJEB41218, sample SAMN15661795) | gut metagenome | host: Homo sapiens | place: Canada: London | collected 2015-08-20/2019-03-30 | study: EMG produced TPA metagenomics assembly of... | reverse complement strand
GCTTACCATGCAATTGCCGATGTATGGCATTTTGCAGAAATCCACATGGCGTCCCGATGCAATGCGGCGGATAAGCTTGTATTTCCCTTTCTTGAAAGAGATATTTGCCGCCGGCAGGTAGAAATCTCCGGCTTTGAAACTCGTGTGAGTACTTGCCGTAATAAGGATGGAGTCGACCTCCGACGCCTCGCACTTTATTGTCTTGCCGGGCTTATCCGCCGACATAATGTGGAAATTATGGCCCGGATTGATGAAAGTCTGACGATAAGTGAGCCAGTGTTTGGGGAGCTCACCTTCGTATATGCGGCCGTCGTTGAACCATACTTTTGCCTCTATGCGGGCGTCCTTATCGCTGTCGTTTTTCGCCGAAGCCTTAAGAGCTCCCGCAAGCGAGGTAATGATAAGTATGACCAAGGCAATCAGAGTCGATAGGAGCTCTCTCATTGTTGTTCGTTTGATGTGTGGGTGTTATAGAAATCTTCTACGGCATCGAGCATTATGGCCCAGCGGTCAGGCACCTCTTTTTTACGCTTTTTGTCGGCCTTGAACCATTGCTCGATGTGGTCGAACAGCTCGGGATTGTTTTTACGCATCCAGTGTTTCATCACGCCGAGATTGAATCCGCCGTTTTCCTCATAGTAAAAAGGATAGGCTACACTGTCGTTGTCGAGTTTGAGGCACGGTAGGGGATATACGGTCCATACATCGCGAAAACCGCGCTTTACATACAGTCGTGTCGAGGGAGCTATGATCCGTGCATGCGCAGAGCGCTCCCCCTCGCCCGAAATCCATACCGAAACGGCGTTCTTTTTCCCAAGCTTGGGAGTGGCGACATTATAGACGCGCCAGGTCTTAATATAACCCTTTATCCGGTTTGGAAAGCATATCGAGTCTATGTCTTCGTAGGTCAGCTTCAGCTCGCGCCCATCGTCTGTTTTCATCTTGAAATCCTGGTTGAGCGTTTTCCCGACGGTCTTGTTCCAGTAGGATGTCACTTTTCCCCTCTCTACATCGCCGTTTTTGAGGGTTACCGTTACGTCGTCGAACACCTTTTCTTGCTCCTTGGTCATTTTCGGGGCTTTGGCTGGAGCGTCTGCCGCTACGACGGCAATCGCGGCGGCAATAAACAGAAGTCTTTTAAGAATCATAAGTCAGAGGAATGATGTATACCTCGCAAATTTACGTATACCCTCAAAAAAAATCGGTGACATTTGTCACATCTTCCACATTCCTTCATCCTAAGCCGTGCTGCCGGGATGAGTCTCCCCGTCGGCTTAGGCGCATTTCTCTGAACCGGTGGAGCTGACGCAGCGATATATTGAGATACGACGCGATTTCGCTTAGCGGCACCAGCTCCAGAATGCGTGGAAATCGTTCAGCTGCACATATCGGGCGTAGGATGATATGCGGTAATTGTCGAGTATCGTCCTGTAGGCCTGGTCGAAAAGCGACTGCAGGAAATTCTGGTGCAGCTCCTGATCGTTGCTCAGGCATTCTCTGATAAACTCCACCGGTACGACAATGACCTCAGAGTCTCTCAGGGCAATAATGTCGGTCGGCATCGGCTGCTCGCGGAAATTACTGCTGTAGTTGGCAAGTACCGAGCCGTCGAACACAAAGCCGACTGTCTTGAGATTGCCGTCGTCATCTGAGAGCGTGTGTTTGAATCCTCCCGCGTTGATCCATCTGCAATATCTCAGTATTTCGCCTGAATGCGCGAAATACTCCCCGCGTCGGTATTGGCGCGGCGTCCCGTGTTTCTCGCAGATTTCCTTCCAGAACGAGAAATCCGTACAGCGCTCGAAGTCGTTGAACCTTCCCTTATCGCGAAGATAGTGAAAATATCCTTATGGCATCCGCACCAGCCGGATTAAATTTATGGCGCCGTAGGCATAAGTAGCTATGGATGGTTTGTGGCCTGAAATAAAACTCTGTTGCCGCGGGAAATGTATTCGTCGAACATATCCATGATTTTTTCCAAGAGGCTACCATTCTCGATGATTTTCAACTTCTTGTAAATCATGAGCAAAAGCTTCACCACCTCCTCGTCGACAAACATGGAATCTTCCAACTCGGTGAATTTCTGATTCAATACGAACTCCAGACATTTCACAGGACGGATATCTACACATTTTGTGAGATATTTCAGTTGTTCATATGCTTCGCGCGTTCTATCGGTCGGCCAACTCCCGGATAGTGAGCAATAGAAATCCAATGCTTCCAGTGGAAGACTGTCGCAATAAGCGCAGAACACATGTATCACCGGTCTGCGTTTGTCATCGGCGAAACGGCGGAGAAATTCCATGGCGAAATCTCTAAAGTCTTCGTCGCAGAACGTTTTGAGTGAGGTTTGTACAAGTGTGGCTATTGTATCCTCGTTGTTTCCGGCTATAATTCTTTCAAGTCTCTCTCGGCAAAATCCTGCACTTTCGATTGTTGCGAGTCCGTAGTAATATATTTGGGCGAGCATCCGGTGTGTGCGGACGTCGGTTTCGGCCATGTCGAGGAAATCCGCAACTTCGTCGCGTTTATAATAACAGCACCATTGAATTGCATCTCCTCGAATCAGCAACGCTTCCGGACCCATCCGCTCGAGAATCGTCGGCAGCAGATTGAAATAGAGTCGCTTGTCAAAGCAATTAGTAGTATATAGGAAATGTAGCGGCACAGTAAGCAACGCCACATCGACAGTCGGAACCAGGTCTGAAATTATGGTGTAGCCCTGTTGCCGTCGTTCCGGAATACTGCACAGATGAATAATCTGGCGCATCGCCTCTCCCGGAGCGGAATTGATTGCATGATTCAGCATATCGGTTGCTGCATTTTCAAGAGTCGTTTCAGTCTTGGCCGTAACGATAGAATCAACCGGCTGTTTGACGATGTCAATCAATATCGGCACTATATAGTCGATATATTCTCCGCCAGTATTAAGGTAAAACTGTATGATTTTTCCGAAGAAGAAGCGGTTTGACTTCGCGTATTCATAAGTAATGAATCGTGAGGCGATGGTCCACATCGCTTCGGGATTGCCCCCTCCATCTATCAGACCTTCGAGCCCGGCTTCGACATATTCCGGATTTATATTCTCTCTGGCTGCAATCTCCATTACCAGATTAATATAGATCTCCGGACTTTCTGCTACATGCTTCCTGAAGGCATCGGCATGAGCTCTGACGGTAACGGGCTCTTTGTCGCGGCTGTTCCACCGGTCTTTCTTCAGTTTTAGAAATGAGCGGAGCCAGCATTTGCGGTTGAATTGGCTATATGTCTGGTCCGAGACCATTCCTCCGCAAATCTTTGCCATTCCGACCGTATGAGATATGCGCCTGACCTTTATCTCTCTCTGGAATCTGCGCATAAGTTCGCCTTTGCATTTTTTCATCTCAGGCAGCAGCCCGTGAATAGGAAGGGTATTGCAGATGAGTTTCCACTTATTCCACCAGAGGGTCGGGTATAGAAGTTCATCCCGGTCGCGTTGCGGATGACTAATCATGTCTGCCTGCGATTGATAGGAGAGTACCCACCGCTGGTAGCTTGTGGCTTCTTCCGGCAGAAGGGTGCTGTAGTGAGTCTTCAGCATCTCCATGAAGAAAAATTCAGTATAACCTTGTAGATATTTGTCGACGCCGCCGGCGGTGGCCAGGACCGCATCAATTGCATATCGGAATAGCTTCGGATTCTTTTCCATGACCATGAATGCTATCGACACAGCGGTCTCGTTGCATGTGAGAAGCAATTCGTCTATAATTGGCATCATGGTGTTTAAGTCGGCAGCATTGTCAAGCAGGAGATTTTCGTAGACATGCAATATCGCTTCGTCGTAATGATTGCGCAATGAATCGAAGAGCGCTGTCTGACTTAGGCCGGAGATGCTGGTTCGGCCTGTGGTCCTGATTATTTTTATAATAGAGTTGTGGAGCGCCACGAGAAGTCTTGTGGGAGCAATTCGCCGGATCTTCTCGCATAGTTCATTTACAATATGGTAGCCCTGGTTGCGGCGTATAGCGGGGTCTGCCTCGAAATAGGATGTCAGCAGTCGCTCGATTCGTGAGAATGCGAAATCCGGATTGCTGTTTATGGCGTCTGTTATGCGGTAAATCACCGAATGGGGATTGTCATGGCATTTTGAGTCGTAGGCCGCCTTTACAGAAGAATTGTTGTAGTCGTTATGGCCCGATAATACATAAGAAATGGCATTTGCACGCAGATCGGTATCGCCTATAATGTTGATCGCCTTAAAAATATCATCCGGATGTCGGAATGAATACCGTGCGAGACACGAGACCAGAGGCGCGAAAAGCACTTCATCCTTTTCGGCAGGAGGAAATACTCTCTCCGCCATGGCGAGTACGGTTTGAAACCATCCGTCGCTTTCGGCCCCTCGCAGGAAATGTACGAGCAGACGTTTGTCGGAATTGCATATTTGACTCAGCACACGCTTCTCGCAGGGTCGTGGATATTCGGCACTTGCCATTAGCGATACTGCTAACAACTTGATATGTAGCCTGATACGATTTGATTTCAGCAGCTGGGTAAGTTCCTCTGAGTATTTGTTTTCGTCATGGCCGCGATAGTATTCGAGTATGGCTTTTATAGTGGCACGTACTTCAAGACCCTGAAATTCGGTCTCAAGATCGGATATGAACGAGGCATTGCGTGTAATATAATTCCGCGCCAGAACATAATCGTAGAATGTCTGATGAAAAAAAGATACTGAGCCAGAATCCGCTATAAGTATGCCGCTGCTTGCGAGATATGCGAAGGCCCGCTGACTGGAGGCGCTGGGCTTCCATACGGGTCTTAAGGTTTCGGAAGATTTGATACATGCCGCTATCTTGAAAAGAACGTCTTCAAGCTGAGTCGGCGGAAATGCTGTCTGTGAGCTTATCACGGTCTCATATAGAGCGTCGTATAGCTCGATTGGATTCTGAAAATGGAAGTTGCGCTGTCCGTTGCGATATAAGTAACAGAAAGAATTGAGGTTTTGGGCATTTTTCAGCAACATGCGCGTGGAAGCGTCAAGTTGGGTGATTAGGGCGCTGTCAAGTTGTTGAAGTACCGAGTTAAGCTCCAGCTCGGTCAGTAGTCCCACCTCTATTATCTCTGATTTTTGTTTCAGAAGATTGAGCGAAGCATCAAACTCCAGATCGTACTTTCGGCACGAGGCAATAGTTATAACGTTCGGCCACCTGCTGAACTCCGAAAGAATATTCAGCATGGCGTTGAGCCGGTTGCGGTCGTTCGACATGCTTTGCGACAATGCGTCGATCTGGTCAATTGCCAACACAACCCGCTCTTCACCTGAGGCAAGCGTAGCGATGGTATTGTGGACGCGTTCAAACCATCCCGGGTTGCTTTGGTCGTCGATGGTATCGGCCTTGATAGCGATCACAGGGGTAGATGACTGCCGAAATTCTTCAATTAGGTCCTTAATAATCACTGATTTGCCGCTGCCTGCGTCACCAGTAAGCAGGATGAGATTCTTCTCTGTGCCAGTGTTGATAAGTGACATAAGGCGAGCAACTTCCTCGCGTACTATGTGCGAATCGGCCATTCCGTGAAACGTGCCGTTGATACCATTGAACGCGACCATATAGACGGCTACTAAGTCTGTTGCCATCTGCCGTTCGTCTTTGATTGACGACATCCTGTCTCGATATAGTCTCTTCCATAGGGCCACGGTCTCATCCAGATTGGACTTTGAACAGATTTCTTCAACTTTAAAGTAGTAGCGCCCTCTATCTTGAATATGGTCCGAACGATTCTTATATTCCTCGATGGCGGTGGAGTTGATAAGCCGCCAGTAGAATTTGCCCGCATCGGGGTCGCAGGCAATGAATATCACTATCTCGCCTTTGTGGCGTTCGGAATATGCATAGATTGATTTTGGAATGTCGTAGTAAGCTATTCCATTGAACTCGGGCGTGGTGAGATGCTTGACTTGCACTGCGATTCGTTCATAGGCGGTTCCGTCGTCAAGTAGAAAGTCGATATAGCCGTCAATATTTGGTGTGCTGCCTCCTTCTTCAATCTGGCAGTCGGCAACATCGAGTGGAAATATGCTTTTCAAAAAGCGCACGGACTGTACGTCGAGTCGTTTCGACGCATACATGCTTTTATTTGGCACGAATTCTCCCATTGCCATCGGATGGTGTTGTTGCGGTTGACGGTTTCTCCCCCTCGGGTGGTTTGCCATTGAGGGAGTGGATTATACAAAAATAGGGGAAAACATCAGTGCAGCCAAATATTTTAACATTCTCGGATGAAAAATTGTACATTTCCCCAATGGAGTGAATATTTTGAGCGCGACGATTGTTGATTAATAAGAAGCGGATTGCACATGTTATTTATGGAACGAGGCCTCCGTCAAAGAAAAAATCAATGGCAATAAATGCTTCTGAACAATTAATGAATGGAATAACACAAAAGTGGAGTGATATCAGATGGGTATGAATCAGATAAAGATACATGTACTGCACTGCGGACGTGTTCATACATCGCCCTATCTGCCGTTTGATACGGATAATGCCGGTCTGCTGAAGGTAGCCGGCATCGGGGTGCCACGCAATCAATGGGTATGGATGCCGGTGTCGGTCTATTATATCGAGCATCCCAAGGCAAAAATATTGGTGGATACCGGTTGGAGCCGTCGCATTAGCCCGGCCGGTGTAATTGATGAGAAAGCTCAGATTGCCGAGCTCGGCCATGTGCTCTACACTCTTAATCAGGGTTATCTTCCCGCAGGCGAAGCTGTCGACGAACAGCTGAAAAAGCTGGGTGTCGACACCCGCGAACTCGATTATGTGGTTCTGACACATCTTGACTGCGACCACGTTTGCGGCGTGCATCAGGTATCCGATGCCCGCCATATTATGGTTTCGGAGGCAGAAATGAAATTCGCCGGGAAAAAGTTCTCGATCACCAATAAATTCCGGTTTCAGAAACGCTGGTGGAAGGATGTACCTCTGATATTGTTTCCCTGGAATGGCTCGGAAGGGCCGTTCCGACGCTCCTACGATTTGCTGGGCGACGGTTCGGTACAGCTGATTAACATCCCCGGTCATACCGATGGCCTTGTAGCCGTAAAGATCACAGGCAGCGATGGCAGATACGTTCTGATTGATTCCGACGGAGCTTACGGCAGCAAATCCTGGGAAGAGATGATACTTCCCGGGATTGCCGACAACCGGAAGCAGCAGCTGGCATCACTTGAATGGATCAGGCAGATGAGCATGAATGAAAAATGCGTGGAATCACTGGCCAATCATGATGTAGAAACGAAACCTCATGTAATTGTTCTGTGAGTAGACCGTGGCTCGTATTATTGAACACCCGTGAATACATCCGGCTGTGTCATCGGCATTACACCATGGATGCGCCACAATGGCCGTCCGTCGTGGATTTTTGCACTTTTTGGCAGTCGTCGCCAAACCAATCCCGCCCTTTTGCGGTTTTTATGATAAACACACACGAGCGGTTATCCGAGGTCCGCGGAATCTCGATACCGGCTTTTAAACATACAAAATATATTGGCGTTTGCCGCTTTACTGTCGCGGCATCAATTAAAGAAACTATGAAACAATCCGTTTTACTCGCCCTTGGAGCCCTCCTTCTCGCCGGTACTACCGCTATGGCTTCAGAAGCAGATGCACCTGCCCGGGTGCAGCGCGTAGGCGCGTTCTACGACCTTACCACCCTTTACCCTGAAGGTGCCGACAACGTCTATACCAACGGCTTTGGTGTAGGTTATTCCGTCGACTTCCGCGTAAGCAACTCTTTGCCGCTCTATGTCGGTACCGGGCTTGACGCGCGTTTCCTCTTTTACGAAAAAGATCTCATCGACGACGAATACCTCGATGCTGTCGAGCAGGAAGCTCACGTCACGTTTATTAATTTCAACGTACCGGTCAACGTAAGTTATCGTGTGCCGGTAGCCGAGGGCTTCTATCTTACTCCCGAACTCGGCCTCGATTTCAGGGTTCAGGCCTATGGCCATGCCAAAATCGACACCGAGATAGAAAATGTAGTTCCGGGAATGAATCTCGGGGAATTCCAGTCGGGCTCCCGCGGCATCAACCTTTTCAGCAAGGATGAAATGGGCAGCGAACATCTGCGCCGGTTCCAGATGGGCTGGCATGCCGCACTGCGTTTCGAATACCGCCATATGAACCTCGGCCTGAGCTATGGCACTGACTTTGTGAAGCTCCATAAGAATCTTGGAGCCGGCCATTTCCTGGTGTCGCTCGGCTACACTTTCTGATATGGGCGCGTCGCCCGAATTATTCCGGATATATCGCTAACAAACAAATAAATAAAACTATATGGAACGTAAAATTTCTCTTGACGACATCCGCCGCGCACTCGACGAAGCCTATGAATCGGTAAAATCCCTCAAAGAGGGCGAAATCGACCCCCGTAACCACGAGGCCAAGGCCGGCCAGTTCGGCATTACCGTAACTCTCGCCGACGGCACGACAATCTCCAAAGGCGACTCTGAAATCAAGTCGCCTATGGCCGATATAGTAAAAGTGCCCCTGTCGTCGGTCCTCTTATCCCAGAACTCACCTGCCGAACTTGTAAAGAAGTCAGGTCAGTGTCCCATGCATAAAGTGGAGAAGAAACCTCACCATCTTGGTGCGCGCGGCGTCCGCGCATTCTCGGCCGTAGAGCCAGTAGGCGACCCCGATTCGAAATGGAATCTGTTCGTCAACCGCACCATCGATATGATGGGTGGCGACGCACCGGTGCTCAACGACCGTCTCTACGAAGCTGAAAAGCGCGCCGCCGAGGAAAATCAGGTTGTCGATAAGCTCGCTGAGGCAGGATTCTATCTTTACGACGATGCCGCAATGTCGGTCGATCTCTACAATCGCGCACGCGCTCTTACCGCCTCCACTCGTCAGCTGGCCATGATGGGAGCCACGGTGGCTGCCGACGGTGTCAACCCCGCAACCGGCAAAATCGTGTTCGACGGAGCCATTTCCCAGAACATCGTAGGCCTGATGGCCGCCCACGGCCCGCACAAAATGAATGGCCCGTGGCTCGTGCTCTCCGGTCTGCCGGCCAAACGTTCGTGGGGCGGCGCGCTTCTGGGCGTCTATCCCGGTGTAATGGCTGTAGCAGCCTATGCTCCCGAGCTGAATGCAGCCGGCGTCAGCGTGAAGGCAGCCCGTGCTATCATCGAGTTCATGCAGCGCCTTGATCTGAGCGTTTTCGCTTCGGCCCGCGTTGAGGTCGAGCATCACGAAGGTGCAATGGCTTAACCCATTCTGCTTTCCCTTTCATTTTAATATACATCCCGAAGGCGGTGTGTCAAATTTCGAATTTTGACACACCGCCTTCCTTGTATGCCTTCGCCCATCATCCCGCAGATTCAAAAGCGTATGTAGATTCAAAAGCGTATTTTCGCTTTTTGCAAAAAAGATAAAAAATATCTAAATTTGCCGAACGCTTCAAGAACACATCTTTTTTATCTTACTTACATCTTACATCATGAATTTCATCAAAAGGAATTTCCTTGCGCTGATGCTCGCCATGAGCTCGGCCGGGATGCTTGTGGCGGCCGACTACGGGCTGCCCGCATCCATTCAGGAGGGGAACATCCTCCATTGTTTTGACTGGACCATGGCAGAGGTAAAGGCTGAACTGCCCGCTATCGCCGAGGCCGGTTTCGGCGCCGTCCAGTTGAGTCCGCTCCAGCGGCCCGACGCAGGCCCCGGCTCTCCCTGGCACGATCTCTATCGTCCCTACGATATCGCATTCAAAAGCAGCCGCATGGGCTCTGCCGACGACCTCAAGGCCCTCTGCGAAGAGGCCGCAACATATGGTATCAAAATAATCGTCGACGTTGTTGCCAACCATGTCGACAAGACCGCCGGCTACCACGACACGTGGTGGGACTCCAACGGCCGAGTGCGCTGGAACGGAGGCATCAACTACGGCGACCGCACCTCCATCACCCACAATCAGCTCGGCGACTACGGCGATATCAATTCCGAGGATGCCGAAGTCATCGCCCGCGCCAAGGCCTACGTTCAGCAACTTCACGATCTCGGCGTGAAGGGTATCCGCTGGGATGCCGCCAAACATATCGCCCTTCCTTCCGAGAATTGCGGCTTCTGGACCGCCGTCACTTCCGTTGAAGGTATGTATCATTACGGAGAGATTCTCGACTCTCCCGGACCCGACGCTTCGATTATAAAGGAGTACACCACCTTCATGTCGGTCACCGACAACAAATACAGCAACGGTGCGGCCCGCGACAACGGCGGTATCCCCTTCGGCTACGGAGGCGACCATACTGTCAACCAGGGTTGTCCCGACACCCGCATGGTCTACTGGGCTGAGAGCCACGACACCTATGCCAACGGCGAGTGGTCGCAGAATGTGAGCCAGAGCGTCATCGACCGCGCATACGCCTCATTCGCATGCCGCAACGGCGCAACCGCCCTATATCTCGCACGCCCCAACACCACCGGCTTCAACAACATCAAGGTCGGGAAAGGCTCTACTGCCTTCACCGGTAAGGCTGTTGCCGAAGTCAATAAGTTCCGCAACGCCATGGTCGGCCGTCCCGACTGGTGCGAGGCCGAGTCAAACACCTTCACCGTAACGCGCAAGGATGGCGGCGCAGTAGTGGTCTGCAAGACCAGCGGTAGCGTCTCAGCCAAAAACGGCGGCGGATATTGCCCGGCCGGCACATACACCGACCGCGTCAGCGGCAACAAGTTCACCGTCACCTCATCTACGATTTCCGGTACCGTCGGCTCCACCGGCATAGCCGTGCTTTATTCCGACGGCACACCCGGTCCCGACCCGGATCCTGACCCCGAACCCGATCCGGAAGGCACCTACTGCTACTTCAACAACAACGCCAACTGGAGCGACGTATACGTATGGGCCTGGGACACCAACAATGGCGACAAACAGTGCACTTCCGCTACCTCCTGGCCCGGTGAGCGCATCACAGCTACCGCCAACGGCTATCTCATCTGGAAAGCCACCAGCGGCACTCCCACCAAAATCATTTTCAGCACTCAGAACGGCGATGTCAAGGCCGGCGGCGGCGACCTCGTTTTTAAGAATGGAATGGTCTACGACTGCCAGGGCAAGATTACTACCTTAGGTGGCGATCCCGACCCCGATCCTGACCCTGAACCCGAGACGGTGACCATCTACTACGATAATTCTAACACCTCCTGGGCCAACGTCAATATCCACTACTGGAGCAGCCCCTCCACCTCCTGGCCCGGTGTCGCAATGACCAAGGTTGAAGGAAATATCTGGAAATACACATTCCCGCGCGATCCGTCGGGTCTTCAGGGCTTCCTCTTCTGCGACGGCCTCAAGTCGGGCGACAACGGCCAGACCGGCGATATCTCCGGCGCTCCGGCCAACGGTCATCTCTATAAAGGAGTTGGCGGACCCAAGGGCAAGGTTACTGACGAAGGTGTCTACGAAGCCGGTCCTGTCAAGCCCGTCGTAAAGGCTGATCCTGCTTCGGGTAAACGCTTCGCAGAAACTCTTAAGGTGACTCTTACCGTGGACCCGGCTACGGCTATCCACTATACCCTCGACGGAACTACCCCCGACGCCACCTCCACTACTTATTCGCAGCCCATCGAACTTACCGAGACCACTACAATCACCACCTATGTGGCCAACGAAGCCGGTTCCAACGTGCAGACTTTCACCTACACACGTGCCGAGGCACCCCAGCCCCAGCCGGGCAACAGCCTCAACACCGACTACTATAAGGTAAACCCCGACGGCAAAGTCGGCTCCAACCGCACCGTCAACATGACTTTCTCCAAGGTGCAGAACGATAACCGCATGTGCATCGCTCCCAACGCCCTCAGCAACTGGACCGACGACGACATCATCGCCCAGGGCGTGGCTCGCGACATTGCAGGAGCCATCAAGGGCAAGCATGAATATCCCGTTGTCGATTCCTACGCCATCTACGCAGCCTACGATAAGGATAATCTCTATCTCGGCGTACAGTATGTCTACACCGTCTGGGACCTCTACGGCTCCGGCATCCTCACCAACAATGCCGCCAAGCCCTATCAGATGGACGGCCGACTGATGATTGCATTCGACCTCGACCCCTACAAGTCGATGACCGGCAAACTCACCAGCGGCTACACCATCTGGGACGACGGCGACCGCATTGCCACAAATACCTTCGACAACGGCACCGACTGCATCTGGGTCGGCAGCACGAAATCCACAGTAGGCACTCCTGGTCTGTTCTTCCCCGACGAAAACGGCGCCACAAGCTACAATGCCCCCTACTGTGTGAGCATCGACGCTCCCTTCTATGGTTGTCAGGACGGTCTTCTTCCTTCCATCGAGCACATCTGGGGCCAGAAGGATTTCGAATACGACCCGATGATTCTCCAGACCAACGACAATTTTGTTGACCTCATCGGCGAAGTGCCCACCGATCAGCATACCTTCTATGAGTGGAAGTTCCCGCTCTCGAAGCTCGGAATCACCGAGGATTACATCAAGAACACAGGTATCGGCGTCATGGTAATTGATACCTACGGACAGGGTGCCACGGGCTCTACCCCCTACGATCCCACCTGCTTCGACAATGCGTCAACTCCTTATCACGGCGACGACTCCTCCAGCGCCGAGAAGAACGATGAAGACTGCTTCACCTACAAGCATGCCCGCATCGGAAAGCTCAGCACCTCCGGTGGCGTTGAGAATGTCAATGCCGCCGTTGCCGAAAGCGACGCCCCCGTCGAGTACTATAACCTTCAGGGAGTCCGTGTCGACAATCCCCAGCCCGGCATCTACATCCGTCGCCAGGGCTCCAAAGTCTCCAAAGTTCTCCTGAAATAATTCTTTGATTCGTTTAGAGGGTGTTGCAAAATCAACAATTTCTGCAACACCATCACCCCCGAAAAGGTGGTGCGTCATAAGGCTTAGCTTTGACGCACCGCCTTCTTTCTTTACCCGGATGGTGAGGGCGCTGTCAGCCATCGACCTTTGGTCGCTTTGCTATG
>ERZ1673743.3168-NODE-3168-length-13028-cov-8.773761_pt1 | contig 13028 bp, 13 predicted proteins | sample MGYA00580197_ERZ1673743 | MGnify/ENA primary metagenome ERZ1673743 (study PRJEB41218, sample SAMN15661795) | gut metagenome | host: Homo sapiens | place: Canada: London | collected 2015-08-20/2019-03-30 | study: EMG produced TPA metagenomics assembly of... | reverse complement strand
AGGTCGGCAAAAATGAGCCTGTCTGCATTGCAGATGAAGTGCCGTTTGACATCCCCGAGAGTTGGGAGTGGGTAAGATTAGAGGCTATTTGTACCAAACTCGTGGATGGTGATCATAATCCTCCAAAAGGATGTTCCTATGAAACAGCATATGTTATGGTCTCATCAACCAATATTAACGATGATTGCATCGTTGAACTTGAAAAAGTTCGTTATTTAGAGAAAAACATTTTCGACAAGGAAAATGAAAGAACGAACGCTGCAACTGGAGATATTTTCTTTACGTCTGTTGGTTCTCTTGGAAGAAGTTGCGTTTATGAAGGCGGATTAAATATTTGCTTTCAACGAAGCGTTTCCGTTATTCACACGTTAATTTTTAATTACTATTTAAAGTATTGCCTAGATTCCGCATATATTCAGCAGAAAATTGTTCGTGAGGCAACTGGAACGGCACAGAAGGGATTTTATCTTAATCAACTTGCGTTGTTATTGATTCCAATTCCGCCAATCAAAGAGCAACATCGAATTGTTTCAAAATATCTTGAGACCGTTCAAATGCAAAAGGAATATTACAAAACAAATGAAACATTGGATGTTTTAAATAGTAGATTTCCAGCCACTCTAAAAAAATCAATTCTCCAATATGCTGTTCAAGGAAAACTTGTTCCCCAAAACCCTGCCGATGAGCCTGCCTCCGTTCTGTTGGAGCGTATTCGCACAGAAAAAGAACAGCTTGTCAAAGAGGGCAAAATCAAACGTGACAAGCATGAATCGGTCATTTTCAGACGGGATAATTCTTATTATGAGAAGGTTGATGGGATTGAACGCTGTATCGATGATGAGTTGCCATTTGAAATTCCCGAAAGTTGGGAATGGGTACACTTCTTTTCCGTAGTGGAGATAGCAACAAATCTTGTTTCTCCAGAACGATATTTTGATTATATGCATATTGCTCCTGATAATATTGAAAAATTAACAGGAACTCTCTTGGACTGTCGAACAGTTGCGCAGGATAAAGTCTCAAGTCCTAATCATCTATTTTTCAAAGGACAGATTCTTTACTCTAAAATCCGCCCACTTTTGCGCAAGGCTGTAATTGCTCCCTTTGATGGACTGTGTAGCGCAGATATGTACCCGCTAAAGACTCCAATAAACAAAGAATACCTATTGAGGTATATTTTATCAGACTCGTTTAATGCGCAAGTAGCAACTGCGATGTCAAGTCGAGTTAAAATGCCCAAAATAAATCAAGCGGAGTTGAGCAAAGTGCTAATTCCGGTGCCGCCAATTCAGGAACAAAATCGCATCGCAAATAAAATCAAAGAATTATATATGGCCTTGGTGTGAGATTGTATAAAATCATGGTGAAAGGAGGTCTTTCACTATGATTGAAGAATTTGAAAGACACTTGAGAGGAACAAATCTCTCAGAAAACACTGTAACATCCTATTTGTTTGCTGTGCGGCAGTTTGGGGAACGGCATGAGGCCGTCACCAAACGCAATTTAAAAGAGCACAAAGCCTGGCTGATTGAGCAGTACAAGCCCAAGACGGTCAATTTACGAATCCGCGCTATCAACTGCTACCTCGAAAGTATTGGAAAGGATTCATGGAAATTGTCATCCGTCAAGGTGCAGCAGAAAGCCTTCCTCGAAAATGTCATTAGCGAAGCAGACTACATCTACTTCAAAAACTGCCTGAAGCGCGATGACAATATGCTTTGGTATTTTGTCATCCGCTTTTTGGCTGCTACGGGTGCGCGCGTCAGCGAGCTGGTACAAATCAAAGTTGAACACATTAAGCTTGGACACCTCGACCTTTATTCTAAAGGTGGAAAGCTGCGCCGCATCTACATTCCTAAATCATTGCAAGATGAAGCCATTGTCTGGTTGGAAGAAAAACAGCAGGACAGCGGCTTTATCTTTTTGAATCGTTTCGACGAACGAATCACCACAAGAGGTATTTCTGGACAGCTGAAAAAGCTGGCGTTAAAGTATGGCATTGACCCTGCGGTGGTCTATCCCCACTCTTTCAGGCATCGGTTTGCAAAAAGCTTTTTGGAGCGGTGCAGCGACATTGCATTCCTTGCAGACCAGATGGGGCATGAAAGCATTGAAACGACGCGAATTTATTTGCGTAAAACTGCAACCGAACAGAGGACTTTGGTAGATAATATCATAGACTGGTAAAAAATGAGGGCATACACTCCAACTATGCAGAAGGTATGCCCTCGTTCTTTATTTAATTTTGGTGAAAATACTATTGAGTTTTTTTGCAATTCTTTTCTGTTCATGGAGCGGTGGCAGCGGATAAATGAAATTCTTCAATTTTTCAGCGTTAATATTTGACTGGCCGATTGCATCGCTACGAACATTTTGACAGTAAACCCAGTAAAACTGCGTTTGCATAACATAATTGAGATAGTCGCTGTCTATTAGTGGTGTTATACGTATTAGATAGCCAGCATAGATTGCAGAAACTTCACTTTTGTAGATGGCGGTTTTTCCTACAAGTTCTTTACTGTTTGTACGGTTAAAGAGCAAATCATTATATTCAAGAGGATAGTGGGCAATTTCCTCTTTATCTGATGTGTACACAAGTTTTTGAGTGTCGATTCGACCATTCTGAATATTTCCCATTCTTAAAACAGCCATTGTTCCCGTAGACTCAGATTTTCGTGACGAGCCATACTGAATGTTTATGCAAGTTGTGCCAATGGTTGTCCATTCCCACGAATCGGGAATCTCAAATGGCAACTCATCATCGATGCAACGTTCAATTCCATCGACCTTCTCATAATAAGAATTATCCCGTCTGAAAATGACCGATTCATGCTTGTCACGTTTGATTTTTCCGGCTTTAATGAGCTTCTCCTTTTCTGTGCGAATACGTTCTAACAGAACAGAGGCAGGCTCATCGGCAGGGTCTTGGGGAACAAGTTTGCCCTGAACGGCATATTGAAGAATGGATTTTTTAAGATGTTCAGGAAACAGATTATTTAGTTCTTGGATTTGTTCAGAAGCTTCAGAATACTTATCAGAAAGCGGTTTTATTATTTCGAGCCGTTTTACAATTCTTTCTTGCTCAGCTATCGGTGGAACTGGAACTAACAGAGAATGGAGCGCATTAGACGATAATCCTTGGATTCCAATTCCTTTTCCTCCAATCCAACCAGCATATTTATAGAGAAAAAACACATAGTAGTAAAATCTTGTGCAAAGCGGAACATATGAACGCAACCTATGAATATGATTTTGAATGCAAATTTTATAGTCTTTTAACCAAATAGCAGCACGTCCAATATCGCCACCTTCACAAACTAAAAGATCACCTTTTGATACCTGACATTTTTCTATTTCATTTTCAGTAAAGTACATCGACCTAAGATTTTCAAGTTCAAATCTATCCCAGTATAAGTTGGATGTTGTGATATATTCCAACAATACACCCGATTTGTTCGATGAGTTTAACGCTTTACCTGTAAAAATCTCGCCTAATCGTACCCACTCCCAGCTCTCCGGGATGTCAAACGGCACTTCATCTGCAATGCAGACAGGCTCATTTTTGCCGACCTTCTCATAAGGCAAATTATCGGCTCCACGGAAAATCACAGATGGATTCTTTTCCTTTTTGATTTTGCCCTCTTTGATAAGCTGTTCTTTCTCTGCACGAATGCGTTCCAGCAGCACAGAAGCAGGCTCGTCATTGGGGTCTTGCGGAACAAGTTTGCCCTGCACTGCCATTTGCAGAATGGAATTTTTCAGTTGCTGTCCTGTCATTTTTTCTTCCTTATCTATGTGGCTCAGTCCTGTGCATCAAGGTCAATGCCCAGAATCTCCGTGATCTGAGCAAGGATTCGGTCAATGTCTGCGTTCAGGCTGGCGCGCTTCTCCTGATACTGCTGAATCAGCTCCTTGGGCGGTAAGATTTCCTCTTCCTCATGCGGATAGCCACACAAATCAATATTGTCTTCAATCAATAGATCTACTGGCCTATACTCCAACCTCTTGAATTCAATAAACACTACAATTTCCATGGGATTAATTCAAGAAGCAGAAAGTTTGAACCATAAAATTAAGAACCATTCTCTATCTGCTATGGATTATGATTGTATTTTGGGCATCACTGGTACACTAAGATATTTATTGATGTTTGATACAAAAATGTACAATGAAGCCATTATAGATGCAATAGAATCTCTTATTACATTGTCCGGTCAGTCATACCGAGATGGTATATTATTACCAAACTTTCATGTTAAAAATGAAAATGTTCTTCCTCTCGAAGATAGGGGAAAGTTTCCAACAGGAATGATAAACTTTGGAATGGCACATGGGATGGCAGCAGCGTTATCAGTACTTTCAATATCCAAAAAAATGGGTATTAGTTTAAAAGGGCAGGAGAAAGCCATAAAACAAATATGTGATATTTATATGCAGTCGTATGCAGAAATGCCAGATGGCCGCGTTTACTGGCCTTCTTCTTTGACAGGAGATGATTATATTCATTTGAGCAACTTGAGCCCGGTTGTCCATCTAAGATTGAGCTGGTGTTATGGCGCAGTTGCGATTTTACACAGTCTATATCTTGCAGCACAAGCGTTAGAAAATCAGGAACTTGTTTTTTGGACATTGGAAAAAGCAAAGATTTTTTCAAAGACATCCTTAGAATATACGCAGCTTTCTTCTCCGACTATTTGTCATGGTTATGCTGGATTACTTCTTACATTTGAGGCTTTCTATCGCGATACAAATGACAATGTGTTTTCTAATATGATTGAAACTCTCCAATCCAAACTTTTGGCATTGTATTCTCCTTTACATAAATATGGCTTCTTAGATGTCGACCGTGTTAATGGGAAATTAAAAAAAACTGAGGGGGTTAATTTTCTAACAGGGACTTCTGGAGTGATTTTAGCACTGAGTTCTCATTATTATGATAGTTCAATGGTTTTAAGACATCTCTTATTGAACTGAGTTTTCTATTTAATGCCAATTGATGCAAATCCAATCAAGCTAAATCAGAAAGGACGAAATCTAATGACCACTTACGATGATTTTAATTTGGATCTTCAGCACGCCACGTCTACTCAGTCTGACGACGAACGGTTGCTGACTGCTGATGCAGTTTGTGCAGCCACCTGGGCTGTTTGTGTGCCCGTTTCCGAAAATTTTTGCTCGCCGGGTAATATTTGCGATCTTACCGACGAATGCACTAACGACTGTCAGGGTGGAACCATTTCAGATGCACACTCTTACTGTGGTTCCGCTTGCTGACAATAGTTCATTCACAGTAGTGGATAGCTTATAAATTTCTAATTGGGTTTGCATAATGGAAAGCCTCGTTGATTTTGCTATACAAGCGAAATCAACGAGGCTTTTAAAGATGTTGACAATTTTGCTACTATGTTATACAATATAGTAAAGACAGTTTTCAATAGAAAAGAGGTGAAGACATAATGGGAAGCAACCCACAACTACTCAAAGGTGTAATAGAATTTTGTGTCCTAAAAATAATTAGTCAGAAACCGACTTACGGATATGAAATACTATCACAGCTAAAAAGTACTGGCTTTTCAAATTTTACAGAAAGTACATTGTATCCGTTGCTCTTTCGTTTAGAACAACGCAAAGCCGTGACTGTTGAACGATTTTCATCACCCAAGGGTCCTAGTCGCAAATATTATATTATCACATCACAAGGTTTGAATGAACTTCATCAATTCCGCGAAAATTGGTTTGAACTTTGCCAATTAGTAGATAAAGTTTTTGAGGAGGAGTCAAAATGACAAATAAGTACTTTTCATTAAAAAAGGCTAACCGTCTAAGAATGACATTTGTTTCCAACACAAGCCAATCTCAAATAAAAGAGGTTGTACGTTATCTAAAACGTGTGAGCTGGGACTTTTGTGGAATTGAATTGCTCTATAGTGACTTAATTGATATGGCAATCGAAGCAAATAAAAATGGGCAGGAATTATTCAATGTCGTTACAGATGCAAAAACTTTTGCAAACAGCGTAAAAAACGAATTGAATCGATTGACAATATTTGATTATTTTTTGGTACTATTTCCTCCTTTTCTTTTCTGGGGATGGGGCATTGAAGGGCTTGTTTTACTGTTACTGGTGCCACAATTTGAATTCGGATTGTCGTTGGGTTATTTAATTCAGTTCTCTATTTGCCTGATTTCCGCATGTGTTTTGTTGAGACGTATTATGGAAAAGGTCGGTTTTCCTCCTAGCAAACATCGTATGAAGTTTGCTGCATTTATGGTTGCATATGTCATTACATTGTATCTGGTGGGTCTTGTCCTTAATAACTTCTGGGGAAATATTGTACTTATACATTTTTCGGCCCCACTTTTAACTCTAGGTTGTCTTTTGATAGGTTCGCTATGTTACTTCATTCGTTTTTATTTCTATGAACATGACCGCCGACTAGATTCACGTGTATAAGATTTCGGAATTTTTACATGTAGCAGGCAGTCGAGACCTTGAAAACTGCATTGGAAGGTACGATAAAGCTGCTGGAGCTGGCAAAGGAGAAAAGAGTTGAGGGCTTTATCTATCTTTCAAGCAATTTATAAAAGATAACAAACCAATCGTGCTGAAAACGTGCGTTGAGACGAGTAGGAGCTATCTGTCAACAGAGGATGCGGCAACAGCCATTCTGCCCATTTTGACCAAGGGCACTGCCGGAAAAATTTATAACGTTGCGGATGAAGATACCTATTGTTCTATTGCAGAAATGGCAGAGAGTGTTGCAGATAAATATGGGCTGGCTGTGCAGTACGATGTGCAGGAGAATAAGGAGTGCCTGGGAACACTGCATATGGATCTGGACACAGCGGCGATTCGCGTCTTGGACTGGAGGCCAACCGCAAAAGAAGGTGTCCTCTCGATTTATGAGGAAATGATGGGAGATTTTCTTGAACAGTGAACTATAATTTTATATGACGGCAGCAAAAAATCGAGGAGCTTTGAATGGCTCCTCGATTTTTTGCTATAAAGAGTGCAGATGTAATGCTATAAAGGCTTTATAAACACTCGGCCCCCTAAATTAAGACATACTATACAAAAGAGTATTGATATGTTGAACTTATTATGTTATAATGCGCACATAGAAGAGAGGCAAAACAAACATATAGAATTCCACCGCTACGACTTTATCTGTTATAATATCCCAATGATGCTCTGAAATTGGGATATCATTATGGGTCCGACCGTAAGGTCAAACCTCGTCAGGCTGGGCTGTGGATCCAGCAACTGCGAGCCACCCACATTCGTGCTTTTTGTACGAATGGCAGAGAAAAGGAGCTGTCCTATGAAGAAGAGCAAGAAGTCCAACGGCAAACAAAAGGAGAAAAACCGTAAGAAAACCAAACAGCCTCCGATCACCTCTACATCCAAAATGAAAGAGATGAAGGGAGTGCTTAAAATGGCACTCTTGGTGGTGGGTGTTATCTTGGCCATGGTCGTGATTACTGTGGTGATTCTGGACAAGCCTGAGGCGGTTGCAGCTTGCGTGACGATCCTGGAGAAGATTCTTCCTATGGCAGTAGCCTACATGACAAGTTGATTTGATAGATGGCCTTGATTGGGAGGGGCGGCAAAGCACAACGGTGTACTTGCCGCTTCCTCCTTTATTTTATATTATTATACTATTTTTATGGAGGAGATCTCTATATGGCTGAAAAGGAAAAGCAGGAAGCACTTCTGTCGGAAAACAACTACCGGCTGCTCGATGAGATCCGACGGCAGCAGACAGCCGATAAAACAAAGCTTTCCGAAGCATCGGGATTCTCTTGGCCGACAGTCAGCAGGCTGTGCGAGGAGTTGCGGAACAGAAATTACCTGGCAAAAGACGACCTGTCGCTTTTACCGACCGTGGGATATATGCTGGGCATTGCCGTTGGTACGCGTGAGATCAAAGTGAGCTTGGTGGATTTTGCCTTTCAACCGGTTCCAAGAAAAAGACTGCGGGAACTGGGACTGGGAAGCCTGCTGGATCGGGATCTGCTGAGTGCGCGAAAGGAGCCAAAGGAAGCAGAGGAGGACTACATTTGCCTGAATTCATCGCAGGATTTGGAAAAGCTGGCAGAAACATTGAACAATGTCCTGCTCGCATTCCTGCAAACGGCAAGAGCCTCAGAGGATACTTCAAACCCGGCGCTCCCGCTGGTTGGGATCGGGATCGCGTTCCCCGGAGCGGTCGATACACAAAAAAAACAAATCTGCGCCTGCCCCAATATTCCATGTCTGAACGAGAAAAATCTGGACAGCCTGCTGTGCGCAGATGTCCGCACACTGCTGGAGAGCCTGGATGTCAGAGTGGAGCTTTGCCACAATGCCGAAGCTGGCTTTTTGCATGAGAAAGAACAACTATTCCATGCAACTGACCCTGTACGTAGAAGCCTTGCGGAATCGCAGAACATTCTCTGCGTCTACCACGGCACCGGCATCGGCCTGAGCGGCTGCATGGCCGGGCGGCTGCTGCGGGGAAACAATGGATTTTTTGGAGAGATCGGTCATATCCTTTCCCCGGACTTCTCGCTTCAGCGTTTGAAGAGTGAGTGCACAGACCAAGCTCAGGCTGCTGCAATTCCGGAAGATAAGATCCCACTTTCCGGATGCCGCTGCCCGTTCTGCCAAAAGACCTGTTTGGAATCGCTGATACGTGCCCGCGTGTTTGAATCCGAGAATCTGGAGGTGTTCAAGCAGAAAACGGATCGGGAGCGTTTGCATACCTTTGCGCAGAACGAATGGAATTTTAAGCTCCTGAAGCAGTATATCGGGTTTATGGTGGGCACCATCATCAATCTGTTCAACCCCGAGGTCCTGATCCTGACCGGCAGACTTTATGACTGTGTGCCGGAGATCTGGAACAGCATGAATATTCTGAAAAGCGGCAATTCGCTTTCGTATTCCGGCTCCCGGTGCACCATCATTCCGGGAAGCAAAAGGGATAATTCTGTGGCTGTGGGCGCAGCCATCAGTGCGTATTACCACAAGTATTCCTACCGGACGGAGGAAATCAACTGGGCAAAGCATTAAAAGGCAAAGAACGGCAGGCAAGGCCAAATTTGATGCTGCCCATTTACCTGTCATAAGCAAAACCGAGGAGGAAGCGATATGCTAAGAGAAATCTCGCTTGAAAAATTCAAGGCATTCGACACGCTGGAAGAGCTCTCCATAAAGCCGCTGACGATTCTGTGCGGTGTGAACAGCGGCGGAAAATCATCCATTATAAAAAGCCTCCTTTTATTGAAACAAAGCTATGAAAATACATCTGCAATAAATGAGGCAACGCTGAACGGCCAATATACCACGAACGGCTTGATGAAGGATGTGATTTACAATGGAAAAGGCGATGCATTTTCCATCGAAAATACGTTTGAAATCAAGTACAAGGGCAAGCGTTTTATGGCATCCTCAAAGCAGGATGTATCAACCGCAAAAGAGCTGGGAAAAATAACGGGTTTCAAGCCGACCTATGTATCGTACTTTAAAATCAGTGTAAAATGCTGTATAAAAAAGGGAAAGCCTGCCGATACCGATTGGTGGGATAAAAACTTTATTTCCAGTTATTTTATTCGTATCGAGCCTCAAAACGCAAATCATGAGCCTTTGAAAGAAGCGGCTTTCAGCGTAGAGCTCAGACATAAGCGGGAAACGGTCTATGATATTACACTCAACAATTTCCCAACAGTGTCTGGCGTAAATAAGGTCGATGAACAGCTGGAAAACTGCATGTGCTATTTTAATGGAATGCGGCTGACCAATTTGTATCACGAAAGCGAAAAGCATACGGTAAAAATGTCAGATTTTTTAACGAATGTGTATGCAGTCTTTCGCATTGTGGCAGACCAGTATAAAGGAATGGTCTACTTGGGTCCACTGCGGGAAAATCCGAGACGGGAATATTCGGTATCCAGCATCCGAACTGTGCAGGACAGCACTGGTGCAGATGCTCCATTTGTATTGGCGAAAAATCAAAGAAAAAAGCTTAAAAAGGAAATCAATCCACCTCTGACAGAAAACACATTCTTTGAAGAAAAAAGTGCGGAAACTGAAACACTAATAGATGCCGTAGAGCAATGGATGGAGTACTTTGATCTGGGCCGCTTGAACATTGAAAGCGAAAAGGACATTCTGAAGCTCAATGTGAAGGAAAGCAATATCTCAGATGTGGGATTTGGTGTCAGTCAGACGATGCCCATTATTGTGCACGGCTTATCCATGGACTATGAACAGACCCTGATTCTGGAACAGCCGGAAATTCATCTTCATCCCAGAATGCAGATGCGCATGGCGGATTTTCTGCTGACCTTAGCACAAACAAATCATTGCGTCATAGCAGAAACGCACAGTGACCATATTATCAACCGTTTGATAAGACGTATTCTGGAAGCACCCAATGACGCACTGTTGAATGCTGTTGCGATCTATTTTGTGGAAAATACAGCGGGCGGTTCAATGGTCAGTAAAATCACGGTGGACCGGGTACGGGGCATCACGGAATGCCCGGAAGAATTCTTTACGCAGTTTGCAACAGAGAGCGGATATATTCTGGATGCAGGCATAAAAAATATGCAGAAAAAGGAGATGTGACATGGCGATTGCAGCACTGTCTCCCTGTGTTTTAAAAGATACCTCCACAGATGAAATGATCCACTGCCAGAAAATTGCGCATCTGGTGCAGAATTTATCCCAGAACACAGAATTGAAATTGCAGGATTACACGCATTCTCCATATAGCAGTTACCGCATGCTTATCCCGTACTACGAAGGAAATTTTACGTTGAATCAATATATTGCAACCCATATATATGCATGTATTCGGAAAATGATGGATAATGAGTATGTTGATTTGGAGGGTATAGGGCAGGCAGAACTTCCGGCAGGATTCTATGAAGAACAGACCGAAATAGAAGAAAAGTTTTCGGCCTATCTGAATTACTTGAAAACAAAAGATTCTGTTGTATTTGTCGGCAAAAGAAATTTCGGCTATTCCAACGGGCTTGCAATACAGGCAGAGGGTAAAACATTTACGCTGAAGGTTTCAACCTATGCAGGCATAGAAAAAACAGATGTTTTGATGCCGTACTTAAAACAACCAGAAGATATCAATGCAATTTTTCCACGAGAGAGCTTCTGCCGTGAATATAATGCGTACATTCGTTGTGAGATCGAAGAACAAGGAATGAACGAAAGCGAAAAGCAGGCTCTTTTTGAAAAAATGGGGCCGGTTGTAGCTATGTACAATTTATATGAGAAAAACAACAACTTGTCCCAGCTCAATACAACATCTAGAGCCAAGCGAATCGTATTTGAAAAAACGCTCGGGGAAAAGTATTATCTATCGCAGGATCTGGAAAGCGGTGGATTCGAGGTATTCGATAAAAATTATCGCCATCTGGGTCAGTATGATTTTTCAGGAAAGCAAGTGAAAAAAGCTGAACCACGAAATCATAAATTACTGCATTGAATTTGAAAAAGCAAGGCAGTATAATGAGTGTATCTTTTATATCTGCAGGAGGTATTCCCTATGCCTAGACCAAAAGGAAGCAAGAGCAAGCCCAAAACCATAAAAACAACTGTTGACTTTTCCGCACAGATTGCCGAGAAGCAGTCTGCAAAGGAAACCATTAATGCCGAAATCGCATCCATTACCGCTAATATTGATACATTAAAAGCTGATTTGAAAGCGAAGAAGGCAGAGCTGAAATCTATCGACAAGGAAATCGCCAGAATCGAGGCTAAAAAGATCAAAGCTGAAACCAAAGCAGCGGAATCGGCAAAGAAAGCCGAAGCAGAGGACGTGCTGAAAAAGCTGTTGGCCAGTGGTGTGAGCGCAGACGATATCCTCGCAAAGTTGAAGTGATTTGAAAATTTCCGAAGCAGAAGTTGACAGGAACATCTATGTCGCAAGCAGGGCAAGTTGGTACCAACTTGCAATTTTTGAATCTGATTTTTCAAAATCCAAATTCAAAATGCTTGTTGGGCTGTGCCCAATCCCCTATCGTTCTGCATCGTGCCGATGCAGGCTGCGCGTTTGTTCCAAACACTTCTATAACAAAAAAGACAGCCTAGGATTCTCCCACAGCGGAAGAATCCTAGGCTGTCAGCATTTATCGGGAATGTGTTTTGGAAATGTTCTTCTTTTCTTCGGCAAAGAACAGTTCTACATTTCTCTTTGCACGGAGAAGCTCCTGCATTTCTTCTTTCGCTTTGCGGTAGTCCGGGTAGGATGCTTTCTTTTCCGTCAGCAGCTTGGAATATTCCGCATCCAGTTCTTTCACCTTGGGGAGCTTTTTCAGGTTGGCTTCATCGAAAGCTGCTTTTGCCGCCTTGTGTAGCGTGATCTCCGTGCGGTGCGCCTCCAGAAAACGCTTGCTGTATCCGGCCTTACGGTAGGCATCGTAGACTGGTCGCGTTTTGGCGTAGTTGATGATGTGTGCTTTCAGCACTGCGATTTCTGTCAGCCGCTTTTCTGATGCTTTAATGGAATCGCCCAATTCATGATAACGCGCAGTAGCAGCGTCCACACGCCCCTGCATTTCCTCGATGCTGCCGATTTTATTTTCCTGTAAGAAGATCAGCGTTCGGGACATCTCTTTTAAGTTGTGCTGCTTTGCCCAGTGGGCAAAGCCCGCGCCTTTTCCCTCGGCCAGTTTTGTCTGAATGTCCACCAGCATCTGAAATTTCTGCTCCGGTGCCAGACTCTTTTGCCGAGGCCGATGCTCCGCTTCTCCTGCAAGGACAGCTTTCAGTTCTTCCTCGCTGTACCCTGCCCCCAAAGTGCGGAATCGGATAAATCGTTTCTGCCGTGCGCCCTTGACGGAGGTATATTTTCCGCGTTTAACTTCGTAGCCCTGCTGCTCCAGCCTTTGCAGAAAATCCTCGTAGTCCTTGGGCTTTTCAGACAGAATGTTGTCAATCACACTGCATAGCCGGTCACGTTTGCTTTCCTTGGGCGGGTAGAGTGTGCGCTTCTGCCGCTCCCGGTAAGGCTTTATCTCAATGACGG
>ERZ1673743.3163-NODE-3163-length-13040-cov-25.857297_pt1 | contig 13040 bp, 9 predicted proteins | sample MGYA00580197_ERZ1673743 | MGnify/ENA primary metagenome ERZ1673743 (study PRJEB41218, sample SAMN15661795) | gut metagenome | host: Homo sapiens | place: Canada: London | collected 2015-08-20/2019-03-30 | study: EMG produced TPA metagenomics assembly of... | reverse complement strand
CGGGCGGCGCACCCTACCTCGACTACACCGACACCGTCTTCGGGCAGGTGTACGAGGGGATGGAGGTGGTGGACACCATCGCCCAGACCGGCGTGGACGAAAATCAGCGCCCGACGGAGGCTGTCACCATCAACAGCGTGAGCATTGAAACGTATCAGTAAAAAACGAAAGGGACGCGGAAGCGTCCCTTTCGTTTTGGTGTATCTTTTTGTCGAAAGCTATGATATAATGAGAATGCGGTTCATCCCCGCTATCCTTACGGGAAAGGGGGTGAAGGATGTGGAGTATCTATTTATGTTCTTGGTGTCGGTCTCGGCAAACATTGTAGGACACGTTGTTTGCAAGTGGCTTGACCGGCACAGCGATGACCGTAAGCCCGACTAAGTGAAAAGCCCCCTTGGAGGTAGGATCTCCGAGGGGGTTTTTCCTTTTTGGGGTGTTGGACGTGGTATTTATGTTCCTGACTCTAGTATACGCGATTTATCGGAGAAGTCAAGCGCCGCACAGAAAATTTACGACTCACTTGGGAATCTTAGACTTCCCCCGGGTGCTCTTTCCGCCACTGGATGTAGTCGTCCAATATCACCATCGCCCAGACCGGCGTGGACGAAAATCAGCGCCCGATGGAGGCTGTCACCATCAACAGCGTGAGCATTACGAAATACGAATAAGAAGCTGCTTTTCCGCCCTCCGGGCGGTGGGACGGCTGCAAAAAAATCACCCGCCAACTGGCGGGTGATCTGCGTTTATAAGGGAAAAGGGACAGGTCAGGTCGTCTTTACCTGTAGAGTGATGGCGATGTAGGTTTGCCCCTGATGGATCTTGGCTGCTACGCCTACCTTGGTCCAACGGCCAGCTTGATTAAAGTTCAAGCTGGAAGCATCACTGTCGCTAGTGATGTATTTGATGAGTTCTTCCAGCTTGGTGCCCTTATAATCGTATTGGGCGATAAGGGTCAGAGTGGATTTTTCCCGATCAATCTTTACATTGTGGTAGCCCTTGTACCCTCTGAAGCTGCCTTTCAGTTCGGCGTCCAGATTGGCTTTGGCAATGTCCTGCATCCCATCGTCATATGCCAGACTTGCGGTGGAGCGGTTGCCTCGGATGGCCCGCATCACCTCGGCTTCGGCTTGGGCCTCCGGGCTGGAGGAGCCGCCGCCACCGCTGCAGGCGGTCAGGAGCAGAAGGGTCAGTACACCGGCCAGAAGCAGGGCAGTCAGCTTTCTCAGTTTTGTCATGTGGGTCGCCTCCAATCGTTTTTGTTTTGGTGAGTCCAGTTGTTTTTTCTCATGAAGAAGCGTCCTCTCCGGCCATCTGGTCAGGGGGTTCTTCTACCCTCATTTTATCGGAGAAGAGCCGGTGCTGTCAAGCTGGAAAACTATACAAATTCGGCTCAGGAAAATTGTGAAAACAAACCGGAAAACGACGATTTTCTGTGGACTTTGCAACAAACTGTCCGGACTTCGCAAAGAAACTTTGCCACAGGGGCGGCGGGGGCGTTCAGACCTCCCCCGGATGCTCCTTCCGCCACTGGAGGTAGTCGTCCAGGATGACCGTCGCACTCACCGAGTCGAGGATGCTTTTCCGTTTTGCGCCGAAGGTGCCGCTCTCGTCGAGGAGGTCAGCAGCAGCGCAGGTGGTCTGGCGTTCGTCCCACATCCGGACGGGCAGGCCGCTCCAGATCTCAACGGTTTTGGCCAGCTTGCGGCTCTTGCGGGCGCGCTCGCCCTCGGTGCCGTCCATGTTCAGCGGCAGGCCGATGACGATGAGCTCGGCTTCGATCTCCTTTGCCACCTCGCAGACCCTGGCGGCAACTTTGTCCCGGGCCTTGACGGTGATCTGAGGGGTGATGGGAGAAGTCAGAAACTCGGTGCGGTCGCAGGTGGCGAGGCCGGTGCGGCTGTCGCCGTAATCTACTGCTAAAATTTTCATGCAGGTGTCCTCTTTCTGAGATGATTTTTCTTTATTGTACCACAGAATAGATGTCGCTGCAATTTTGTGGTACAATGATAGAAAAATGAGGGCAAGCCGCCCACGATAGAAAACCGACCAACGGAGAGATTCACCATGTTAAAACTACTTTTAGGCGGCTCCGGCAGCGGAAAGACCACCCTGCTGTACCAGCGCATCCGGGCGCGGGCCGAGGCGGGGGAGAAGAGCATCCTGCTGGTGCCGGAGCAGTTCACCTCGTCCACCGAGGGCCGCATCCACCGGGAGCTGGGCGACGCGCTGAGCGGACTGGTGGAGAGCTTTTCCTTCACCAGCCTCGCCGAGCATATCCTGTCGGCGGAGGGCGGCTCTGCCGTCCAGACCCTCAGCGACGCGGGCCGGGCCGTGCTGGTGCGCCGCGCCCTCGAGGAACTGCAGGACAATGTCCACTACTATTACCGCCACCGCCGCTCGGCCGCCTTCTGCCAGATGGCCGCCGAGACCATCGACGAGCTCAAGAGCGCGGGCCTCTCGGGCCGGCAGCTCTATGAGCTGGCGCAGGACTGCGGCACCGACAGCGCCAAGCTCAGCGAACTGGCCCTCATCTTTCAGGGCTACGAGACCCTGCTGGCCGGGACCGGCATGGACCCCTCCGACCGGCTGGAGCTGGCCGCATCCCGCCTCGAGGCCGCGCTGGCCCGGGGCGAGCTGCCGGAGTTCCTGCGGGACAGGGCCGTCTTTATCGACGAGTTCGACACCTTCAACGCCCCGAAAAAGCGGCTGATGGGCGTCCTGCTGGCCTCGCTGCCCACCGTGACGGTGGCTCTCTGCGACGACGGCACCCCGCTCGTGCCGGGGGACATGAGCCTTTTCTCCGGCGCGAAGCAGGTGGCGGCCCAGCTGCGCCAGCTGGCCCGCCGGAACGGCACTGACGTGGCCGTGCCGGAACTGCTGCGCCGGGATATGCGCCACGCCGATGCCCCCGGCCTCGCCGCAGCGGCTCAGCTGCTGGCCACGGGCCGGTGTGACCCGCCCACGGCCTGCCCGGAGATAAAGCTTTTCGCCGCTCCCAGCCGGGAGGAAGAAGCCCGCGCCGCCGCTGCCGCCATCCGCCGCCTCATGCGGCAGGGCGTCCGCTGCGGGAAGGTGGCGGTGGTCTGCCGCGACATCCCGAAATACCGCGCCGCCGTGAAGTACGAGTTCCGGATGGCGGACATCCCCCTCTACTGCGATGAGCCTACGACGCCCGAGTTCAGCGCCCCGGCCACGGCGGTGCGGTGTCTGCTGGCCATTGCCCGGGGTGCAGAGCTGACGGAACAGCTCACCACCCTGGCCAAGACCGGCCTCTGCGCCCTCACCGAGGAAGAGGTCTGCGCCCTTGAGAACTACGCCTACACCTGGTCGCCCAATGCGGCGGCGTGGCGCGCGCCCTTCGAGAAGAACCCCCGGGGCTTCGGCGATGTGGAGCCTACCGACGAGGACAGAGAAAACCTCGCCCGGGCCGAAAAGGCCCGCGCCCTTCTCGTCACCGCCGCCGACGGCCTGCGCGCGAAGCTCCGCTCTGCCAACGCCGAGCAGATGAGCCGCGCCCTCTACTTCTGCCTGAAGGAGCTGGGCGCGGAGGACGCTCAGGCCGCACAGGTGGAGGCCATCCGGGCCGAGCGGGGCATCCCCGCCGCCGAGGAAGCCGCCCGGGAGTGGAATGTGGTCATGGGACTGCTGGACGAGATGGCGAGCCTGCTGGGCGGCCAGAGCGTCACCATCTCCGAGTATGAAGAGCTGTTCGGGCTGCTGCTGCGCTCGTCCGACCTCGGCCACATCCCCCAGACGCTGGACGCCGTGGTGCTGGCCAGCGCAGGCAAGATGCGCCTTGACGCACCGGACTATGTCTTTGTGCTGGGCCTCTCCGAGGGCGAATTCCCCGCCGCGCCCGGCGAGACGGGCCTGCTGACCCACGCCGACCGCGACGCCCTGATGGCGCAGGAGATCGAGCTTCCGGACTGCTTCGAGAACCGGGTGGTCCGCGAGCAGGTCTGCTTTTATAAGGCCCTCACCGCCCCGGCCAGAGGCCTCTGGCTCAGCTGGCCGAAGGGGCAGGGCCAGACCCTCTGCGCCGCCCTCGAGCCCATCGTGGACGTGCTGAGACCGGGTGCGCCGGAACTCGACCTGACTGACCTTGCCGCCACTGCCGCCGACGGCCTCGACGTGCTGGGCGGCGGCTGGCCCCTGACGGAGACCGAACGCGCCAGCCTCACCGAGGCCCTTCATGCCCCCGGCGGGGCAGAACCCGAGGGCCTCGCCCTCCTGCGCCGGATGGCGGGCCGCAGCCCCCGTCAGGTCAGCGACCTCGAAGCGCTGGAAACGCTGCTGGGCCGGCGGCTCCGCATCTCGCCCAGTCAGCTCGAAAAATACTACACCTGCCGGTACAGTTATTTTCTGCAGTACGTGCTGGGGCTGCGCCCCCGGAAGAGGGCGGAGCTTTCCGCCGACCAGAGCGGCACCCTCATGCACTGGGTGCTCCAGATGGCCCTCGACCCCCGCCCCGGCCCCGACAACCCCTGTGCAGGACTGAGACCCTTCCTCGACCTCGACGACGAGGCCATGGCGGCGCTGGCCGGGCTTCTCGTAGATGAGTACGCAAAGCGCTACCTCCCCGAGGACACGGCCCGCTTCGCCTATCTGCTCTCCCGCCTCAAAAAGAGCATGGCGGGCCTGCTGTGCTACCTGCGGGACGAGCAGCGCCAGTCCAGTTTCAAACCGGTGGCCTGTGAGCTGAAGATCGGCCCCGGCGAGGACGCCGTGCGGGGCCAGACCTACCGCCTCTCCGATGGCCGGACGGTGCAGCTCATCGGCACCGTGGACCGCGCCGACGAGTGGATCGAGGACGACGGCACCCGCTGGGTGCGGGTGGTGGACTATAAGACCGGCACGAAAAAGCTCGACCTGCGGGAAGTCTACTGCGGCCTCGACTGTCAGATGCTGCTCTACCTGTTCAGCCTGACCCGGGACGCCGACGGACGATTCACCGGGGCAGAACCTGCGGGCGTGCTGTACCTTCTGGCCGACCCGGCCCCCGAGACGACCACCCGGGGCAAGGCCGCCCGGAGCATGGAATACAAGCTGGACGGCCTCGTCCGGGACGAGCAGAAGGTCTTTGACGCCATGGACGCCGAGGAGACGGGGCGGTATCTGCCCTTCAGCTTCCGGGGCGGTGTACCCAGCCCCTACCAGAAAGAGAAACGTGCCGACAAGGCCAAGCTCTCCCGCATCCAGCTCCATCTGGACGACCTTGTGACCCAGATGGGCGAACAGCTCTACAGCGGCTGCATCGCCGCCGAGCCGCTGGTCACGGGCCGCAGTCCCTGCCGGTGGTGCGACTACGGCTTCATCTGCTGCCATGAGGACGGCATCGGAGAGCGGGCGCTGGACGCCCCTGCAAAGCCTTTTGAACCGCCAGAAAATTCAGATAAAAAAAAGGAGGAAGACCAGTGAGCGAGACAAAATGGACCCCGGCCCAGCGTGCCGCCATCGACGACCGGGGCGGTGCGCTGCTGGTGAGCGCCGCCGCCGGCAGCGGCAAGACCGCTGTCCTGACGGAGCGGGCCGTCCGGCTCATCACAGACCCGGAACATCCCGTGGACGCCGACCGGCTCCTCATCGTCACCTTCACCAACGCCGCCGCCGCAGAGCTCCGCGCCCGCATCGGGCAGGCGCTGCTCCGCCGCAGTCAGGCAGAGCCGGGCAACACGGCCCTCCGCCGCCAGCGGATGCTGCTGCAGAGAGCCCCCATCTGCACCATCGACGCCTTCTGCCTCGACCTGCTCCACAAGCACTTTCAGGCGCTGGACATCCCGCCGGACTTCACCCCTGCCGACCCCGGCAGCGTGGAGATGCTGCGGAACGCGGCCCTCTCCGAGACGCTGGAAGCGGCCTATCAGGATGCGGACTTCTGCGCCTTCGCCGACCTCTACGGCAAGGGGCGCACCGACAAGGCGGCGGGGGAGGCGGTTTTGCAGGTCTACGACTTCCTCCGCGCCCTGCCGGACTACGATAAAAAGCTGGACGAGATGCTGGCCCCGTGGCAGGACGAGAACGGCTTTGCCCGCACCTGCTGGCATGATATTCTGATGCAGGAGGCCGCCCGCTCTGCCCGGGCCGCGAAGGAGCTGCTCTGCGCCGCGCTGAACGACTGCAGGGAGGACTTCGTGACCGCGCAGGCCGACGCCGAGGCCAGCAAAAAGACCCCTGCCGCCAAGGAAAAGGCCGTGGCGGCAGTGAACGAGAAGTTCGCCGAACCCCTCGAGCGGCTGGAAAACTCCGCCGCCCTGCTGGGCGAGGTGGAGCGTCTGGCCGGGGCGGGGAAATGGACGCCCCTCTACGACAGGCTGACGCCCTACGTCCTCGGCATGGAACCGGCCCCCGGCCTCAAAAATATGAAAAAGCGGCTCACCGGTGAGCACAAGGACGCCGTCAAGACCCGGGCCGACGAGGCCGCGAAGCTCTTTGAGAAGATCGAAGACCTGATAAGCTGTAGTCTGGATGAGGCAGAGCTTGACCGGAAAGCCGCCGAACCCTGCCTCCGCGCCCTCTTTGCCGCCGTGCGGGACTTCGACGCCCGCTTTGCGGCCCGGAAGCGGGAGAGAAGATTGCTGGAATTCAGCGACTTCGAGCATCTGGCCCTGCGGCTCCTGCGGGACGCCGACGGCCAGCCCACCGAGCTGTGTCAGGGCATCCGGCAGGGCTACGCCGCCGTCATGGTGGACGAGTATCAGGACACGAACGCCCTGCAGGACGCCCTTTACCGCTGTCTGGCCAGCCCGGCAGGGGATGACCTCTTCCTCGTGGGCGACTTAAAGCAGAGCATCTACCGCTTCCGTCAGGCGGACCCCAGCATCTTCCGGGAAAAGCTGGAGAGCTGGCCCCTTCTGCCCGGCGGCGAAGCCCGCCCCCGGCCCGAAGACGGCAGGCCCGGCGAGAACGCCATGCTGGCGCTGGATGCAAACTTCCGCTCTGCCCCGCAGGTGGTGGCGGGCATCAACTTTATCTTCGAACGGCTCATGACGCCTGCTCTGGGCGACACGGCCTACGGCGACGGACAGCGCCTCGTCTGCGGCGCACCCGGCGCGTACGAGGGCAGTGTGGAGGCCCACTTCCTGCCCGACGATGCCGCCGAGACGGACGCACAGTATATCGCCGGCCGCATCGAGGCGATGGTGGCCTCCGGCGAGCCGGTGCGGGACGGCGGCACCACCCGCCCGGTGCAGTACGAGGACTGCTGTGTCCTGCTGGCGGCGAGAGGCGACTTTCCGGCCTACGCCGAGGCCCTGACGGCCCGGGGCATCCCGGTCTACGCCGACGCCCGGGAGAACCTGCTGGACGCGCCCCACATCCGCCCCCTCATCGCCCTGCTGCGGGTCATCGACAACCCCGCGCAGGACATCTATCTCGCTGCCGCCATGCTGGGGCCGATGTTCGGCTTTACGGACGACGACTTCGTCCGCCTCCGGGCCGGGGCGCAGACACCCGATCAGCACACCCACATCAGCCTCTACGGCGCAGTCCTGCAGGCCGTCCAGAGCGGGGCGGAGGATGATTTCACCCTCCGGGTGCAGGCGTTCTACCGGCGTCTGACGGCCCTGCGCCGGATGGCCCGGAGCGTGCCGGTGGAGGAACTGCTGGAAGAAATTTTTGTTTCCACCGGCTACCTCGCCGCCCTCGGTGCCATGGAGAACGGCCAGCGCCGCCGGGAGGACGCGCGGCGCTTCGCCTCCTTCTGCGCCGGGGCGGGCGCGGGCGGCATCTCGGCCCTCGTCCGTGCCATCGATGCGGCCACGCTGGCGGGCTCCACCGGGCAGGAGACTGCCCCCGGCGGGGCGCGGCCCGGCTGCGTCACCATCATGACCATCCACCGCTCCAAGGGCTTGCAGTTCCCGGTGGTGTTCGTGGCTGACACGGCCCGGCAGTTCAACGCCGCCGACACCCGCCAGCCCGTCCTGCTCCACCGCGTCTGGGGCGCGGGCCTCCGTCTCCGTCCCGAGGGCGGCGAGGGGGCCTATAAGACGGCGGCCTACACCGCCCTCTCCACGGTCCATGCCGCCGAGATGCGGAGCGAGCAGATGCGGCTTTTGTATGTGGTCCTCACCCGGGCGCAGGATAAGCTGATCCTGACGGTCCCGCTGGGCATTGGCCGGACGTCCAACCCCTTCGCCAAAGCCGCCGCCTTCCTCGCCGCCGGGGCGGGGGAGACCCTGAACGCTCAGGCGGGAAGCTTCGCCGACTGGCTGCGGGCGGCGCTCCTCGTCCACCCCAACGGCGGGCCTCTCCGCCGTCTGGCGGGGAACCTCGAGCTGCCCTTTGCGGACACCAGAAGCACCATCGCCCTCACAGTGCAGGTAGATGTCCTCCCGCCCGAAGAAGCCCCCGCCGAGGCGGAAGAGCCGACCCGGCCCGAGGCCGACCCGGCCCTTGTGGAGACGCTGCGGCAGGGCTTCGACTGGCGGTATCCGGCGGCAGCACTGGCGGACATCCCGGCCAAGGTCAGCGTGACCAGCCTCGTCCACGCTGCTGAGCAGACCACTCTGGAGCGCCCGGGCTTCCTCTCGAAGGACGGCCTCACCGCCGCCGAGATGGGTACGGCTCTCCATGCCTTCCTCGAACACGCCGACTTCGAGGCGATGGCCGCTGTGCGGGACGCAGAGGACGACGCCGTTCTGGATGCCGTCCGCGCCGAGCGGGAGCGTCAGGCGGCGGCGCAGCTCACGCCCCCCGCCATTGCCGGGAAGCTGGATGTCTATAAGATACTCCGCTTTGTGCGCAGCGAGGCGTTCCGCCGCATCTGCGGGGCAGAGGATGTGCTGCGGGAGCTGGCTTTTATCACGTCGCTGCCCGCCGCTGAGGTCATGGCTGCCCAGGGACGCGCCCTGCCCGACGGCCCTGCCGCCGATGCCGGGGTGCTGGTGCAGGGCATCGCGGACATCGTCCTCATCTACCCCGACCACCTCGAGCTTCTGGACTACAAGACGGACCGCCGCAAGACCCCTGCCGACTTCGTCCGCGCCTACCGCGCTCAGCTGGAGCTCTATGCCAAGGCCATCGAGAAGCGCTTCGCCCCCCGGCGGGTGACATATAAAGGGATATATTCGCTGGAGCTGGGGGAGCTGATAGAGGTATAAATAAGAAGGCAGGGCGCAAAGCCTCTCCCTTTGGGAGAGGTGTCACCGAAGGTGACGGAGAGGGCAAGGACGCTGACAGAGAAGCACAGGCACAGCGATAGGATCGCTCTGACAAAGAGCCTGCCGATCGCTGTAAAGCGGCCCTGTCGCGCCGGGCTTGCCCTCTCAGGCGCTTCGCGCCAGCTCTCCCAGAGGGAGAGCCCTTGAAGCCGCCCCTAAACATAAAATTTCAAATTCCCGCATAAAAATGCTTGACAGCCTCCCCGGGGTGTGGTAGAATACTCGAGTAAAGAAAGCAGCTACGGCCTGTGCCGCGCTCGCCTTGAGGGGTAAGGATCCCCGGGCTATACCCTGAACCGATTCGTCTTGAAGACCGAATCGCGCTTTTGAGTGAATTTCGCGCGGCTGTCCCGAAACTGGGGCGGCCGCGTTTTCTATGCCAAAAAACGCAACACTATGGACTATTGTTTGGAGGTGCATTCATTATCGCTACCGCTGGAAAGTCGAAGGAACTGGAGATCAACGGTCAGATCCGTGACCGTGAGGTCCGCCTGATCGGTGCAGACGGCGAGCAGAAGGGCGTTGTGTCCATTCAGGTGGCCATGCGCGCTGCAGAAGAAGCCGGGCTCGATCTGGTCAAGATCGCACCGCAGGCTATCCCGCCTGTGTGCAAGGTGCTGGATTACGGCAAATACCGTTTTGAACAGCAGAAGAAGGAGAAGGAAGCCAAGAAGAACCAGAAGGTGGTCGAAGTCAAAGAGACCCGCCTTTCGCTCAACATTGACACCAACGACTTCAATACCAAGCTGAACCAGACTGCCAAGTTCCTGGCAGCTGGCCACAAGGTAAAGGTTTCGATCCGCTTCCGCGGCCGTGAAATGGCGCACAGTGCTCTGGGCGCAGACGTGCTGAAACGGTTTGCCGAGGCTCTGCCTCAGGCATCCACCGATAAGCCGCCGGTGCTCGAGGGCCGCACGATGTCCATTCTGCTGATCCCGAAACCCAATAAGGACTAATTTTAGGAGGAAACTAAAATGGCTAAGATGAAACTGAAGACGCACTCCGGCGCTAAGAAGCGCTTTAAGCTGACCAAGAACGGCAAGATCAAGCGCGGTCATGCATTCCGCAGCCACATCCTGACCAAGAAGACCACCAAGCTGACCCGTGGCTACCGTCAGCCCAGCTACGTTGATAAGACCAACGCAGCTACCATCAAGAGCATGCTGCCCTACGCCTAAGAGCGAGCCGCAGGTACACAAAACTTTCTACGAGATACTAAAGGAGATATAAAAAATGGCACGTATCAAAGGCGCAACCATGACCCACAAACGTCGTAAGAAGATGCTGAAGCTGGCCAAGGGCTTCTACGGCTGCAAGAGCAAGCACTTTAAGATGGCCAAGCAGCAGGTCATGAAGAGCGGCAACTACGCTCTGGCTGGCCGCCGCATGAAGAAGCGCCAGTTCCGCAACCTGTGGATCTGCCGCATCAACAACGCTGTCCGTCCTCTGGGCATGAACTACTCCAGCTTCATGGCTGGCCTGAAGAAGGCTGGCATCGAGCTGAACCGCAAGATGCTCAGCGAGATGGCCATCAACGATCCCAAGAGCTTCGCAGCTCTGGTCGAGACCGTGAAGAACGCCTAATAGACCTTAAAAAAGACGCCCGCGCGTATCAAATACGCGGGCGTCCTTTTTGTATGTTTTGGTAGTTGGAGGAAAGACGGATGGAGAAGATCACCAGCCGGGAAAACGCAAAAGTCAAATACGCCTGCCGTCTGGCGTCCAGCGGGGCGTTCCGCCGGGCTGAGGGCCGCTTTCTGGCCGAGGGGCGGAAGCTCTGCCCCGAGCTTTGCCGGGGCGCAGAGCTGGAGACCCTCTTCTGCACCGAGTCGGCGCTGGAAAAATGCCCGGAGCTTTCGGAATTGCCGGGCGAACACTACCTTGTGGAAGACCATGTGGCCGATAAGCTGGCCGACGTGGGGACCCATCAGGGGGTGTTCGGCGTCTTCCGCACCCCGGTGCATCCCTTAGAAGAGGTGAAGACCGGCGGGCGCTACCTTGCCCTCGAGCGGGTGCAGGACCCCGGCAACGTGGGAACGCTGCTCCGCTCTGCGGCGGCCTTCGGCTTTGACGGCGTGCTGCTCAGCGACGGCTGCGCCAGCGTCTTTGCGCCCAAGACCCTTCGGGCCTCCATGGGCGCAGCGGTGCGCATCCCCGTCATCGAGGCGGGGAAGATGCCCGAGGCCATCGCCCTGCTGCGGGAGAAGGGCATCACCTGCCTTGCCGCCGCCCTCTACCAGTCCCAGCCCCTGAGTGCGGCGGCGTCCGGCTATCCGGACGGCGTCTGCGTCGTCATCGGCAGCGAGGGTCAGGGCCTCACCGATGAGACCATCGCCGCCTGCACCGGCACCGTCCGCATCCCCATGACCGACCGGGTCGAGAGTCTGAACGCCGGCATCGCGGGCAGCATCCTGCTCTGGCATTTCCGGGAGGAGAGCCTGTGACGCGGGCCGGGGAGGGGCAGCTGAGCCTTTTCCCGCCCGACCCGGCCCCCGACCCGCTCCTGTGCTGGCTCTGGCTGGCAGGGACGCTGGGCGCGGGCAGTCAGCGGGCCGGAGCCGTGCTGGACGCCTTCGGCGGGGCGCAGGAGGCATGGGAGGCCCGGGACACCGACGCCTTCGCCGCCGCTGCCGGACCTGCCGCCGTCCAGCGCGCCTGCCTGCCGGATAACACCCCCGAGCACTACCGGGCCTTTGCGCGGCGGTGCGCGGCCCGGCGCATCCGCGTCCTGCCCTATGACGACCCGGACTATCCGCTGGCCTTCTCCCGCATCTCCGATATGCCGCTGGTGCTCTACTGCACCGGCGACCCCCGCTGGCTCAATGAGCCTGCCGCTGTGGGAATGGTGGGGACCCGGAAGCCCACCGAATACGGTCTGCGGGCCGCAGAGGATATTGGGCGGGGCCTCGCCCGGGCGGGGGCCGTCATCGTGAGCGGTCTGGCCGACGGACTGGACAGCGCCGGACACCGGGCGGCGGTAGGGGAGAACTGCCCCACCATCGCGGTGATGGGCGTCCCCATCGACCGGACCTACCCCGCCGCCAACCGGGAACTCCGCCGGGCCATCGAGAGGCGGGGCTGCGTCATCAGCGAGTACCCGCCCGAAAGCGAGCCGGTGGGGGCCAACGGCTTTTTGCAGCGCAACCGCCTCATCGCGGCCCTCTCCGGGGCGCTGGTGGTGGTGGAGGCCAAGGAAAAGAGCGGCACCATGTCCACCGTGGGCCACGCAGAGCGGTACGGTAAGCCGGTGTTCGCCGTGCCGGGCAGCATTTTTTCGCCCGCCTCGGCGGGGACGAATGCCCTTCTGCGGGACGGACGCGCAAAAGCGGTCTGTACAGCGGCGGATTTATTTGGTACACTGGGGCTGCAGGCCGCAAGACCGGCCCCGGTACCCCGGGAGACGCCCCGGCCCCTGAGTGAAAACGAGCGGCTGGTGCTCTCCTGTCTCGGCGCAAAGGCACAGGGCGTGGAGGAGCTGGGCGTCAAGAGCGGCCTGCCCACGGCGGCGCTGCTGGGCGTCCTGATGAAGCTCGAGCTTGCGGGCCGGGTGAGCTGCCTGCCGGGCAAACGGTATATTCTGCGCGGAGGAAGCGCAAGTTAAGAAGAGCAAAACTCTCAGTCACAGCTGTCGCCGTGCCAAGGCCGGGTTGCGGCTCCCAGCATCTGCTTCGACCCTTGAGCGGGTCTCGCATCTTGCTGGCCGCGGCCCCAACAACAACTCCCTGTTTCCGCCGCAGGCGGCGGTCGCTGTTGTTGCCCCAAAGGGGGAGCCTTTGGCAGTCCGGCACACGGATGCTTCTCGGGAAAATGGCGGGCTTCGCCTTTTCCCTGAGCACAGCGGCTGATGAGGATTTATATATAGGAGAAGAACGTAATGGC